>Ga0214471_10003090_pt1 | contig 12902 bp, 11 predicted proteins | sample RVTome_5_FD_207665 | JGI IMG/M metagenome (GOLD analysis project Ga0214471, IMG submission 207665) | Soil microbial communities from uranium-contaminated site in the Upper Colorado River Basin, Wyoming, United States - RVT142D155 | ecosystem: Environmental > Terrestrial > Soil > Contaminated >...
ACCTGATCTTCGAAGGGTTCCTGCGCGCGTTGGGGGAGGGTGCGAACCGAACCGCCGCCGGCGTCCTGGTCGACGAGCAGTTCGGCACGAAGATCGCGAAGCAGGCCAAGGCGGACGACCTCATCCTCGCCATGCCCGTCGAGAAGTCGGGACAGGACGAGTTCGACTTCGAATACGGCGAGGAGTTCGGCAAGCACATCGAGGAGTTCGACCCGCGCTTCACGAAGGTCCTGGTGCGGTACAACCCGGATGGCGACCGGACGATGAACGAGCGGCAGACCAAGCGGCTGAAGGAGCTCTCCGACTGGCTCCACGACCGGGGTCGGAAGTTCCTGTTCGAGCTGCTGGTGCCGGCCACGCCCGAGCAGCTCGAGTCGGCCGGCGGCGACGCGGACCGATTCGACAAGGAGCTCCGCCCGAAGCTGATGCGAGCGACCATCGCGGAGCTCCAGCAGGCCGGGGTGGAGCCGGACATCTGGAAGATCGAGGGCCTGGACCGGCGAGAGGACTGCGAGGCCATCGCGGTGCAGACCCGGGCCGGGGGTCGCGACAAGGTGGCGTGCGTCGTATTGGGCCGAGGGGCGGACGATGCCGCGGTCGACCACTGGCTCCGGATGGGCAGCGGCGTCCCCGGCTACATCGGGTTCGCCATCGGCCGGAGCATCTGGTGGGATCCGCTGAAGGACTTCGTGGACGGCAACGCGGCGCGCGAGGACGTGGCGGCGCGCATCTCGGCGAACTATCGGCGGTTCATCGGCGTGTACGAGAAGGGCTAGGAGGGGGAGAGCGATGGCGGTGATCAAGACCATCGACCTGGTGGGGGTGTCCACGGACTCGTGGAGGGACGCGGCGCACCAGGCGCTGAGCGAGGCGGCGAGGACCATCCGCCAGATCGAGGGGATGGACATCCTGGGGACCTCCGCGCTCGTCGAGGACAACAAGATCAAGGAGTACCAAACGCACGTCCAGATCCGGTTCCGCCTGGAGCGATAGTCGGGACCATCTGGTGGCCCCCGATACACTGGGGGCGTCATGCCGGCAGCGATCGTCGTCGGGACCCAGTGGGGGGACGAGGGCAAGGGCAAGGTCACCGACTACCTGGCCGACCAGATGCACTTCGTGGTCCGGTACCAAGGCGGCAACAACGCCGGCCACACCGTCGTGGCCGAGGGCCACCTGCTGAAGCTGCACCTCGTCCCGTCCGGGATCCTCTACCCCCACCTCACGTCCGTGATCGCCGACGGCGTGGTGATCGACCCGGGCGTGCTGCTGGAGGAGATGGACACCCTGGCCGGCCTGGGCATCGACGTGTCGCGCCTCCTGGTCTCGGGCAACGCGCACATGATCATGCCGTACCACCTCGAGCTGGAGAAGGTCACGGAGCGTCACCTGGGCAAACATGCGCTCGGCACGACCAAGCGCGGGATCGGACCGGCCTACGCGGACAAGGCGGCCCGGATCGGCCTTCGGATCCAGGACCTGTTCGACGAGAAGATCTTCCGGGAGAAGCTGGACGTGGTCCTGAAGGAGAAGAACCTCGTCCTGACGAAGATCTACAACCGGCTTCCCCTGGAGTCCGAGCGGATCGTCGAGGACTACATGGGCCATGCGCAGCGCCTCCGGCCGTACGTGGCCGACACCTCCAAGCTGATCCACGAGGGGCTACGCGCCGGTCAGAACGTGCTGTTCGAGGGGGCGCAGGGCACGCTGCTCGACCTCGACCACGGGACCTATCCCTTCGTGACCTCGTCGAATCCGGTCGCGGGGTTCGCCCTGGCCTCTGCCGGGATCGGGCCGAAGGAAGTCGACCGCGTGATCGGCGTGACGAAGGCCTACGTGACCAGGGTGGGCGCGGGTCCCTTCCCCACGGAGGACACCGGGCCGGACGGGGAACGTCTCGGTGAGATCGGGAGGGAGTTCGGCGTCACCACCGGCCGCAAGCGGCGGTGCGGTTGGTTCGACGCCGTGGTCGTCCGGTACGCGGCGCGGCTGAACGGCCTCACCGAGATCTTCCTGACGAAGCTCGACGTGCTCTCGGGGTTCCCCGCCATCAAGGCCTGCACGGCCTACGTCGCGGACGGCGAGACGTACGAGGACTTCCCTCCCCACCAGTCGCTGTTCCACCGGGCGGAGCCCGCCTACGAGGAGCTCGAGGGGTGGGACGAGCCGCTCGGCGAGGCAGGGTCCTTCGGGGACCTGCCGCCGGCGGCCCGCAAGTACGTCGACCGGCTCCAGGACCTCGTGGGCGTTCGGATCGGTGTGGTCTCCGTGGGCCCGGCCCGCGAGCAGAGCCTCCCGGTCCCATGAGGATCCTGGTCGTCGGGGGGGGAGGGCGGGAGCACGCCCTGGTGTGGCGGCTGGCGCAGAACCCCACCGTGGACCGGCTGTACGCCGCGCCCGGCAACGCCGGCATCGCCGCCGACGCCACGTGCGTGCCGATCGCCGCCGAGGACGTGCCCGGCATCGTGGAGCTGGTGGAGCGGGAGTCGATCGACCTCACCGTGGTCGGCCCCGAGGCGCCGCTGGTGGCCGGCCTGGTCGACGAGCTGGAAGCGGGGGGCCGCCGGGTGTTCGGTCCCGCCAGCGACGCGGCCCGCATCGAGGGCTCGAAGGCGTGGGCCAAGGAGCTGTGCGAGCGATACGGCATCCCGGCCGGGCGGTCCCGGGCGTTCACCGAGCTCGACCCGGCCGTCGCGTACCTCGACGAGTTCGAGCCGCCGTACGTGATCAAGACCGATGGCCTGGCCGGAGGCAAGGGCGTGGTCATCGCCGAGGACCGGACCGGCGCGGTCGCCGCCCTGGAGGCCTGCCTGGTGGAGCGGGCGTTCGGCGACGCCGGCGCCACCGTCCTGGTCGAGGAGCACCTCAGTGGGCGGGAGGTCTCGGCCTTCGCCCTCACCGACGGCCGCGAGGTCCTGCCGCTCGCCCTGGCCCAGGACTTCAAGCGGGTGCGAGACGGCGACACCGGTCCCAACACCGGCGGCATGGGCGCCTACTCGCCCGTCCCGTGGGTGGACGACGCCACCGAACGGCGGATCTGGAACAGCGTGCTGGGTCCGGCGGTGCGGGCCATGGAGGCCGAGGGCGTGCGGTACCGGGGCGCGCTGTACGCCGGGCTGATGCTGACCGGTGACGGCCCCAAGCTCCTGGAGTTCAACTGCCGGTTCGGAGACCCCGAGACCCAGGCCCTTGTGCCCCGCCTGCGCTCGGATCTCGGCGAGCTCCTGCTGGCCTGCGTGGAGGGCAACCTCGGCAACTACAAGGCCATCTGGACGCCGGACGTCTGCGTGACGGTCGTGGCCGCCGCGGGTGGCTATCCGGGCCGGTACGAGACCGGCTTCGAGGTGCAAGGGCTGAAGGAGGCGGAGGAGGTCGAGGGCGTCACGGTGTTCCACGCCGGCACGGCCGAGCGACGGGGTAGAGTGGTCACGTCGGGAGGACGGGTCCTGGCGGTGAGCGCGCTGGGCGGCACGGCAACGGAGGCCAGGAACCGCGCGTACGAGGCCTGTTCCCGCATCTCGTTCCGGGGGATGCACTACCGGCGGGACATCGCGGCGAAGGTCGGGGAGGAGGAGTCGTGAACGGGAACGCGCCCGCGATCGGCGTGCTCGTGGCATCTCCCGCCGAGCTCTCCGTGATGCAGCAGGCGACGGCGATCCTGGAGAAGCTCGAGCTCCCCCACGAGATCCGGGTGATGTCCGCGGCCCGGAACCCGGACCTGGTGGACGAGTACGCGCGAACGGCCTTCGACCGAGGACTGAAGGTGGTGATCTGCACGACCGGCATCTCCGGCCACCTCGCCTCGGCCGTCGCCGCCAGGACGGTGCTTCCCGTGGTCGGCGTCCCGGTCGGCACGGACCAGATGCGGGGCGAGCAGGCCTTGTACGTGACGGCCCAGATGCCGAGCGGCGTTCCGGTGGCCACCGTGGGGGTGGACGCGGCCGTGAACGCGGCGATCCTCGCCGCCGAGATCGTGGGGGTCGGGGATCCGGAGATCCAGGCCCGCCTGTGGAAGTTCAAGGACGACCTCGCGGAGGGCCTCAGGCTGTGACCCGCCGTCCCGCGCCGCCGCGAGGCGGCCGGTGATCGCGCGCTACACGCTGCCGGAGATGGCAGCGGTGTGGTCCGACGAAGCCCGGTTCGGCCATTGGCTGGAGATCGAGGTCCTGGCCGTGGAGGCGTGGGCTCGCCTGGGGAAGGTCCCGGTGGAGGACGCGAGGGCGGTCAGGGACCGGGCCTCGTTCACCGTGGAGCGGGTCGAGGAGCTCGAACGGGTCACCAGGCACGACGTCGCGGCCTTCGTGCGATCCGTCGCGGAGTCCGTGGGCCCGGCGGGACGGTGGGTCCACTTCGGGATGACCTCCTCCGACGTGCTCGACACGGGGCTGGCGCTTCAGCTCCGCGATGCGGCCGACCTGCTCCTGGCTCGCCTCGAGAGGCTCCTCGCGGTGGTGAAGCGGACGGCCCTGGAGCACCGGGAGACGGTGATGGTCGGGCGCACCCACGGCGTGCACGCCGAGCCGACCACCTTCGGGCACAAGCTGGCGCTGTGGGCGTTCGAGCTGGACCGGGATCGCGACCGGCTCCACCGGGCGAAGGACGCCGTCTCCGTGGGGAAGATCTCCGGCGCCGTCGGCACGTATGCGCAGCTCGATCCGAGGGTGGAGGAGCACGTGTGCGGCGAGCTCGGGTTGCGGCCGGCCGAGGCCAGCAGCCAGATCGTCTCGCGCGACCGCCACGCCGAGTTCATGGCGGCACTCGCGGTGCTGGCGTCCTCCCTCGACGCGTTCGCCACCGAGATCCGGCACCTGGCACGGACCGAGGTCCGTGAGGTGCAGGAGCCGTTCGCGGAGGGTCAGACGGGCTCGTCGGCCATGCCCCACAAGCGGAACCCGGTGCGCTGCGAGCGGATCACCGGCCTGGCCCGGGTGGTCCGGGCGAACCTCCAGGTCGCACTGGAGAACGTGGTCCTGTGGCACGAGCGCGACATCTCGCACTCGTCGGCCGAACGGGTCATCTTCCCCGACTCCACCATCGCCATCGACTTCATGCTGGCCGAGCTGACGGAGGTCCTGGAGGGGCTCCGCGTGCACCCCGAGCGGATGCGGGCCAACCTGGAGGCCGGCGGGGGGCTCGTGTACTCGCCGGGCGTGCTGTTGGCGTTGGTGGAGAGGGGGCTGTCTCGCGACGACGCGTACCGGCTGGTGCAGACCGCCGCTGCGGAAGCGTGGGACGGGGGGAAGGACTTCCGAGCGGAGCTCCAGTCGAACCCGGAGGTCGCGCGGGTCCTTCCGCCGGACCGCCTGGATGCGCTGTTCGACCCGGCGAGCTCCCTCGTGAACCTCGACGTGGTCTTCGACCGCCTGGCCAAGCTGTCGGTGAGCGAAGACGCGTGACCGGGACGGCGAAGCTGCGCGCGCAGGGCAAGGTGCGCGACATCTACGATCTCGACGACGATCGGCTCCTCCTCGTGGCCACCGATCGCATCTCGGCGTTCGACGTGGTGTTGCCGAACCCCATCCCGGACAAGGGACGCGTCCTTTCGGGCCTGTCGCTGTTCTGGTTCGAGCGGACCGCCGGCGTCGTCGGCAACCACGTGCTCTCCGCTGACCGCCGGGACTTCCCCGAGCCGTTCCGGAGCGAGCCGTCGCTTGCGGGCCGGACCATGCTGGTGCGGAAGGCCGAGGTCATCCCGGTGGAGTGCGTGGCTCGCGGGTACCTCACCGGCTCCGGGCTGAAGCAGTACCGAGCCGAGGGGCACGTGTGCGGGATCCCGCTCCCGGCCGGTCTGGTCGAATCGAGCCGGCTGCCGGAGCCGATCTTCACGCCGACCACCAAGGCCGCCGAGGGCCACGACCTCCCCCTCACCTTCGAGGAGACCGTGGATGTCGTCGGGAGGGGACTGGCCGAGCGGCTCCGCGAGCTCACGATCGCGGTGTACGAGCGAGGGGCGGAGGTCGCCCTGGAGCGCGGGATCATCGTGGCCGACACGAAGTTCGAGTTCGGGTTCGCCGGCGGGGAACTGATCCTGGTGGACGAGGTGCTGACCCCCGATTCGTCGCGGTTCTGGCCGGCCGACGGGTACATGCCCGGGAGGGTCCAACCCTCCTTCGACAAGCAGTACGTGCGGGAATGGCTGGACGCGAGCGGATGGGACCACGAGCCGCCCCCGCCGGAGCTTCCCCCCGAGGTCGTCTCGGGGACCGCATCGAAGTATCGGGAGGCGTACGAACGCATCACCGGCGAGAGTTTCGACTGGTACCGTCAGCGCATGCGGGTGCCGCCGGAGTCGAACCCGGAGTCGTGCCAGGTCGATCTGGAGCGACTCCGCCGGGAGCACGGATGAAGCACCGGTTCGAGGTCCTGGTCCAGCTGAAGCCCGGCCTGCTCGACCCCCAGGGCAAGGCCGTGGAGGGATCGCTTCCCGCGATGGGATGGACGAACGTGGCGAACGTCCGCGTGGGTAAGTACATCGAGCTCACCGTGGACGCCTCATCCGGGGAAGACGCGCGAGCCCAGGTCGAGGAGATGGCCCGGCGATTGCTGTCGAACCCGGTCATCGAGGACTTCCACATCCTCACCGCGGAGCAGGTGGGGCGGTGAACGGGCGCAGGCCCAGGGTGGGGGTCACCACGTTCCCCGGTTCCCTCGACGACCGCGACGCGATCCGCGCGGTGAACCTCATGGGCGGGGAGGGGGTGCCGCTGTGGCACGGCCACCGGGACCTGGCCGGCGTGGACGCCGTGATCCTCCCCGGCGGGTTCTCCTACGGCGATTACCTGCGGACGGGGGCCATCGCGCGGTTCGCCCCGGTCATGGACGAGGTCCGGGCCTTCGGCGAAAGGGGCGGCCCGGTGGTCGGCATCTGCAACGGGTTCCAGGTCCTGTGCGAGGCCGGGATGCTTCCCGGCGCGCTGATCCGCAACCGCCAGCTCCGGTTCGTGTGCCGGTTCGTGGACGTTCGTGTGGAGACCTCGCTCACACCGCTCACGGAAGGGCTGGTCCCCGGCGAGACGCTCCGGGTGCCGGTGAAACACGGCGAGGGCCAGTTCGTGGCGAGCGAGGAGGACGTGGCGCGGATCGAGGGCGAGGGGCTGGTGGCGTTCCGGTACTGCGGGCCCGACGGGACGGTCGACGACGAGCACAACGTGAACGGCAGCACGGGGTCGATCGCGGGCGTGCGGAACCCGGAGGGGAACGTGGTGGGGCTGATGCCGCACCCCGAGCACGCCGTGGACCCCGACATCGGACCCACGGGCGGGCAGCCCATGCTCGCCTCGCTGCTGTCCTTCGCGCTGGCCAGGGTGTGAGGTGAAGGTCGAGCAGCCGCTGCACCGGGGGCTCGGCCTCACCGACGACGAGCTCGACCGGATCCGGACGGCGCTCGGTCGCGACCCCAACCGGAATGAGCTCGCGATGTACGCCGCCATGTGGTCCGAGCACTGCTCGTACAAGTCCAGCAAGGTGCACCTCCGCACGCTGCCCACGGAGGGACCGCAGGTGCTGGTGGGGCCGGGGCAGGACGCCGGCGCCGTGGACGTGGGCGATGGGCTCGCGGCGGTCTTCAAGATGGAGTCGCATTCGCACCCCAGCGCCATCGAGCCCTACCAGGGTGCCGCCACCGGCGTGGGGGGCATCGTCCGGGACGTCGTCGCCATGGGGGCCCGGCCCGTCGCGCTGCTCGACCCGCTCCGATTCGGCTCGCTCACGGAGGAACGGAACCGGTACCTGTTCGCCGGTGTGGTGGCGGGGATCGGCGGCTACGGGAACTGCATCGGCGTGCCCACCGTGGGCGGCGAGATCCGTTTCGCGGAGCCGCACTCGGCGAACCCCACCGTGAACGTGATGTGCGTCGGCCTCGCGCCGGCCGACCGGCTGGTGACGGCGGCCCGCGACGCGCACGAGGGGTCGCTCATGGTGCTGATCGGTGCGGCCACCGGCCGGGACGGCATCGGGGGAGTCTCGGTGCTGGCGTCCCGGACCATCGAGGATGACGCCGCCGAGAGCCGGCCCAGCGTGCAGATCGGCGATCCGTTCGCCGAGAAGCTGCTGATCGAGGCGTGCCTCGAGCTCGCGGAGAAGGACCTGCTGGAGGGGCTCCAGGATCTCGGGGGCGCCGGACTGACTTGCGCCGCGAGCGAATCGGCGGCCCGCGCCGGGTTGGGCGCCGAGCTCGACCTGGACGCCGTCCCCCTTCGCGAACCCGGCCTGGAGGCGTTCGAGATCCTCACCAGCGAGTCCCAGGAGCGGATGATCGCCATCGTCCACCCGTCGAGGCTCGCCGACGTTCGCGCCGTCTGCTCGAAGTGGGGCCTCGCCTCCGCCGTCGTGGGCCGGCTGGTACGCGGTGGCGAGCTCACCGTTCGGATGGGCGGGGAGGTCGTGGCCGAGGTCCCGCCCCGGTCGCTGGCGGACGAGGGGCCCGTGTACCGACGGCCCATGGAGCCACCGCCGGGTTTCGAGGACTCGCTGGACGACGATCCGGCGTTCGCCACCGTGGAGGCCGGCCCAAGCGACGCCTTCCTCGCCGTGCTGTCCTCGCCGAACGTGGCGTCCACGCGATGGGCGTGGGAGCAGTACGACTCCCTGGTCCAGGGGGAGACCGTGGCCGGGCCAGGGGCCGACGCGGCCGTGATCCGGATCGAGGGAACGCTGAAGGCCCTGGCCCTCTCCTCCGACGGCAACGGACGGTTCGGCCACCTCGACCCGTACCTCGGGGCCGCCCATGCCGTGGCGGAGTCGGCCCGAAACGTCGCGGTCATGGGCGCGACACCCCTCGGCATCACGAACTGCATGAACTTCGGGAACCCGGAGCGGCCCGAGGTCATGTGGCAGTTCGCGGAGTCGATCCAGGGAATGGCCGACGCGTGCCGCGCGTTCGGCACCCCGGTGACCGGCGGGAACGTGAGCTTCTACAACGAGTCGGGCCAATCGGCGATCTGGCCCACCCCGGTCGTGGGGATGCTCGGGCTGATCGAGGACTACCGCCTGCTGGTCCGTCCCGACTTCCCCGGTCCCGGTCTCCTGGTCTACCTGCTCGGGGAGACCTTCCCCGAGCTCGGCGGCTCCGAGTTCGCCGAGGTCGTGCTGGGCAAGGTCTCGGGGCGGCCGCCGGCGCTCGACTTCGCGCGCGAGGCCGCGCTCCACCGCACGCTGATCGATGGAGCGAGCCGGGACGTCCCGGCGTCGGCGCACGACTGTTCCGACGGCGGGCTGGCCGTGGCCCTGGCGGAGTCGGCCATGGCCGGAGCCACCGGGTTCGCGGTGTCGCTCCCCGGCGACGTGCCCTGGTACGTCACCTTGTTCTCCGAGTCGGCCTCGCGCGCCGTCGTATCGGTGACCCCGGGCAGAGCCGAGGCGCTGGAGGAGCTGGCGGGGGCGCACGATGTGCCCTGCTCGCGGCTCGGAGAGACCGGCGGCCCCCGGATGGTGTTCGACACGCTGTTCGAGACGACCGTGGAGGAAGCCCGCGCCGCGTACGAGGGTGCGATCCCCACGCTCCTGGCCGGATAGGCTCGGGCGGAGCGGATCCTAGACTTCCATCGCGGAGCCCGAAGGAGGTCCCATGGAAGCCGTCGAGTCGGCAGTCAGCCGGGAGGAGCTCCAGCTCGCCGCGCGCAACCACGGCATGCCGCTGGAGGCGCTGCGCTATCCCATCACCCCGGCGGGCCTGCACTACCTGCTGATCCACTACGACATCCCCGTGGTCGATTCGGTGACCTGGCGCCTGGAGGTCGGCGGCAACGTCCGCACGCCGCTCGCGCTGTCCCTGGACGACGTTCGGGCGCGGCCGCGGGTCTCGCTCGCCGTCACCCTCGAGTGCGCCGGCAACGGCCGGGCCCTCCTCGAGCCCCGGCCCATCAGCCAGCCCTGGCTGGTCGAGGCGGTGGGGAACGCCGAGTGGACGGGCACGCCGCTCCGAGGTGTGCTGGAGGGAGCCGGTGTCGGGGACAGGTCGGTGGAGGTCCTGTTCACCGGGTTGGATCGCGGGGTGGAGGGCGACGTCGAACAGGACTTCGAGCGCAGCCTGCCGCTCGACGAGGCCATGCGCGAGGAGGTCCTTCTCGCCTACGAGATGAACGGTCAACCGCTGCCCCCTCAGCACGGGTTCCCGCTGCGGCTGATCGTGCCGGGGTGGTACGGCATGACCCACGTGAAGTGGTTGAAGCGGATCACGGTGCTCACGCAGCCGTTCGACGGCTACCAGCAGGCCCGCTCGTACCGCCTGCGGCGGGACGAGGAGGAGCCGGGGGAGCCCGTCACCAGGATGCCGCCGCGGAGCCTCATGGTTCCGCCCGGCATCCCGGACTTCCTCACCCGCAAGCGGTTCCTCGAGTCGGGGCCGTGCGTCCTGTCGGGTCGGGCGTGGTCGGGCGGCGGCGAGGTCGTCCGGGTCGAGGTGAGCCCCGACGGCGGGCGGACATGGAGCGACGCGGGGCTCGAGCAACCCCTCTCTCCGTTCGGGTGGCGTGGCTGGAACTTCGAATGGGACGCCCAACCCGGCGAGCACGAACTGTCCTCCCGAGCCACCGACGCTACCGGAGCGAGCCAGCCTCTCGAGCCCGCCTGGAACCTCGGCGGCTACGCGAACAACGCCGCCCAGCGCATCTCCGTCGTCGTGCGATGACTGCCCGGGGGCGGGTGTTACCATCCCGCCAGGTGGGAGCGGAGAGCCCGAAGGAGGAGTGCGGCCTCTTCGGCGTATGGGCGCCGGGGGAGGAGGTCGCCAGGCTCACCTACTTCGGCCTCTTCGCCCAGCAGCACCGGGGCCAGGAGTCGGCCGGGATGGCCGTCTCCGACGGCCAGCACCTCCTGGTCTACAAGGAGCTCGGGCTGGTCTCCCAGGTGTTCAACGAGGCCACGCTGGCAACCCTCCAGGGCGATCTGGGGATCGGTCACACCCGGTACTCGACGACCGGCTCCACGACCTGGGAGAACGCGCAGCCCGCCTTCAAGACCGACGGCCACCGCTCGCTGGCCCTCGGCCACAACGGGAATCTGGTGAACACGGCCGAGCTGGCCGAGGGGGCGGCCAGGACCGGGCCGGCCACCACCGACTCCGACCTGGTGGCCACCATCCTGGCCGGGCGCCTGGACGCCGGCTTGTGGGAGGCCTGCATGGAGGTCCTGCCCACGCTGGAGGGCGCGTTCTGCTTCGTGCTGATGGACGAGCGGAGCGTCTACGCGGCCAGGGACCCGTACGGCCTGCGGCCGCTCTCGATCGGCCGGCTTGCGAACGGGTTCTGCGTCGCGTCGGAAACCTGCGCGCTCGACATCGTGGGCGCGACGTTCCTGCGGGAAGTGGAGCCCGGCGAGCTGATCCGGATCGACGACCGCGGGCTGCGATCCGAGCGGTTCGCCGAGAGCCGCCGAAGCGCGCTCTGCATCTTCGAGTTCGTGTACCTGGCCCGAGCGGACTCCCGGATGCGCGGCACGACGGTCTACGAGGTCCGCCGGGAGCTGGGCCGTCGCCTGGCCAAGGAAGCCCCGGCCGACGCCGACATGGTGATCCCCGTTCCCGACACCGGGCACTCCGCGGCGCAGGGCTACTCGGAGGTATCGGGCATCCCGTACGGCGAGGGGCTGATGAAGAACCGCTACGTGGGCCGGACCTTCATCGAGCCGTCGCCGTCGCTCCGCGAGCGCGGCGTGAAGCTGAAGCTGAACCCCGTGCCGGACGCCATCCGGGGCAAGCGGCTGGTGGTGATCGACGACTCGATCGTGCGGGGCACGACGACCCGGCAGATCGTCCAGGCCCTCCGGGAGGCCGGAGCCAGCGAGGTGCACACCCGCATCACGTGCCCTCCGATCAGGTGGCCGTGCTTCTACGGCATCGACATGTCCACCCGCGGAGAGCTCGTGGCCGCCGACCTGTCGGTGGAGGAGATCCGCCAGTTCGTGGGGGCGGATTCGCTCGGCTACCTCTCGCTGGAGGGCATGGTCGAAGCCACCGGCTCGCCGAAGGAGGACTTCTGCCGCGCGTGCTTCGACGGCGAATACCCCATCCCCATCCCCGAGGGCGCCGGCAAGTTCCTGCTGGAGCAGCCCACGAAGTCGTGACCGACGCGTACCGCCGGGCCGGCGTGGACGTGGAGGCCGCCGCCCGGGCCGTCGATCTCATCCGGGACCTGGCCGCAGGCGCCACCCGAGCCGAGGTGGTCGAGGGGATCGGCGGGTTCGCCGGGCTGTTCCGGATCGGGGAGGGGCGATACCTGGCCGCTGCCGCCGACGGCGTGGGGACGAAGCTGGAGGTGGCCCGGATGGCGGGGCGACTCTCGACCGTGGGCATCGACCTCGTGGCCATGTGCGCCGACGACGTCGTGTGCACGGGGGCGGAGCCGCTGTTCTTCCTGGACTACCTGGCGGTGGCTCGTGTCGTCCCGGAGGAGGTGGCGGCCATCGTCGAGGGGATCGCCGAGGGCTGCCGCCGGGTGGGCTGCGCTCTCCTCGGCGGGGAGACGGCCGAGCACCCCGGCGTGATGGCAAAGGGTCAGTTCGACCTGGTCGGGTTCTGTGTGGGCGTGGTGGACGAGGACGCGCTCCTCGGGCCGCACCGGGTCCGGGAGGGGGACGTGCTCGTGGGCCTGGCGTCGAGCGGTCTGCATTCGAACGGGTTCAGCATGGTTCGAGCGGCTCTGCTCGCCGACGGCGCCCACGTCCTTCCAGCCGTGCCGGAGGGCTTCGAGCGCTCCCTCGCCGACGAGTTGCTCGAGCCGACGGCGATCTACGCGCCGCTCGTCCTGTCGCTGGCCGCCGACGGGCTGGTGAGCTCGGCCGCGCACGTCACCGGGGGTGGACTCCTCGCGAACGTCCCCCGGGCGCTGCCGGAGGGCTTGGCCGCCGAGATCGAACCGGGCTCGTGGCCCGTGCCGCCGATCTTCGACCTGGTCCGCGAGGCCGCC
>Ga0214471_10003091_pt1 | contig 12902 bp, 7 predicted proteins | sample RVTome_5_FD_207665 | JGI IMG/M metagenome (GOLD analysis project Ga0214471, IMG submission 207665) | Soil microbial communities from uranium-contaminated site in the Upper Colorado River Basin, Wyoming, United States - RVT142D155 | ecosystem: Environmental > Terrestrial > Soil > Contaminated >...
CGCGACGAGTCGCTCGGGGCGCGCCTGAATCAGAATGCTCGTCGTGTCCTCCTGTCCCGTCAGCAATCCGGCGACGATCCGGAGGCCACCCCGTACGGCTCCGGCGATCACGAGCCCGCTGTCTGGTTGCGGCACACGTCCCTGTACCGAATCGAGGGATCGCCAGACGATCGGGGTACCGGGAATGGCGACCCCCCCGCTGTCCCGTGCGACGGCGCTCAGCAGCGCGGTGTCTCCGGCGAGGAGTGAGGGAGCGCTCGACGTGATCTCGATGCCGGCCGCGTTGGCGCCGACCCCGACGTAGCGGATCGGGACCACGACGACCGGGGGTGTGCTCGTTGCCGCGGGCGTCACGATCACCGGACCGCCACTGAAGACGATCGCTCCTCCGGGTTCACGCAGCTCGAGGGTGAGCGTGAATGTCTCGTCGGGCGTCCGGACCATGACCGTCACCGTCAGCTCGACCGAGTCCGCATCAGCCGGCACGCCAATCGTGGTGTCCCGAGCCACGCTCGCGTCGCTCGTGCGGGTCAACAGGACACGGATCGTGCCGATCTCTGGTACACCGGCGCCCGCGTACTGGAACTCAAGCGCCAGATCGAGCTGCGCGAATCGGAGCCCGGGATCGGTCGCATCGTCGCAACTCGGCAGGACGACGGCCCCCGCGATGGCGATGATCGCGCGGTACGTCCGTCGCGAGCGTCGCGGTTTCATCGGTGCGTGCGGCGCGTAGTAGCGCCCCCCCGGCCCGTCTCGCGGGCCGATGGTGGCCGAGGACCCGCTTCAGCGGGATTCACGGCGCGCGTGGACGCGGAAAACCCCGGGACGCGACGGCGCCCCGAGGTTCCCATTCCCGCTGGGGATGCGTCCGGCCCACCGGGCCATCCCGCTATGGGTGAAGGTGCCAACGGGCGCGCCGATCCGCACCTGTGGTGATCGTCGAGCCGCTCACGCCGGATCCAGCACTTTCACCGGCGTGGGATGCGGATTGGTGTCCCCAAGGCTCGTATCGGGATCGCCCGGCAGCACGCCCGCGCCGAGCTGACCGGCCGAGTTGTTCCCCCAGCAGTAGACGTCGCGTTCCACCGTCACGGCGCAGGTGTGCGCGCCGCCCGTCGCGATGTCGATGAACTTGTGGCCGCCGACGACGAGAGTCGGGGCATTGTACTGGGTGGTCGAGACACCGTCTCCCACCTGCCCCTTGTCGTTGAAGCCCCAGCAATACGCGTCCCGCGCCACCGTGATCCCGCAGACGTGGTCCCCAGCCAGCTCCTCGGCAACGGAGATCTTGACGAACTTGAGTCCGCCCGGGACCGCGACCGGCGTTTTGGCGCACGCCACGAAGCTCGCGGTGGGGGTGCAGTCGCCGGGGAGGGTATTGTCCCCGATGCCCAGCTGGCCACGGTCATTCCAGCCCCAGCAGTACGCGTCGCCGGCAGCGGTGATGCCGCACGTGTTGTTGGACCCGCCGTCGATGGAGACGAACTCCATGCCGCCACCGCCGCGCACCGGCTCAAAGTACCGGTTGTTGTTGGTCCCGTTGCCGACGGGGCCCCAGGTGTTCTCGCCCCAGCACCAGACGTTGCCCAGCGGGTCTCCCGGCGCCGTCAGACCACAGCTCGTGTGTCCGACGGACATCGTGGTGAACGTGAGGCCACCGAGGACCGGCACCGGCGTGGGGCTGCAATTCGACGAGCCGAAGAGGCAGGGCGCGCCGGTCCCGTCCGTTCCAGTGCCGAGGTACTTGGCCTGGTAGGTGCCCCAGCAGTAGGCGGCTCCGCCCGGCGTCAGGCCGCAGGTATGCGACTCCCGGCCGTCGAGCTCGGCAAACGTCAATCCGCCCTCCACCATGAGTGGCTCGAACGTGCAGAGCCGGCCGGCGGCACACGGCTCCGTGGCAAGCGGGAGTGGTACCGTCGTGCCGAGGATCCCCCACACGTTGTTACCGGAGCACCAGACCTCACCGGTCGTGGTCAGCGCGCAGTGCGCTTCCGACGCGCCGTCGATCGTGGCCAGCGTGCGACCGCCGCTGATCGGCTGAATGAACCTGTTCGCGCGCTGAGCGAACCCCGCGCCTCCCTGACCGAAGATATGGGATCCCCAGCAGTACCCTTCGCCGGTGGTGGTGATGGCGCAGGAGAACTCGTAGCCCGTGCCCACGGCGGCCCACAGGCCGGTGATGAGCGCGCCGTCCTCGATCCGGAACTTGATGGGCAGGGTCCGGCCATCCACAAGCGCGATGTACTCCTGCGTATCCACATTCTTGAGCTGGCTGCCGTTGTTGACCACGTCCACGTCCGCGTGACCCAGCTCCTGGCCGTCCACTTGCGCCACGATGCGATACGTCTTCGTTGCGTCCAGGTTGAACTCGTCCGTGTGCCAGTTGACGATGTAGTGCTCGTCCTCCGGCACGACCCGCACCGTCTCCGACCCTGGCCCCGTGGTCGTCGTGTAGGCCGCCAGCAGCGGGAGAACACACGCCATCCCGTCCCACTCGCAGATTTCCACTGTCGGGGCGAGGCTTCCGTCAAAGGTCCCACTCCACGTGGGGCTGGACACCATGGGCGGTAACCAGAAGAAGTGCTCGTTACCGCTTTCGTGCACTGCGTCCTGAATGGAGGTCACCGGTCCGGCCGGCTCCCCCTCCGTGGGCGTGTCCGTCCCCCCACACGCCAGTGCCGATCCCGCGAGCAGGATCCCGATCAGTGGTACGCGCACGCGTTCCTCCGGTGTTCGCGGACACAAGGCCCGGGCACGACCTGTTTCACTCCCTGCCCTGCACCCTGTGAGACAGCTGAGACTGCGCTGGGACTAGTCGCGGCTCGAGGACTGCCGCTCTTCTATGGCACGGATTGCCGAGGTGGTTCGTGCGGCTCACGTCGGCGGCCTCGTCGTCGAGGTGCGTCACCGCTGTCCGGGCACCTTGGCCGGGGCAAGGGCCCAGAAGGACGTGCCCGCGGCGGCCTGACCGAGGTCGTTGAGCCCCCAGCAATAGGCAACCCCGGTTGTCGCGATGGCGCACGTATGCGCCAAACCGGGCGACAGCGACCTGAACGCGAGTCCACCCGTCACCGCGACGGGCGTGGGTTGGGGAACGGGGCTAAACTGGGACCCCGCCGTCGTTCCGTTCCCCAGTTGCCCCACCCAGTTCCCGCCCCAACAGAAGGCACTGCCGTCGGCGGCGATGCCGCACGTGTGATAGCTGGCAGGAAGGGCGCTCCGCCAGGTGTACGATCCGGTGACCGCGATCGGTGTCCACATGCACTGGCTGTGGTCGCAGTCCGTCCTGAGCGTCGCATTGGGCCCCGCCCCCAGCTTGCCCACCTCGTTGCATCCCCAGCAGTACGCGTCGCCGCCCGTCGTGACACCGCAGGTGTAGTCCGTGGCGCCGGCGGTCACCGACTGAAACGCATGCGCCCCCGCCACGGCCACGGGATAGCTCTTCGGGACGTACGTACCGTCGCCCAGCCGCCCCTGCGTGTTCCAGCCCCAGCAGAAGGCCTCCCCGGAACCCGAGACCCCACAGGTGTGGTTGTTCCCGGCACTGATCGACGCGAAGGTGAGCCCGCCACCGACCGGTACGGGCGCCGCGGCGCTGGTGGTGGTGCTGTCGCCCAGCTGCCCGGACACGTTCGAGCCCCAACAGTAGGCGTCCCCGCCGCCCGTCAGGCCGCACGTGTGCTCCCCGCCTGCGCTGATCGCCGTGAAGGTGAACCCACCCGTCACGGGCTCCGGCCGTCTGGTGCACGGGCCTTCCGGCGGGCCACAGAGGGTGGGGGAAGTCAGTGTCGAGCCAAGTTGGCCATCGGCGTTGAAGCCCCAACAGTGGGCCTCGCCGGACGCCGTGGGGCCGCACGTGTGGTCGTGGCCGGCGTCGAGCGTCACGAACCGGAGAGCTCCGGCCACCGCGGCCGGTGCCGTGCTGCAGCGGTGTGGGGTCCATTCACAGGAAGCGAGCGACACGATGGTCCCGAGTTGGGCCAGGTGGTCTGCTCCCCAACAGTACGCCTCGCCGTCGGTCGTCAGTCCGCACGTGTGGCTATCGCCGGCCGTCACCAGGGCGAATGCGAGCACCTTCACCGTGATGGCGGCCGTGCCCTCGACACCGTCGCTCGCCGCCACGATCGATGCTTCTCCCTCGCCGACTCCGGTGACCCGGCCCGCCGAGTCCACCGTGGCGACGAGCTCGTTCGTGCTCGTCCAGACCACCGATCGCCCGAGCAGCTCCTGTCCGGAGCCGGCGCGGAGTGTCGCGGTCAGTCCGACGGTCGTGCCCGTCACGATCGCCAACGTGTCTGGCGAGACCGTGAACGAGGCGATGGGCAGGTGCACGGCGATCATTGCAAAGCCGCTGGGGCCGATCGCCGAAGAACCATCCGTGATCCGGCTCGACGCCCCACCCGCGCGGACCCGTCGGCCACGGCCGTGACCAGTCCACTCGGCCCCACGATGGCGACGGTCGGGTCCGAGGACGTCCAGATGAAGGCGCTCCCCTCCACGGGGTGGCCGCGCGCGTCGTGCGCGGTCGCGTGATAGCGCGTCGTGTCGCCTACGGCCCTCACGGTGTCGGCCGTCGTCGTTACCTGGACCGTGGCGACGACCTGCGCCACGACGATTCGCGCGCTGGCTTGTACGCCCTGTACCGTGGCGGTGATGGTCGTCTCGCCGTTGGCCACGGCCGTCACGCGACCGGAGGAGTCCACGGTCGCAGCCCCGGGGTCGCCGGAGATCCAGGTGATCGTGAGACCCCCGAGGTGGGTGCCATCGGCGGCCCGCGCGACGGCCACCAGCCGCACTTCCGAGCCAACCGACGTGAGCGTATCCAGCGTCGGGGTCACTTCGAGCGTCGCCAGCGATCCCGTCGGCTCTCCGGGCGAGCCGCAGGCCATCACCATGCCGAGCACGACGGCTGAGAATCGCATTCTGCTCATTCGCTCTCCAAGCACCTTGCAGGGCCACGCGAGGAGGGTCGCTGTTCTATAGCACGGATTGCCGCGGCGGTTCGTGCGGCTCACGCCGGGTGCATGCGAAAGGGGCGCGCCGCCATCGCGGCACGCCCCAGGGAACGCGACCACTACGCGGCGCTTGCTGCCAGCGGAGGGACTACACGAACGGCATCATGGCGCACGCACCGCCCACGACCCCCTCAGTTCTTGGTCCACACCACCGCGTACTGGACGCAGCTCCAGCCACCCCGCGCCTTCACTCTGACAGATGACCGCCCCACCAGGGTCCCGCCGCCGTTGATGTCACTCGCGTCGGAATTGCAGTCCAACGACAGGCTGGGAAGGGTGTTCACAACCCCCGTGGCGGGCTCCCAGACGGCGCCGCGCTGGACAGTAGCCCCGTTGAAGTCGCTGTAGGTGACGGCGACTTCGAGGGCGTCGTTCGTCCTCCCGCTGGAGCCGCCGATCGGAGCACGTATCCCCTCCACGACCTGGCGGAGCGTAAGGTCAACCTTCCACACCGTCGAACGATTCCCGTCGGGGGCCAGGCTGGAGTAGCCCGAGATCCATATCGCACCCGCCACCGGCTCGGTGACGTCGAGCGCGTGGTTGGAGCCGGAATCGTCGGAATCCGCCGTCAGATCCAGCGGACCGCTGACACTCCCATCCGATTCGAGGAACCAGACGACCGCCCGCGTGCCTCCCTCGGAGGGCAGGCCCCCGCTCCGCCCGACGATGTGGCCGGCGTTGTTGATGCCCCGCGCCCAGCTCTTCGGGTGACCGGAGAGATCCCCCAGGGCCCGCGGGACCATAGCCCCCGATCCGTCCGCCTCCCAGATGACCGCAGCCTGCTGCGTGTAGCCGGTCGTGAAACTCTGGCCCACCACCTGCCCGAGATCGTTGAGCCCACTCGGTGTCACACCGTCGTAGCCGGCCAATGGGGGCAGGTCGCGCGTGGCGAGCACGATCCGGGCGTTGGGGTTGATGTCCCACAGCGCACCGAAGTCCGACGACTGCGCGGCATTCCAGTACTCCCCAACCACCTGCGTCGCCGAGCTGTTCACGCTGGTTCCCCAGCTTCCCGCGCCGACGGGATCCGGCAGGAGTAGGGGCACCGGGTCGGTGATGCCCCACCACACGGCGGCCTGGCCATCGGAGGTGCCGACCATGACCCCATTGTCGTTGATGGCTCTGAGGCTCCGGTCGGGCCCGAGGTCGTGCAGCGTGTGGACGTACACGATCTCCCCAGGCTTCCCTCCCTTGACGGTCACCTGGAACAGCTCCGACCCCTGACCCTTCTTGCCCCGCGAGGTCGTCACCTGGATGTCGTACAGCGCCGTGTCGGCATCCGCCGCCACGCTGATGTTCGCGATGAGCGTGTCACTGCTCACGAACTGCGACGAGTTCGTCACGATCTTGGGCGTGCTCTCCCCGGCCAGCAGGAACGTGACCGTGGAGCCCTCGTCGAACCCCGACCCAATCACCCGCACCTCGAGCGTCGTATCCTGCGACGCCGAGTTGGGATCCGCGGCGTTGACGCTCGGGCCCCCTCCCCCTCCACCCTTGGCCAGCACGGGCGCATTCTCGGGGCTCATGGCTCCGTCGGAGCAGGCGGCGGCCGCGAGCGCCGTGACGGCCACCCACAGCCGATAGCGACGAGCGGCGGAACCGATGGCTGGGAACATCGGAGACTCCACGTGAAGGTCCGCAAGGACGGGTGACTTCTATTTGGATCACACGGATGGCCCGCGCCATCCGTGCGCTACTGCCGGCTCAACCCGGCGATCTGATAGCCCGCCCAGAAGAACGGCGCACTGTGGCGCTGCCGCGACAGCAGGCCCCGCTGGGCACGCGCGAGGGCCTCGGCCGGCTGGGCGTCCGCCAACTCTCGGTAGAAGGCGCCCGTCAGCGCCGCCGCCGCCTCGTCCTCCACGGGCCAGAGCGTGGCAATGACATTCTCCGCCCCGGCGTACAGGAACGCCAGCGCCAGGGTGGCATAGTCTTCACCCGGGAGGAACCCCGTCGAGCCTGCCGGCCCCAAGGCCGTCTCACACCCCGACAGGAACACCAGAGGCGCCGCGATCCGGAGCCCAAGCAGCTCGTGCACCTCGAGCCGCCCGTCGTCCGCGGATTGGTCGCTCACTCGGGCCAGCTCGAGCCGCGAGAACATGGGGTTCATGGCGTTCATGGCGCCATGGGTGGCGACGTGGACCAGCCGGGGCTCCTCGAGCGCGGAACGGAGCGCGCCCTCCGAGGCCCGCCTGCCCTCCAGCCGACGGACCCGGCCCGGCGCCGCGATCCCCCGGACCTCGGCCCGAGTTGCCGGCAACTGGGCTGGAAACGGGGCAAAGGCCGTTGCTCCGCGGGTTTGGCGCTCCGCCGGCCGCCGGCTCAGCGCCGCGAACGCGGCCGCCGACGGCAGAACGCGGAGCACGAACCGCTCGACGAGGAACCGCTCCGTGGTCCGGTCTCGCAGGGCCGCGAACGGCAGGTACGTCAGGACATCGTGCGGGATGACGATCAGCTCCCGGGCGCCTCCCGCCAATCCCGACCTGAGCGCCGGCTCGATCAGCGCGTCGTGCAGCCCGGTCAGGACCTGGGCCACCCGATCGGGCGACCCATCCGGCCGTGCGACGAGATCGCGGGCCACCCGCACCCGGCTAGTCAGGTTGGCCGTCGAGATCGCGGTTTCGAGCGCGTGCACCCCGCCAGCCGAGACGAGGAAGAGCACGACCTGGCCCTCGTGCGGCACGAAGTACTCGAGCACCAGTTGATCCGGCGTCAGGTGTCGGCGAATGGCCTCCGCGTCCACACGACTCCGGCCCAGGAACGCCGCGGCACTGGCCTGCGACGCCTCCGCCCGCACCAGCACGGCCTCGTATTGCCGCCGCGCCCCTTCGAGCCGTGCGTACCAGCTCGCCAGGAGTTCCTCGTCCTCGAGGGATCGCTCGCCCGCCGGCATCATGTCCTCCAGGTCGTCAACGCTTTCGACGAGCGCGTCCACTTGCCGGAGCAGGATCTCGCCCTGCTCGAGGACGACGGTCGGGTCCGCGCCCCCTCCCTCCGCCGCCGGGAGCCGCTCGAGGAGCGCACGCCCTCGCGCGGCGTCCGCGACCTCGAACGCCTCCTCGATTTCGCCCCGTCGCAGGAGAATGGCCACCAGCTGTGCGTAGACCTCCCGCTTGTCCGCGACGAACGCGGTGCGCTGCACCCCGGACCCGAAGTTGGCCCGCACTCGTTCCACCATGCCGACCGCCCGACGTCCGGCGTCCGCGGCGGCGTCTAGCTGGCCAAGCCGCTCGTGGGCGCGCGCGGCCAGCAGCTGCGCCTCCCATTCCGCCTGGTACCCGCCGCGACCGAGGTCCGCCTGCACCCGGCTGATGACCGCGAGGACGTCGTCCGACCGCCGGTGGCGGTCGGCAATCCGCGCCTCGGCCAGTGCCACCTCAACCCGCGCAATGCGGGCTCCGAGCACGTCGGCCATGCGGTGCGCTGTATCCGCGAGCCGGCGCGCCTCGCCCTCGCGCCCCAGGCGATCCACTACTTCCGCGAGCATCACGAGGTCCCGCAGCTCCTCCAGCGGGACGCCCGTTCCCCGATGCACCCCCAGCGCCTCGCGGGCCTTGGTTTCTGCGCTCCGCAGATCGCCCAGCCGGGCATGGATGTCCGCTTCCCCGCGGAGGTCGATGCCCGTCTCGTAGTCCAGGCTCAGCCTCGCGTTGATGTCCTTGGCCCGTTCATACAGCTCGAGCGCACGCCGGAAGTCGCCGGCGCCCCGATAGATCTCCGCCATCACCTCGTTGAGGCTGGCCTCTTCCTGCTGGAGCCCCTGGGCTCGGGCGACGACGAGCGCGCTGTCGAGCACGGCGAACGCGCGCGCGGGGTCGCCCAACGCCACGTACGCCGTCCCCAGCTGACCGAGGGCCGACTGCGTGCCGGTGGCGTAGTCAATCCTGCGAAATCGGTCCAGTGCCTCCCGCAGCAGGGGCACCGCGGCGTTGGGATTCCCCAGCCGGATCTCGAGCATCCCGAGGTTGGTGAGCGCGTTGCCCTCCAGTCGCGTTGAGTCGAGCCGCGCCATGGCGTCACGCATCGCCTCGAACCCGGCCTGCGCCTCGGCGAACTGTCCCAGCTCCGTCTGGACCAACGCCAGGTTCCCGTACACGGTGGCTTCGGCGGCGCTGTCGCCCTCCCGCCGTGCCGCGGCCGCCGCCGACTCGAACATGCGGACAGCCTCGTCGTTGCGACTCTGGTGCCACGCGACGAGGCCGAGGGCGTTGTACGAGCGGAAGAGCTGGGCGGTGAGTTCGTGTTCCTGCTTGAGCGCCAGGGCCGTCTGACTGATCCGCCAGGCGTCATCGAGATCGCCTTGGCGCCATCGTGCCAGCCCCAGCCAGGTGAGCGCCCGCGCCTCGTGTTCGACGGCGCCCTCATCGCTGGCCCGCGCGCGCAACTGGCCGAGCAGGGTCACGGCGCTGTCGATCTGTCCGGCGAAGTAGGTGTCTCGGGCGAGGGCGAACAGCGAATCGAACGAGCCGGAGGAGAATCCGGATTCCGACCTGTGTGGGGGCGGCTGGTCCGCGGACGTGCGGTCGACCGCGTCGCGAGTCTGGTCGCCGGCGCACGTAACCGTTGCGCCGGCCAGAACGAAAACGCGCCTCCAGGCCGCCGCCCGCCTCCGCCCGTCGCCTACCTGACGATGAACTCCCGCACCCCCGTCGTGAACGACGTCGCCCCCTCGAGCAGGGCATCGACGTACCAGTAGTACCGCTCCCCGCTTCGCAGTCCCACCCCCGGCGGCAGGGCAACGCTCGTGTCGGACGTGCTGGTCGTCCACGTCACGTCGCCGGCCTGGTCCGTCACCGTCAGGACATAATGGGCCTGCCCACCGGCACTCCGCCAGCGAAACACCAGGCTGTCGAGCGTGACCCCCGCTCGGTTGGCCGGGCCAACGGACGCCAACGCCCGCGTGCCCTCGGCCTGCGGCCCGCGGAGGACGGGCGGTCCGGCTTCCGGCGCCGGCACACGGTCTCCCCTGCCGATCACGGCCAGGGTCAGGACGGCCGCGACGGCGAACGGGACGCCAAGCTTCACCCAAGCGGACCGGCGGGGTCCGGCCCCGAGCTCGGCCGCCTCAGCCAGGTCCTGGCGGCACTCGGCACAGACGAGCAGGTGGCGCTCCGCGATCTGCCGTTCCTCCGGCCGGAGCTTCCCATCGAGATACGCCGCCAGCTCTTCGGGTCGCACGTGATCACCTGCGTCGGATGGTATCGGTCGAGTCATAGCCTTCCACGGTCCTCGATCATATGACACGGATGGCCGGGCGCCCCCGTGCGGCATCTGGGCACGCGTTTCACGGTTCGGTCACTCCCTTGCGCTCCAGGTCCGTGCGCAGGTCGGCGAGCAGGCGTTTGAGCCGGCGGTGCACGTGAAACCGTGAGGGCGCACCGATAATCGTGGCGATCTTCTCCGCCGGGATGTCATCCTGAAAGCGCAGCGTGAGGAGGAGCTGATCGGCAGGGTCGAGCCGTGCGAGTGTATCCGCCAACAGGGCGTGCCGCTCGGCGATCACTACCATCTCCTCCGGGTTGGGGGTGCGGCCGTCATCCAGCCGTTCGAGGTCCGATTCCTGTGCCACCAACTCCACCAATCGCCGCCGCGCCTCGTGCGCCACGCCCCGGCCGTTCGTCTCGACCGTCGCCTGCAACCGACCGTACCTGGCGCGGTGGTGATCTACGCAGAGCCGGCGGACCACCACGACGAGCCAGGTCGTGAACTTGCCCCGGCCGTCGGCAACAAAGGCCCGCAGCCGGCGGAAGTCGCCCTCGCGCAGGCGGTCCAGGGCATAGGTGTGACAGTCCATGGCCTCGTCGGTATTCGGACAGGCCCGCCGGGCGGTCCGGATCATCAGACGGCTGAACTCCCCCTGGAACTCGGCCCACGCTGCGTCGCGTGCGGCGAGGTCCTGTGCCGTCAGCAGCGTCGACAGCGCTCGAGGAAGCGGCATTGTCATCCGTCGGGTCCGGAGGCGGGGCCGGGCTTCGGACTGGCTAAGATGGCCGTCGAACCCGGGGAGCGCGAGGGTTGCCGAGGTCTCGTCCCTAGTTCGTCGGTCTCCCACGGTACTTCTCGTAGAGCGCCTGGTGTTTGTTCTCGAGGCTCACGTCTCGCTCCGCGATCACCACGTGCTCCACCTGGGTCCGGATCTCGAGGGGGTTCCCATCGGTCAGCCGGGTGTTCCGCGCCGGCTACGTCCTGGCCCCCCGGGGGTGCGGAAAGACCATCCGGATGGTCGTGCCGCGGCCCAGGGCGCTCGTGAGATCAATCCGCGCCCCGTGCGCCTCCACCAGGTGCTTCACGATCGAGAGACCAAGGCCGGTGCCCCCCTGGCTGCGCGAGCGCGCCGGATCCGCGCGGTAGAACCGCTCGAACACCCGGGGCAGGTGCTCCGCCGCGATGCCGGATCCGGTGTCGCTCACGCTCACCGCGGTGCCGTCATCCACGGCGGTCATCTCGACCTGGATCCGTCCACCGCCCGGCGTGTGCCGCAGCGCGTTGTCGAACAGGTTCGTGAGGATCTGCCGCAGGGCCTCGGCATCGGCGTACAGGCCGGCGTCCTCGGCCACCTGCAGACTGAACGTGATGCCCGCGGCCTCGGCGCGCTCCGCGGAGGGACTCCAGGCCGAGCGGGCGACCTCGGCGGCATCCACCCGTTGCACGTCGGGTCGCCACGTGCCCGATTCCAGCCGCGCCAGATCGAGCAGATCATCCACGAGATGCTGCATGCGGGTGGCGTTGGTCCGGATCACCTCGAGGAACCGGGCCGCGGCTCCCGGATCCGGCGCGTCACGGGCCAGGATGTCCGCGTAGCCCGCGATGCTCGTGAGGGGTGTGCGCAGCTCGTGGGAGACGTTCGCCACGAAATCGCGCCGCACGGTCTCGAGCCGGCGGAGGTCGGTGATGTCGTGCAGGCAGACCACGGCGCCGCCCGTGGGCAACGGCCGCGCGGTCACGAGCACCACCCGGCCGTCGAGGGCCAGCTCGCGCCCGAGGACGGCCTCACCGCCGAGGACCGCGTCCACGAGCTGGCGTGCCTCGGCCCGCCGGAACAGCTCCCGGAGGTTCGGGAGGGAGTCGTCGTCCGCGTAGTCGAGCAGGCGCCGGAGTGCCGTGTTGCAGAAGACCACCGCGCCCGCCTGGTCCACGGCAATCACGCCTTCGACCATCGAGCCCAGTAACACCCCGGTCTCCTCCCGACCCCGCCGCAGCTCGTCCATGCGCTGGGACAGTTCCTCCTGCATCGTGCGGAACGCCCGGACCAGCTGCCGGACTTCGGGAATGGTCGAGGCGGGGTAAACGGGTGCCCGGCCGATGGCCAGGCCGCGCGCGGCGGTGACGAGCTCATCGAGCGGCCGCGTGACTTGGCGCTCCACCACCCAGGCCAGAATGATTCCGAGCGCGAGCGCCACCAGGGCCGCGAGGAACACGCTGCGCTGCGCATCGGAGATGACGGCGTCCACCTGGTCCATGGGCGCGGACACCCGCACCACCCCGGGCCACTCCCGGACGGCCACCTTGAGCTCCACCCGGTTGGTGGACGTGCTGAATCGTTTGGCGACGCCGCTCCCCGCAGCCCACGCCTCGGCGATTTCGGGACGCGAGAGGTGGTTGTCGAGGAGCGCGAGACTCTGGTCGTCGAACTCGGAGTCGCCGAGAACGCGGCCGGTCGAGTCCACGATGGTCATGCGCCGGTTCGCGAGGCTGCTGATCCGGCGCGCGGCCTGCGGGAGCTGGGCGGGCTCGTCCGGGAGCGCCTCGCCGATCAGGCGCGCCTGACGGCGCATCTCGTCCGCCAGCGTGTGCTCGATGCTGGCGCGGAGCCAGCGGTCCGCCGCCAACATGGCCCCCGCCACGGTCACGACGAGGATGGTGACCACGGCCAGCAGCAGCCGCGCG
>Ga0214471_10003092_pt1 | contig 12902 bp, 18 predicted proteins | sample RVTome_5_FD_207665 | JGI IMG/M metagenome (GOLD analysis project Ga0214471, IMG submission 207665) | Soil microbial communities from uranium-contaminated site in the Upper Colorado River Basin, Wyoming, United States - RVT142D155 | ecosystem: Environmental > Terrestrial > Soil > Contaminated >...
TCTGGCCGTGCCGCCCGGCCCCGCCGTCGGTCGTGCTTTGGACTATCTGCTAGAGGTCCGCCTGGATCGCGGCGAATACTCCAAGGACGAGGCCTACGCCCTGCTGGAGCAGTGGAAGGCCGAGAACCCATAACTGAAGGGCCCCGGAATCCGGAGCCCTTCAGCTGTGATGGTGACTCGCTACTTCTTGGAGTCCCAGAAGATCTTGTCGATCTCGTTGATGAGGTCGAGGAGCTTCTGGCCGTCGGCCGGGTCGAGTGACTTCTTGGTCTGGCCGGCCGCCTTGGTGGCGTCCCAGAACAGGGTGTGCAGGTTCGGGTACTTGTCGAGGTGCTCCGGCTTGAAGTAGTCGGTCCACAGCACCCAGAGGTGGTGCTTGACCATTTCGGAGCGCTCCTCCTTGATCTGAATCGCGCGGGCCTTGAACTGCGCGTCGTCGCTTGCGTTGTGCTTCTCGATCGTGGCCTTGACCGACTCGGCCTCGATACGAGCCTGTGCCGGGTCGTAGACGCCGCAGGGAAGATCGCAGTGCGCCTGCACCGTGCGGGGTGAGAACCATTCGCGAAGAGCCATAGACATCTCCCTCCTTCTGTACTGTTGGTATACCATCGCGCGCCGTGGCTAAGCATCCCGCCCTCAACGCCGCCGTCGTGGCCGGGGTCTCCGCCGGGGTCCTGCTGTGGCTGAGCCGCCGCTACATCCCCGTCAAAGTCGCAGGTCCGAGCATGCTGCCGACTCTGCGACCGGGGGACCGCTTGGTGGTCGATCCCAAGGCCGCGCCGCGGCCCGGTGACGTGGTCGTGGTCCGGAGGACGGACGGCCTAGAGATCGTCAAACGAGTGCGGTCGATCACCGAAGCCGGAGTCGAACTCGCCGGGGACAACCCCGAAGCCAGCACCGACTCGCGCATGACCGGCCCAGTTCCACCGGAGCAAGTCATCGGAGTGGCCAAGGCCATCTACTGGCCGACCCCAAGAAGCATCCCCTGAAGGTTCGAATCCGCTCACCTGAGGTGATTGGACTAAGTTCGAGCCGCCACAGGATCTGACCCGGCTCCTAGCGTGAGGGCCGCGTCCCGTCAAGTGGTGTTTGAAGACCACGCATCATCCTGATCGCTCTCACTCTCACACTGCTGCCGGTAGTTCGGCGTTCAACTCCTGTTGATCGTCTCCGTCGATGACCTGCATCCGGGCTTTGGTGAGCGCCTCCACGCGCATGTAACGGCGTCCGACGGCCCACTCGTCGTGTTGTTCGGACAGCAGCGCGCCGAGGAGACGGAGGATCGCGGCCCGGTTGGGGAAGATGCCGACGACGTCGGTGCGCCGGCGGATCTCCTTGTTGAGCCGTTCCTGCGGATTGTTGGACCAGATCTGTCGCCAGTGTTCTTTGGGGAACGACGCGAACGCCAAGATGTCGGGTCCGGCTTCCTCGAGCAACGCCGCCGCGTCGGGGAACCTCGCCTGCAGCTGGTCGACGATGCGAGCATGCTGGGCTCGTATCGATGCGGGATCGGGTTGGGCGAAGATCGGACGGACGAGCGTCGCGACGAGCGCTTGGGCGGCTTTGGGGACGCGCGTGAGAATGTTGCGCGCGCAGCTTGGGGATCTGGAGCTCGATCGTGCCGGTTCGCGTATCGAAATCACGCAACCGTCGGCCGTTGCGTCGATTCACACGATCCGGGCTCCGCTCGCCATAGGCGGCGCCGCAGATTGCGTCCGCCTCTGCGTCCATGAGCGCATGCGTGAACGTCGACACCATCTCGCGGAGCAGATCCGGCTCCGCCGCCTCAAGCTGCTTGCGCAACCACGCCTGAACGTCCATGCTGGACTCGACCATCGTGCTCCTCCTCGTCGCCGTCTTGTCAGGGACTGGCTTTGAGGATGACACGGTGGTCTTCATCTACCGAGGAGGTAGGAACTCGTCGTACACCACGTCAGTGGACGCTAACCACCGCCTCCGGAACATCATGCTCTTCTTCAGGCACGACGGAAGCGTCGATATGCTCTTCTTCAGGCACGACGGAAGCGTCGATGTCGGCGGGCGCTGTAATTCTCGGCTCGCTCACGGCATCGCTTGAGCCAACTAATCCGACCAATCGGTTAAGGGGGCGCCCCGACAGTCGATTACACGGTCGGCACTCGCACACCTGGGTTCAGGGGGCAGGAATGCGCAAGGTGGTGCCACCGCGGAGTGAATTGATCGGCTGCGGATGCCGCTCACTGGCGGTGAACGCAGGGTTGTCAAGCGGCTCGATGCCGGGATTCCCGGTCATGGAGATCTACGTATAGGCGAGCGCCCCGCCATGACGAGATCAGCCTCTTCGGAGATCCGCGATGGATTTGCGGATGAGGCGTGCCCGCTGATCCGGATCATCGGGAAACGGCCTACCGGTCTCAGACTCGATGCGCTCTCTGAGGATCGATGGATGCTCCGCAAAGGCGTCAGCAGCTGCGTAGGCGTCTGCATCATTTAGGAATTGAAAGTCGATCTCGTCGGGATCAACGGCCTCTTCCGTATTCGCGATCGCGCTGATCACGCAATCCCACACGATGCGGCGCGCTGAGGACGGTTCGACAATGAAATCGAGGGTCAGCGACTTCGGGAAGATTCCCTCGCTCGAAGGCGCGCGCGACCGTATGTAAGTTCGTCCGCCTTGATCGGTTGCCGTCACAGACCCCACACCGGCACCCATAGATGCCCAACTCCATGAGACACTGGCTTGGGGGCCGTTCCAAAGGTCGTATTCGTAGTCGGGATAGAGGCCCGCGGGGTCCTCTTGAGCCAAGATGCGCTCCTCGTCGGATGATGCTAGCAGCGGAGCAACGTCCTCCCACGATAACGCGAGGTCCTCCCAGACACGCACCCCATCTTCCCGTTGCGAGGGCGACGCGGCTCTCAACATCCAATCGAACACCTTCCGTGAATCCATCCTGGGTCTCCTGATCGTCCGGCCGTGCGGCACAGAGCCAGCAATGGGCTCCCTGAGCGAGATGCTGGGCAGCTCAGGCCGGGCCGAACTCTACCGAACCGGTCCGAGTTATCGGCGGATGTGTCCGTGCCCTCATCGAGGAGCCCTGTTAGCCGGCCACCACCTTGGCCGCCTGGAAAAAGTCTGCCGGCAGTTCGTGCTCGAGCTTCCAGAGGTGGGCTTTTCGCTTTCGTGGGAGACGTATTCGACGGGGCCGGCGCAGAGGTAAGGCGGGGTTCCGAGTTGGCCGGCGTCGGTTTTGCTTTCGCGGATGAACAGGTGGCATTGAGGCTCCGGGGGGCTCACACCTGACACGGCTCGGCAATCGTCGCCACGTACGTCACAAACCCGGTCTTGGGATTCGGAGCCCAGAGAGACGCACGCATGCGGCGACGATGTCGATCGATCCGTCGCGGGGATCTGGATGGCGCTAAAGGTCGCGGCGCGCGTGGCCGATTCCTCCGGGTAGAGGACTATTTGGGGGCTGAGCGATGCGATTGGCCGATGTTGACCAGGCTGCGGTGCAGGCGGCCCTCGTCGAGATGAAGGCTCGATTCGAGACCAAGGACGTGTCGGAGCATGCTGCCGTTGCCCGCGCGCACGCCAGTCTTCGACACGAACGCAACTTTCACGCCGTAATCGGATCGTTTCTGTCGCGCAATCAAACCGAGCTTGGCATTGCTCTGGAAGGATGGCTTACCAGCCGGGGCGCGATTTGGGTCAAGAAACCTCCGCGTTCGAGGCGGCTATCCCAGCGGCAGGTCGTAGCAGATTCCCCAGACTTGCTGGACGTTGGCCCGCAGCACCGCGGGGATAGTCCCTTCACCGCTCGCATGCGGCTCCATCAAAGCTGGTACCGGTCCTCAGTGCTGCAAGTGCCCTGTGGCACGGGGCCGGGCCCCAAACACACGCAGCCCTTGGGAAGCATGCTCAACCGCGAGGCTGCCGCGGCCGGGATGAACTTTCTCAGCCCATCGATCTTCGACGTCGTGCGACGTCGTATTGAACTAGGTCCTGGAGTGGAACCGTACCGGTGCCTGCACAACCTCTTGTCGAGCCAGCCAATGTGCTTCAATCTCTTCGGACCGCTCGTCGACAACCGCGAACTCGCCACCGCACTATTCCGCGCGTTGCTACCGGACGAGGTCGAGACTGTCGAAGGCGTGAGAATCGAACATGCTCCGAAGCCGATCAATGAGTATCTCGGTGACGGCACATCGTTCGATGCGTTCGTGGAGTATCGCCGGCACGACGGCGCTCGCGCCTTCATCGGCATCGAAACGAAGCTCACCGAGCCATTTTCCCCAGGGACATATGATCGTGCACGCTACCGTGAGCTCAGTGAGCACCCTGATTCGCCTTGGCGTGCAGACGCAGAACCATTTCTCGCCGACTCGCGATGGAACCAACTCTGGCGGAACCAACTCTTGGCTCAGGCTCTATTGACTCACGCGAAGTCGGATTATCAAGGCGGCAGCATCATGGTGCTGCGACATCCTCAAGACGACCAATGCGCGGAAGCTATTCAGGGCTATCGGCGTCTGCTCGCGCGGCCAGAGACCTTCCATGCAGTTTCGCTTGACCACCTCATCAGAACCTGGGCGAGGAACATTCATGATGAGGCGACCGACGAGTGGCTCAAAGCGTTCGCGGTCCGCTACGTTGACCTTTCTGCTAGTCAGCACCTCGCAGCGGCCGAGAATTCGAGGCCAGCCCGGCCATCGAGCTCGATGATGGGGCAAGGGAGCAATGGTCCTAAAGGACTATGGCGATCCTAATGGGACGTCGAGGATACTGGCGCCGCAAACGGATCAAGGGACACACTCGACCAGGCAAGGCTACGTCGCAGGCCGAACCAGGAACGTCAGTCCTTGAAACGGGAAGCGATGCCGGGGGGCACAAGTTGGATAGAGCCACCATCGAGGTCGACGACTTCGGTAGAGCCAGCGCATGGCAGCTCGGAACCGCATCAGTCACGGTTGAGCCTGACGAGATCCGCGTCCTCTTCGATGTGGAGTGCTTCGGCCACACAGCTGCTGAACGGGACGTCAGGGCTACCTCTGCGCGCGAACACACGCTCCAACTTCTCGACGGATATGGGATAGCGTTTGCCGCGCGTTGGATTTCGGACCTGAAGACATATCCCGACGAAGAATCGACGTTGCTCGGCCAGAACGGCGAAGGTTTTGCGAGCCGTCAGAGGATTGCATGCATCGTGTCCAACCAGCACCTCGCGGAGGCGCTTCTAGATGCAGAGACACCGCACTCCGGACCAATCACGATTCGCGGTTCGATCCGGTATGCGATATCGCCGCAGAATCCGGCTCGTGTGCAGGCGATGATCAACGCCATCGAAGGCGCTCGTGCAGCGATCGAGGCAGCGGCCAGCGAGAAGGGGTTTACCACCGGACCGTTGATGACAATCTCCGATGCTCGTCCGGAAATGAGGGTCATTCATCATCCCCCACAGTTCGAGCTACCAAGGCGTGCGTCAGTTGACGTGCTGACCGCGGATGCACGACAGCCAAGGACAGCGCCCGCGGGGATCGAGATCGACGTCTCGGCTCGCTGCGAGGTTCAATACCGGTTGCTCGATCGGGCCGGGCAATCATGGCCGATTCTCGCCGCACCTCCAGTCGCCGTCGTTCATCTTTCCGCGTCGAGATCCCCGGGCCGCTGGAGGGCAGGAGACCGGCCTGATGCCACGCTCTATTCCGAGATCGCAGCCATCGCTCAAGATCAAATCGCCCTGTTCGCGGAGGCAACGGGGACAACGCCAGGGCGCTTCTCAAGTATTCGGCCGAGTTTCAGGGGGACGTGGGGACCTGGCAATGGCCTGCGAATCGAGCGCTACCTCGATTCCGACGCGGCATGGACGCATGTGGCAAGCGAAGCGAAGGGGTCGGTCACAGTTGTGGGATCTGGCTCTGTTGACGTCACACCAGATCGCGTCCAGGCCGCCTTCTACATCACATCGCGGCACCGGACGAAAGAAGATGCAGCCGCCGGGGTGGCCGCGGCCTTCGGTCGAATTGAAGGCCTCCTCGATCGCTGGAGCATCCCACGCGACGGTCGGACAACCAAGCCGACACAGGTGCACGTCACGAGCTGGGAAGATGCACTCGGTGCATGCGGTTTTGTGGCGACGACCGAAGTGCGATTCCCATGGCGTGAACAAAGCCTCGAAGAGCTGGAGCTCCTGGCCGGAGGAATCCTGAGCGAGTCCGGGTCGCTTCGAGACCCGGAGTCTCAGGAAACTCAGATCGACCTCGTCTTTCTAGAATCCCTACGCCACGATCACCCAGCGCGGAGAGAGGCATTCAACCTCGCAACAGAGAGCGCCCTCGCGGACGCGACCTCGCTCGCGGCTGCGTTCGGATGCAAGATCGGGTGGCCCATTCGTACAACTGATATCAGCCAAGAGGGCGCGTGGGACACGTTCACCGCGACTGACTTGACTGGGGAGCTCGTCATAGAACGCCACCACCCCGTTGACCATGTTTCGAGAAGCTGCGGCAGATTATCGGGTGAACCCGTAGAGCCTGTCGTGGACTACGAGGACAGTGATCCTTTGGCTAGAAGCTGCCGCGCAGAAGTCGAGGTTGAATTCTCGCTCCTGTAGACGCGATCCCGGTCGGAGATCCATAGTCCGCGCGGCTGGGCCGTCGGAGCCCGCGTTATGGCGCTTCGGGTCGCGCTGTGCAATGGAGAGAAACGCCCGCGCCGGCCGTGAGGAGCAGCGTTCGGCAGGTCTTTCCGGCTCCGCCGTTTGCGGCGGGGATCCTGCGATCTGGTGAGGTCGCCGCGCGGTGCCGGAGGCCGACGTTCGGGCCGGACGGTTATCTCCAAGGCGCGAGCCGCTTGTCGTCCGCCGGGATCTCCTCGCCGGTCCGCGAGTCGATGACCCCGCCGTCGGACATGCGCGTCCAGTGCGTCGGCCACGGCGGCTTCGCGGCAGCCATCATCTGGCAGGCGACGAATCCTTCGACGGCATCGTTGTCGCCCGGCCACTCGAACCGGTACTCGCGGTAGCCTTCACCGATCGGGCCGGGGGCTCTCGTGGTGCGGCCTTTCGAATCGGTGAACTCCACCCTGCACCCGAAGGTCGAGGCCACGGGCGATGCAACGGGCGCCCCCGTCGCGTCGTTCCGTGCCGCATCCGGTCTGCTCATCACTCCGACCGCATATGACGCACCCATCATCGTCACGCCGATGAGCGCCCCCGCAATGACCTTGCCCGCCGATCTCATGGTCGTTCCTTTCCTCGAAGCTGGAAATGCGAGAGAGTCGTTATGCTCTGAGGCCCCAAAGGTGAGAGCCGTCGCGGCCGTCGTAGGCGTGAACGAAGTATTCGCTGCCCGTTGAGCCGCCGGCGATCACGTCGGCGATGCCGTCGGCATTCACGTCCACCGTTGTCGTGCGGGCGGGCCACCCTTCGAACCCTGTCCGGGTGGACCAGAGCTGCCGGCCGGTGGCGCCGTCCCGTGCGGCGACGGGGAACCGCGGCGCGGCTTCGATACGCATCATGTCGGGCCCGCGCCCATCAAACGTTCCTGGAATCGCAACGTCTCGCGATCCTCGCCAGAGCGCGTTTCCGTCGCGGCCTGAGATCATCATCGTCAATGACGCCTCCGGGACCTGATCGACCCACGGCGCCTCGATCGTGGCGAGCCAGTCGTCGAAGCCGTCGCCGTTAACGTCGCCCGGAGACGATGGGATCGGCGAGTCCCACGTCCGATCGGTGACGAACTCGTTTCGCTTGGACCAGACAGCGCGGCCGTCGCTCGAATAATGCGTCGCGACGACGCCGGCCTTCCCGTCCTCGAAGAAGCTCTGTGCCGAGGCGAGGTCGAGCCGGCCGTCCTTGTCGGCGTCGGCGGTCCCGCGCACCACGCTGTGGGGCAGCTCTGCGTGCACCCGGCCGGTGGCTCCGTCGAGAACGCGAACGGGACTCTGCGTCCGCCCGCCGACGGCGATGTCGCGCGTCCCGTCGCCGGTTACGTCGCCGACGTTGGTGACGGTCACATCCGGCCTGGCCGGTAGCGGCGAGATCCACAGCGAGTCTCCGGTGACGCCGTCGCGCAGATCGACGTCGCCGCTGTCGCCTGCGTCCGCGAGCACGAACTCGTCGACGCCGTCGCCGTTGACGTCGCCGACCGGCTCCGCCAGGGTTGTCGCGTCGGAGAGCACCGCCGGCTCGTCCACACGCAGCGTCCCGTCGCGGCCATCGACGACGAAGAGCCGTTCGCCGCCGCGCTCCGCTGCGCCGGTCCCGTAGTTGACCTGGGTCACGAGAAGGTTCGTTCCGCCGCTGCGACGATCTTCGAGCAGGCCTTCGCCGGCCGGCTGTGCGTCGGCGTTGCTCCACATCTCGCCGGAGCCGCGAAACTCGCGCGTCCAGATCGTCTCGCCCTCCCCATCGAAGGCGACGAGAGTGAGCAGCAGATCGTTCGACCAGCTGGAGCATCCGAAGGTGTAGGCCAGAACCAGGATGCCGGGCCTCGGAGGCGCGCCGAACATGCCGGGCAGCGCCTCTCCGCAGCGTGCGGGCGTTGAACGGGACCAGATTGGCGAGCCCGAGATGCCGCTGTGGACGGTGATGTCGATCGAGTCGCACCCGCAGAATCCATCCAGGCCGCTGAACGTGAACAGATCACGATTGCCGTCGCCATCCAGATCGCCCGCGGGGATCAGTTCGGCCCAATAGACAGTCTCGCGGGGCCTCTCCTCGGAGCGGGCGAGGCCGGGCAGGGCTGCGCGCGACGGGACGACCGAAGCCAACGAATCATGTTCGAGCGCGCCGAGCCTGGCCGACTTCGCGCCCACGCCGCCGACGGCCTCTTGCATGGTGGCCGGCGGAGCCGCGGCCCGATTCGAATTGACGACAGTCCCGGGCGTACGTGAGTCCGAGACGAATACGACGGCGGTGGCCGATAGAAGCGTCACTCCGATGCATGCTGCAAGGACTCGTCGCATCTTTCCCCCCAACTCGGAACGATTCGCCCCTTTGTGCACGTTCCGGGCCGGCGTCAACCGCGCCTATGTCGAACTCACGGAGTGTGGCGGGAGGCTGCGAAACGTGACTTCGTTGTTCTTTTGAGCGACCCCGGGTAATTCGGGTCCGGCTGGTTGATCCGCGTCGCGACGTATCCGTGCAAGGTCAGCGCGACCTCAACCTGTTCGGGCGTGCGCGCGTTCCGTATGAGTTTTCGGTCTCGGTATGGAGGCCAATCGCGGTTCAGAGGGCTCGAAGATGACCGCACCGTTGGACCACAACGTCACCCGACCGGTGACGCCGTCGCGGGAGTGCAGCCAGCTTTGTAGTGGCGACCTCTCCCGGCTCGCCCACGCGTTCTTCGGTCGCCGTCGTGTCCCGTTCGTTCGACCGTTCATGGCAATCTCCCCGGACGAGGCGCCGTGGTTAGCGCAGCTTGTCAGTTTCAAATTCCTCACCGAGGGGCTCGGGTGTCCACACGGGGGGCCATGGTTCGGGTTCCGGGCAATGCGGGCACGCACTCTCGCCGCGGTAGCGAGTTATCGGGAGCAAGTCGCAGGTCACCCAGTATTCCTTGCTGCTGTTGCGCCAAGCGAAGCGGTAGATGGGGGCGGAGGGATCGATCCCATTCGATCGGGCGATGCCTTCGGGCGAGGCGTCGTGGATCCCGGCCGCGTCGAGCGCTGCTAGGCATGGGTTGAGGAACGAGCGGTCTGCGGTTCTAGCGCTCCAATTCCCGATGCCGACTGCGATGAACGCTACAGCGATGATCACCTGAAGGAAGCGCCATCTTGTCATTTCCCGGGGCTTGGATTCGCGGCCGGCGCCAGTAAGGCTCAATTGATCCCCCCTGCAGTCTCTTCTCTCTTTGTGCCGCGACGACTCGGTGCTCAACCGCGGGTTCGTCGGGGCGTGCAGGGTGTCCACGGGTCGCTCTCGGCGGAGATGCTGAAGCACCGGTCGCCGTCGGGGCCGGGGACCTTGAGGAGCCCCCACCGGTCTTGGATGATGACGTGACGTCCGAACTCTCTGACGAGCCGATGGAGGGTCGGCGTGTCGTGATTGCGGAAGCGGCGAATCTCGTCGTCGATACGAACCTCGATCAGGCCGAAGTCCACGTGGGTGACGACGCCGTGCTCGATGACTCCGGGGTCTCGGACGCTTCCGTTGGCTTGGATCCAGTGGACGGTGTGGCCCCGCGCGAACACCGTGCAGCGCGTCGGCTCTAGCTCAAAGACGCCATCGACATATCGAACGACCCATCACCTCGTTCCCGCGCAGCCTGAGCGTACTTGGAAGGTGTGACAACGTCGCCGATGCTGCCTTCGGCAAACACCTCAGATCGCTTCCAAAGAGGCTTCAGAGGTCGTCGTCTTCGAGGACCGTCTGGCCGGTGTCGATCACGACGGTGCGCAGCTCCAACGAACACCATTTCCGTAGCGCGTCCAGAGTCCGGTTCGGCCATAACGACGGATCGGTGTACCAGTCATGAAGCTCGGTCTCGAAGAGCACCTCGGCGTTGAGCTGGAGCCATCGTTCAAGTTCTTGCTCGTCCTCGACCTCGACCAGGTAGACGGTCCGTTCCTCGCCGTTGATCTCGTCCAGGGTTACGGTGTGCGATCCGGGGTTCGGATCGACGGCGTTAATCCAATCGATGAACGGCTGCTTGTACCGAAGAAGGAGCGCGGCTCGGTTAAGCACGAGCGCCCCCGAACGGCAGCTTGCCGATCAGGAATTTCACGGGGCGGCGCGAGGAAGTTCGCGTTCGCGGAGGGCTTCAGCGGCGTAATGCAACGCCGCGCGTATGTCGTCACGTTCCAGATCTGGGTTAGCGGTGAGGATCTCGTCTTCGCTCATGCCGTCCGCGACCATGCCGACGACTGTTGCAACGGGAATGCGGAGGCCGCGAATGCATGGAACGCCGCCCATGAGGGCGTGGGAGACCGTGATCCGCTGAAACGTCATCTCTCTGTCCTCCGTCGACCCATTACACCAGACGTGGCCGGCATTGACGAAGAGTTGAGGGGCTCGATTCTCCCACGGCTACAATCGACGGGCTGTGGAGATCGATGCGGTTGTTCGGCAGGCTGCGTTCGCGTGGCTGGATGAGCAGACACGAAAGTTCGGGAACGCGCTTCCGTATCGCATTCTCAAAGAAGGCTTCTCCGTGGAGGGCCGGACGGTTCCGCTGGTCGGTCCTCAAGGGATCTTCAAGCCGGCGATCCTTCCCGAGATCCCGCTCACGATCATGACGGCGGCTCCGAAGATCGGCCGGCCCGCTCCCTATGACGACGAGCTCACTTCGGACGGCCTGTTGATCTATCGGTATCGCGGAACCGATCCGCGGCATCGAGACAACGTCGGGCTGCGGCGCGCCTACGAGACCGCGACTCCGCTCATCTATCTGTACGGAGTGGCGGCGGGGGAGTACGAGGCCGCGTATCCGGTCTACGTCGTCGGAGACGATCCGGCGGCGCTCACGTTCGTCGTCGATGTCGCGCCGGCCGTCTACCAGGCTGTCGTGGGCGAGGACGCGGTTGAGGAGATCCCTCGCGCTTACAAGAGGCGGATGACCCTGCAGCGGCTCCACCAAGCTCGCTTCCGTCGCCAGGTCATCGCCGCCTACGGGGATCGCTGCGCGATCTGCCGGCTCCGCCGCGTCGAGTTGCTCGACGCCGCGCACATCCTGCCCGACCGCGATCCCCGTAGCCGCCCGATCGTTCCGAACGGCCTGTCGTTGTGCACGCTCCACCATCCCGCGTTCGACCGACACGTCATCGGGATCCGCCCGGACCTGGTTGTCGAGGTACGAGCGGATGTTCTGACCGAGGAAGATGGGCCGATGCTGATCCACGGCCTTCAGGGATTCCATGGCGCCACGATCACAGTGCCCCGGACTCCCGATCTTCGTCCGGACACCGAGTACCTCGAGGAGCGCTACTCCCTGTTCCGGGAAGTTGGGTGACTCGACTCCGGCAAGAAATGTACGTTTGGACATAGCGGCCGTCCTGCCGTCGCGGTGTGATTGAGGGAATGGCCCCGACACGGGCACGCGTGATGTCCCTCGTTCTGATCTTGGCTTTCGGCTGTAGTTCGACGAGCGACAGTCCTCCGGTCACGCCAGCGGCTCGCATGCGAATCCAGTCGCGAACGCCGGTCGACTTCATACGGAGCTTGATCTTGCTCGACGGCCGGATCTGGGGTGTGGGGCAAGACATCGAATCATTCGGCGGCGTTGCCTACCGCATCGATCCGCGAGCGGGAAGCATCGAGACGTGGGCCGACTTGGATCTGCACGCGCTCGACGGGATCGCCATAGGAGGGTCGCAGATCTGGGTCACGTCAAACGTCACGTCCGACGGGGAATGTGACGGCGCGGGTGAGGATTTCACACCGCGGATGCACTCGGTCTACGTAGACGGCGCGCCGGCGATGATCTCGGAGTGCGAGGGAATCATCGCGACGATGGCCAGGCTCGACTCCACCGGCGTTCAAGTCGGTGAGACGATGCGGTTTGCCGACTGGAATCTTGCCGGCATCGCCGTCTCGAACGCGGATCTGTGGCTGTCCGCGACCGACGGCGAGCGCGGTGTTTTGGCGCGGCTGCGTCCCGGCTCGGATCGGTTCGAGCACGTTCGCCGGACCGACGACGGCATGAGCCTCCAGCTCGTCGCCGGATTCCTATGGGGTTCGCGCGGCGATCACCTCTACCGGCTCGATCCCTCGACCGGTGCCGAGCTTGCGCGCGCCGAGCTGCCCGGCGTCCACGCGATCTTCATCGGGCACGACGACGTATGGGTGGCGACCGACAACGCCGTCCACCGGCTCGACCCGGCAACGTTGCAGGTGCGGAACCACTTCCCGACTCCCGAACCGGGAGGCATCGTCGCCGACGCCTCGAACGTCTACATCACCGGTTTGGAAGACGGCCACCTGTAC
>Ga0214471_10003093_pt1 | contig 12896 bp, 12 predicted proteins | sample RVTome_5_FD_207665 | JGI IMG/M metagenome (GOLD analysis project Ga0214471, IMG submission 207665) | Soil microbial communities from uranium-contaminated site in the Upper Colorado River Basin, Wyoming, United States - RVT142D155 | ecosystem: Environmental > Terrestrial > Soil > Contaminated >...
CTCCGTGCCGGGGTCCGCCCGACCGACTCGATGGCGGCCTCGATCTCTTCGGGGGTCGCCAGCTGACCGTGGGAGGCGCCGGCAGCCCTCGAAATGTTCTCGTCCATGAGGGTGCCCCCCATGTCGTTGCAGCCGGCGCCCAGGAGGGCGGCGCCGCCGTCGAGACCCAGCTTGACCCACGACGCCTGGATGTTGTCGATCGACCCGGACAGGGCGATCCGGGCGACGGCGTGTACCAGCACCACCTCGTCCCAGGTCGGGCCGGGCCGGGAACGACCCCGCAGGAAGATCGGCGCACCCATGTGGACGAAGGGCAGCGGGACGAACTCGGTGAAGCCGCCGGTGCGGCGCTGGATCCGCCGGAGGACCTCCAGGTGGGCTGCCCAGGAGGAGGGACCGTCGATGTGGCCGAACATCATCGTCGACGTCGATCGGAGCCCCATCTCGTGGGCCGTGATCATCACCCGGGCCCACTCGGCGGTGGTGATCTTGTCGGGGCAGAGATACCGGCGCACGCGGTCGTCGAGGATCTCGGCCGCGGTGCCGGGGAGGGTGCCGAGTCCGGCGTCCTTGAGGCGGGCGAGAAAGTCACTGACGGTGACGCCGAGCGTCCCGGCCCCCTGCCACACCTCCAACGGAGTGAAGCCGTGGATATGCATGGTCGGTACCGCCTGCTTGATCGCCTCGACGACTTGGACGTAGAAGTCCCCGGTGAAGTCAGGGTGGATTCCGCCCTGGAGGCACACCTCGGTAGCACCGCGGTCCCAGGCCTCCTTCGCCCGAAACACCACCTCATGGACCTCGAGGAGGTACGGATCACCGCGCAGGTTGAGCGACCGGGGCCCCTTGGAGAACGCACAGAATCCGCACCGGAAGTAGCACTGATTGGTGTAGTTGATGTTGCGGTTGACCACGTAGGTGACGCGGTCGCCGACAGTGTCGCGCCGCAGCTGGTCGGCGACGGCAGCGATGGCATCGACCTCCGTACCCCGAGCCCGAAACAGCCGCTCCACCTCGTCCTGGGTCGGTGGATGGCCGCCGAGCGAACGCTCGAGGATGCCGCGCACATCCGGGTCGAGGTGGCCGAGTCCGTCGGGTGCTGCTGCCGACGTCCAGGCAGCGTCCGACCACTCGGCCGAGTAGCGCCGCGACGGCACCGGCACCGGCTCGTCCCTGCCCGGTGCCCAGGAGTAGCCGGGCCGAGCCGCTCCCGACCCATCCACGAGGTGCAGCCACGCGGTGAATACCTCCCCGGCGAGCACCGACCGAGCCTCGTCGACGGAAACCCCCAAAGGAAAGGCGGTCCGCTCGACCACCCTTCCGCCGAGGGCATCGCGCAGCTCACCGATGCGCTCGGTGTCCCAGTCGCGCAGCACCAGATCCCCGGCGCCAGCGGCCACCGCCTGGACCGCATCGTCGACGCTGTCGACCAGGACCGATACCACGGCCTCGACGCCGGGAGTCGACACCAGATCGGCGGCATGGGCGACGGTGCTGCGGCCGGTACGAAGGTAGGCGGCTCCGCTGCGGGTGAGGGCGTCGAGCACCGCTTCGTCGGCGACGTCGTCGAGGACCGTGATCCGCCAGCCGGGACCATCCGCGGCGAGGGCGTCGGCGGGGCTCAGCACCCAGGCTGCGGCCTCGTCGTCGCCGGAGGTGGCCACGGTGAGCAGATCGGCAGCGATGGCCAGCGAGCCGTCCTGACCGGGTTGGAGCTCGACCACAGTCGTGCCCTCGGCGCGGCGCGCCTCGAGCCAACCGGGGCCGAGTGTTGCGGCCGGGCGCATGCGTACGAAGGAGATCACACGGCCTCCATGCGGGGGGCGAGAGCGTACCCCTCTCCATCGACGGAGGCACGCACCGCCGGCATGAGCGCCGGGTCGATCCACCGGTCATCGATGTATTCGGGGTACACGGGCAGGCGAGGGCGCAGCTCGAAACCGGCGGCGGCCGTCCGCTCATCGAGCTCGTCGAGATGCGGCCACGGCGCCTCCGGGTTGACCCAGTCGATGGTGAGCGGGGACACGCCGCCCCAATCGTTGATGCCGGCGTCCAGGTATACCTCGAAGCGCTCGGTGAGGTTCGGCGGTACCTGCAGGTTCATCCCGGATCCCAGGATCCAGCGCGCCGCCGCCACCACCCGGGCCACGTACTGAACGGTGGGCTCGGCGTCGCGCCGCTTTGGCGTGTCCGCCTTGGCGCGGAAGTTCTGCACGATCACCTCTTGCACCGACCCGGTCTCTGCGGCGAGGGCGCCGAGGGCGAACAGGCTGTCGACGAGCTCCTCGGGAGTCTCGCCGATCCCCATCAACACGCCGGTGGTGAACGGGACCCGGGCCCGGCCGGCGGCGCGGATCGTCTCCACCCGAAGCGCCGGATCCTTGTCGGGGCAGTCGTGGTGGGGCATCCCGGGCTCCATGAGCCGGGGAGAGATGTTTTCGAGCATCAGCCCCATCGACACGTTGGATGGCCGCAGCGCCCGCATGTCCTCTTCGGTGAGGAGGCCCGGATTGGCGTGGGGGAACACAGCGGTACGGGACACGACGGCTTCGGTGTTCATGCGGACATACTCGATGGTGCTCGCACAGCCATGCCGCTCCAGGAAGGCAAGAGCTTGGGGCCAGCGATCCTCCGGCCGGTCGCCGAGGGTGAACAGCGCCTCGGTGCAACCGTGGGATTCCCCGGCGAGGGCGATGGCCATGACGTCCTCGGGCTCGAGGTACTCCCCGCCGGCACCGGGGGGCTTGGCGAAGGTGCAATAGGTGCACCGGTCCCGACACAGGGTGGTCAGCGGGACGAAGACCTTGCGCGAGTAAGTGATCACCCTCCCCTTGCCCTCGTCACGCAACCGACGCGCCTCGGTGAAGAGTCCGTCGACGTCGCCGTGTCCGCGAACGAGGCGCGAGGCGAGTTCTGGATCGGGAGCGGGAAAGGCCATCGAAGAACGGTAGTGCGGAAGTCACCAGCCCCCAGCAAGCACCCACAAGCGGCGACCTTCCCACCCAACACCTTGGGGCGCTTCTGACTGGTGACTGGGGGCTGGAGGCTGGCGACTGTGCAGGCCCTCACTAGCCTGCACCCCATGACGACGCGCGTCGGACTCATGGGCTTCGGACGGATCGGGAGATCCGTATTCCGACAGATCGACGAGCGTCCCGATCTCGAAGTCGGCGCCATCGCCGACATCGCAGACCACGCCGCGCTCGCCTATCTCCTGCGCTTCGACACCATCCACGGGCGATTCGGCAAGACGGTCGAACACCGGGAGGGGTTCCTCGTGGTGGACGGCGCGCCCATCCCGATGCTGTCCGGTGCCGACCCCGGCGACGTCGACTGGGGGGCCGTCGGTGTGGACGTGGTGGTCCAGGCAACCCGCAAGCACCGCACCGCAGCCGAGTGTCTCCGCCACGTCGAAGCGGGCGCGAAACGGGTCGTCCTCGCCTCGACGCCGCTCGATCCCGACGACATGGACACCATCATCATGGGCGCCAACGACCACCAGCTCGACGCCACCGATCGGGTCATCGCCCTCGGCTCGAACACGTCCAACGCATTGGCGCCCGTGCTCAAGGCACTGGACGGCGAGTTCGGTGTGGAGCGGGCCATGTTCACCGTGGTACACGCCTTCACCAACCAGTCCAGGCTCGCCGACGTCCCGGGGGACGACCTGCGCACCAGTCGAGCGGCCGCCGAGAACATCATCCCTTCCCACACCACGTCCGTCGAGATCATCGAAGGCGTACTCCCCGAATTCGCCGGGAAGCTCTCGGGGATGGCGCTCGGGGTGCCGGTCTCGGACGGTTCCAATGTCGACATGGTGGCCATGCTCGGCATCCCCACCGACGTGGAGACGATCAACGCCTACATGCGATCCGTCGCCACCGGATCACCGGTCATCGACTACACGCACGAACCGATCGTGTCACGAGACATCGTCGGCGACCCGCACTCGGCGATATGGGACGGCCTGGCGACGATGGTGGTTGGCGAGACGATGCTCAAGTGCGTCATCTGGTTCGACAACGGATGGGGCTACGCGGCGCGGGTCGTGGACGCGATCGCGGCCTTCGCCGCCTTTGATCGGGAGGAGGCGTGACCATCCGCGTCGGCATCAATGGCTTCGGTCGGATCGGCCGCACCGTGTATCGGGTGATCAGCGAACGCTCCGACTCGGGCATCGAGATCGTCGGCATCAACGACCTCGCCGACGACGAGATGGTGGCCTACCTCCTGGAGTACGACACGGTGATGCGCCGGTTCCCCGGCGAGGTTCGGCACGAGCCCGGCTTCGTGATCGCCGGTGGTCACCGGGCGCAGCTGTTCACGGAGCGCGATCCGGGGGCACTCCCCTGGGGCGACCTGGGCGTCGACGTGGTGGTCGAAGCGACCGGCGTGTTTCGCACGCGGGCGCAAGTGACCAAGCACCTCGACGCCAGGGCCGGCGCCGTGGTGCTGTGCGTGCCGCCCAAGGACGAGCTCGATGCCATGATCGTCCTCGGGGTCAACGACCACGACCTGGTCCCCGGAGTCCGCCTGGTCTCCAATGCGTCGTGCACCACCAACTGCCTCGCCCCAATCGTCAAGATCCTCGATGATGCCTTCGGGGTGGAGCGCGGGCTGATGACCACGGTCCACGCCTACACCAACGACCAGCGCCTGGCCGATGTCCCGCACTCCGACTTTCGACGGAGCCGGGGAGCCACCGAGAACATCATCCCGACCACTACGGGCGCCGCCCGGTCGGTGGGCAGGGTGTTCCCGCGGCTCGCCGGCAAGCTCGACGGCATGGCGATGCGGGTCCCGGTTCCCGACGGGTCGACCGTCGACCTGGTCGTCGAAACCAGCCGGGCGGTGACCGTCGATGAAGTCAACGCCGCGGTGCGCGCCGCCGCCGGGGGCCCGATGCGTGACATCGTCGAATACTCTGAGGCGGCCATCGTCTCCTCCGACGTTATCGGCAACCCCCACTCGAGCATCTTCGACGCACCATTGACCCAGGTGCTCGGCGGGACCCTCGTCAAGGTGCTCGCCTGGTATGACAACGAGTGGGGATACTCGAACCGGGTCGTTGATCTGATCGAACTCCTCGGCGACCTGGAGTGACGACTCAGTCGTCGGTGTCGTCGCCGCCCCTCGGACCCAGGAACGTCATGCCCCCGACCACCAGCCCGGCGGCCGCCGGGATCCAGTAGGAGACGACCCGGAAGACGAGAACCGGTCCGAGGGCGACCGCAGCCGGAACGCCAAAGATGGCCAGCCCGCCGACCAGACCCGCTTCGGTCAGGCCGAGACCACCCGGCGTCCCGGGAAGCCCGCCGACGATCTGCGACGCCCCGAAGGCTGCGACCGTCTGACTCGGCTTGAGGTGCAGCCCGAAGGCGGCGAGGGTCAGGCCGAGAGTCGCCGCCTCCGAGGTGATCCGGGCGACCACCATCCCCAGAGTGCGAGCGTCCACCCCCTCGTTGGTGAGGGATGGGATGAAGCGGTCGCGTAGCCGCCCCGGCAGGACTCGAGCCAGCGAGGCCAGGCGTGTCGAACCGAACAGGACCGCCACCCCAATGAGGAGCGTCACGGTCCCCAAGCCCGCGATCCCCTCACGGTGGGCCGTGGTCGGATGCCGCGCCCACACCCAGAGCAGCGCCCCGCCCGTACCGACGAGGAGTCCCCCGTAGTTGAGGGCGGTGGCCCGGACGGCGGCGCCGGCCGTGCCCCTCACCTCCTTACGGGCGGTCCATGCCATAGCCACCGGTGTGATCGCACCCCCGGCGGGTATGAGGCGGGCCACTCCCGACCCGACCAGCGCCGCCCGGAACGCCGTGCTGCGCGACACTTCACTCCCGCTGCGGTGGACACCGTCGCGGAACATGGCGCCGAACATCCACTTGCCGATGAACTCGGTACCCACCGCCGCCACCAGGAGAAGACCGCTGACGACCGACAGGGTGACTAGCTCGCCGCGGGTGAACCACCACACTCCAACCGTGTACCCACTCAGAGCCAGGCCGAGGGGCACCAGGTAGCGCCAGGCGCGGCGGCTCCCCGGAGGCCCGAGGTCCTCGGAGGCAAAGCCCGGCCATGGCCTGTCGGTGTCGTACACGGCCCGGAAGAAGGCGGCGGCATGCACATAGCCCTCGTTGCCCTGCATCCGCCTGACGAGCATCGCCAGGGCGAGGCACACGGTGAGCACCACGATCTCGGTCGGCTGTCGCGAGACGACGGCGATCACCGGCAGAAAGCCCCACCCGAAGAACCCGGCGAATCCCCCGCCGATCTTCCAGCCGATCACCGACCAGGTGAAGGGCCACAGGATCAGCCACGGCTGGATGGTGACGATGACCCCGGCGGAGGCGGCAAGACCCCTCCCTCCTCGACGCGCCGGAGGCCAGTTGTTGCCAAAGACGAGAGCGACAGCGGTGAGCACCACGCCCCAGAGCGGCATGCCGAACGCCCGGGCGACGACCACGGCGCCGATCCCCTTGAAACCGTCGAGCAGTGCGATGGTCCCCCCGGCGAGCAGACCGGCGGACCGCATTGCGTTGCCGGCACCCATGTTCCCCGTACCCGCCCGGCGCAGGTCCACGCCGAACGCCCTTCCCACGAGAAACGCGAGGGGGAGAGAGCCGACGATATAAGCGCCGAGCGGCACGAGGTAGTTCTTCATGGGCGGTGCGCGGTCCAGAGCCCGCCGACCCATTCTCGCGGAAGCCCGAGAGCAAGGGCAAAGGGGGGGAGGCGCGATTCGCAATTCGCAATTCGCAAACTGGTAACCGGTAACCGGCTAGTCGCTGCCGCCTTCGGCGCCAAAGAGCCCTTCCGGGGGATCTACCACGACGGTGTCATCCCCGACCTCGCCGACGATGGGGTCGACGAAGGGGACGAGCACCTCGGTTCCCTCGGGGGTGGTGACGATGAGGCGGTCCTGTGCGTCGCCGAGGTCGACCCCGGAGACACGGCCGAGTACGGCGCCGTCGGGGTTCACCGCGGTCAGTCCCACGAGGTCGTCAGCCCAGAACTCATCGTCATCCAGGGAGCGCCGGTCGGCGGGATCGACATGCAGCACCTCCCCTCGGATCCGCTCTGCCGATGTGCGATCGGTGACTCCTTCAAAGGCTAGGAGGTAGCCGCGGTCGCGATAGGGCGCCGCAGTGCGCAGCGTCAGTGAGCCACCATCGGCCAGCAGAAAGACGGCGCCCGGCTGGAATTTGCCAGGGCCATCGGGGAGGACGCGAACGGTCACCTCGCCGCGCACGCCGTGCGGCCTGCCGATACGGGCGACCGGCACAAGGGAGTCAGTCGATGAATTCAACCCGGGCCTGCAGGCCCTCTTCATCGGCGGCCACCTGGGCGATCTCGCGAATCGCCTTGGCGACCCTGCCCCGGCGACCGATGACCCGGCCCATGTCGGGCTTAGCAGCCCGCACCTCAGCGGTGACCTCTTCGGGACCGTCCTCGACGATGGTGACGCTCACCGAGTCGGGATCCTCGACGATCTCTTTGGCGAGGTACTCAACGACGCGCTCGACGATTTCGCCCTTCATGGCTGCTCCTCCTCGTCGGTGGCGGTCTCATCGGCCGACTCTGTTGCCTCGTCGTCCTCGGCAACGGGAGCCCCCTCCGCGACAGGAGCGGTTTCGGCGACGGCTTCCAGCTCGGCGACGGCTTCGGCTTCGGCTTCCGGCTCGGCGACGGCTTCGGCGACGGCTTCGGCTACAGCTTCGGCTTCCGTCTCAGTGTCGGCCTCGACCTCGACCTCAGCGACCGGCTCGGCCGGCGGAGCCTCTATCTCGACATCCACAGGTTCGGCGACCGCGGCATCAGCCTCCACCTCGGCCTGACGCTGTGCGTCTTCACCGACCACGTGAACGGTGCGTTCCTTCTCGGGTCGGGCCTCCAAGGCGCCGCTGACCTCGAGCAGTTTGCGTACCTGATCGGAGGGCTGGGCACCGCTCGCCAGCCAGTAGGCGGCGCGCTCGTTGTCGATCTCGATGATCGACGGCTCCTGCCGGGGGTCATACCGTCCGATCTGCTCGATAAAACGGCCGTCGCGCGGGCTGCGCGCGTCCGCCACCACCACCCGGTAGGTCGGCTGGTGTTTCTTCCCCTTGCGGGTCAGGCGGATCTTCACCGCCATTGGGTCACCTCTTCCTTCAGATCTCCGCCGGTGGCCCGCGGCGTGACACACAGTCACACCCGAGCATCGGCCCCTGGATGCGTCGGCACGAAGCATGACCGACGGGCGAGAGCATACCAAGAAGCGACCACTCAGCCGCCATCGACGGCCTCCGAACAGACGAGTCACCATCATCGCCCCCGGCTCTGTAACCTCGGGAGCCATGCCAATCACCGTGCTCGATCACCCGCTCGCCCACCACTACCTCTCCGTCTTGCGGGACAAGACGACCGACCCCGAGACTTTCCGGGCCGCCGCTCGCCGGCTCACCTACGCGCTCTTGATGGAAGCGACCCGCGACCTGCCGACCAGCACGACCACCGTGGAGACCCCCCTCGAGCCGACCGAGGGGAAGGTCGCCTCGCCTGTGGTGGCGATCGCAGTGCTCAGGGCCGGCCTGGGCCTGCTCGACGCCGTCATCGACATGATCCCCCATGTCAAGGTCGGATTCGCCGGCGTCCAGCGCAACGAGGAGACCGCCGAGCCGATCGAGTACTACTTCAAGCCGCCCGACCTGGAGGATGCGACCGTGCTGGTCCTGGAACCGATGCTCGCCACCGGCGGGTCCCTCTCCTGGGCGGTCTCCAAGGCCAAGGAGTCCGGTGCCACCAACATCATCTGCCTGTGCGTGGTCGCTGCGCCGGAAGGTGTCGCCGCCATGGAGTCGGCACATCCCGACGTTCGCATCGTGGCCGCGACCCTCGATGCCGGCCTCAACCCCAGCTTCTACATCACCCCGGGCCTCGGCGACATGGGGGATCGCCTTTTCGGGACGACATGACGGACTGGGAACAGGCGATCGCCAGCACCCTCGACGCGCTCTCCCCGGGCGAGGTGGTCACCTATGGTGAGATCGCGGCCCAGGCAGGCAGGCCCGGAGCGGCACGGTCCGTAGGCCGGTACCTGAGCGTCTCCGACGGAGCCCACCCGTGGTGGCGGGTGGTCACCGTCACCGGCAGGCTCGTGCCCGGCCACGAGGCCGAGCAGACCCGCCGACTGCGAGCCGAGGGCGTCGACGTCGCCGCCGGTCGAGTCGTGAGAGCCGGAGGTGATCGACCATGAACATACTCGAGCTGATCGGCCGCAAACGCGATGGGGGCCGGCTCGAGGCCGACGAGATCGCGTGGCTCATCGATGCCTACACGACCGGCGGGTTCGAGGACTACCAGATGGCCTCCATGCTGATGGCCGTGTTCATCCGAGGCCTCGACGCCGACGAGTTGTCTGCCTGGACGAGCGCGATGCTCCATTCGGGAGAGGTGCTCGACTTCTCCCATCTGAGAGCGCCGAAGGCGGACAAACACTCGACCGGGGGTGTGGGTGACAAGATCAGCATCCCGTTGGTACCGACGGTCGCCGCCTGCGGTGTGGCGATACCGATGATCAGCGGCCGTGGTCTCGGCCACACCGGCGGCACCCTGGACAAGCTGGAGACCATCCCCGGCTTTCGCACAGCGATCGACCCAGCCGATTTCGCCAGGCTTCTGGAGGAGTCGAGTCTGGTGCTCGCCGGCCAATCGGAGACCCTGGTACCGGCCGATCGCCTCATATACGCCCTGCGCGACGTGACCGGGACGGTGCCGTCGATCCCTCTGATCGCATCGTCGATCATGTCCAAGAAGCTGGCTGAGGGCATCGATTGGCTCGTCCTCGACGTAAAGGTCGGCGAGGGGGCATTCATGCGCACCATCGAAGGTGCCCGGGAACTGGCCCGCACGATGGTCGGGATCGGCAACGCCCATGGGACCACCACCAGCGCCCTGATCACCGACATGAGCCAACCCCTGGGCAAGGCGGTCGGTAATGCCAACGAGATGGCCGAGTCCGTCGCGGTGCTTCACGGGGGCGGCCCCCCGGATGTCGTCGAGCTGGTGATGTCACTGGGTGCCGAGATGCTGACCCAGACAGGCGTCAGTGCGGACACCGCGGCGGCCCGGGATGCCCTCGGCGAAGCCATCAGCAGCGGGCGGGCGTTCGAAAAGCTCGTCGAGGTGGTCACCGCGCAGGGCGGAGACCCCGCATGCCTCCACGACCCCTCGCTTCTACCGAGTGCTGATCACGAGCTCGTGATCACTGCCGAGCACGATGGCGTGGTGGAACGCTGCAACGCATTCGACATCGGGGTCGCGGCGGTTCGCCTGGGGGCCGGTCGTGCAGTCATGGACGACGTGATAGACCCCGCCGTCGGGCTCACCATCGAGGCGCGGATCGGCATGGAGGTGGCCGCCGGCGACCCATTGGTGCGGATCCACTACAACGACGAGGGCCGCGTCGGCGAGGCCGAGCGACTGGTGCGCCGGGCTCTGGTCATCGGAGATGGCCCGGCGGCGGTACCCACCCTGATCCATGAGGAGATCCGTTGACCTACGAAGCCCTGCAAGCCGCCGCCAGCCACATCGCGACCGCAACCGGCCGCGACCGTCATCGGCTCGCCGTGGTGCTCGGGTCGGGTCTGAGCAGCTACGCCGCGGGTCTACCCTCGGCGGTCGCCGTTCCGTACGACGAGATACCGGACTTCCCACGGCCCCGGGTCGACGGCCATCCCGGGACCCTCTTCTCGGTCGAATTGGGAGGCGAGGCGGCGATGATCCTCGCCGGCCGGGTGCACACCTACGAGGGCTGGGAGATGAGCGACGTCGTGTTTGCGGTGCGAACCGCCATCCTGGCCGGCTGCGAGACGGTCATGCTCACCAACGCCGCCGGCGGCATCGGCGAGGGCATGAACCCCGGTGACCTCGTGCTGATCCGGGATCATCTGAACCTGACCGGTCGCAACCCGCTCGTCGGAGAAAACGAGTCCCGCCTGGGCCCGCGTTTTCCTGACATGACCGAGGTCTACGCCCAGGAGCTCCGACGGCTCGCCGCCGAAACCGCCGCCGAAGTAGGGCTCGACCTCGCCGAGGGGGTGTACGCCTGGTTTCTCGGGCCGTCGTACGAGACCCCGGCCGAGGTGCAGATGGCGCGACGCCTCGGCGCCGACCTGGTCGGCATGTCCACCGTCCCCGAAGCCATCGCCGCCCGCCACATGGGCGCCCGTGTCCTCGCCATGTCATTGGTGACCAACCTCGCCGCCGGCATCTCGCCGACACCCCTCAGCCACGAGGAGGTCACCGAGGTGGCAGATGTGGCGAAGGAGCGGTTTGCCGCCCTGCTGGACGCTCTCCTGCCGAGACTGGCGAGTAGCGAGTAGCGAGTAGCGAGTAGCGAGTAGCGAGTAGCGAGACGCTCTTGAACCTTGCCGCTTGAGTCTCTCCTCTAACATCCTCCCCGCCGACGGGCCACGAGGAGTCTCTACCCCATGAAGATCGCCGTTTGTGTCAAGCAGATCCCGGATCCGGCGACGCCGTACCGTCTCGATCCGGAGACCCACCTGTTACAGCGGCCCGAGGATCAGGTCCTCGACGACACCGACCGCTACGGCATCGAGGTGGCCCTCCAGCTGGCCGAGGCCTCGAAAGGCAGCGTCGTCCTGGTGTCGATGAGTCCGGCGGGAACGCTGCAGGGCATCCGTCAGGCGCTCGCCATGGGTGCCGACGAGGCGGTGGTGGTGAGCGATCCTGCGCTACGCGGATCTGACGCTCTGGTGACGGCCCGAGTCCTGGCTGCGGCCATCCGGCGCCTCGACGCCGATGTCATCATCGCCGGTACCGAGTCCACCGACGGTTACAGCGGCGTCGTCCCCCAACAGGTGGCGGAGCTGCTCGACCTACCCGCCCTCACCTTCGCCCGCAAGGTGGAGGCGACCGGTGACGGCATCCGGATCGAGCGCCAGACCACGACCGGCTACGAAGTCGTCGAGGCGCCGCTCCCCGTGCTCATCTCGGTGACGGCGGGTGCGGTCGAACCCCGCTACCCGACGTTCAAGGGGATCATGCAGGCGAAGGGCAAGACGGTCGAGCAGCCGACCGTCGTCGACCTCGGCCTGACCCCGGACGAGGTGGGGTTGAACGGCTCAGGGCAGCGGGTCGTCCAGGTTCGGGCTGCCCCAGCGCGGTCGGCGGGCACCAAGATCGTGGACGATGGCGAAGCACATCTCGCCATCGTGGAGGCCCTCGAGAGGGCGAAGGTGATCTGAGATGAAGACACTCGTGTTCGCCGAGGGGACGCCGACCGGACCCTCGGCGTCGTCACTCGAGCTGCTGGCAAAGGCCCGCGAGGTCGGCGACTCGAGCGTCTTTTTCGCCGGGGAGGGTTCGGATGCGATCTGGGCGGCGCTCGGCGCCCATGGGGCCACCACTGTCCATCACCTCGAGACCGGTGACGCCCTCCCGGCGGCGTCCGCCGCGGCATCGATGGCCGCCCTGATCGAAGCCGAGGCGCCCGACCTCGTGCTGTTCGGGCTCAATCCGACCGATCGCGACACGGCCGGACGGTTGAGCGCCCGCCTCGGCGTGCCCGTGATCTCGAACGCCGTGGACATAGACGCCTCCAAATCCCCGATCACCGTGACCAACGAGATCCTCGGGGGGACCACCCTCGTGGAGACGGAGTTCACCGCCGGATCCCCCCACCTGGTGGTGGTGCGGCCCAAGTCGTTCATCGCCGCAGAAGTGGGTGGCGGAGCTCCGACCGTGACCGCGGCACCACCGACGGGAGACGGACCGGCGATGTCGGCTCGGGTCGTCGAGCGACACGAAGAGGCGTCGACGGGCCCCAAGCTGACGGAAGCCAAGGTGATCGTCAGCGGCGGACGCGGCATGGGAGCCCCGGAGAACTTTGAGATCAT
>Ga0214471_10003094_pt1 | contig 12893 bp, 9 predicted proteins | sample RVTome_5_FD_207665 | JGI IMG/M metagenome (GOLD analysis project Ga0214471, IMG submission 207665) | Soil microbial communities from uranium-contaminated site in the Upper Colorado River Basin, Wyoming, United States - RVT142D155 | ecosystem: Environmental > Terrestrial > Soil > Contaminated >...
CAGGCCCGCCGCCGCGACTGAGTGCCTCAGCGTCGCGGCGAGCGGAAGAGGCGCACGACGAGCAGCAGCACGACGGCGCCCAGGGTGGCGACGATCAGCGAGTAGATGTCGAAACCGCGGAAGCCGCCGAAGCCGAGCAGCGTGGCGAGCACGCCGCCCAAGACGGCACCGAGGATGCCGACGAGAATCGTCGCGATGCAGCCCATGCTGTCGTCGCCCGGCGCCAAAAAACGCGCCAGGGCCCCGGCGCACAGCCCCATCACGATCCAGCTGAGCAAACCCATCATGGCGAAGTCGGGCATGGCGGATCTCCTCTCTGCGGACGCCGATTCTCCCACCCTTCGCCGCTGCTAGGCTCGGCGGCCGATGAGAGCTCGGCCCAAGCTGATCCTGATCGACGGCTTCCACACCATCTTCCGCGCCTTCTACGCCATCCGCGAGCTCACCAACTCCAAGGGCGAGCCGACCAACGCCGTCTACGGCTTCCTGCAGATCCTGCGCAAGATCCTGCGCGAGGAGAAGCCCGACTACCTCGGCGTCGCCTGGGACGTCGCCGACGAGGCGACTCTCCGGCGGGAGAAGTTCGCCGACTACAAAGCGAACCGGTCACCGATGCCCGAGGCGCTGGTGCCGCAGATTCCGCAGATCGAGCGGGCGATCGCGGCGTTCCGGATCCCGCGTCTCGAGCTCGAGAAGTACGAGGCCGACGACGTCATGGGCACGCTGGCGAAGAAAGCCGCGGCGGCGGGCGTCGACGTCGTGCTGGTCACCGCCGACAAGGACATGTTCCAGCTCGTCGGCGACGGCGTCCGCCTGCTCCACACCGGCCGCAACAAGCTCTACGACGCGGCGCTGGTCGAGGAGGATTTCGGCGTGCCGCCGGCGCAGGTCGCCGACGTCCTGGCGCTGATGGGCGACGCGGTCGACAACGTGCCGGGGGTGCCGGGCATCGGCGAGAAGGGCGCCAAGCAGCTCATCCGCGAGCACGGCTCGCTCGAGGCGCTGCTCGAGCGCGCCGGTGAGCTCACGCGCAAGAACTACCGCGAGGGCCTCGCCACGCACCGCGAGCAGGCGCTGCTCTCCAAGGAGCTCACCACGATCCACACCGACCTGCCGATCGAGCCCGAGCTCGAGCGCCTGCGCCTCGATCCGCCCGACGTCGAGGCGCTGCGCACCCTTTACGCCGAGCTCGAGTTCCGCACCCTGCTCGAAGAGCTCGGCGCGACGGCGGAAGCCGGGGCGGTGGAGCGCGAGGTGGTGGAGGTGGCGACGCCCGGCGAGCTGCAGGCGCGCGCCGCAGCAGTCGGAACCGCGATCGCGGTCGCCCTGCTGGCTCCGGAAGATCCGCTCGCCGTCGCCTTCGCCGGGGCCGACGGGCCGATCGTTCTCGCCGACCGGCGGCGGCCGGAGCTCGCCGCGGCCGTCGCCGCGCGCGTCGCGGCATGGGCCGCCGATCCGGCGGTCGGGCTCCTCGGCCACGATCTCAAGGAGGTTCTGCGCCTGGCGCCGCGCGGGACGGAGATCCGCTGCGCCCGCTTCGACCTGCTGCTCGCGTCGTACCTGCTGCGCACCTCGTCGCACGGCCACCCGTTCGAAGAGCTCGCGCTCGAGCGGCTCGGCGTGCAGCCGCGCTCGGCGCGCGAGGCCGGCTTCGAGCGCGGCCAAGCTCCCGAGGTCGGCGACGCGCGGCTGGTGGCGATGGCGCGCGAGCGGATCGCGCTCGTCGAGCGCCTGGTTCCCGACCTGCGCGCCGAGCTCGCCGCCGGACCGGGGCAGCGCGTCTACGACGAGATCGAGGCGCCGCTGACGCCGGTGCTGCTGCGCATGGAGGAGACCGGCATCGGCCTCGACGTCGAGTTCCTCGCCGCGATGTCGCGCGACATGGAGCGCGAGCTCCTGGCACTCGAGCGCGAGATCTACGAGCTCGCCGGCGAGACCTTCAACATCCAGTCGCCGCAGCAGCTCGGCGCCATCCTCTTCGAGAAGCTGGGGATGAAGGCGAAACGGCGGACGCAGAAGACGAAGAGCTGGTCGACCGACGCCGAGACCCTCGCCGAGCTCGCCGCCGAAGGGCACGCGCTGCCCGAGCGGCTGCTGCGTTTCCGCGAGCTCGCCAAGCTCAAGGGAACCTACGTCGACGCGCTGCCGGCGCTGGTCGGCGCCGACGGCCGGATCCACACCCGCTTCATGCAGGCGGTGGCGGCGAGCGGCCGCATCTCGTCGTGGAATCCGAATCTGCAGAACATCCCGGTGCGCAGCGAGCAGGGGCGAAAGATCCGCCGCGCCTTCCGCGCCGCGCCCGGCATGCTGCTCGTCTGCGCCGACTACAGCCAGATCGAGCTCCGCGTCCTGGCGCACATTGCCGGGGAGCCGGCGCTGATCGCGGCCTTCCGGCGCGGCGACGACATTCACCGCGCGACGATGGCCGAGCTGCTCGGCATCGATCCGGCGCTGGTCACCGCCGCGCAGCGGCAGGCCGCCAAGGCGGTCAACTTCGGCCTCATCTACGGCCAGGGGGCGTTCGGGCTCGCGCAGTCGCTCGGCATCTCGGTCAAGGAGGCGGAGAGCTTCATCGAAACCTACTTCGAGCGCTATGCGGGCGTGCGGCGGTACATGCAGGAAACGCTGGCCCGGGCCGAGGCGGACGGACGGGTCGAGACCCTGTGGGGACGCCCGCGCCTGCTGCCCGAGCTCCGCCACCCGAACCGCGCCGTGCGCGAGAACGCCAAGCGCGTCGCCATCAACTCGCGCATCCAGGGCTCGGCCGCCGACCTGCTGAAGCGGGCCATGATCGCGGTCGACCGCGAGCTCGGCCGGGTCTTCCCCGACGCGCGGCTCCTTCTCTCCGTCCACGACGAGCTGGTGCTCGAGGCGCCGGAGAAGGAGGCGGCGGCCGTCGCCGCACTGGTCAAGCGCGAGATGGAGTCCGCGGCGTCGCTCGCCGTCCCCCTCGTCGTCGACACCGGCATCGGCCCGACCTGGGACGAGGCGAAGGCCTGAAGGCGGTGGGCAGCCAGACGATCGGCGAGACGTCGCCGCTCCGACCGCCGCCTCACTCCCGGCTTTCCGGCTCCACAACCGAACCCTCGCAGTCAATCCGGCGCAGCGGGAAATCCACGGCGCGCGACCGGCCCTGGTCGGTGCCCTCGATGCGGGCACGCAGCGCGCCGCCCTCCTCAAGGGTGTAGAGGACGCGCTGCGGGAAGTCGTGGTCGAGGTTCTCGAAGACGGCCGAGCGCTCACCCGCCGCGAGCAGCGGAAAGGTCGTCTCGCGTTGCCCTGACGGCAGCGCGACGTAGGCGAGGCGGCCGTCGTCGAGGCGCCGGATGCGCAGGAACTCGTAGGCGACGGTGCGCCCGCCACGAACGGTACGGCTCGTGCCGAGAAGGGTGTCGCCGGCGGGCGGCGTCCATTGCTCGCCGCTCCCGGGCTCGCCGCCGAGGCTCTGCCAGCAGCCGGAGAGCCAGGCCAACCGCTCGATCGGGAGCGGCTCGGCGGCGGGCTCGGCCGCGCCCGCGGCGGCGGCGAGCAGCGTGATGGCGAGTGAGGCGTTCGAGTAGCGCATGTCGGAATCCTACGGCGGTCGCGGCGCGGCAGCGGCAGGAGCGTGCTCGAGGGCCGCGGGAGAAGGCTTTCGATTGCGGCTCGGCTCTGATGGAATGTCGGCGAGGGGCGCCGCGTCGCTCGCGCACCCGCGGCCTGCGCTCAAAGGAGCCCGCCCATGAAGGTCGCAACGATTGCCCTCTCGCTCGCCGTCGCACACGCGCTCGCGCTCGCGGCCGAGGAGGACCCGGAGGCGCCCCTGCGCCTGCTCGCACCTCCCGACGACGTCGGCATCGCCACGCTCGCGGCGCGCGCCGAGGCGCAGCGGGCAGCGGCCGATCGCATCACGGCCTTCCACGACTTCCGCTTCACCGACCGCCGCGAGGAGAGCGGCATCACTTTCGTCCACCGCGTCGTCGACGACGCGGCGAAGAGCTGGAAGCCGGCGCACTACGACCACGGCACCGGCATCGTCGCGGCCGACGTCGACGGCGACGACCTCTACGACCTCTACTTCGTCAATCAGCTGGGCGGAAACGAGCTGTGGAAGAACCTGGGCGGAGGACGCTTCCGCGACGTCACGGCGGAGGCGGGAGTCGGCCTCGCCGGGCGCATCGGCGTCACCGCCTCGTTCGCCGACGTCGACAACGATGGCGACCCGGACCTGTTCGTCACCACCGTCCTGCACGGCAACGCGCTCTTCGCGAACGACGGCCAGGGCCGGTTCACCGACGTCACCGAGGCCGCGGGCCTCGCCTATTCCGGACACTCTTCCGCTGCGGTGTTCTTCGACTTCGACCGCGACGGGTGGCTCGACCTCTTCCTCGCCAACGTCGGCAAGTACACCTACGACGAGCGCGGCGAGGGCGGCTACTTTCGCGCCTACTCCGACGCCTTCCAGGGCCACCTCAAGCCCGAGCGCACCGAATCCAGCATCCTCTACCGCAACGCGAGCGGCCTGCGCTTCGAGGACGTCTCGGCGCGGGTCGGCCTGCGCGACGGCTCGTGGAGCGGCGACGCCGTCTTCCACGACCTCGACCGCGACGGCTACCCGGAGCTCTACGTCCTCAACATGCAGGGCGACGACCACTTCTACGTCAACGAGAGAGGCGAGCGCTTCGTCGACCGCACCGCCGAGCGTTTCCCGAAGACGCCGTTCGGGACCATGGGGGCGAAGTTCTTCGACCACGACAACGACGGCCGCTTCGACCTGCTGCTCACCGACATGCACTCCGACATGTCGCACAACGTCGGCCCCGAAGAGGAGACGCGGAAGTCCGACATGCGCTGGCCGGAGGAGATCCTCGGCGACTCCTCGAACAACATCTTCGGCAACGCCTTCTACGAGGGCACCGCCGACGGCGGCTTTCGCGAACGCTCCGACGAGCTCGGCCTCGAGAACTACTGGCCATGGGGTGTGAGCGTCGACGACCTCAATGCCGACGGCTTCGACGACGTGTTGATCACCTCGAGCATGAACTTCCCCTTCCGCTACGGCATCAACTCCCTGCTGCTCAACCAGGGCGGAAAGGGGTTCGCGGCGGCGGAGTTCGTGCTCGGCGTCGAGCCGCGCGCGGACGGCGCCGCGCGCACGCAGTGGTTCACGCTCGACTGCGGCGGCGAGGACCTAGGGCACTCGATCTGCCGCGGCCGGAAGGTGCGCACGGTCGAGGTGTGGGGGGCGCTCGGCTCGCGCTCGGCGGTGATCTTCGACCTCGACGGCGACGGCGACCTCGACATCGTCACCAACGAGCACGGCGCCGCGCCGCAGGTGCTGGTGAGCGATCTGGCGCAGCGTCGGCGGCCGAGCTTCCTCGCGCTGCGCCTGCGCGGCACGCGCTCGAACCGGCAGGGCCTGGGCGCCGTCGTCGAGGTCACCGCCGGCGGCCGCCGGATCGTCAAGTGCCTCGACGGCAAGTCGGGCTACCTTTCGCAGAGTGCGCTGCCGCTCTACGTCGGCCTCGGCGAGGCGTCGAGCGTCGAGCGCCTCGAGGTGCTGTGGCCGTCGGGGGTGCGCCAAGTGGTGACGAATCCGCCGCTCGGGCAGCTGCTCGACCTCGAAGAGCCGGGCGCCGCGGACGGCGGCTGACGGCGCGGCGCGCCGGGCGCGGAGACGGAACGTGAGAGTTGCGGTGGTGGGGGCCGGCGGGCTCGGCGGCTACTTCGGCGGCCGCTGGGCGGCGGCCGGGCTCGACGTCGTTTTCCTCGCCCGCGGCGCCCAGCTCGCGGCACTGCGCGCGCGCGAGCTGCGCATCGCGAGCCCGCTCGGCGACGTCGCGCTGCGGGTGCGCGCCGAGGACCGAGCGGCGGCGATCGGCGAGGTCGACCTTGTGCTCGTCGCCACCAAGACCTGGCAGCTCGCCGAGGCGGCCGCAGGCCTCGCCCCGCTCCTGGGCGGCGGGACGGCGGTCGTCGGCGTGCAGAACGGCGTCGAGGCGTCGGCCGTGCTGAGCGCCGCGGTCGGCGCCGAGCGCGTGCTCGCCGGCACCTGCCGCATCATCAGCTACCTCGCGGCTCCGGGCGAGATCCGCCACGTCGGCGTCCAGCCGACGCTCACCTTCGGCGAGCTCAGCGGCGGCGCGAGCGAGCGCTGCGAGCGGATCCGCGACGCGCTCGCGCGCGGCGGCGGCATGACGGTGCGGCTAGCCGACGACATCGAGGCGGAGATCTGGAGGAAGTTCCTCTTCTTCGCGCCGGTGAGCGGCATCGGGGCGGTGACGCAGGCGCCCGTCGGCGTCTGGCGGCGGATCGACGAGGTGCGCGAGCGGCTCGTCGCGGCGATGGAGGAGGTTCGCGCCGTCGCAGCGGCGCGCGGCGTGACGCTGCCCGAGGATCTCGTCTCCGAGTCGCTCGACTTCCTCGACCGGCTGCCGCCCGAGGGGACGAGCTCGCTGCAGCGCGACGTCCGCGACGGCCGCCGCACGGAGCTCGAGGCGCTCTGCGGCGCCATGGTGCGCCTCGGCCGCGAGCACGGCGTCGCCACGCCGGTGCACGCCGCGGTCTACGCCTTCCTGCTGCCGAGAGAGCTGCACGCGCAAGGCGTCGTCGATTGGCCGGTCGGCTGACGCCGGCGCGCGCACGCCATTCCTCTGCCTGCGTCACTCCGCCGGCGCTTCCGCCAGCGCGCGGGCGATCGCCACGAGCGCATCGGGGTCGACGCCGAGGCCCCAGTGCGAGGATTCGACCTCGACGTGGCGCGCGTCGGGCGCCCGGCGGTCGAGGCAGGCGCGCCAGTCGACGATGCCGTCGCGGCGGCTGTAGATGGCGGTGAGCGGCACGCGGATCGGCACGCGCGCCGCTTCGTCGACCAGCCGCTCGAGCTCGTCGAGATCCCAGCCGCGCCGTCGGTAGGGATAGGAGACTGCCACGTACTTGGGCCCGCCGACGACCGGGGCGCCGAGGGTGACGACGGCGCGCGTCAGATCGGGGCGTAGGCGCGCCGCCTCCCGCGCCACGACGCCGCCGAGGCTCCAGCCGACGAGCGCGACACTCCGGCCGGCGTCGGCGGCGACCGCTTCCAGGCGCGCGAGCACCTTCGGCAGTGTGTGCAGCACGTCGGCACGGTGCATGCCGAGCTCCCAGCCGCGCGCGTCCCAGCCCAGCCGGCGGAGGAATCGCCGCAGGTCGAACGTCGACCAGTCGCCGACGTGCATGCCGGGCAGGACGAGCACCGGCCCGCCGTCTCCGCGCGGCAGGCCGGCGAGCCGCCGCCGCGCGCGCAGGCGGCGCAGCGGCTCGCGCAGTAACCTCGCTTCGCGCAGGGGCGCAGCGAGCAGCGCAGGGGCGCGCGGCGGCCCGGTCTGCGGAGGCGTCGTCGCGGCGAGGGGGGAAGCCGGGCTCGACATGGGACGGAGCGCATCGTACCGCCGGACGCCGCCGCGGCGCGCCGAAGCTCTGTAACTTCGCCACCAGCCGTGCGTATGCCACTCCACGATCGCGACCGGCGCCCGGGATCGGGGGAGGCCGAGCGCGTCGGGGAGGGAGACGATGATCGACTCTTCGCGTCAGGACCTGCGCGTCGGCTGGCGCCGGCTGCGGCGGGACCGCGGCTTCTTCCTCGTCGCCGTCTCGGTGCTGGCGCTCGGCATCTGCGCCGTCACCACGCAGTTCAGCGTCGTCCACGCCGTCTTCCTGCGCGGCTTCTCCTATCCCAACGGCGAGCGGCTGGTCAGCGTCCAGCTCTTCGACCCGTCGCAGACGACCGCGTTCGGGGTCAACAGCCAGGTCTTCGCCCTCGACTACCTCGAAATGCGCGCCGAGCAGCGCTCGCTCGAGCGCATGACCGCCTACATCAACGGCTCGACGGTCAACTTGACGATCGACGGTGTCGCCAAGCGCTTCACCGGCGCCTACGTCACCGAGGAGTTCTTCCCGGCGCTCGGCGTGGCGCCGTTCCTCGGCCGCGGCTTCACCGCCGAGGACAACTCGCCGGGAGCGCCGAAAGTGGCGATCATCGGCCACCGGCTGTGGCAGGACGAGTTCGGCGGCAGCCGCGACGTGCTCGACAAGGCCGTGCGCCTGAACGGCAAGCCGGCGACGATCGTCGGCGTGATGGAGAAGGGATTCGCTTTCCCGATCAACGAGCAGCTGTGGATCCCCTTCTTCAACGAGTACCCGCCGCAGCCGCGCAGTGACCAGAACGCCGCGGCGAACACGGTGGCGGTGCTCGGCGCCCTGGCGCCGGGCGAGACGCTCGATCGCGCCAACGCCGAGTACGCGGCGCTGGCCAAGCGCCTCGCAGCGACCTATCCGGAGACCAACGAGAAGTACGCCAACGCCTTGGTCCAGCCGCTGATCCGCACTTTTACGCCACCCTTCCTGCGCGGGCTGCTCTTCACCATGCTGGCATTCTGCACCGGCGTGCTGCTGCTCGCCTGCGTCAACGTGATGAACATGCAGTTCGCGCGGGCGACGCTGCGCACCAAAGAGCTCGCCGTGCGCTCCTCGCTCGGTGCGACGCGCTGGCGGCTGGTGCGACAGATGCTCACCGAGAGCCTGCTGGTGGCCGCCCTCGGCGCGGCCGTCGGCGTCGGCGGCGCCTTCTGGACGACCGGTCTCCTCGGGCGTACCTTGCGCAGCCTGCCGTTCCCGATCCCGTCCTACATCGTCATCACCATCGACGGCGCCGTGCTCGCCTTCGTCGTCGGCGCCGCCGTCGTCGCGGCGCTGGTCTCCGGTCTCGTGCCGGCCTTCCTCGCCTCGCGCGCCAAGGCGGCCGAGGTGCTCAAGGACGAGAGCCGCGGCCACACCGGGCGGCTCGTCGGGCGCTTCAACCGCGTCCTCGTCGTCGCGCAGATCGTCGTCACCTGCGTGCTGCTGATCGGCTCGCTGCTCCAGCTCGAATCGATCCTCGAGCAGCAGAAACTGGACTACGGCTACGACACGAAGGGCGTCCTGTCGGCCCGTCTCGGCCTGATGGAAGGCGACTATCCCGACGGCCCCAGCCGCAAGCTCTTCTACGATCGCGCGCTCGGCGAGCTGCGCGCGAGCTCGTCGTACGCGGGCGCGGCGCTGACCAACCGCTTCCAGATGATCTTCGCACCGGGCACGGCGATCGAGATCGAGGGCAAGACCTACGCCGAGGATCGCGATCGGCCGACGGTGGTGGTCGAGAACGTCAGCCCGGGCTACTTCGACGTCCTCGGCGTGCGGCGGCTCGACGGCCGCGACTTCACGACCGACGACGCGGACCAGAAGCTGCCGGTCGCCATCGTCAACGAGGCGTTCGCCCGCGAGCACTTCGGCGACGGCAGCCCGATCGGCCTGCGTCTGCGCACGGTGGCGAACGGCAGCGCCGCGTTCGGCCCCTGGCGCACCGTGATCGGCGTCGTCTCGAGCGTGCGGATGACGGGGCCGTTCGACAACCCGAACCTCGACGACACCGGCTTCTACGTGCCCTTCTTCGACGCGGCCTTCGGCCCGACGCCGCCGGCGCCGGCGCCGGTGCAGTTCGCCACTATCGTCGTGCGGCCGCCGGCCGGCCTGCGCGCCGAGACGCTGGCTCCGACGCTGGTGCGCGACGTGGCCAAGCTCGATCCCAACCTGCCGCTCTACTTCGTCGCCACTCCGGCCGCCAACGTCGACGGTCTGCTCGGACAGAACCGGGTGGTGGCGACGATGTTCTCGATCTTCGGGGTCGTCGCGGTCTTCCTCTCCGCGGTCGGGCTCTACGGCGTCATGTCGTTCTCGGTCAACCAGCGCACCCAGGAGTTCGGCACCCGCATGGCGCTCGGCGCGGACGCCCGCGCCATCCTCGAGATGGTGATGCGCCAGGGCCTGGTGCAGCTCGCCATCGGGCTCGGGCTCGGGCTCGGCCTGACCCTCGCCATCGTCCTCGCCGGCGGCGCCGGAATCCGCCAGGCGCTCTTCCAAGTCGACCCGCTCGCTCCGGGGTCGTATCTGGCGGTGACGGCGCTGATCACGGCGGTCGCCTTCTTCGCCACGCTCCTGCCGGCACGCCGCGCCACCCGCGTCGACCCGATGCTCGCGCTGCGCGCCGAGTGATCTGGCGCCGCGGCGGCCGCGTGCGGTGATAGCGTTTCGGGCGCCGAATCGCCCGTGCGCGAGGCGACTCGAATCGTTGCGCCACGACGCCGATGCGCCTCGACATCACCGACCTCGAGCCGGGGACCGTTCTCGACGCCGATCTCTGCGTCGTCGGCGGCGGCCCCGCCGGTCTCTGCCTCGGGCGCGAGCTCGTCGGCTCGCCGCTGCGCGTCGTCGTGCTCGAGAGCGGCGGCCGCGAGCTCGAGAGCGAGACGCAGCAGCTCTACTCGGGGGAATCGACGGGCACGATTCTCGACGAGCGACCGGGCTATCTGGCGACGAGCCGATACCGGCTGCTCGGCGGCTCGTGCAACTTCTGGCAGGGCTTCTGCAGGCCGCAGGATCCGATCGACTTCGAAGCGCGTGACTGGGTTGCGCACAGCGGCTGGCCGATCGCGCGCGCCGTGCTGCTGCCGTACTTCGAGCGCGCCGCGGCGCGCTGTCGCGTTCCCGGCTTCGACGACGCGCGCGATCGCGCGGCGCTGCGCGCCGTGCTGCTCGGCGGCGATGCGGATTTCGAGACCTCCTTCGTCCACGTCAGTCCCGAGAGGCGCTTCGGCGAGACCTACGGTCCGCAGCTCGCCGCGGCGCCGAACGTACGCCTGATCACCCACGCCAACGCCGTGCGACTCGTCGTCGACGAGGCAGGTGGGCGCGTCACGGCGGTCGACGCCACGGCGGTCGGCGGACGGCGCCTGACGGTGCGCCCGCGGGGCGTCGTTCTCGCCTGTGGCGGCGTCGAGAACGCCCGTCTGCTGCTCGCCTCGGGCGGCGCTGGCGGCCGCGGTCTCGGCAACGATCGCGATCTCGTCGGCCGCTACTTCATGGAGCATCCCTACCTGCGGCTCGGCTTCGTCGTCGTGCCGTACTGGCACTGGCTGCTGCGGCCTTACGACAACGTCGGCGCCGGCGGCAGCAAGCAGGTCGTGCGCGCCGTCTTGCGTCCGAGCGATGCGCTGCAACGACGTGAGCGGCTGCTCAACTCGATGTTCGTGCTCGAGCAGGCGGACGCGCGGGACGCCCCCGAGCTGGCGGCGGAAGTCATGGCGCTGGCGACCGAGGCGCTGCAGCTCGCCGAGGGGCACCCGGACCCGAAGGAGGGCTTCGATTACCTCGGCACGCTCGACATGGCGATCGAGCAGGTCCCGGATCCCGAGAACCGTGTCACGCTCACCGCCGAGCGCGACGCGCTGGGAATGCCGCGGCCGGCGGTGCGATGGTCGATCGGCGAGCAGGTGACGGCGAGCCTGGAAGCCACGGCAGAGACTTTCGCTCGGCACCTGGGAGCCGAGCTGCGCGGGCGCGCTCAGCTGCTCACCGCGCGCGACGCGCTCTGGCAGCGCGCGCGACCGAGCAACCACCACATGGGGACGACGCGGATGGCGACGGCGCCGGATCGCGGCGTGGTCGACACCGACTGCCGCGTGCACGGCATGGACAACTTGTGGATCGCGGGCAGCTCGGTGTTTCCGAGCAGCGGCTGCTCGAATCCGACGCTGACCCTGATCGCGCTGGCGCTGCGGCTGGCCGATCACCTGCGGGAGCGGCTCGCATGACGAACCGATCGCGCGGCGTGGCGCGGCGCGAGCTGGTGCTCGCTCTCGCCGCTCTGTCGGTGGCGCCGGGACTGCTCGTCTCCTGCCGCCGCCGGCCCGATCCTCGTGCGCTGGCGGCCGCGCTCGCCGCCCGGCTGCGCCGCGACGAGGCGGTGCGCGCGCTCGGCCGCGCCGTCGTCGCGACGCATCCCGAGGAGAGCGACGCCGGGGCGCTCGCGGCGCGTCTCGCCGCCGAGCTCGGCTGGACGCCGGACGCGCCGGGCGCGGAGCTCGACCGGCGGCTGGGCGAGCGCGTGCGCGACGATTTCCGCCTCGGCCGGCTGCTCGTCGTCGACTCCTGGCGCCTCGCCGCGACCGAGGCGCGGGTGGCGGCGCTGCTCGCGCTCGCCGCGGGCTGAGGACAGCGCCGACCGCGCTAGGATCCTCGGACCTTGTCCGCTCCGCAAACGGTTCGCGCCACATCGGCGCCGCGGCGGGAGATCGTGGCGTGGGCGATGTTCGACTTCGCGAACTCGTCGTACACGACGATCGTCGTCACCTTCTTCTTCAGTCTCGTCTTCACTCAGCTCGTTGCCGCCGGGCCGGCGGCGGACCTGTGGTGGGGCCGCGCGTTGTGGGCGTCGAACGGCATCGTCTTCCTGCTCTCGCCCTTCGTCGGCGCCGTCGCCGACGAATCGGGGCGCAAGAAGGCGTTCCTCTTCGTCACCTACGTCGTCTGCATCGCCTCGACCGCCGCGCTCTGGTTCGTCCAACCAGGGGCGATCGCGCTGGCGCTGGCGCTGTTCATCTTGTCGAACGTCGCGTTCTCGTTCGGCGAGAACTTCGCCGGCGCCTTCCTGCCCGAGATCTCGACGCCCGAGAACATCGGGCGCGTCTCCGGATTCGGTTGGGGCCTCGGCTACTTCGGCGGCCTGCTCAGCCTGGCGCTCGTCTTCCCGCTCGCGCGGCGGGGCATCGAGCTCGCCAACTACGAGAACCTGCGCCTGATCTGGCCGGTGACCGGCGCCTTCTTCCTCGTCGCCGGGCTGCCGACCTTCCTGATCCTCAAGGAGCGCGCGCCGCGCAAGAGCGAGCCATTCGCGTACTACCTCAGGAACGGCTTCGGCCGCCTCGCCACCACGTGGCGGGAGGCGCGGACGTTCGGGCAGCTCGTGCGCTTCCTCGCCGTCTTCTTCGTCTTCTCGATCGGCCTCACCTCGACCATCGCCTTCTTCGGCGTCTACGCCGGCCGCACGCTCGGCTTCACCG
>Ga0214471_10003095_pt1 | contig 12890 bp, 9 predicted proteins | sample RVTome_5_FD_207665 | JGI IMG/M metagenome (GOLD analysis project Ga0214471, IMG submission 207665) | Soil microbial communities from uranium-contaminated site in the Upper Colorado River Basin, Wyoming, United States - RVT142D155 | ecosystem: Environmental > Terrestrial > Soil > Contaminated >...
GGTTCGACCCCCTGAGCTCACGATTTTCCATCCCACGTTACGCGTTACGTGTTACACGAACATACTCTTCCGTGAAGTGAATGGTGGAGCAGACGGGGGTCGAACCCGTGACCTCCACAATGCCATTGTGGCGCTCTCCCAACTGAGCTACTGCCCCTTGACGCGGTGTCAGGACGACGGAAGTGAGGCCGCTACCATAACATGCGGCCGCCGGGAGTGTCAATGCACGGGGCATGAGCCATAGCTCACAACGTGCGTCCATCGCCAGCTGAATATTGAAGTTGGAAGGTCGAGGGTGGAAGGTGGAAACTCGGACTGTCGTTCTCCTCCCTTCTCGCTTCTCGTGGATACGCCCCTCGCCCCAAACGAAGTTCAGGCGGGCGATGGAGGAACGGAGGGCGAGGCGGGGCGGGACGAGAACGCGCCGATGCGGCGGATGCGGTCATACCGGCGCTCGAGGAGCGCCTCCATCGGCAGGGTCCCGGCGAACTTCCAGAATCTGAGGAGCGACCCGCGCAGGCGCTCCGTGACCAGCGTCGCGTCCCGGTGGGCCCCGCCGAGCGGCTCCTCGATGATCTCATCGATCATGCCGAAGCGCAGCAGGTCGGACGCAGTCAGCTTAAGCGCCTCGGCCGCGTCCGGCGCCCGGGCGCGGTCGCGCCATAGGATCGCCGCGCAGCCCTCGGGCGAGATGACCGAGTAATACGCGTTCTCGAGCATCGTGACCCAGTCGCCGATCCCGATGCCGAGCGCGCCTCCCGACCCTCCCTCCCCGATGATGCAGACGAACACGGGCGTGCGGAGGCGGGTCATCTCCCGGACGTTGTGCGAAATGGAATGGGCCTGGCCCCGCTCCTCGGCGCCGATACCCGGATACGCGCCCGGGGTGTCGATCAGGCACACGACGGGCAGGCGGAATTTCTCCGCCATGCGCATGAGCCGCATGGCCTTGCGGTACCCTTCCGGATGCGCCGACCCGAAGTTCCGCATCAGGTTCTCTTTCGTGTCCCGCCCCTTTTGATGGCCGAGCATCACGCACGGGCGGCCCTCGATCCTGGCGACGCCGCCTACCAGCGCCCGGTCATCCCCGAAGCAGCGGTCCCCGTGCAGGGGGGTGAAGTCGGTTGCGATGGCCGCGATGTAATCGAGCGTGTAGGGGCGCTTCGGATGGCGGGCAAGCTGCACGCGCTGCCAGGGCGTCATGCCGCCGTAGATGCGCCGGCGGACCTGCTCGAGCTGGTCCTCCATCTCGCGCACCCGCTCGGGCTGCTTCTCGCGCGCGCCGGACTGCTCGGCCTCCTTGAGCCGCCGCTCCAGCTCCGCGATGGGCTTCTCGAAGTCGTAGCGGTAGCCGTCCATTCCCTGGGCCGGAGGCCGGGCCACGGTCATGGCTCCCACGGCGGATTGTCCTGAGCTGGGCATGGGCTCGTCAGTTGATGATCGTCACGTCCGTGCCGACCGGCACGATCGCGAAGAGTTCTTCCACATCGTCATTGCGCATCCGGACACACCCGGCCGTGGCCTGCTCCTTGATCGGCGCCGCGTCCACCGTCCCGTGGATGCCGTAGCCGGCCTTGTCGAAGCCGAGCCAGCGCGTGCCCAGGATGTTCTCCTCGCTGTCCGGGGGCACGATCGCGCCCTGCTTGTACCACACGGGATTCGGAATCCGGTTGACGATCTTGAAGGCGCCCTCGGGCGTCGAATCGTCGCGTCCGGTCGCGATCGGGTACGTCTTCAGGAACCGGCCGTCCTTCTTCAGGAGCAGTTCCTTCTGCGACTTGTCCACGACGATCTCGAACTCGCCCTGCGGGATCTTCAGCCGCTGCTTGGGGCGGATCAGATCGCCCGTGATGCCGTTGGCCTGCTTGATCAGGTCCACGGTCGTGCGGTGGGCCTCGGCGATTTCGACGAGCGTGTCGCCCGGCAGGACTTCATAGACAGCGTCGGCCTGGGTGACGGTGGGGGAAAACAGAATCGCGACGTTGATGTGCCCGAGCCGTTCCTGGGCCTGGCTGGCGAGCGCCGATGCGGGAAACCGCTCCAGCAGCATGGTGTACATGGCGCTGGATTCGACGTACGCGTGCTGGGCGGCGTGTAGTTCGCCCAGGCGCAACAGCGCGTCGTCGGCCAGCGGGGAATCCGGGAACACTTCGATGAGCTCTTCCAGCGCCGCCCGCGCGTCTTCCGGACGCTGCTGCTCCACGGCCCGCGCCGCCGTGTTCAGGAGCTGCCGGTCGCGCGCCCCGAACACCCCATGCTGCGCCCCGAGAATGATCCCCCCGATGCCGACCATGATGGCCACGGCGATTCCCACGGCCACGACGAGCTGCCGACGCATCTTGCTGCCTCCTGCCTGCACGCGGTGTGTCCGGACCGCCCGGGGCTACCTGAGGACGAGCGCGGTCGCGATGCCCACGCTCATCCCCGCCAGCACCTCGACGGGCGTATGTCCGAGCAGTTCCTTCAATCGTTCTTCCTGAATCCGGCCCCGAAAGTACATGTCTTCCATCATCCGGTTGAGAATTTGCGCCTGCCGGCCGCTCCAGCGGCGGACCCCTTGCGCGTCATACAGGGTGATCACCGTGAAGGCCGCGGCGGTGGCGAACAACGGAGAGTCGAAGCCGGTCTGCATGCCGATCGCCGTGCTGAGCGCGCACACGCCGGCGGCGTGCGTGGAGGGCATGCCCCCCGTCCCGATCAGCCACCGGAAATCGAACCGCTTCGCGCGCGCCACGCCCAGGACGACCTTGATGGTCTGCGCGATGACGCACGCGATGAACCAGGCCATGAACACCTGGTTCGACGCCCAGGCGCTGAGCACCGGCGTCATGGACCCGGCTGCGGCTCCACCGGGTGCACGCGCACGCCGACACGCGACGCGCGCAGCGTCGAGACCCCCTGCCGCACCACCAACCCCCGGTTGCCCGCCGCGAGTGCGGCGGCGTCCTGCTCATGCGCCTGCTGGATGCTCGCGCGCTTTGCGGCCTCGCGTTCGGCCCGGATGCGCGTCCGGAATTCCCGCAGCGCCCGCTTGAGTCCCTCGGCGGTGTTCAGTTTCTGCTCGAGCGCCGCCTTCTCCTCGGCGATATCGTCGAACCGTGTGCGGAGCGTGCGCTCCGCCGCGCGCAGGTCCTCGTACTGCGACCGGAGCGCGTTCAGCTCTTCCTGGTGGCCGTCCAGCGCCTGTTTCAGACCCCGCACTTCCTCTTCAAGCACGGGCAGGTCCTTGAGGTCCTCGCGCGTGCCCAGCAGCTCTTCGCTCAACCCCGCCAGATCCTCATTGAGCTTCGCGCGCTCAAGCTGCAGGTCCTGGAGCATCCGCGCCGTCTGCTCGTGCGCCGCCTGCAGGCGATGCTGCTCTTGCCTCACGGAAAAGGCATACCACGTGCTGGCCGCGACGGCCAGCACGCTCAAGACCACGATGACTCGTCCGAGGCGTGGAGCCACTATCGGGTTTCTCCTTGACCTGGGCGAACCGGTATGGTAACGTCAGTATAGCTCTCCCCCAACGTGCAAGACAAGGACTTTTTCCAAAGTGCTTGCACGTGCTATCTCTTACACTACCTTAGGGTTAGACGCCGTCAGAGTCTTCATCGAAGTCGATGCGGTTCTGGGCCTGCCGGCGCTCACCATCGTCGGATTGCCTGACCAGGCCGTGCGGGAATCCCGCGAGCGGGTCAGATCCGCCGTTCTGAACAGCCAGTTCCATCTCCCCTCCCAGCGCTTCACCATCAACTTGGCCCCCGCCGACATCAAGAAGGAGGGCGGCAGTTTCGATCTCGCTATCGCGCTGGGCCTCCTGGCGGCGTCGCACCAGCTCGACCCGGCGGCCGTCGAATCGGTCATCGCGCTGGGGGAACTGGCGCTCGACGGCGCCGTCCGCCCGGTCCGCGGCGTGCTCCCCATCGCGCTGGGCGCCCGCCGCACCCGGCGGCCGCTCCTGGTCCCCGCCGCCAACGCGCCGGAGGCCGCGCTGGTCGACGGCCTGCGCGTCGTGCCGGTCCGCACGCTGACCGATGCCGCCGCCCATCTCTCTGGCGCGAGTCCGATTCCTTCTTACGTGCCGCCCCCGCCGGACGGGCGCGAGGGCGATGCCGGCGACGCGGATTTCGCCGACGTCAAGGGCCAGCCGCACGCGCGCCGGGCGCTCGAGGTGGCTTCCGCCGGCGGCCATCACGTGCTCCTCATCGGCCCGCCCGGGTCCGGCAAGACCCTGCTCGCGCAGCGGCTCCCGGGCATCCTGCCTCCCTGGACGCCGGATGAAGCGCTCGAGACGTCGGCGATCCACAGCGTCGCCGGCGCGCTCGACGGCGAACCGCTGCTTGCCCGCCGCCCGTTTCGCGCGCCGCACCACACGAGCTCCGCCATCGCGCTCATCGGCGGCGGCCCGGTGCCGCGGCCGGGCGAGGTGTCGCTGGCGCACGCGGGCGTGCTCTTCCTCGATGAGCTGCCGGAATTTCCCCGCCACGTGCTGGAGACCCTCCGGCAGCCGCTCGAAGAGGGCCGCGTGCGGCTCGCCCGGGTCCGCCGCTCCGTCACGTTCCCGTCGAGGTTCATGCTCATCGCCGCCATGAACCCCTGCCCCTGCGGCTACCTGACCGATGCCCGCGGCCGCTGCCGCTGTCCCTCGACGCAGATCCAGCGCTACCTCGCGCGCGTCTCGGGCCCCCTCCTGGACCGCATCGACCTGCACGTGGACGTGCCGGCGCTGCCGCCCGAGGTGCTGCAACGGATCGAGCCCGGCGAATCCTCGGAGGAGATCCGCCGCCGCGTCGCGGCGGCCCGCGCCCGCCAGCGCGCGCGGCTGGCCCCACTCGGCCTCGCCTGCAATGCCGAGCTGCGCCCCCGCCACCTGCGGAAGGTGTGCGCGCTCACCGCCGAGGCCGAGCGGCTCCTGCACGCCGCCGTCTCCGAGCTCGGCCTCTCGGCCCGCGCGTACGACAAGATCCTGCGCCTTGGGCGCACCATCGCCGACCTCGCCGCAAGCGAGGGCGTCCATGCCGCGCATATCGCCGAAGCCGTCCAGTACCGCAGCCTCGACCGCACCCTGTGGGTGTAACGAAGACCGCCCATGCCGTGTAACGTGAAACGCGTCACGCGTAACGTGGGTCTAAAACGAGAGGGGCGAGGGGCGTGCCAAGTGCCGAGTGCGGAATGGGGAGTGCAGGCGCATCGCGTCCACTCTGCCTGTCCCCTCGGTGACAGTCACCGAGGGGACACCCATTTGGGGAGGAGGCATCATGCCGCGAGTCGCCAGGTATATTGAGGACAACGGGTACTACCATGTCATTTCCCGCTCAATCAATCAAACATGGTCGTTGCGGGACCCCGATGACTTTGCGCACTTCCGCAGGCTGCTCCGCCAGGCCAAAGTCAGATTCCCCATTCGCCTTTTTCACTATGCGCTCATGAATACTCATTTCCACTTGATCGTGCAGGTTGCCACGAAGAACCACCTGGCCCAACACGTGGCGTTTGTGAAATGGTCTTACACCCAGTGGATGCGAAAGAAGTATGGCTGGAGAGGACCCCTGTGGCGGGAGAGATACAAAAGTCTGCCGATCCAAAACGAAACGTACCTGGCAGCGTGCGGGCTCTATGTTGAGTGCAATCCGGTGCGTGCGGGTCTCTGTGCTGATCCAGCCGATTATCCGTACAGCAGCGCCGCGAAGTACTTCAGAGGCCTTGCTGATGACTTAGTGGACGACTACGCTGCTCCCATTATTCCTCCAACTCTCAAATCGCTGGCGCAGTCCACAATGAGCTCTGTGCCCGATTTAGTATTTGCTGGCTCATGTGCCATAGGGGATTCAAGATCATCGCCATAGCTCTCAGCAGTCTTCCGGGCCAAATGCCTGTCCCCTCGGTGACAGTCACCGAAGTGACTGTCACCGAGGGGACACCCATGTTCCCCAGGGCCAGGCACCGCGTGCCGTGCCCCGATCCAGCCTCCAGCTTCCAGCTTCTCGGTGCGCCTGACGCCCCACGCTCCCATTCCGCACCACGATTCCCGCGTTACGCGTTTCGCGTTACGCGGCCTGGACGAACCCTGATGCCAGCCTCCACCTCTTTCTCCGCGCCTCTGTGGTGTCGTCCTGATTCTTCCGTCCTCTGTGCTTCTGTGCTATCCCACGTTACGCGTTTCGCGTTACGCGTTACGCGGCATCGATTATCGACGTTTGAGGGCGGTCTCGAAGTTCTTCCGAATCACGGGTGAGGTGGGTTCGAGTTCGAGGGCGCGGCGGTAGGCCTCGACGGCGCCGGAGAGGTCCCCTGCCCGGAATCTGAGGTTGCCGAGATTATTGTGCGTCTCGGCGTCATCGGGGCTGAGGCGGATGGCGGTGGTGAACGCGCCGAGGGCCTCCTCCGTCCGCCCTGCCATGCCCAGCGCGACGCCCAGGTTGCTGTACGCCTCCGCGTACCACGGATCGCGCGCGACGGCGGACCGGAAGGCGCCCACGGCCTCACCCGTCCGGCCCCGGGAAAGCTCCAGGACGCCCAGAGAATTCTGCGCGGGCGCGTGGCCGGGATCGAGCGCGAGCGCCGCGCGCACCTCCTCCAAGGCCTCCTCGACCCGCCCCTGCTCGGCGAGCAGGGAGCCCAGATTGGCGCGGGCTTCGACATAACTCGGGCGCAGCTCGATGGCCCGCCGGTACGCGCGCGCAGCCTCTTCCTCGCTGCCCCGATCGTCCAGATGGTAGCCCAGATTGTTGTGCGCGCGCGCGTTGTCCGGGCGTTTAGCCAGGACGGTCCTCCACATGCCTTCGGCGGTCGCGTAGTCGGCGTTGCGCCGGATGGTCAGCAGCCCGAACACGGCCACGACACCCCCAAGAAGCGCTCCGCAGGCGGCGTGGCGAATACGCGCGTTCGCCCATGCGCGCCGGGCGAACGCGTCCGCCGCCGCGACGGCGAGCAGCGCGACCCCCGCCAGCGCGAGGTACATCCGGTGCTCCGCGGCCGGGTCCGACAGCGGAATCACGCTCGATGACGGCGCCAGCACGAGCCACACCCACACGCCCGCGAAACCCGCGGGATGCCGGCGCGCGCACGCCCACACCGACGCGCCGATGAGCGCCGACAGGGCCGCCATGGGCAGCGCGACATCCGTCCACGACGCCGCACGCGGCCACTGATAGTCCAGGATGAGCGGCGCCGGCCAGACCGCCAGGCGCAGGTAATGCCACACGACCTCCGCCTGCGTGAGCGCGTACGTCCAGGGGCTGACATCCTCCACGCGCCATCCCGCGCTCGTCAGCGACTCATGCGGCCGGCACAGAATGAGCGCGAGGAGCGCCCACGTCGCGGCCAGGCCCAGATACAGCCGCCACCGCCGCCGCCAGGCCTCCCGCAGCGTCCCCGCCAGGAACGTCCGGTCGTACAGCAGCACCGCCAGCGGCGCCGTCGCCATCACCGCCTTGCTCCCCATCCCCGCCGCGCACGCCGCCACCGCCCCCGCGTACCACCACCGGCTCCCCCCCCCCTCACCCCGCGCCCCCCGCCCCACGCAGTACAGCGTCAGCAGGTAGCACAGCCCCATCAGCGATTCCGAGCGCTGGATGATATACGTGACGCTTTCGGTCTGCATGGGATGCACCGCCCACACCAGCGCCGCCGCCCCCGCCACCCCCGCCGCGGAGTGAGCGGAGCGAACGGAGTCCCGCGCGAGCCCTTCGACTCCGCTCAGGACTGACGGCGCGAGTCGCGGGACCCGCCCGGCCTCCCAGCCCCGCCCCAGGAGCGTCCGCCGCACCACCCCGTACAGCGCCAGCGCCGCCCCCAGGTGGATCGCCAGGTTCAGCAGGTGGTACCCCCATGGCTCCAGGCCCCCCAGCGCGTAGTTCACCGCCACCGTCAGCATGACGAAGGGGCGCGTCGTGAAGTCGAGCCAATCGGGCGGCCACAGATGGGTCACGCGGAAATTCCGGAGGATGGAGAACCGGTCGTCGAAGAGGAACGCGCCGCCGAAACTGTTCCGGTACGCCCACATCCCGGCGGCGGCGATGAGCCACGGCCACCCGTGCGTCCGGAACGACCGGTCTTGCGGGCTCATCGAGCGATGCGGACCGGGCTGGTGCTCAGCGCCGGGCTCCGCGGCCGCCGCGGCTGAACGGCGCCGTCGAGGGCCTCACGGAGTTCCGCGCCCAGTTGGCCCGGATGACGGCCATGATGCCGTTGTCCGGGATGTCCGCATGCCAGTCGGGATCCGATCCATGCAGATAATTGAAGGCGTCCCGATCCGGGGGATGCGCCGCCGCGTGCCACATCCAGACGGCGTGGTTCCACCCCCGCCGCTCGATGAGCTCCATCGAATCGCGCAGGAAACGCGCGACGCCCGGAGCCCACCGGTGCGCGCCGAACTCATTCACCGCCACCGGCGCGCCCAGGTTGTCCGCCATGGCAAAGCGCCCGTCGAGCCACGTCGCATCCACGATCTCCGGCAGCCCGTCGCCGTTGACATCGAACGTCCCGGGATACGCCTGCCGCGCCGGCGGAGGCTGGTGCGTATACGTCCCGTGCGGCTCGTAGTGGTGAAACAGGTAGACGAGATGCCGCGAATCGATGCGCCGGAGATACGGCAGCCACGTCAGCCCGCTCCACCCCACGCCGCCGACCAGAATCGGCGTGTCGGGATCGAGAGCCCGGACCGCCGCGACGAGCCTCGGATACATTTCATTCCAGTCGTACAGGGTCCCCGCGTAGTCGCGAAAGAACCCTTCCGGCATCCAGCTGCCGCCCCGATCGGGCGCCACGGCGTTGCCGTTCGGTTCCACCATCAGATCGTAGCCCACGACGATCGGGTTCGTCCGGTACCGTGCCGCGGCGTCGCGCCACATCTCGCCCCACGCGTCCTGCACCGCCCGGTCGCTCCACACCGCCTCATTGAGCTCGTCTTGCGTGAACCATCGCCCCGCCCCATCGCGAGCGAACGTGAACTCGTTGCGCCCGGGTCCGGTCCTGAACCCGATCACCGCAAACATGTCGGCCGCCTCGATCATCTCAAGCAGCCGGTCGAGATTCTCCACGATGACGGGATCCGGCTGGTACGGCGGGTCTTCGCTGAAGATCCCCGGATGAGAGAGGTTGACGTAGTTCGCGCCCGCGGCCGCCATCGCGTCGAAATCTTCCTGGACGTATCGAGGCCCGATCGCGTGCCGGCCGACCAACGCGTACCGCCCGCCGTAATTCCGACCCTGCCAGATGTTCGCACCGCGCAGTCGCGTCACGCCGCCGGCCCAGAGGTCCCACTTGGTCCTGACGCCGGCACTCCAGGGGGGCGTCCAGCCGCTCCAAGCCAGCCACGCCGCGAGCGCCGCCCCCGCGAGGGCCAGCGCGGCCGCCGCGGTCCACCGCGCGCGCCCGCGCCGCGCCCGCGTTTCGCGGCACCGTGCGCTCATGTTTGCCCTTTCATCGCGTTACCTAGTGTGCCATACTTTCTCAGGTCCGGCTACCGGGACCCGTCTCGCGCCGGCCGTCTCACGATGGGCTCCAATCCTCTCTTTCGCTGGCTTGGTTTGGCGGTCGCCGTGCTGATCGCCGTCGTCTTTCTGTGGCTGCCGCTGCGGATCGGGATGAGCGCCAACCGGTTCTCCTCCGCGCGCCCGAGCGCCCTGCAAGCGGACACCCCGCCCTCCCCGTCCGCCCCGGCCTCGTCCCCCGCGCGCTTGACAGGTCCTTCCATCGCCGCCCTGTGCGACGGGCAGTGGCACGCGGTTCCCGGAGAACTCCGCACGAGCACCCCGCCGGCCGCCATCTATATCTGGCAGGGACAACGAACACAGTTCGATCACACCATCGCGGTCGTCGCCCGGAATGCGGATGGGGGCGTGTTCACCCAGCACTACTGGCTGACACCCCAGCGGTGGACCGGCGACTGGACGGCGCTGGACATCACCACCTCCGAGGCGCCCTTCACCACCATGTCCGAAGATGGCTGGGAAATTATCGTCGCGGGAACGACCCCGAACAACGTGCGGGCGAGCCGGAATGTGAATACCCAAGCCGGCTGGCAGGGGTGGCGCGACGTCAGCCTTGAGCAGCCCCGCTGGGGCCGGCCGGACATCACGATGGAAGGCGACCGCCGCCTGTGGCAATTCCGCCGGGGTCCCGAGGACAACGTCGAATACCAGTGCGCGCCGCTCTCGAGCGCCGTCCCGCCCGACATCGAGCCTCACGTCCTGGCGCTGTATTATGCGTGGTACGGCACGCCGACGGGTCCGTCGCGCCGATGGTTTCACTGGGACCCCACCCGGACCACGTTCGGGGCCGTCCACACGCCCACCCTCGGACACGCGGATTCGCTGGGGCACTACGATTCCAACGACGAATGGGTCCTGCGCCAGCACATCCAGTGGGCCCAACGAGCCGAGATCGACGGCTTCGTGAGCTCCTGGTGGGGCCAGGGCGGCTTCGAAGATGTCGCGCTTCGCCGGCTGCTCGCCGCCGCGGAGGAAGCGGGATTTGCGGTGTGCCTGCTCTACGAATCCGCGTCCCCTCCGACGGGGCAGCAAGTCCTCGCCGATCTCCGGTACATCATCGAACGCTATGGAAACCATCCCGCGTATCTCAAAGTCGACGGCCGCCCCGTCATCTTTGTCAACTGGAAGATCTACAACCAGCAGATTTTCATGCGGGAGTTCGCCTCGGTGGCCGAGACGCTTCGGGCGGAAGGGCACCCGGCGTTCTTCATCGGAGACGGCCTCAACATGGAAACCGGTTGGTTCATGGACGGGATCTTCGGCCACGGCGTAACGGGCAAGCCCCCCTCAGACCTCGAATCATTCTACCGGGAGGGCCGCCGCATTGCGGATCTGTACGGCCGGCTGTTCATCGGGACGGTGTTCCCGGGTTTCGACGACACCATCATGCAACGGCAGGGCCGGCAAGCGGACCGGCTCGGCGGGACCCTCTATGGAGACGTCTGGCGCGCCACGCTCAAGGCGAAGCCGGACTGGATCCTGATCAACAGCTTCAACCAGTGGCACGACGGAACGGAAATCGAGCCGAGCCTGCAGTACGGGGACCAATACCTCGGCTTGACGACGCAGTTCGCGCGGACGTTCAAGCAGCTTCCGGCCGAACCCAGTGCCTCTCCCTTTCCGCCATGCCAGCCACCGTCCGGCCTCGCGCCGATGGGCATCGCGCACGCGGAGGATGGGACAGTCACCTTGTCCTGGAATCCCGTCGAGGATCCGGACCTGGCGCACTATAATGTCCGGCTCGATGACGGCACCACGAACCGCTTCGATGACCCGCGGTATGAGAACTGCCCGGCACAGTCGCACTACGTCTGCGAAAACGGCCTGACGGAACCGTCCCTGTCCGGCGTCCCGGTCGAGCCGGGCCGCACGTACTCGTTCTGGGTCGATCCCATCTACAGCCCGCCGCGCAACTACTGCAACGACAAAGCGTCGTTCACCGTGGCGCCGGCGAAGCCGTAATTCCCCCGGAGAGGACGCCGCGGCGCGCCTGCGCGCGCGCGAGATGCTCCCGGAGAGCGCCGGAGCCCGGATTGAGGCGCAGCGCTTCCGTCATGTGCCCGATCGCGCCGTCCGCATCCCCCCGCTCAAGCAGCACGTGGCCCAAGTTGGCGTGCGCGTCCGCGTAGTCCGGACGGATGGCCAGCGCCGCGCGCAACTCCCGCTCCGCCGCGTCCCACTCGCCCTGCTGAGCCAGCACGGCGCCGAGACTGTTCCTCGCTTCCGCGTAGCCAGCGCGCAGCCCCACGGCCCGCTCCAGGTGCCCGCGGGCGTCCGCGAATCGCCCGCGCATCGCCAGCGCCACGCCGAGACTGTGTTCGATCTCGGCGTCATCGGGGGACATCGACAGGGCTTCCCGATACCACGCGAGCGCGTCCTCCGCGCGGCCTTGCTGCGCCAGCGCGATGCCGAGCCGGTGCCGCACGTCCGCCAGCGCCGGATCCGCCGCGGCCGCCGAGGCGTAGCGCGCTTCGGCCTCCACCCAGTCCCCGGACCGGAACGCCAGGTCGCCGAGATTCATCTGCGCGTCCGGGCTCTCCGGCCACAGCGCAAGCGCCGCCTCGAAGTACGGCCGGGCCTCGAGCTCCCGTCCCGTCCGCACGAGCGCCGCCCCCCAGGCATTGAGCGCTTCCGCGTAGTCCGGCCTGAGCGCCAGCGTCCGCCGGTAGGCTGCGATGGCGTCATCCGCCCGGCCCCGTTCCGCGAGCGCGATCCCCAGGTTGTAATGCGCCCGCGCGTTCTCCGGCCGTTTCGCGATCACGTCGCTCCACATGCCGGCCCGGCTGTAATACGCCTCGTTGCGCGCGGCGGTCATCGCCGTGAAGACGCCGACCACGATGGCCAGGACCGAGGCGGCAAGCGGCGCGCGGCGGCCGCCCGCGACGGCGAGGCGCAACATCCGCTCCGCCAGCAACACGGCGAGGATGATGATCGCCGCCAGCGCGAGGTACATCCGGTGCTCCGCCATCACGTCGCCGATCGGAAACACGCTCGAGCTCGGCGCCAGCGTCAGCCACACCATCGCGCCGAGGAACCCGGCACCGGAGCGGCGGGCGCACGCGGCCGCCGACAGCGCCGCCAGCGTCCCGATCAGCGCCCAGCTCCACAGCGCCGCCATCGGGGCCGAGGGCCCGAGGCCGTAATCGAAGACGAGCGGCGCCGGCCAGACCGCAAGACGGAGATATCCCAGCAGGACCGGCCCCTGGGTCAGCGCATACGCCAGCGGCGGCAGCGTGTCGGGCCCGCGCCCCGCCGTCGTCACCGGAAACGCCAGGACGAGCCATCCCAGCCAGATCCACGCGGCGCCGAGGCCCAGATACAGCCGCCACCGCCGCCGCCAGGCCTCCCGCAGCGTCCCCGCCAGGAACGTCCGGTCGTACAGCAGCACCGCGAGCGGCGCCGTCGCCATCACCG
>Ga0214471_10003096_pt1 | contig 12889 bp, 10 predicted proteins | sample RVTome_5_FD_207665 | JGI IMG/M metagenome (GOLD analysis project Ga0214471, IMG submission 207665) | Soil microbial communities from uranium-contaminated site in the Upper Colorado River Basin, Wyoming, United States - RVT142D155 | ecosystem: Environmental > Terrestrial > Soil > Contaminated >...
GAAACTAGATCGATCTCCCCGAAACAATGCGTCAAAGAACTCCAGCGCCGCGCCGTCGGCGGTGTAGCTCACGCTGCGCAGCCGCATGAGCGGCGCCCCGACCTTCAGCTTGAGCAGCTTGGCTTCGACTTCGCCTGCCAGTACCGCCTCGATGCTGCGGCTGCCCCGCCCGATCTTCAATCCACATTCCTCGTCCAAAAATGCATACAAGGAGCGCTTTTGTAGGTTGGCCTGGATCAGCGAGCGACAGCGTTCGTAGGGGAGATACGAAGTAACCAGCACAATCGGCTCGCCCTCCACAAAACGCAGCCGGAGCAGCTTGACAACCGGCGCCAACGGTTCCAATCCAAGGTTGGTTGCCACCTCAGGGTCGGCGGGCACCAACACCTGCTCCAGCACCTGATTGACAACCGGTACTCCGCGTTCCGCCAGCTCCTGATAAAAGCCTTCCAGGGACTGGATCATTCCGCGGCTCGCAATTTTCGGCTGCGCCACGAACGTTCCTTTCCCCTTCCGGCGCACGACCAGCCCTTGATAAGTCAGGTCCTGTAGCGCCTGCCGCACCACCGTACGGCTGACCTCGAAACTCTGGCCGAGCTCCGCCTCGCTCGGGATCAAGTCACCCGGGCGCCACTCCCCCTGCTCGATACGTTCTTGCAGCTGGGTCTTCAGCTGCAGGTAGTACGGCGTGTGAGATCGGCGATCGATTCTGGCTTTAATCCCGAACGGCTCCTACCCGGAACTGCCTGCACCTGAACATTATGATGTAATTACTAATTGAGTATCCTAGGATTACACGCTAGCTATCGTACAACAATTTCGAGCTCGAGTCAACCCCTACTGAGCACAGACCAAGCTAAAGCGCCCGCAAAGGGTAGGCAAGCGGCTTAGCGCCAGGATTGCCCGCATGGTAAAGCGGAGCAACCCGGTTGGAAACGCTTAGGGGTTGAGGCTGCGCCAGAAGGAGGTGAACTGGGCATCGTTCAGCACTCCGAGCTCCCACAATCGGGCATCCCGCACACTGACTTCCAAGAGCCCGACCGAGTCACCCTCCGGGTTGAGCGAGATCACGAGCAATCGATCCACGGTTGGGACCAGCAAACGAGCGGCCACCTGCGAGCCGGCAAAAGTCACCAGGCTTTGTTGAGTTAAGAACTCGGCGGATCCGGGCTCGCTGATGGCCGCATGGGCCACCAGCAGCAAGTTCTCCCCACCCTCCCCAGGTCGGAACTCTGCTCGGGCCTCGATTCCGACCGCCGCCAGACCCAGCCGGAGCGCGTCCAGTGCATCTCTGCCGGCGTATTGGCTGCGTTGGGCAAGTTCGGGGGGCAAGTTCGCACCCGAGAATCCCGCCACCTGACGGCACTGCAGAAGGTAATCGCGGGCCGCAGTCAGCGCACCGTCTAAGCGGACCGCTTCCTGCAATTGCGGGAGGGCGCCGGCACAATCGTCCCGGGCAAGCTGAACGAGCGCCAGTCCGTATGTGGCTTGAGCGATCTCTCTCGCGGTTGCGCCTTGCTCGAGGTAGATGTCCAGCGCCCGTTGAAACCGAGGTTCGGCCTGGTCCGGATCGGCTCCCGCTCCCAGGTAGGCGAATCCGATACTCAATTCATGCGAGGCGTCGTCCGGATCCATGGCTGCCGCCCGTTCATATTCAGCCACGGCCTGCTCCAGCTCACCCTGGGAGGAATACAGCCGGCCAAGCCAGGCCACATACTGATCGTTCGCGGGATCCAGATCGACTGCTTTCTTGAATTCGGGCTCGGCTCGGTCTGGATCGCCACGTTCGAGATACATTCTTCCGAGCAGAATGTGATGGTCGCCTTCATAGGGTTCCAGATCGATGGCTTGCTGATAGGCAACCTCTGCCTGCTCCCACTCTCCGAGGCAGGCATAGGCGAAGCCTACTGCGGCGTGATTGGTCCCGGTACGGGGGTGAAGCTCGACCGCCGTGTTGAACTGGGCGAGCGCTTCCTGGCAGGCCTGCCGAGCGTAGTAGACATACCCCAGGCCGAGATACCCGGTTTCGTTTTCCGGATCGGCTGCGATCGCGGCCTGACGTTCGGCCTCGGCATCCTGATAGCGGCCGGCATCCAGATACACCCCGCCCAGGCAGTCGTGGCCATCGGAGGCGGCCGGCGCCAACTCCAGGATTCGTTCACAGTTGGCGATGGCTTGATCGAGTTCGCCACGATCGCTGTACAGGCGGGCCAGCAACAGCAAGGTGATGTAGTCGTCCGGTGCCAATTGCTGAGCCGATTCCAACCACTGCCGGCCGGTCTGCTCTTCGTCGACCTCGTATAGATAGTAGCCCGCCAACGAGCTATGCCGGTAAACGAATTGGGATTCCAGCTCGTGGGCACGAAGGTATTCGTCGAGGGCCTCCTCCCGCCGCCCCACGAATTCATAGACGTATCCCAGGTTACGGTGGGCCTCTGCATTCTCGGGGCCGAGCCTGACAGCCTTCTCGGCCGCCACCAGCGCCTCGTCGTGCATTCGCAGATCGGCCAGGATCTCAGCGAGGAAACTTTGAACCTCCGGGTCATCGGGACTGAGTTCCACCGCCTGCTCCGCCGCAAGCAGTGCCTCGTCGAAGTTGCCGTTCCAATCCAGGGCCCTGCCCAAGTAGGCCCAGGCTCGCCCCGAGTCGGGCTGGTGTTCGGTGGCCAAGCTGGCCTGCTCGATCGCCTCGGCTTGGGAGGCGGGATTGAAGAGTTGGGCGTAGGCCAGCCGGCTGTAGGCGTGGGCAAATTCCGGGTCCGCCTCGATCGCCTGCCGATAGGTCGCAATCGCTCCTGCGAAATCACTGGCGACGAGCCGCCCATCCGCCTCCCGAACCAGTCTCTCCGCGGGCGAGTCGGATCGCGGCGGTACAACGGCTCCACTAGCGCAGGCGGCAATCAGGAGGGAGAGACCGAGCCCGCTGAGTCTCGCACCCATGGCGGGTGGATTATAGCGGAGCCAGCACGCCTTCCCCCGGCCGGTAACAAGGCGGCCCTGTAAGCAACCTGTAAGCGCGGCCCGCCTTTGAGGCTCCTATACTGATGGGTGGTCAACAAGAGGACGATGCAGGACATGAAACTGTGATTCAAATCAACCGTGAAGAACGGCTGTGGCTGTTGCGCAACCTGGCCCTCGGCCTGGTCGACTATCTTGGCGCCCTTTATCCACCGATCTGGATCGAAAATATCCTCAAGAGCCCGCCGGCGGTCTATGCCGGGCTGTTCAGCAAGCTCCGGGCCACCAATGGAGACTGGAGCCCAATTTACGAACGCCCAATCTACCAGAATGGGCGCACCACTCGACCCTGGGAGCTCTCGATCGACGAACGGCGCTACGCGATCTCCCGCGAGATCCTTATCGCGGTCGGCGGCAGTGCACACGGACGCGCCATGGGACTGCCGGAACTGCTGCTCAGCCACCTCGAAGACTGCCAGGACTACTTTGCTCGGGTCCTGCTGGCCCCTGATCCGCTTATCGCCGCTTATCGCAGGCAGGGCAAGGACCTGCGCGGATTCGCGGAGACCTTCCTGATCCCCACCCGAATTGCCCAGCAGCGCTGGGAAGATTCACTCTTCGACTAACTCCCTTTCTGTTCAGCGAACCCTCGCACCATCGACGGCCATGCCAGTCAGGGTAGAATTTCTCGCGCCGCTCATCGGCGGTAAGGAGGAGAGAAATGGCAACCGATTTTACGATCACGATGGAGGATCGCCCGGGGTCGCTGGCGAAACTGGGCGAGACGATGGGCAAGGCCGGCATCAATATTGAGGGCGCCTGCGCGGTGACCGGCGGCGGGAAGGGCGAAATCCACATCCTCGTCCCGGACGCCGCCGCCGCGCGATCCGCCCTGAAGGCGGCCGGCGTCTCTGTTACCAGTGAGCGAGAGGTGCTGGTCGTCGATGCCAAAGACCGGCCTGGCGAGCTTGGCCGGATCTCACGCAAGCTGGCTGATGCAGGGGTGAATATCCAACTCTTCTACATTTCGACCGGGATGAAGTTCGTCATCGGGGTAGACGATGCTAAGAAGGCCAAGGCCGCCGTTTGAGCCATCGGTCGCAAGCTGCGGGGGCCTGAATCTGGGATTAGGCCTGTAATACCTTCAGAGGGACTACCGCTTCTTAGGTTGGTCGACGGCGTTGCGGAGTGGGAGTTCGTCGGCGGGTCAGGAAGTTCGAGCTTCCTGCTTGCTGCGCCAGGGGTGAGTGATCTGCCAGGAATACTGCTCGGCCGAAGTCCCCTCCGGCACTTCTTGTGCGACCGTGCGCCGCAACGCCATGACCCGACCTTGGCTATCGGTCCCGATCGGCTCCCAGGCGTCCGCCAGTAAAGCCTGAAGCACTGCGGTGTGCAGTTTGCGGGTTGCCTGCTCCATGTCGCTGTCGGAGACCTTCACGTTCATCTGCCACTCGAACTCGGTGGACATCGCGATGGTCTCCGTGGCCTCGACCGTGATCCGCTCGGCCACGAAGAGTAGACGCATGATCCCGCCGAAGCGGCCGACTTCCCGACGGATCTCTCGAATTTGAGCGACTTCAAACTGGTCTTCAGGCATTGGGTGTGGCCATAGACTCAGGGTCCGATCCGCCGTGTGCACTGGCTCGGCGAGCTCGTCCGCGTCTTATTGGAGATACTACTTGAGGCCGGGAGCCACCGCTGTGGTACAGATTTCCTGATCGAAACGGAAGGCTTCAGCGGCCCGGCGTTCGTTCGAGGGTCGTGAAAGTTACCGCGTAAAGATTCTCGGCATCCGCAGGGCGGTGTTCAGCAGCGGAGACTTCCCAATCCGCCTGCTCATACGGGGGGAAGTAGGTATCTGCCTCCACCTGGGCGTGGACAAGGGTCAGGTGCATCCGGTCGACGACTTCTTGGGCCAGCGCCGCCCGATAAACCTGCGCCCCGCCGGCGATGAAAGTCTCGCTTTCAGCCGAGTCATGCTCAGCGAGCTCCAGCGCTTCGCTGAGTGTCGATGCGACCTTGACGTCGTTTCCGCCGATCGGGCCGGATCGGCTGAGCACAATGATCCGCCGCCTCGGCAGTCCCCGGCCGCTCAGCGGCTCCCAGGTGGTTCTTCCCATGATGAGGGTGTGGCCCAGGGTCAGCTGTTTGAAACGGGCCAGGTCAGCCGGCAGCTTCCACGGCAATCCGCCCCGTAGCCCGATCGCCCGGCTGGGCTCGGCCAGGGCGGCGATGATGGAAACGATCACACGGAAACCGGGGCCTGGATGTGGGGGTGCGGCTCGTAGCCCGTCAGAGTAACGTCGGAATACTCAAAGTCCAGGATCGAACGGACGGCGGGATTGAGCACAATCTTTGGTAGCAGCCGGGGCTGCCGTTCGAGCTGCAGCCGGGCCTGTTCCAGATGGTTCAGGTACAAGTGGACGTCTCCGAAGGTGTGGATGAACTCGCCCGGCTGGAGGTCGGTTGCTTGCGCAATCATCGTCGTGAGCAGCGCGTAAGAGGCGATATTAAATGGAACCCCCAGAAAGATGTCGCCCGACCGCTGATAGAGCTGACACGAGAGCCGATCCGCATGGACGTAGAACTGGAACAGCGTGTGGCACGGTGGGAGAGCCATCTGATCGACCGAGCTTGGATTCCAGGCACTCACCACCAGACGGCGCGAAGTGGGGTTGCGTTTGATCTCGCTCACCACTCCCGTGATCTGGTCCACCACCTGCCCGTCCGGGCCGTTCCACGAGCGCCACTGGGCCCCGTAGACCGGGCCCAACTCCCCGTTGGCGTCCGCCCACTCGTCCCAGATCCGGACACCGTGCTCGTTCAGGAATCGGACATTGGTATCGCCCCGCAGCATCCAGATCAGTTCATAGACGATCGATTTGAGGTGGAGCTTCTTGGTGGTCAGCAGGGGGAAACCGGCCTGCAAGTCGAAGCGCATTTGATAGCCAAAGGTGGAGAGGGTGCCGGTGCCGGTCCGATCCTCCCGCTCCACACCATGCTGGAGAACGTGCCGCATCAGATCTAGATATTGCTGCATGGATGGGCTTTCCGCTCGCGTTTCAAGGCTGGCTGAGGGTTAAACGAAGTGTGCTCCCCGAACGTCAAAAGTCTAGCACAGCTCCCTGGCCCAGGGGAGTTCAGGCGACGGCTGCCCCCGATCTGCGCTAGGATGCCGCTTCCGCGGGTAGACCCCAAGTGAGATTGTTCTGGCTCGGACTGATCTGGGTGACGGGGATTATCGTCGGCAAGGTAACCGGGCTCTCGGCTTGGATCTACCTGCTCGGGGCCGGGCTCGGCCTGGCCAGCTGGCTGCTGGCTCAGGATTGGCTGCGCAGGATGGGGCCGGCGATCCTGGTTTTCTCTCTCGGAGCGTTCCGCTACGCGCTGGCGGTTCCCGTCTTAGACGACACCCGGCTCGCCTTCCACAACGATTCGCTTCGACCCGTCACCCTCACCGGAATCGTCTCGGACTTCCCCGATGTGCGCGACCGCTATGTTGGATTGCGGGTCAGCGCGGAGAGCGTCCAGTATTCCACAACCAGCGGAACGCAGCCGGTTAGCGGGGCCGCCCTGGTGCAGGCCAGCCGCTTTGGATCCTATTCGTATGGGGACCGAGTCCGGGCCACCGGATTCTTGGAGACACCCCAGGAGACTGAGGAGTTCTCTTATCGCGACTACTTGGCCCGGCAAGGTATTCACAGCCTGATGGCGGAGGCCGCGGTTGTCGGGGTTGGTGAGCGGCAAGCAAGTCCCGTCCTTCAGATCGTTTTCGACCTGCGCCAGCGGGCGTTCGAAACTGTGCACGCGCTCTTCCCCGATCCGGAGGCCTCGTTGATGGCCGGCATCCTGCTCGGAATTGAGAGCGGCATCGCTGACGAGGTCCGCCAAGCCTTCAACGACACCGGCACGACTCACATCATTGCCATCTCCGGTTTCAACCTCACCGTGCTGGCCGGGCTTGTGATCTCCTTGTTTGGACGCTGGTTAGGGATGCGCCGCGGGGCAGTTGCCGCTGTGTTTGCCATTCTGCTATACACGCTGCTGGTCGGGGCCGATGCTGCCGTTGTGCGGGCGGCGATCATGGGCGGCCTTGCATTGCTGGCCCGTTATCTCGGCCGCCAGGCTCATGCTCTGGCATCCCTGTCGTCGGCCGCGGTAGCGATGAGCCTGCTGAGCCCTCAGGTGCTCTGGGACGTCGGTTTCCAACTCTCGTTCGCAGCTACCTTGGGCCTGGTGCTCTATGCCGATCCGATCAAACACGGCTTCGTGCGGCTCGCTTCGCGTTGGGTCCAGCCGGAACGGGCGGAGCAGTGGGCGGGACCGGTCGGCGAATACCTGCTTTTCACATTGGCGGCCCAGCTGACGACGCTGCCGCTCACCGCTCTACACTTTCGCCGACTGTCCTTGGTGTCGCTGATCGCCAATCCGATCATACTCCCTGCCCAACCCCCGCTCATGATATTGGGCGGGCTTGCCGTACTCGCCGGATTGCTCTCCCGGCCGATCGGCCAACTGCTGGCGTTCGTGGCCTGGCCGTTTCCGGCCTTCACTGTGCGGGCGGTGAGCCTCTTCGCTAGCTTCCCCGGAGCAGCGATCGACTTGAATCCGGTTGCACTCCCAACCGTAGTTGCACTCTATGCCCTCCTCTTCGGAATCACCGCCTGGGCCGCCCTCCCAGCCGAGCGGAAGTTGACTCTCCCCAGACCATCCGCTGCGGCCTTGGTCGTGGCACTTGCAGTCGTGACCGGCCTGATCTGGCGGGCGGCCTCTGACCGGCCAGCCGGATTGCTGCGAATCACCACGTTCGAGAATGGAGGCAGTCTGATCGAAACACCTTCCGGCCGGTTCTTGTTGCTGAATGGTGGAAACTCTCCTACCGCCTTGGCCCACGAACTCGGGCGTCGGCTTCCGCTCTTCCGGCGCGAGCTTGATTGGTTGGTGGTGAGCGATGTGAATGATGCACAGGTACGTGGGTTGGTTGGCTTATCCGGGCGGGTGCACATTCGGGAGGCCTTGCTGCCGGATGCCACAGGCGGTCCGGGCCTGGACCGGCTGATTGCCGACCTGGCCGAGGCCGATGTTCCGCTATTCTCGGCAGCTGCCGGCCAGGCGCTCGAGCTTGGCGACGACATCCGGCTCGAAGTTCTGGTCGCCTCAGAACGGGCTGTCCTGCTGCAGCTCGTCCATGGAAACTCCATTGTGATGTTGGTGCCGGGAGCGGAGGCTGCCCTCCAGACCCCATGGCTCCACTCTGGGGCCGTCACGGCCTGGATACTGAGCAATGACTCGACCCTGAGCTCACTCGAATTCGTTGGATCACCCATCGTAATCCTTCCGGGCCTCAGACCAACTGAGGCCATCGGCGAGGCAGTCCGGCTCCTGCCCGGCTCTGAGCTTGGCTGGGTAGAACTGGCAACCGATGGAAATCGGCTTTGGGCCTGGAGCGAGCGCCGGGCCCGCTGAGCAGCCCTCAGCTCCCCAAACTTCCCGACCCAGAACATCCGTTCTCTTTTCACCCGCGTCAGCTGAACCAACTCAAAGCGTGTCCTCGCCTTGAACAAGGGGGGCGAAGCTGTATGGCGACTGAAAGGTCACCCGCGACCCCCCGGCTGTAAGATCAGGCCTAGGTAAGGGAACTGCTGGGCAGACGCCAACCGGCGGATCGATCTGTTTAGCCAGGATTTCAGGAGGTACCGAGCCGAATGCAGGGGAACGGGAAGCCACGAACTGAAGGACTCAATGGCCGGGTGCTCATCGCCGACGACGACGCACAGTTCCGGTCGATGCTTAGCCGGCGAGCAACCAAGATGGGCCTTTCCGTCCTCGAGGTCGAGGACGGAGAACAGGCCGTGGCCGCGTTGGGACTCGAACGATTCGACCTCATCGTGAGCGACCTCTATATGCCCGGCTACACCGGGCTGGAGGTCATTCAGAAGGCCCGGGAAGTTGACCCCGAGGTACACGCCGTCATCCTGACCGCCAGCGCCACCATTGAGACCGCCATCGAGGCGTTACGCAGTGGGGTCTACGACTATCTGACCAAGCCGCTCGAATCGCTTTCCGACTTTGAGATCACGGTTAGCCGCGCCCTCGAGCACGCATTCTTGCTGCAAGAAAACAAGCGCCTGTTTGCCGAGGTTCAACGGCTAGCAGTTACCGACTCATTGACCGGCCTCTACAACCGACACAAGCTGGACGAAGTCATGGCGACCGAATTCGAACGCGCCCGGCGCTACAAGCGACCGCTCTCCATCATCATGCTCGACATGGATGGACTGAAGTCGATCAACGACACCTATGGCCACCCGGCGGGCGATGTCGCGCTCAAGATCGTCGCCGACGCGATCCGCAAGACCATCCGGCGAGTCGACCTGCCGGCCCGCTTCGGCGGAGATGAGTTCATCATCGTGTTGCCAGAAGTCGGGCTGGACATTGCAGTCCGGATCGCGGAGCGAATCAGCGAGAACATCAAACCCAGCGAGGACCAGAAGGATATGTTCTCGCTCAGCGGCGGGGTGGCTCAATTGCGAGAAGAGCACTCCTCCGCGGAGGATTTCATTCGGGCGGTGGACGAAGCGCTCTATCGAGCCAAACGAGCCGGCGGCGCCCAGATCATGCTGCCGGTCATCGAGGAGGCCGCGGTCGATGATGGTAAGTAACCGACGCCGCGTGCGGCCGAGCGGTCCGGCGAACTGCTGAAATGGGGAATGCCAATATGCAAATGACGGGAACTGCCTTCGAACGGGTAGCCGGCGAGCCCAGGCCTGAGCAAGATGCCCAGGCCACATTGCTTTCCAGGCTGTTCTCGGTGTTTGCCGGCCTGCGGGCCAAACTCATTATCCCCTACGTCATTCTGACCCTGTTGATCGCGAGCGTGGGGGTCTACGTCATTACCCGGCTGGTGACCTCGTCGGTGGTGGAGCGATTCAACAACCAGCTTCTGGAGTCGAGCCGAGTAGCCGGCGACGGCATCGTGCGCCAGGAGCGTACCCACTTGGAAGACTTGCGGTTGATGGCCTTTACCGAAGGAGTGCCGGAAGCCCTGGTCGCTCGCGACCCACAGGCCCTCAAGGACCTGCTCTTCCCGCTCGCCCTCAACAACGACATTCAGGCCGTAACGGTGATCGATCTCAATGGCATCGAAGTGATCACGCTGGCCAAGCATCCGGTCTCCGGTGAATACATCACCTCCGAGGCCGGCGACTTCTCCAAGTTCGGGATCGTGGCTGAAATCCTCACCAACCAGCAGGACGGGCTAGGAGACAAATACGCCGGAATGCTGGTCACCTCCTTCGGGCCTTACCTGTTCACCAGCGCTCCCGTGCGGGATTCAACGGGCCAGCTCTTGGGCGTCATGCTCGCCGGCACCCGGCTCGAGTCGCTGCTGGCCGAAATGAAGAGCCAATCCTTGGCCGATGTCGTACTGCTCGACAAGGACGGCAAGCTGGTCGCCACGACCTTCGTGGAGCCAGAGACCGGCTTTGGCCCGGTGGAGATTAACCCAGGGCTGCTAGCCGATACCAACTCATCCGTTACCTTGGATTTCGAGCTCTATGGCCGCAGCTACAAGTCCACGTACTCACCGCTCGTCGTGCGGCAGTCTGAGACTGGGATTCTGGGTGTGGCGTTGGCCAGCAATTTCGTCGTTACGACGATGGCCACCAGCCGGGGGACGTTCAGCCTGATCTTTGCCGCGGCGACGATCGCCACGATCGTCGTCGGTTACCTGTTGGCGCAGAGCATCGCTCGGCCGATCCTGCGCATCCGGAGCGTGTCGCAGGCCGTGGCCGCCGGCGATCTAAACCAGGATACCGGCGTCCGGGGAGCCGATGAGATCGGCGAACTGGCTAGCGCCTTCGACATCATGACTCTGAGATTGCGCGAGCGGACCGCCGAAGCCGTTCAGCTCTATGACGAGAGCGTGCAGCGCAACCAGGAGTTGGGCGACATCAACGCCCGGCTGCAGTCCGCCCAGGCTCAATTGATTCAATCCGAAAAGTTGGCCACCGTCGGGCAGCTTACGGCCGGCATCGTTCATGACGTCAAAAACCCGTTGGCGGTGATTAAGGGCATAGCCGAGGAGCTCGCCGAGGAGTTCGGGCTGGACCCCACCACCCGCGATCAGCTGAAGACGATTCGAGAGAGCGCCGCCAAGGCCAGCACCATCGTCACGGATCTATTGAAGTTCGCCCGCCAGTCCACGCCAGAGATGGAACGGCATGACCTCAGGGAAACGATCGAGTCCTCGGTCCGGCTGACCGAATACCTGGCTCGCAAGTCGAACGTCCAGGTCAAATTGGACCTGCCGCGCACACCGGTAATGGTCACGTACGACGCCCAGCAGATTGAACAGGTGCTCATGAACTTGATCAGCAACGCGATCCAGGCCATCAAGAAGGGCGGAGCGGTTCGGATAAATTTGAGCGAAGCCAGCGGGGCGGTGGCGATCGCGGTCCAGGACAACGGCATCGGGATTCCCGAGAAGAACCTGCTGCGGATCTTTGATCCGTTCTTCACCACCAAGCCGGAGGGGGAAGGAACCGGCCTGGGACTTTCGGTGAGCTTTGGAATCATCACTCGACACCGAGGTCGAATTGAGGTTGATAGCAAACCCGGACTCGGCACAACCTTCACGATCCTCCTGCCCATCCATCAGGAGGACGTTTCACAGGAGGCCGAGCAGGAACTGGCATTGGCGATCGCCTGATCGCGCCGCTCTGTCTGGCCTGCAGTGGGCGGGGCCTCCGAGCTGGCGCGGTTAGGAAGTGGGCACAACTCAGGGGTGGGCAATCTGACCGCCGCGGTTTGACCAAGCTTGGGCCGCCGCGGGCAGCCCCCTAAGAATGAGGTGAAAGTCGATGCGCGTCACAGAGTGGAGCGCGCAATTGGCTGGGCGTACAAATGATGGCTCGAAGCCGTGTCTTGTCATTCGACTCGAGACGTGGATCGTGTTTCCTTGTCCACGCCAGCCTTGCGTTTAAGAACCCCCTCCTAGCCAGTCAAAATCCGAAGGTCGTGCGGCGATGAAGATCGACTCGCCGTTCACCCCACTCCGGGAGGCCGCAGTCAAGGCGGCCGGCCCGAGCGAGACCTGGAAGCAGGAGAAGCGCAAAGCCGGGCTGCGTGACTTGCTCCGCTGGCTGCTGCTCGTCCCGGTGATCCTCTTGCTCCTTTTCGGGTGCGGCTGGATGGCCACGCTGGGGCTGCCCGTCGCCAGCGCCGATACCCGCTCGCTCATGAACGCGGACTACAGGCCCTGGACCTTTCAGGTGATCAAGCCGGTTATCCCGGACATCATTGAGGAGATCCAGCGGGACCAGATCCTCTACCCCGATACCTTCAGCGAGCCGGTCGCCCCTACGATCGTGCCGGCAGCCTTCTGGCCGACGCCCACGCCCACCCCCTCGGCCACGTCCGTCCCCACCGGCGACTCCGGCCCCACTAGCGCTGCCTCGGCCACGCCCCTTCCGGTGACGCCCAGCCCGACATCCACCAGCAGCTCGAGCCCCACTGCGAGCGAAACCACAACGCCCACGCTTACCACGACGTCATCGCCAACGCCCACCCAGTCTCCGACACCCACCCGGACACCGACCCGGACCAATACACCGCCGCCCACCAGTACCTCGGCGCCCACCAACACTGCGCTCCCAACGAATACAGCGCTGCCCAGCAACACACCGGTGCCGACCAGCACACCGGTGCCGACCAGCACACCGACTTACACGGCCACAGCGACGCTGACCGATACGCCCACATCGACCGCGACCGACACGGCAACCGCGACCGCCACCAACACGCCAACGGCTACCCCGACGCCCACTGATACGCCGACGCTTACACCGACCAGCACGCCAACCGCGACGCCCACCCAGACGCCTACACAAACGCCGACCAACACTTCAACACCCACGCCGACGAATTCGCC
>Ga0214471_10003097_pt1 | contig 12885 bp, 12 predicted proteins | sample RVTome_5_FD_207665 | JGI IMG/M metagenome (GOLD analysis project Ga0214471, IMG submission 207665) | Soil microbial communities from uranium-contaminated site in the Upper Colorado River Basin, Wyoming, United States - RVT142D155 | ecosystem: Environmental > Terrestrial > Soil > Contaminated >...
GGCCGGAAGAAGCACGCTGGTCATCGCGCACCGCCTCGCCACCGTGCTGAAGGCCGACCGAATTTTGGTGATCGACCAGGGCCGGCTGGTGGAAAGCGGCACCCACGCGGAGCTGGTGGCCAAGGGCGGGCTCTACGCCCACCTCGCCGCGCTGCAGTTCGACCAGGCCGCGGCGCTGGGTGACAGGGAGCAGGCCGGCGCCCGCGCGTCGGGGAGTTGACCGCTATCTCTCGGTGAGCTTGAACTCGATGCGGCGGTTGCGGCGGTAGGCGATCTCGTCGCCGCCGCCGTCGAGGGGCTGGAACTCGCCGAAGCCGGTGGCGGCGAGCCGCTGCGGCGGGATGCCCTGCTCGACGAGGAACTTCACCACCGAGACCGCGCGCGCGGTCGAGAGCTCCCAGTTCGACGGGAAGGCGGCAGTGTAGATCGGCTGGCGGTCGGTGTGGCCGTCGACGCGCAGAACCCAGTCCAGGTCACTGGGAATTTGGGTGGCGATTTCCTTCAGGGTGCTGGCGAGACGAGCGAGCTGCGGGCGGCCTTCCTCGGCGATGGTGGCCGAGCCGCTGGCGAAGAGCACTTCCGACTGAAAGACGAAGCGGTCGCCGACGATGCGGATGTCCTGGCGGTTGCCGAGGATCTCACGAAGGCGGCCGAAGAACTCCGAGCGATAGCGCGCCAGTTCCTGCACCTTGCTGGCCAGCGCGACGTTGAGGCGCTTGCCGAGGTCGGCGATCTGCACCTCCTGTTCTTCGTTCTTCGTCTGCGCGAGATCGAGCGCTTCCGAGATGCGCGCGAGCTGCTCGCGCAGGGCGGCGAGCTGGCGGTTCAGCAGGGTGATCTGGATCTGCGCTTCTTCGGTCAGCGCCCGCTCGTCGGCCAGCGCCTGGCGTTGCTGGGCCAGCGCGTCGCTCTGCGCTTCCAGCTCACCCTCGGAGGCCCTCAGCTTCTCGATGAGGTCGTCGCGCAGCGACTTCAGGATGGCAAGCTCGGCGAGCTGCGCCTCGATCTTTTCCTTGTCCGCGTCGATGGTCGCATAGGCGTCTTCCAGCTCGGCCTTGCCGGCGGCGATGGCGGCGAGCGCTTCTTCCAGCTTCTCCTGCTCGACCCTGAGGCGGGCGAGGGCGGCGTTCAGCTTGGCGCGCTCCTCGTCGAGCTCGGCGCGGGTGTCGCTCAGCGCCTGCTGGCTCTGCTGCAGCGCTGCCTGCGTTTCGGCGAGAGCCTGCTGGTTGCCGGTCAGTTCCTGGCGCGCGGTGGCGAGTTCCTCGTCGCGGCTGCTCAGGAGGCCGGCGAGGCGGTCGCGCTCGGCGCGTTCCTCGTCGACCAGCGCGGCCAGGCGGTCGCGTTCGTCGGCCAGGGCGGCGAGCTGGTTGGCCAGCGACTCGCGCTCGTCGGAGAGCGTCGCCAGCTCGCTGCTCAGCGATTCACGGGCGGCGAGGGAGGACTGCAGCTCGGCGGAAAGCTGCTCGACGTTCACGCGCAACTCGGTGTTGGCGCTGCGCTCCAGCGCCAGCAACTCGGCCAGTTCGTTGATCTCGGATTCCAGGCGGGTGAGCGCCTCGTCCTTGCCGGTGATGGCGACAGAGAGGAAGAACTGCGCCACCATGAACACCATGAGGACGAAGATGACCACCAGCAGCAGGGTGGCGAGGCCGTCGACGAAGCCCGGCCAAATATTGATCGAGCGGCGCGAGCCGCCCCGGCCCAGGGCATACATGGATCAGCTTTCCTCGGCCATCGCGGCCAGGGTGCGGGTCAGCAGGCGGATCTCGCCGCGCAGTTCCTCGACCGCGCTGTCGCGGCCATGCGACAGCTCCGAAGACATGCGCTCGAGGCGCAGGTCGAGATTGCGGATGTGGCCCTTGGTGGCCTTGTCGATGCCGCCGATCTCGCCGCCGCCGGCGATCTTCGCCAGCAGCGATTTCAGGCTCGCCTGGGTCTCGGCGATCGACAGCATGACCGACTGCTCGGTGCGCATATGGTCGGTGAGGTTGCTGAGCCGCTCGGTCAGGGCCGCGAGGTTCTGGTTCACCGAGGCGCGATCCTCTTCGCCGCGCGCCACGGTGCGCTGCAGCTGCTCCAGGCTGTCGGCGGTCTTTTCCAGCAGGGCATGCACGTAGGCGGAGACCGGCTGCTCGCCCTCGCCCGAGTAGCTGCCGCCGCTGCCGAGCTTGGTGACGCTGGAAAGCCATTCCTCGAGCTCGTTGAGGAAGCGGTTGTGGGCCTGACCAGAGCTCAGTTCCAGGAAGCCGAGCACCAGCGAGCCGGCGAGGCCGAAGAGCGACGAGCTGAAGGCGGTACCCATGCCGGAGAGTGGCGCCTGCAGCCCACCCTTCAGTTCCTCGAACAGCGCGACCGCGTCGCCGCTGCCGCCGGACAGGCCGCCGATGGTCTCGCCGACGGCGTTCACCGTGTCGAGCAGGCCCCAGAAGGTGCCGAGCAGGCCGAGGAAGATGAGCAGGCCGATGACATAGCGCGAGATTTCGTGCGATTCGTCGATGCGTGCGTGAATGGCGTCGAGCAGGGTGCGCATCGACATGGTCGAGAGGCTGAGCCGTCCGGCGCGGTCGCCGATCATGGTGATCATCGGCCCGAGCAGCTTCGGCGGGCTCTCCTGCGATAGCGTGCCGGGGAACACCAGGCCGCCGCGGCTCTCGCGGCGCAGGGTCTCCAGCCAGTGGATCTCGCCGCGCAGGCCGAGCACCTGGACGAAGCTGTAGATGATGCCGATCAGCAGGATCAGCAGGATCAGTCCGTTGAGCCAGAGGTTGGCGAGAAAGGCGTCCTGCAGCTGCGGCGCGATGAAGACCGCTGCGATCAGCACGACGGCCAGGAACACCGCCATTCGGATGAGATAGGTCTGCAGGAAGGACATAACCGGCGGTCTTACCCTCGGGTGCGCGACTCGGACCCTTCGATCGTTGGTGCCCAGATCATAAGGCAAAATCGCGCGCGCCGCGACCGGTGCGGCCCACACTCCGCCTGAAAGCTCTGGTCCCTAGGGTTAGCTGCCAATCGGCTTGATGTCGACCCGATTCGCGGGGCCGCCCTCGGCGCGATCACCGAGAGAGCGCACCTGGATGCGCGCCGAGGCGATGCCGGCGTCGATCAGGAAGCTGCGCACCTTGAGCGCCCGGGAGAGCGCCAGCTTGCGGGCCTGGTCGGTCGTCGCGGTGTCGCCGCTGGCGAAGCCGAGCACCTGGATCCACTCTTCATTGGTATGCAGGGTATCGGCCAGGCTGCGCAGTTCGATCTGCACCGCGTCGGAAAGCTCCGCCGAATCCACGTCGAAGAGGAAGGTCATGTCCTCGACGCCCTCGATGGTCAGACTGGCGGTCTGCAGGCCGCTCGGAGCAGGAGCCGGCGCGGCAGCCGGCATTGGCTCAGAGGTAGCAGCACTCTGGCTGTCGGCCGGCAGCAGGCTCACTGGAGCCGATTCCGGGGCCACGGAGGCGGGCGTCTCAGCCAAAGCCACCGGGGCCGGGACGTCAGCACTGCTCACGGGAGCACTGCTCATGGGAGCGCTCGCCTGAGCGCTTTCGGGGGCGGCGGCGGGCATTTCGGCCAGCTCCGGCTCCGGCGTCTCGTCGACGGCCAGGGCGGCTTCCGGCGCCTCTGCCGGCTCTTGCGTCTGCATTGCGGCCGCCGGCAGGTCGGCGACTTCGGTGGGCGCCGGCGCCTGGAATTCGGGGGCCAGCTCGGCCGGGCCGTTGTCGATCGGCGCGAGGTCGACCTCGGCCAGCATCTCGGCCGGGACCTCGGGCTTGCGCGGTGCTGGCTGCGGCGGCGCCACGGGCGGCCGGCGCAGGGTCAACAGCGGGGCGCTGCCCACCTGGGCGGTGGGATCGGCCGGCGGCAGGGCACCCATGTTGATGGTCACGCTGTCGCTGCCGCCCGACCCCGGGACGCCGGTGTTGGCAACGGCGGTACCGGCACCGCTATCCAGCGGGATCAAAAGCTGCGAGCTCGGTTCCGGCCCCTCGGCGAAAGCGTTGTTGAGGGCCTCGGCGCGGGCCGCCTGGTTGTCGATGCCGCCGAATCCCGGCGCCAGGGTGCTGCTCGGGGCCTCGAGCGGCGGGAACAGCAGGGTGCCCGGGCGGGTCACCACGAAGTTGCCGCTGCCCTGTGTCTGGAATGTCAGGCCGCCATTGCCACTTTGGGTTGCGGGCGCCTGGTAGGCCGGGGCTTGGTAAGTCTGCAGGCCGGGCGCTTGATACTGATAGCTCGGGGCCGGGCCGCCCGGAGTCAGCGGGGTCGGGTTCAGCGGGGAGACCTGCGCGGCATCGGGGCCGGGGCCCAGATTGTTCAGCACATCGTTGTTGATGAAGATGCCGGAACGCGACTGCGCCGCCGCATCGATCGTGAGGGCTGGTGTCAGGGCGGCCGCCATCACCAGGGCGCCCAAAGCGGCGCCTGCCGGCCCTTTCAGGCGGCTGGCGGGCCGGTTTTCCGCGGCTTTGCGGCCGTGCGCTGCGTGTCTGGTCATGCCCCTAGTACCCCAAAAGTCCCGGGTAACCGTGTGGTTAACACTATGCTTCTCCCGGACCGGGAACAACCTGCATTGCAGGCGGCCAGGAGCCGGGGGGCGGCACAGCTAGCTGGCCGCCGGAGTCCGTATTATTGGGCCTTTTGGTTACTTAAAGGTTTGCGCAGCAACTTCATCAGATCGCTGTGGATCGCATTGTTGCTGGCCAGGATGCTGGGGCTGGCCAGGCCGATGGCCTTGCCGTTCATTTCGCTGACGTAGCCGCCGGCCTCGCGCACCAGGATGAGCCCCGCGGCGATGTCCCAGGGCGACAGCCCGCGCTCCCAGAAACCGTCGAAGCGCCCGGCCGCCACATAGGCCAGGTCCAGGGCGGCGGCGCCCCAGCGGCGGATCCCGGCGGTCTCGGCCATGACGGCGTCGATCTCGCCCAGGAACTGCCCGCGGTCGCCCTTGCCGGCGAAGGGGGCGCCGGTGGCGATGAGGCACTCAGTCATGCGGTTGCGGGCGGAGACCCTGAGACGGTGGTCGTTGTGCCAGGCGCCCGTGCCCTTCTCGGCGTGGAAGAGGTCGTCCTTGATGGGGTCGTAGACCATCCCGGCGATGATCTCGCCGCGCTCCTCCAGGGCAATGGAGATGGCGAAGTGGGGCAGGCCGTGCAGGAAGTTCGTGGTGCCGTCCAGGGGGTCGATGACCCAGCGCCGTCCGCTCTCGTCGCTCGCCGGCACCTCGGCGGACTCTTCCATGAGGAAGCCGTAGCCGGGACGCGCCTTCTGCAGTTCCTCCTTCAGGACCTTTTCGGCCTTGAGGTCGGCATTGGAGACGAAGTCCGCCGGCCCCTTGCGCGAGACCTGCAGGTTCTCGACCTCGCCGAAGTCGCGCTTCAGCCCCCGTGCCGCCTTCTCGGCGGCTTTGAACATCACATTGAAGAGGGCTGAGCGGTTGGCCATGAGAAACAGCAGGTACCTTGAAAGGAGGAGGCGGCAGAAAGAAATGCGGACGCAGGCCTAGTCTTTGGCCCGCTCCACATAGCTCGCGTCGAAGGTGTTCACCACCACCCGGATGCCGGACTCGATGTGCGGCGGCACCATGATGCGAGTGCCGTTCTCCAGCACCGCCGGCTTGTAGGAGGAGGAGGCGGTCTGCCCCTTCACCACCGGGTCGGCCTCGACGATCTGCATGACGACGGTGTCCGGCAGCATGACGGAGATCGGCTCGTCCTCGTAGGACTCGATGGTCACCGTCATGCCCTCCTGCAGGAAGACGACAGGCTCGCCGACCAGGTCCTTGTGCACGGCGATCTGCTCATAGGTGTCGTTGTCCATGAAGGTCAGCATGTCGCTGTCTTCGAAGAGGAACTGATAGTCCTTCTGGTCGAGGCGCACGCGCTCGACGTCCTCGCTGGAGCGGAAGCGCTCGTTCAGCTTGGTGCCGTCGCGGATATCCTTCAGTTCACACTGCAGGTAGGCGCCGCCCTTGCCGGGCTGGGTGTGCTGTATTTTCACCGCGCGCCAAAGCCGGCCCTTGTGTTCGATGACGTTGCCGGGGCGGATGGCATTGCCGCTGATCTTCATGGGAGACGTCCGGGAAGTGGAGGTGGTCTGAAAAGCGCGCGGAAGCTAGCAGCTTGCCCCCAGGGAGGCAACGCCGGTGGCAAGGTCCCTCCCGTCCCGCTCAGGTGTCGCTGAAAAGGGCCTTCCTGAGGCCTGCGAGGGCCATTGCCGGGTCGCCCCCGGCGTTCCACAGCGCCGGGCCGAGGGCGAGGAAATCGGGGCCCGCGGCAGCCAGCCGCGCGGCGGATTCCGCGTCGCCGGCGCCGAAGGCGACTTGCGGCGGGGTCATCACCGCTTCCCACCAGGCCAGGGTCTCCGGGTCGGCCGGGATGCCCTCGATCTCGCCGAAGCCGATGTAGTCGGCCCCGGCCTCGCCCGCGGTCATGGCGAGGTGGCGCGAAGCGCCGCAGCCTGCACCGAGGATGACGTCGGCCCCGAAGCGGGCGCGCAGGTCCTTAAGCTTCGGTCCCCTCTCGGCCAGGGTCAGGTGCAGTCCGTCGGCACCGCTGGCGGCGACCATATCGGGCCGGTCCTCCAGCAGCACGGCGACACCGGCCTGCTGGGCCTGGCGCAGCGGAGCGGCGAGGGCCTTGGCGAAGGCGTCGTCGTCGAGCGCGCCGGGACGCAGCAGCAGCGCGGCGATATCGGCTTCGCCAGCGACGGCCAGGGCCGCCGTCAGGGCTGCCGCGGCAGTCGTGTCGTCGAGGAGCGGGGAGACCAGCAGCAGGCGGGGCTGGAAGCTTTCACTCACGGCTCAGCCAGTCGCGGCAGGCCGCGGCGCGGTCGCTCACGTCGAGCAGGTCGAGGGCCTCGAGCGGCCCGGTGAGGAGGTGCAGGCTCTCGGCATCGGCCATGGCCTGCAGCTTCTCGGCGGCCTCGTCGGAGCCGGTGAAACGCACCCGCAGCACACCCTGGCGGAAGGCCGCCATGACCAGGCCCGGTTTGTCGGCGCAGTCGAGGATCGAGGAGACCTCGGCGTCCGGCACCTCGCGCTCGGCCTGCTTCACCACTTCGCGGAACCACAGGGCACCGGTGTAGGCGGCGGCGCCCGGCGGCGAGGCCAGGGTGACCGGCCGCTCGAGCTCGCGCGCCACCTTCAGCGCGGTGACCGCCTGTTCCAGGGAGTGGATGATGATGACGCGTTCGCTCATGCCGGGATCATAATCAAAAGCGGGGCCATAGGGCCCCGCTTTCTTTGCAATGCTATGAAGCCCTTTCGGGAGGCTCAGATGAGCTTGCCGAGCGCCACGGCGGTGTCGCTCATGCGGTTGGAGAAGCCCCATTCGTTGTCGTACCAGGACAGCACCCTGACGCAGGTGTCGTCCAGCACCTGGGTCTGGGTCACGTCGAAGGTTGAGCTGGCGGGGGCGTGGTTGAAGTCGCTGGAGACCAGCGGTGCCTCGTTGATTGCCAGCACACCCTTCAGGCGGTTGCCCTTGGAGGCCTTCACCATGGCCTCGTTGATGGCATCGGCGGTGGTCTTCTTTTTGGCTTCGATGGTGAGGTCGATCAGGCTGACGTTGGCGGTCGGCACGCGGATCGAGGTACCGTCCAGTTTGCCGTTCAGTTCCGGCAGGACCAGCCCGGTGGCGCGGGCGGCGCCGGTCGAGGTCGGGATCATCGACAGTGCGGCGGCACGGGCACGCCGCAGGTCCTTGTGCAGGGTGTCCACGCAAGGCTGGTCGCCGGTGTAGGAGTGGATGGTGGTCATGAAGCCGTGCTTGATGCCGACGGTCTGGTCCAGCACGTAGGCCACGGGCACCAGGCAGTTGGTGGTGCAGGAAGCGTTCGAGACGATCTTGTGGCTCTTCTTCAGCTTGTCGTGGTTGACGCCGTAGACCACCGTGATGTCGGCGCCCGATGCCGGCGCGGAGACCAGGACTTTCTTGGCGCCGCCCTCCAGGTGCTTGGAGGCGGCTTCCTTGCTGGTGAAGATGCCGGTGCATTCCAGCACGATGTCGACGCCCAGCTCGCCCCAGGGCAGCTTCGCGGGATCGCGTTCCGAGAGCACCTTCACCTTCTTGCCGTCGACCTTGATGCCGTCCTTCACCGCCTCGATCTTGCCGGGGTAGGTGCCGTGCACGGAGTCGTACTTCAACAGATGCGCGTTCGCCTCCGGCGTGCCGAGATCGTTGATCGCGACGAACTCGATGTCCTTGCGCTTGGCTTCCATGGCGGCGCGGAAGACCAGCCGCCCGATGCGGCCGAAGCCGTTGATACCAACACGAACTGCCATGTATTCAGTCTCCGTTCCTAAGCTGCCGGTCCCTGGTGTCGTCCTGGCGGCCGGCGGTTCCCCTGCTTATCGTTGTTAGTGAACCTCAGGCGGCGTAGCTGCCCCTGGCGGCGGCGGCGTTGTCCTTGGCGCGCTTGAGGAAGGCCGCCTGGCCCTTGTCGAGGTTCGCGGCCTTGCCGGCCCAGGCCGCCAGCGGTGCAGCCTGCAGCGCACGTCCGTAGGAGAAGCTGAGCTTCCAGGGCAGCGTGCCGGGCGACTTGTTCATCGCATTGAGATGCTCGGTGGCGAGCGCGTCGCTTTGACCGCCAGACAGGAAGACGATGCCCGGCACGGCCGCCGGCACGGTGCGCTTCAGGCAGCGCAGGGTGCGCTCGGCGACCTCCTGCACGTCGGCCTGCTGCGGGCAGTCCTGGCCGGAGATCACCATGTTCGGCTTCAGCAGCGTGCCTTCCAGCCAGACGTTCTGCAGCGCCAGTTCGTTGTAGACGCTGCGCAGCACTTCCTCGGTGACTTCCTCGCAGACGTCGATGTCGTGATCGCCGTCCATCAGCACCTCGGGCTCGACGATCGGCACCAGGCCCGCCTCCTGCGCCAGCGCCGCGTAACGGGCCAGGGCATGGGCGTTGGCGGTGACGCAGCCGGGGCTCGGCATGGCATCGCCGATGCGGTAGACACCGCGCCACTTGGTGAAGCGGGCGCCGAGGTCGGCATACTCCTCCAGGCGGGCGCGCAGGCCGTCCAGGCCCTCGGTGACCGTCTCGTCGGGATGGCCGGCGAGCGGCTTGGCGCCTCTGTCGACCTTGATGCCGGGGATCATGCCGGCCTTCTTGAGCTTTTTCACCAGCGGCGTGCCGTCGGCCGCCGACTGGCGGATGGTCTCGTCGTAGAGGATGACGCCGGAGATGTACTTGCCGGCTTCCGGCGTGGTGAACAGCATGTCGCGGTAGTCGCGCCGGTTCTCCTCGGTCGAGGGAATCTTGATGCTGTCGAAACGCTTCTTGATGGTCGGGGAGCTCTCGTCCGCGGCCAGGATTCCCTTGCCGTCGGCGACAAGAGCCTTCGCGGTATCCGCAAGCGCAGATGAACTCATTGCTGGGCCTCCAGTAGCATGCCTTCTTCAGACGCAGGGCATATATAAAAACGCCGCCGCAGCGTGGGCGCGGTCAAATTCGTGTCTTGACCGCCTCGACCACTGCCTCTGCGGTAATGCCGAATTTGTTGTATAGTTCCTTGGCCGGAGCCGAAGCGCCGAAGCCGCGCATGCCGACGAAGCCGCCGCCCGCTTCGATCCAGCGATCCCAGCCGAAGGGCAGGCCGGCCTCGATCGCGATGTGCAGGGTGCCGGGGCCGAGTACCTCGTCGCGGTAGTGCGGCGGCTGCTGCTCGAAGAGTTCCCAGCAGGGTATGGAGACTACGGCTGCCGAGATGTTCTGCTCGCGCAGCAATTGCTGTGCTTCCATGGCGATCTGCACCTCGGAACCGGAGGCGATCAGCGTGACCTGCCGCTCGCTGTCCGCCGGCGCCAAGATGTAGGCGCCGTAGGCGGAGAGGTTCTCGCTGCACTCGCGGCGCAGGGTCGGCAGGCCCTGGCGGGTCAGCGCCAGCACCGAAGGATTCTTCTCCGCCTGCAGGGCGAGTTCCCAGCACTCGGCGGTCTCGATGGTGTCGGCCGGACGGAACACCAGCAGCTCGGGGATGGCGCGCAGGGCGGCGAGGTGCTCAACCGGCTGGTGCGTCGGGCCGTCCTCGCCGAGGCCGATGGAATCGTGGGTCATGACATAGACCACGCGCTGGCCCATCAGCGCGGAGAGGCGCATGGAGGGGCGGCAGTAGTCGGTGAACACCAGGAAGGTGCCGCCGTAGGGAATCACCCCGCCGTGCAGGGCGAGGCCGTTCATCGCCGCCGCCATGCCGTGCTCGCGCACGCCGTAGTGAACGTAGCTGCCGGCGAAGTCGCCGGGCTTCACGACGCCCTGTGCCTTGGCCTTGGTGTTGTTGGAGCCGGTGAGGTCGGCCGAGCCGCCGATCATCGCCGGAATGGCCGTGGTCAGCACCTCGAGCACCTGCTGCGAGGAAACGCGGGTGGCCAGTGTGGGCGCTTCCTCGACGACCTTCTGCTTGAAGGCGGCGAGCGCTTCCTGCCAGCCTTCAGGCAGTTTGCCGGCGATCTGCGCCTCGAAGACGGCGCGCTTGGCGTCGCCGGCGAGGCGGTCCCGCCAGGCTTTGTGTTCACCGGCCGAGCGCCTGCCGGCGGCGCGCCAGGCGTCCAGCACCGGCGCGGGAATCTCGAAAGGCGCGTGCGGCCAGCCCAGCGTCTTGCGCGCGGCGGCGATCTCGTCGTCGCCCAGCGGTGCGCCGTGGGTGGCGGCGGTGCCCTGCTTGTTGGGGGCGCCAAAGCCGATGACGGTCTTGCAGGCGATGAGGCTCGGCTTCGCGGTCTTGCGGACCGCGGCGATGGCGCCGGCTACCGCGTCGGGGTCGTGGCCGTCGACGCGCGTGGTTTCCCAGCCCGAGGCCTCGAAGCGCTTCAACTGGTCATCGGAGACGGCAAGGTTGGTGCCGCCGTCGATGGAGATCGCATTGTCGTCGAAGAGGACGATGAGCTTGCCGAGGCCCAGGTGACCGGCCAGCGAGATCGCCTCGTGGCTGATGCCTTCCATGAGGCAGCCGTCGCCGGCGATGGCATAGGTGTAGTGGTCGACCAGGGCGTCGCCGAAGCGCGCGTTCAGCAGACGCTCGGCCAGCGCCATGCCGACGGCATTGCCGAGACCCTGGCCGAGCGGTCCGGTGGTGGTCTCGATGCCGGAAGCATGGCCGTATTCCGGATGCCCCGCGGTGCGGCTGCCGAGCTGGCGGAAATTCTTCAGCTCGTCCAGCGTCATGTCCTCGTAGCCGGTCAGATGGAGCAGCGCGTAGAGCAGCATGGAGCCGTGGCCGGCGGAGAGCACGAAGCGGTCGCGGTCGGGCCAGTCGGGATCCTGCGGGTCGAACTTCAGGAAGCGCGAGAACAGTACGGTGGCGGCGTCGGCCATGCCCATCGGCATGCCCGGATGGCCGGAGTTGGCCTTCTGCACCGCGTCCATGGCGAGCGCGCGGATCGCGTTGGCCATGTCACGGTGATTGTCGGGGGTCACTAAGCTGTCCTGCGCCGTAGGCGACGTGGCGACGTCCATCGAGAAGGTCCACCTGATGGGGGAAAGGGCAAACGGCGGTGCCTGCCGATTGGGCGGCACCATGCCGCCGCGTCCGGCCAAGGTCAACCGGCATATGGCGCAGTTTTGCAGGATTTTGACACAGCTGCGGCCGCCGCACGGCCCGGCTGTTTTAGGGGGCTTTGACAAAGGGGGCGGATTCGGGTGCGCGGTTGACCGGTCACGAAGGCGATGCCTATGCTTTTGTGCCCACTCCGCCGGCGGCGACTCGACCCTTGGGGGCAGCGCGCGCCGCGGAGACGACCAAGCGAACGGAATCCGCATGCCTCGACTGGAAGATGCCAGCCACCGCCTGCAGGTGGCGATCGACCGCCTGGAACAGGTGGTCACGGCACGTGCCGCCCAACCCGGCCCCAAGGGCAAGGGGGGCGGCGAAGACCCTGCGCTGCGTGAGGCGCTGAACGCCGCCCGGCGCGAAAACGCCCAGTTGCAGCAGCTCGCCGGCACGGTGTCCCGGCGCCTCGACGCCACCATCGGCCGCCTGCGCAAGCTGGTCGGCTAGAGCCACGAAATTTCAAAGCAACAGGACCGGCGGCATGTCGCAGATCATTTCCCTTACCGTGCATGGCCGCAGCTATCAGGTGACCTGCGACGACGGCCAGGAAAGCCACCTGATGAAGCTGGCCCAGCACATCGACCGCAAGATGGGCGAACTGGAAAACAGCGTCGGCCAGGTCGGCGAGCAGCGCCTGCTGTTCATGACCTGCCTGCTGATCGCCGATGAGCTGTTCGACGCCCAGCGCCAGGTCGACGGCCTCAAGGCCGGGCGCACCGCCTCGGGCAGTGGCGCCACGGGCGGGGGCGCGGCGGGCGGCGGCAACTCGGGGTTGGCCGAGGAGCAGGCGACCCGGGCGCTGGACGCCTGCGCCCAGCGCATCGAGGCTATTGCCGCCCGGCTGCAGGGTGCTTAGATAGACGGGACCAGAATGCGCTTGGCGGCGCTGCTGGGTGCGTCAGGTAAAGAAATCCCTGGGGCCAATACCAACCTCTCGGGAGCTGTCCCTGTCGGGGCCCTGGCCTCGGTATATGGCGCCCACCTGTCTAGGCAGGCCACAGAGGATTCATATTGCCAACGGCCTTCGCGGCGCCGCCTCGTTGCCTCTTTCCCGAACATTTAGAGCGTTCCCCGTGCCGTCCGATCCCGCCGCCGCCGACGTTCAGGACGCCAAGCGGCGCCTGCGCAAGGAGGCCCGGGTGGCGCGCGCCGCCGCCGCGGCGGCCAATCGCGCCGATGGCGTCCAAGCCGGCGAAGCCTTGCGCGAGGTCGCCCTGGCGGCGCTGGCGGGCAGGTTGTCGGACCTGGAATCAGGAACGGTCATTTCAGCCTACTGGCCGATGGGCGACGAGATCGACCCGCGCCCGCTCATGCTGGCCCTGACGGCGCGCGGCCAGGCACTGGCGCTA
>Ga0214471_10003098_pt1 | contig 12884 bp, 11 predicted proteins | sample RVTome_5_FD_207665 | JGI IMG/M metagenome (GOLD analysis project Ga0214471, IMG submission 207665) | Soil microbial communities from uranium-contaminated site in the Upper Colorado River Basin, Wyoming, United States - RVT142D155 | ecosystem: Environmental > Terrestrial > Soil > Contaminated >...
GGCCGCCAAGCGCTTCAAGCGAACCGGCACGGGCAAGTTCAAGCGTCACCAGGCCTACGCCAGCCACCTGCTGGGACACAAGTCGCCGAAGCGGAAGCGCAAGCTCCGCAAGTCGACGATCGTCACCGCCGCCGACGCGCACCGCCTCGCGCGGCTGCTTCCCGAAGGCTAGCACCCACGAATAACGGAGGAGCGCCATGCCCCGCGTGAAGCGCGGCAACGTCCACGCCAACCGACGCCGCCGCATACTCAAACAAGCCAAGGGCTACTACGGATCCGACAGCCGGCTGTACGCCTCGGCGCGCGACGCCGTCGACCGCGCCATGCAGTACGCCTACCACGGCCGCAAGCGCAAGAAGCGCGACTTCCGCCGGCTCTGGATCACCCGCATCAATGCCGCTTGCCGGCAGCACGATCTGTCCTACAGCCGCTTCATGGCCGGCCTCAAGGCCGCCGGGGTCGGCCTTGACCGCAAGGTGCTGGCCGAGATCGCGGTCGAGGACCCGGCGGCGTTCGAGCAGCTGACGGCCACCGCCAAGGACTCCCTCGCCTGATCCACCCGGGACGATATCGACGTGGCGGATGAGGCCCAGGCGCAGCCCGCAACCAGCGCGGATCCGATCGACGAGATCGACCGCCTGCGCCGGGACTTCGAGGCGGAGGCCGAGAAGCTCGGCGATCCGGCCGGCCTCGAGGAGCTGCGGGCCCGCTACCTGGGCCGCAAGCGCGGCCGCCTGACCGCCGTCTTCGACGGCCTTCGCCAGCTGCCCACAGATCGCCGCGGCGCGGTCGGCAAGGCCGCCAACCTGGCCCGCCGGGCGATCGAGGCCCGGCTCGAGGAGCTGGAGACGGCGCTGGCAACGGCGTCGACAGCCGCGGAAACTCGCCGCCTCGACGTCACCCTCCCCGGACGCCGCCCGGAGACGGGCTCACTCCACCCGATCACACTGACCTTGCAGGAGATCGAGGGGGTCTTCACCCGCATGGGCTACAAGATCGTCGAGGGGCCCGAGGTGGAGCACGACTTCTACAACTTCGAGGCCCTCAACATCCCCCGCGACCATCCGGCCCGCGACATCCAGGACACCCTCTACCTCGGCGGCGACTGGCTGCTGCGCACCCACACGTCGCCGGTGCAGATCCGCACCATGCAGGCCCAGCAGCCGCCGCTGGCGATCATCGTGCCCGGTCGCGTCTACCGGCGCGACACCCCGGACGCCACCCACACGCCGTCGTTCGTGCAGTGCGAAGGGCTGATCGTCGATCGCGACATCACCATGGCCGACCTGAAAGGGACGCTCGATCATTTCGCCAAGGCGCTGCTCGGCGCGCAGACCCGCACCCGGCTGCGTCCGGGCTACTTCCCCTTCACGGAGCCGTCGGCGGAGCTCGACGCCAACGCCGGCTCCGGCTGGATCGAGATGCTCGGCTGCGGCATGGTCCACCCTGCGGTCTTCGAGGCCGTCGGTTACGATCCCCAGGTCTGGCAGGGCTTCGCGTTCGGCATGGGCATCGACCGCATCGCGGCGCTCCGCTACGGCATCGACGACATCCGCATCCTGTACGAGAACGACGCCCGATTCCTGCAGCAATTCGCTGCCTAGCAGGCCGTGTGAAACCACGGCCTCCTGACGGGCCCCGCTCCACGGCCGGCTGGCGCCACGCGACGATCCCCCGGTGCCGGGCGCGGCGCTGGGCTCGATAGAGACCGACATGCTGTTTTCAACCAGCTGGCTCTCCCGCTACGTGGAGCTGCCCGCCTCGCACGATGAGCTCGCCGAGCTGCTCACCGGCTGCGGCCTCGTGGTCGAGGAAACGCATGCCCGCGGCGGCGACACGGTCTTCGATCTCGACGTTCCCAGCAACCGGGTCGACGCGATGAACCACGTCGGGGTGGCCCGCGAGATCGCCGCCGCGCGGCGCCTCGAGCTGCGGCTGCCGGCGGTCCAGCTCACCGAGAAGGCGCCGGCGGCCGCCGAGCTCGCCGGGGTCACGATCGACGACCTGCAGCTCTGTCCCCGTTACGCCGCCCGCGTGGTCCGCGGCGTCGAGGTCGCGCCGTCGCCACCCTGGCTGGCGAAGCTGCTCGAGGCGATCGGCCTGCGGCCGCTCAACAACGTCGCCGACGTCACCAACTTCGTCCTCTGGGAGCTCGGCCACCCCTTGCACGCCTTCGATCTCGCGCGCCTCGCCGGCCAGCGGATCGTCGTCCGCTGCGCCCGCGAAGGCGAGCGCCTCGTCACCCTGGACGGGGTCGAGCGCCCGCTGGTGGCCGAGGACCTGGTCATCGCCGACGCCGACAAGCCGGTGGCCCTCGCCGGCATCATGGGCGGCGCGGAAACCGCCATCGGCGCCGGCTCCCGCGACGTGCTGCTCGAGGGCGCCTGGTTCGGCCCGACGGTGGTCCGCAAGACGGCGCAGCGGCTGCACATGCACACCGACGCCAGCCATCGCTTCGAGCGAACGCCGGCCCGCGACGGGATGTTGGCGGCCCTCGATCGCGCCGCGGCGCTGATCGCCGAGGTCGCCGGAGGCGAGGTCGCCGAGGGCATGATCGACGTCGTCGGCCCGCTTCCCGGCCCGGTGGTCTGCGACCTGCGCATGGAGCGGCTCAGCGGCCTGCTGGGCGTCGAGATCGCCGCGGCGGAGGTCGCCGACATCCTCGGGCGCCTGGGCTTCGAGCTCGAGGAGACCGACGGCGGCTTCCGGGCCGGCGTGCCGAGCTATCGCGCCGACGTCATCCGCGAGGAGGACCTCATCGAGGAGGTCGCCCGCCACTACGGCTACGACAACCTCCCGTCGACGCTGCCCGAGGTGCGCGGCGTCGAGGAAGCAGGGACCCCCGAGGTGCTCGGCGAGCGGCGGCTCAAGCGCCTGCTGGCGGCCGCCGGCTATCGGGAGGCGATGGCCAGCTCGCTGAGCTCGGCCGCCGAGCAGGAGCCGTTCCTCGACGGGTCTGAGCAGGTGGTTGCGATCGCCAACCCGATCTCCGAGAGCCTCGCTGTCCTGCGCGCCCACCTGACCCCCGGCTTGCTGGCGGCGGTCGCCCACAACGTCAACCGCGGGGCGCTCGACCTCAAGCTCTTCGAAGTCGGACGTCGCTTCGGCGGCCCGCTCGGCGAGGACGGCGTCGTCGAGCGCTGGGCGGTGGCCGTCGTGGCCACCGGCCGCCGCCGTCCGCCGCACTGGGACGAGGGCGACGCCGGCGCCGATCTGTATGACCTCAAGGGGGCGATCGAGGCGGTTGGCGAGCAGATGGCCTGGCCGGCCTGGCAATGGTCGGCGGGCAAGCGCCCGGGGCTGGCGCCGTCGACCACCGCCCTGCTCCGCTGCGGCGAGCCCGGCGGCGATTCGACGGCCGGTCATGGCTGGGCCGGGAAGCTGAGCCGCGAGACGGCGGAGCGCTTCGGCCTCGCCGTCGACGTTTGGGTCGCCGAGCTCGACATCGACGATCTGCTGCCGCGCCGCCATCCGACGGCGCGCTACCGGCCGGCATCGCGCTTCCCCGGCGGCGTCCGCGACCTGGCGATCGTCCTGCCCGAGACGGTCGCCTACGCCGAGGTCGAGGCCGCGGTGCGGGCAGCGGCGGCCGGCGACGCGCTGCCGCTCGAGGGGCTCGAGCTGCTCGAAATCTATCGTGGCGACGAGATACCGGCGGGCCACCGCGGCCTGACGTTGCGCTTCGCGTACCGCGCCGAGGACCGCACTCTGACCGCCGAGGAGATCGACGGCGCCCACGGCTCCCTCGCCGCCACCCTGCAGGAGCGCCTCGACGCCCGCCGGCGCTGAGTCGCCGGTCACGGCCCCGTCGCCAGCACCCGCTTCGTCGCACGAGAGAGATCGCCGAGACGGTGACAACGCTTGACGACGATTTCGCCGTCTTCCGCTACGGCCCCAAACGCGACCAAGCGTTTACGCTCATCCGCTGAGCCGCCGCAGCGGAAGTCACTTTCCTGACGTGCGCCCGGCGCCGGTCGCCGTTGCAATCCTCCACGGCCTCTGTAGAATTGAGGGTCACTCAGCATACCGATACCGCCAGCTTGCTGGCGCTTGATAACTTCCGAACGATTACGACCCTCGAAGAACGGGAGGGAGAACCCGCGAACCGGCCCGGAGGCTACCGTTCCTCCGAGTGAGGACCGTCGCCGAAAACAGAGATCGTCGGCTTTTGATCGATCAAAACCTGCGAGAGTTTGAAATACACGAAAGCGGCTGGATGGTGCATGGATTCGGTGGTCTTGAACCCCTTGCGTGCGGTGGCACCTCGTTAGCCCCCTAGGGCGCGAGCCGCCCCCATTTCAGCGCGGACGTCTCTCGCCGCTTTCGGCGCGGGTCCGGCGACTGCCGGTCGCACCCCTTCTCTCTCCTCGTGACCCGAGGCTGTCAGGGGGTGACCATGCAGGGCACCGGCTTTATCAGCACCCTCGGCCTCGGCCTCCCCATACAGGACAGCACGCCGCCGTCGAGCACGACGGCGATCGCGGTCGCCGTTGCCATCGGCGTCCTGGCCGGCGGCGCCGCGCTGGTCGCCCTCTGGCTGGTCGCCCGGCGCCGCTTCGCCGAGCGCCTCGTCACCGAGGCCCGCGAGCAAGCCGAGGAGCTCGACCGCGAGGTCGAGCGCCAGGCCGAGGCGATCCTCAAGGACGCCAAGATCGAAGCGCGCGAGGAGCACCTCCGGGCCCGCCAGGCGTTCGAGGACGAGAGCCGCGACCGGCGCCGCGAGCTCTCCAAGCTCGAGCGCCGAATCGCCCGCCGCGAGGAGAAGCTGGATCGGCGCACCAACGCCTTCGAGGACCGCGAGAAGGAGCTCTCCCGCCTCGAGCGGGAGCTGCGCCGCAAGAACGAGCGGGTCGAGTTCCTCGAGCGGGAGGCCAACCAGAAGCGCGGTGAGGCCCTCGATCGGCTGCAGCAGATCGCCGGGCAGACCTCCGAGCAGGCCAAGCAGGCGTTGATGCAGCTCATGCAGCAAGAGGCCCGCGACGCCGCCACCAAGACGATCCGCCAGGTCGAGGAGGAGGCCAAGCTCACCGCCCGCAAACAGGCCGAGAGGATCATCTCGATGGCCATCCAGCGGGCGGCCGGCGATCACGTCGCCGAGCACACCGTCTCGGTCGTCGAGCTGCCGTCGGACGATATGAAGGGCCGCGTCATCGGCCGCGAGGGGCGCAACATCCGCGCCTTCGAGCTGATCACCGGCGTCAACCTGATCGTCGACGACACCCCCGAGGCGGTGCTGATCTCGACCTTCGACCCGCTACGGCGCGAGATCGCCCGTCTGGCGCTCGAGCAGCTGGTCAGCGACGGGCGCATCCACCCGGCGAGGATCGAAGAGGTCGTCGGACGGGTGCGCTCGGAGATCGAGGAGCAGATCCGCCAGGACGGCGCCGAGGCCGCGGCCGACCTCGCCATCCACGATCTGCACCCCGAGCTGGTTCGCATGCTCGGCCTGCTGAAGTTCCGCACCTCGTATGGGCAGAACGTCCTGCGCCATTCGGTCGAAGTCGCCACGATCGCCGGGATCCTCGCCGCCGAGCTGGGCACCAACGAGCACGTGGCGCGCCGCGCCGGCTTGCTCCACGACATCGGCAAGGCCGTCGACCACGAGGTGGAGGGCACCCATCTGACCATCGGCATCGACCTGCTGCGGCGCTACGGGGAGGACGAGGCGGTGATCCACGGGATGGAGGCGCACCACTTCGACATCGAGCCGGCGACCGTCGAGGCGGTCCTGGTGCAGGCGGCCGACGCGCTGTCGGCGGCCCGCCCCGGGGCCCGTCGCGACATGCTCGAGACCTACGTCAAGCGCCTGCAGAAGCTCGAGGAGATCGCCGACACCTTCAACGGCGTCAGCAAGGCCTACGCGATCCAGGCCGGCCGCGAGCTGCGGATCATCGTCGAGGCCGACCAGGTCAGTGACAACGAGGCCGTCTGGCTGTCGAAAGACATCGCCAAGCGGATCGAGAAAGAGGTCCAGTATCCCGGAGAGATCAAGGTCACGGTGATCCGCGAGACCCGTGCGGTCGGGTTCGCGCGGTGAGGGTCCTGTTTGTCGGCGACGTGGTCGGCCAGCCCGGTCGCAACATCCTGGTCGCGCGCCTCGCCGACCTGCAGGCGGAACGCGACGTGGACTTCACGATCGTCAACGTCGAGAACATCGCCGGCGGCCGCGGCGTGACGGCGCCTCTCGCCGACGAGGTGCTGGCGCTGGGCGCCGACGTGCTGACGACCGGCAACCACATCTGGGCGCAACGCGGCATCGAGGATTACCTCGAGGCGGAGCCCCGCTTGCTGCGGCCGTTGAACTACCCCCCGGAGACGCCGGGCTTCGGCGTCTTCGAGGGCCGCGCTCGCAACGGCCACCCGGTGACCGTCGTCAACTTGCAGGGGCGGGTCTTCATGCCGCCGATCGACTGCCCGTTCCGCGCCCTCGACGACGCCCTCGAGGGGCTCGGCGATCGCTCGCCGGTGGTCGTCGTCGATTTTCACGCAGAAGCGACGTCGGAGAAGCTCGGCATGGGCTGGTACGCCGACGGCCGGGTGAGCGCCGTGCTGGGGACCCACACCCACGTGCCGACGGCCGACGCCCGGCTGCTTGCCGCGGGGACGGCATACTGCACCGACGTGGGCATGACGGGGCCCTACGACTCGGTCATCGGCACCCGTCCGGACCTCGCCCTCCACCGCCTGATCACCGCCCGGCCGGTCCGCTTCCTGGTCGCCAGCTCCAACCCGCGGGTCGCCTGCGCGCTCCTCGACATCGACGCGGAGACCGGCAAGGCGACGCACATCGAGACGTTTCTCGACCCGCCCGGGCCGCTCCACAACGGCCCCGGCGCGGGCGAATGAACGGGCCTGTCGCGGGACCCGCGCGCCGGGTCCTGAGCGTCAGCCAGCTGGTCAGCGTTTCGCGCGACCTGCTGGCCGAGGCGATGCCGTTCGTCTGGGTCCGCGGCGAGGTCAGCGGCTTCGCCGCCGCCTCCAGCGGTCACTGGTACTTCGACCTCAAGGACCAGCAAGCCCTGGTCCCCGTGGCGATGTTCAGCCGCGCCAACTCCGCCGTACCCTTCCGGGTCGAGGAGGGCATGGAGCTGATCGTCGGCGGCGAGGTAACGATCTATCCGCTGAAGGGAAAGTTCCAGGTCGTCGCCGAGATCCTCGAGCCCGCCGGCTGGGGGGGCCGGCAGGTGGCCTATGAGCAGCTCGTGCAGCGGCTCGCCGGCGAGGGGCTGTTCGATCCGGCCCGCAAGCGCCCGCTGCCGCTGCTGCCCCGCTGCGTCGGCGTCGTGACCTCGGCGAGCGGCGCCGCCTGGCGCGACATGTGCCGGGTCTGGCGCGACAACCAGGTCCCCATCCGGGTCATCCTGGCACCCGCCCAGGTGCAGGGCAGCGGCGCCGCGGCGCAGATCGAAGCCGCGATCGCCCGTCTCAACCGCCACGCCGCGCCCGACGTGTTGATCGTCGGGCGCGGCGGCGGCTCCCGCGAAGACCTCTGGGCCTTCAACGAGGAGGTGACGGCGCGCGCCATCGCCTCGTCGGCGATCCCGGTGGTCGCCGCCGTCGGCCACGAGATCGACCAGACCATCGCCGACCTGGTCGCCGACCACCGCGCCGCCACCCCGACCGCCGCCGCCGAGCTGGTCGCCGCCAGACGCCAGACGCTGCTGTCGCGACTGCATGGCGCGGAAGGGCGTGCTCGAGGCGCCCTCCGCCACCGTCTTCTGGTGAGCCGCAACCGCCTTGCGGAGCCTCGGCTGCAGCGCTATCTGATGCACCCCGCCCGCCTGCTGGTCGTCTACCGCCAGCGGCTCGACGAGGCGCTCGAGCGCTTGGCGACGCCGCTGACCCGCTGCCTGGGCCGCGATCGGCGGCGGCTCGAGGCCTGCTCGCGCGCCCTCGCCGCCCGCAGCCTCGCCGCCCTCGCCCAGCAGCGCCGCGCCCGCCTGCGAGCCGCTGTCACCGCCGCCCAGGGCGCCGCCCGCCGGCTGCTCGAACGGCGGCGGTCGCGCCTGCTGGCCGCCGCGGCGCGGATCGAGGCGCTCAGCCCGCTGGCCGTCCTCGGGCGCGGCTATGCGATCTGCGAGCGGCAGCGCGACGGCCGCATCGTGCGCGCCGCCGCCGACGTCGAAGCCGGGGAGAAGGTCCGCGTCCGGCTGCTACGCGACAACCTGGGGTGCACCGTCGAAAGCGCCGAGAAAGGCGCCGAGCGCCCGGCTTTGTGAGAGAATCCCCGGACCATGAGCGCCCAACGATCCCCGCGAGCCGACGAATCCGATCAGGAGACCCTCACCTTCGGCGATGAGACGCTCAGCTTCGACGAGGCGCTCGTCAAGCTCGAGGAGCTCGCCGGCCACCTCGAGGAGGGCGACGTGCCGCTGGAGCAGGCCCTCGAGGTCTACGAGGCCGCCGTGCACCTGTTCGCGTTCTGCCGGCGACGCCTCGATGGCATGGAGCAGCGTATCGAGCAGCTCTCCGAGACCCTCGACGGCACCCTCTCCACGGCGCCCCTCGAGACGGCCGGCGACGATGAGAACGGCTGACGGCCCGAGCCGGCCGCGGGAGCTGGAGAGCGCCCCTCGCTTCGACTTCGGCGACTACCGTGCCCTCGTAGACCAGGCTCTCGACGAGGTCCTGCCGCCGGCCGAGCGGCCTCCCGAGCGTCTCCACGAGGCCATGCGCTACTCGGTGTTCGCCGGCGGCAAGCGTCTGCGGCCGATCCTGCTGCTGGCGACGGGCGAGTCCTGCGGCGCCGCCCGCGAGGAGTTGCTGCCGGCCGCCTGCGCAGTCGAGCTGATCCACACCTACTCGCTGATCCATGACGACCTGCCCGCCTTCGACGACGACGACTACCGCCGCGGCCGGCCGGCCAACCACAAGGCCTTCGGCGAAGCGGTGGCGATCCTCGCCGGCGACGCGCTGCAGACGCTTGCCTTCCAGTGCCTCGGCGCGGCGGCACGGCTCTCCACCCATCCGGAGCGCTGGGTCGAGGCCGTCGCCGAGCTGGGCGACGCCGCCGGCAGCACCGGCATGGCCGGCGGCCAGTACGCCGACGTTGCCGCCCAGGGCGCGGCCCTCGATCTCGATGCCCTGCGGGCGCTGCATGGCGCCAAGACCGGTGCGCTGCTCACCGGCTGCGTCCGCGTCGGAGCAATCCTGGCCGGCGCACAGCCCGACAGGCTCGAGCGCCTCGATGCCTACGGCAAGGCCGTCGGCCTGGCGTTCCAGATCGTCGACGACATCCTCGACGTCGAGGGCTCGCTCGAGGACCTCGGCAAGCGACCCGGCGCCGACGCAGCGCGCGGCAAGTCGACCTATCCGGCGTTGCTCGGCCGCGAGGGCGCTCGTGCCGACGCCGAGCGCCTGCGCGCCGTGGCGCTGGCCTCGCTGGAGCCGCTGGGCGCCGGCGCCGCTCCCCTCGCCGCTCTCGCCGACTACATCGTCGAACGCAGTCGTTGATGGCCCCTCTCCCCGCCCGCAGGAGGTAAAAGGGCGATGGCAGATGCGGGCTAGCCCGAATGAATCGTCGCCGCGGGCCGCCGCGGCGGGAGCCGGATGACCATGCCGGCGAAGCAGCGGCTTGATCAGGCGCTCGTCGCCCGTGGCCTGGCACCGAGCCGCAGCCGCGCCCGCGCCCTGGTGATGGCGGCCAAGGTCCGCGTGGCAGGCCAGGCGGCCACCAAAGCCGGCATGCTGGTGGCCGAGGACGACGAGATCGAGGTCGCCGAGGCGCCCCGCTTCGTCGGCCGCGGGGGCGACAAGCTCGCCGCCGCCCTCGAGGCGACCGGCCTGGATCCCCGCGACCGGGTTTGCCTGGACGTCGGCGCCTCGACCGGCGGCTTCACCGATTGCCTGCTGCAGGCGGGCGCCGCGGCGGTGGTCGCCGTCGACGTCGGCTACGGGCAGCTCGACTGGCGCCTGCGCCAGAACGACCGCGTCTTCGTGCTCGAGCGCGTCAACGCCCGCAACCTGACCACCAAGGACCTTCCCGCGGCGCTGCCGCGGCGGCCCGACCTGCTGGTGATCGACGTCTCCTTCATCGGCATTGGCAAGGTGCTCCCGGCCGCCGCGGCCTGCTGCGCCGATAGCTGCGAGGCGCTGCTGCTCGTGAAGCCGCAGTTCGAGTGCGGCCCCGAGCACGTCGGCAAGGGAGGCGTCGTCGTCGACGCCGGGGCCCGCCGCGCGGCGCTCGAGAAGGTCGGCAACGAGGCGGTCGCCGGCGGCTGGGAGCCGCGAGACGCCGTTGCCAGTCCGATCCGCGGTGCCAAGGGCAACTGGGAGTGCTTCCTGTATCTCGGCCGCCCACCCGCGGGCGACGAACCTGCTAGCCTCGCCAAGGTGCTCCAGTCGATCGATATCCCTTAGGAGGCCGTGGAGTTTCACCACGGCCTCCCTAGCGCTCAAGAGGATGCCCGTGCCCCCTGGCGATAACGACGTCGAGCCCGGGAAGACGCGCTTCCCACGGGTCGGCCTCGCCGCCAAGGCCAGCCAGGGAGCCATCGGCGACGCCCTCGACCGCATCGCCGAGCAACTCTCCGGGTACGGGTGCGAGCTGGTCTGCGACCGCAGCGCCGCCGCCATGATGCGCAGCGAACCGACCGCAGTGGAGCGCAGCGAGCTGGCCGGCGCCGTCGACCTCGTGATCGTGCTGGGCGGCGATGGGACGTTGCTGTCGGTGGCGCGGAGCGCCGCCGCCGCCGCCGTCCCGGTGCTCGGCATCAACTACGGCAGCCTCGGCTTCCTCACCTCGACCTCCCGCGAGGAGAGCGCCCGGGCGATCGACGACCTGATGGAGGGCCGCTACACCTCTTCACGCCGGATGATGCTGCGGGCCCGTGTCGAAGCGGGCGAGGCGGCGCCGGATTCGGATCGCCGCCGTCCCCGCGACGTCCTGAACGACGCCGTGGTCAACAAGACCTCGCTGGCGCGCGTCGTCGAGCTGCAGCTCGAGATCGACGGCGAGTTCGTGTCCCGCTACCGCGCCGACGGGCTGATCGTCGCCACGCCGACCGGCTCCACCGCGTACTCATTGGCGGCCGGCGGCCCGATCGTGATGCCCGAGGTGGAGGCCATCGTCATCTCGCCGATCAGCCCCCACAGCCTCGCCAACCGGCCGCTGGTGCTGCCGGCCGAGGCGCGGATCGGCGTCCGGCTGCTCTCCGAGGAGCTCGACATCGTGCTGACGCTCGACGGCCAGGAGGGCATCTCGATCTACCCCGGCGAGGTGGTCACGGTGGAGCGCGGTCCGAACCGCTGCGAGCTGCTGTCCACGGCGCAGCGCTCGCACTTCGAGGTGCTGCGCACCAAGCTCCGCTGGGGTGACCGCTGAGCGCGCCGTCGCCAGGAATCGGCGCCGAAGGCGGGGCCTCAACCCCGGGGCGCCCGAAGCTCGGCGTTGAGGCCGCCGCTCCGGTAGCCCTCGAGATCGAGCGAGACGAACTGGTAGCCGAGGCCCTTGAAGAGCTCCACGAAGTGTTCCGCCATCGCCGGATCGAGGGCGCGCGGCAACTCCGGCGGATCGATCTCGATGCGAACCAGCAAGCCGTGGTGGCGAACCCGGAACTGGCGGAAGCCGAGCTCGCGCAGCGCCTCCTCGCCGGCCTCGATACGCGCCAAGACCTCGGGGGTCACCTCGAGGCCGTAGGCCACGCGCGACGACAGGCAGGCGGCGGCGGGCTTGTCCCAGGTCGACAGGCCGGCGAGCCTCGACAGCTGCCGAACCTCGCTCTTCTGCAGGTCGGCCTCTTTCAGGGGGCTGCTCACTCCCTGCCGGTCGGCGGCGGCGATCCCCGGCCGGTAGTCGGCGGCGTCATCCGCGTTGGTGCCGTCCCAGACGACGGCAAAGCCGCGGCGGCGTGCCAGCGAGGTCATCTTGCCGTAAAGTTCGGTCTTGCAGAAGAAGCAGCGGTTGGCGGCGTTGCGACGGTAGTCGGCGTCGTCGAGCTCGTCGGTGGCGATCACCTCGTGGGCGAGCCCGACCTCGGCGGCGAAGCGGCGGGCGTCGGCGAGCTGGCCGCGGGGAACCGCCGGGCTGTCGGCGGTGACCGCCAGGCTGCGGTCGCCCAGCGCCCGGTGGGCGAGATACGCCACCAGGGCGCTGTCGACGCCGCCCGAGAAGGCGACCAGCGCCGAATCGGAGGCGTCGATCCGGCGCTGCAGCTCGACGTATTTGCGCCGCAGGGGCGCTAGCAGCGACGGCGCGGATATCGGCGTGGGCATCGATGGCTCGACGGGAAAGGAATCGCGGGACGTGAACGTCGCCCGTGTCACTGATTCGGAGGTTACCAGCCGGTCGCCGAGCCCGGCAATCCGAGACCTGGCCCGCATTTCTCATCGCCCTTCTGCTGCGGGCGCGGGGAGGCGCGCGTCTACTGCGTTGCGCTTGGTCGGTCTGGCATTGCTCCTCATCGGCGCCGCCGGCTGCGGCGGGATCGCCGCCGACGCGGATCCGTTGGCCTCGATCGCCGCCAGCGTGGCGGAGGAAGAGCGGGCCCCGGCCCGCCTCGCCGAGGCCTGGCGCCGCGTACCGCCGGCGCCGCTGACGCTGGCGCCGGCCGTCGGTGAGGCGGGCGTGTACCTCGCCGCCGGCAACCAGCTTTTCGCCTGGCGGACCGCCGACGGCGAGGACCTCTGGCGGCTGCCGCTCGACGCCTCGATCAGCGCCGCGCCGCTGGCCGCCCCGGCCGGCCAGATCGTCGTGGCGACGCGCGGCGGCGACGGCGTGCCCCCGCGCCTCTGGTGGGTATCCGCCGCCGGCAACCTCATCGGCCAGCGGCCCACGCCGCAGGCGGTCCTCGAGCTCGCCGCCGCCCCGCTCGGACCTTCGGACCAGGAGGCGCCGGTCGCCGATGTCATTTACCGCGACGGCGGCGGCGTCGGCCGCGTCGGCC
>Ga0214471_10003099_pt1 | contig 12883 bp, 14 predicted proteins | sample RVTome_5_FD_207665 | JGI IMG/M metagenome (GOLD analysis project Ga0214471, IMG submission 207665) | Soil microbial communities from uranium-contaminated site in the Upper Colorado River Basin, Wyoming, United States - RVT142D155 | ecosystem: Environmental > Terrestrial > Soil > Contaminated >...
GAGTGGGCGCAGGCCCAGGGCCTGCCGTTGCCGCGTTACCGCATCGCCGGCCAGAAGGGCCCCGGTCACGCGCCGCTGTTCCTGGTCGAGGTGGCGGTCCAGGACCGGCCGCCGGCTGAGGCCGAGGGCCCGAGCAAGCGCGCCGCCGAACAAGCGGCGGCAGCGTTGATGCTGCGGCGGCTCGGGGCGGAGACGTGACCGCGGCGACCGATACCCGGGCCGGCTTCGTCGCCGTCGTCGGCGCCCCCAACGTCGGCAAGTCGACGCTGGTCAACAGGTTCGTCGGCGCCAAGGTGTCGATCGTTTCGCCGAAGGTGCAGACGACACGCACCAGGGTGCTCGGCATCTGCATGGCCGGCGCTGCGCAGTTGATCCTCGTCGATACGCCGGGAATCTTCGCGCCGCGCCGCCGGCTCGACCGGGCGATGGTCGCCGCCGCGTGGAGCGGCGCCGCCGACGCCGACGCGGTGCTGCTGGTGGTCGATGCCGAGGCCGGGCTGGACGGCGACACCCGGACCATCGTCGAGCGCCTGAAAGCCGCGGGCCGCAAGGCGGTGCTGGCTATCAACAAGGTCGACGCGGTGAAGAAGCCGAGGCTACTCAAGCTCACCGCCGAGCTCGACCGCGTCGGCATATTTACCGATACGTTCATGATCTCGGCCTTGACCGGCGACGGCGTCGAGGACCTGAAGCGGTTCCTGGCCGGCCGCTTGCCGCAGGGCCCGTGGCTCTTCCCCGAGGACCAGATTTGTGACATGCCGAACCGGCTGACCGCGGCCGAGATCACCCGCGAGCAGATTTACTTGCAGCTTCGCCAGGAGCTGCCGTACGCGGCCGCGGTCGAGACCACGGACTGGTTGGAAAAGGACGACGGCAGCGTCCGCATCGAACAGGCAATCTACGTCGAGAAGGAAAGCCAGAAGGCGATCGTGGTCGGCAAGCATGGCAGCCGCATCAAGGCGCTGGGCGAGGCGGCGCGGAAGCAGTTGGAGGCGATCTTCGGGCGCCGGGTGCACCTGTTTTTGCAGGTCAAGGTGAAGCCCAAGTGGGGTGACGACCCGGCCCGTTATCGCGACCTCGGGCTCGATTACAATGCCTGAGACTCGGCCTCAGAAATCTCGTATAATACCTTGAAATGGCTAGCTTAAAAATCTTGGCAATCAGCGCATTGACGGTCGCTTTTTCTGCCCTCGCGGCGCCGGCGGCGGCCGACGCCGCGCGCGTCGTCATCGACCAGCGCACCGGTGCCGTGGTGATGACCGGCGAGGTGCGCGTCGGCCGGGTGGCGGTAACGGCGGGCGGTCTGACGGTGCGCACCACCGAGGCGCCCGTCGTGTCGCAGCCGGGCCCGTTCGCGCGCTCCGGCAAGACGGTGGTCGTGCCGCGTACCCGGGTGCAGGTGGACGAAGGCCGCGGCAAGGCAGGGCGGCTGGTGGTGATCGAGGAGAACGCCAGACTCGACGAGCTGGTGGCGCGCCTCAACCGGCTCAAGCTCAGCCCCGGCGAGCTGATCCGGGTGTTGCAGGCGATCAAGGCCGCCGGCGCGCTGCAGGCCGAGATCGTGGTGAAATAGGGAGGGTTTGGCGTTAGCGGACCTTGCGGCGGCCGTAGGTCGACCGCTGAATTTTTTCGCGCTCTGCCTTCGGTCGCTCCACCGGCTCGCGGTCCTGCTTTTCGCGCTCAGCCTTGTCGCTGGTGATGGTGTCGCGCTTCTCCTGGCGCTGCTCGCGGCGAGTCTTCGGCTCGTCTTCCTCGACCTTGACTTCGTCGGTGATCTTTTTTTCCTGCTCGACCGAGGTTTCGCCAGGCTTTTCGCCACCCGCCGCCGCGGCCGGCGGCGCTTCCGTGGTCTGGGCCAGGGCCGGACCGCCGCGGAGCAGCAAGCCGGCGGCGGCCGAAGCGGCCAGCAACCACACTGCCCAGCGGCGGGAAACGATGAGGGGGTTCATCTGTTGCGCCCCTGGCGGCCGCCAGTCCGGCCGCTAACTCTTGCCCTTGCCTCTGTCATCGTCCTTGTTTTCTATGGCTTTTGCCCGCGTCCTTGTCATCTTCCTTCTTGGACTTTTTGCCCTTCATGTCGGACTTCGACTTCTTTTCCTTTTTGTCCTTGTCGGCGTTGTCGTCGTCCTTGTCCGCGTCTTTGGCGGTGTCTTTGGCGGCTTTCTCGGCCTTGTCCTCCTGCTTATAGAGGCCTTTCTTCTCGCCTTGCCCGCGCTCGCGGGCCATATCCTTGGCCGCATCGCTGCGGCCGCGCTTGCCCTTCTCCGCATCGCTGGCGCCCTTGCCGGCGAAGCCGGGCTTGTCCGCGAAGTCGGGTTTTTTCTGGGCCGCGGCGGGAGCGATGGAAAGCGCCGTTGCCAGCAGCAGCGCCGTCACCGCATAGGCCAAGCGGCGGGCGCAGTCGGTCAATGTGTCCTTCATGGGTTTGAATTCTCTCGGTTTTGTAGACGGTGGTGCCGGGTCCGTAGTCCCGTCGCGCGATCGAAAATTCTCCTCCGGAATCGGGGTTCCGGCAATGACCGCCGTCACAGGGGCTCAGTATTTCGCCGCGCCGGCCATGAGCGCCCACGGGGTTTGCCGGTCCTGATAAGGGGCGAGGTCGAAGATCGGCTGGCGCAGCTCGGCCAGGAAATTGAAGTAGCGGCGGATGTGGTGGGTCGGGCGCCGGGGCGTGACGCCGTGCAGGGCGAACGGGGAATTGATAATAAGGATCAAGGTGTTGGCCCGATACGGTACGTGATCGACGATTTCCACCGCCTCGTCGGGCACCGATACCTGCTGGAAACGGGGCTTGTCGCGGAACCGGCACAGGTCGAGATCGCCACCGGCGACGTCGTCCTCGTCCAGGCGCATGTAAAGAAGCGCGTTGAACAGTTTCTTCGGACTGTCGACGTGCACGCCTCGAACCCGCGAAACCTCGCGCACCGGGGTGTTGATGCAGAACTGGCATTCGACCAGGACGTCGGCGTTGCCCGGCGTCGGACGGGGGGCAACAGTCAGGCTTTCCAGCGGCTTTCCGAGCTGCGCCTCCAGGTGCGGGTGGACTTTGCGCATCTGGTCGCCGAGCAGCCTGATGACGTCGAGATAGAACGCCCGCGAGTAATGGTAATCGATGAACTCGCGCCACGCCGGCGACAGGAAGCCACCTTCCCGCGCCTCCAGGGCCGAGAACGCCTCGCCCGAGTTGTTCTTCGTCATCAGCTCCGGACAAGCGGCGACAACATCGGGGAAAGTCTCGGCGAGCTTGCGGTAATGGCCGGGACGAAGGGCGGCCGTCGAGCAAACATGTGGGAAGGGCTCGGCGCGGATATCCCCGTCCTTGATGTTGCCGACTAGGCTGACCATGGAAACTGCGCTCCGATTCAAAGGCTTCGCGACGTCCCGCCGATGCAATTGCGGGGTCGATTATACCGACAAATTTTCGCCGATCGAAACCCGAATTGCCACGCCGCGGCGGTCGCTACACCAGCCCGGCCCCCTTTCTTGTCGCCAGCGCCCAGTCCACGCACGCCTGGGCGAGCGCTTCGTTGGGGTCGAGGCAGTGCGCGGCCACCCACGGATCGGCGTCGGACAGCCCGACCGGCACCTCGGTGCAGGCGAGCACCACCACCGCCGCCCCCTGGTCGAGGAGTTTTTCAGCCGCGCGGCGGAACAGGCGGCCGGCTTCGGCGGGCTTGTTCTGCTTGACCAGCTTGATGCCCGGGAACACCAGCTCGACGTTGACCGCTTCCGCAGGAAGCAGGCAACGAAAGCCCTTTTCGGTCAGCGGCGCCTCGTAGAGACGGCCCTCAAGTGTGGCCCGGGTGCCGATCAGGCCGACGGTGGCGCCGCCGAGGCCACGCCCGTCAAGCGCCGCGATCACCGCCTCGACGATGTGCAGGAACGGAATGGCGAGGCCGGCGGTCAGTTCGTCGTACCAGAAGTGCGCGGTATTGCACGGCATGGCGATGGCCCGCGCGCCGGCGCCGACGAGGAAATCCCGCCGCGCCAGCAGCGCCGGCAACGGCGACGGGTTCGCCGGGTCGAGCCTGGCCGCCGGGCGAGGCGGGATCTGCGGCTCGGAGGTGACGACGACGGGAATGTGCTGGTCGTCGGCCATAGCCGGCGTCAAGGCGATCAGCTTACGCAGGAAATCTACCGTCGCCAGCGGCCCCATGCCGCCGAGAACCCCCAGTTTGTCGGGCCGCGCGCCCGATGCCGCCGTCGTCATCTTCGATGCCCACGACTAGTGAGTGAGGATCTTCGACAGGAACAGCTGCGCCCGCTCGCCGCGCGGCGCGCCGAAGAACTCGTCGGTCTTGGCGTCCTCCTCGATGCGGCCGCCGTCCATGAACACGACGCGGTCGGCCACCTTACGGGCAAAGCCCATCTCGTGGGTGACCACCATCATGGTCATGCCTTCCAGGGCCAGCTTGACCATCACGTCGAGAACCTCGTTGATCATTTCCGGATCGAGCGCCGACGTCGGCTCGTCGAACAGCATCGCGATGGGGTCCATGGCGAGCGCGCGGGCAATGGCGACTCGCTGCTGCTGGCCGCCGGAGAGCTGCGCCGGGTGCTTGGGCGCCTGATCGGCGAGGCCGACCCGGTTGAGCAGCTGCATGGCGCGTTCCTCGGCCTCGGCGCGGTTGCGGTTCAGCACCTTCGTCTGCGCCAGGCAGATGTTGTCGAGGACGGTCATGTGCGGGAACAGCTCGAAGTTCTGGAACACCATGCCGATCGAGGCCCGCAGCTTCGGCAGGTTGGTTCCCTCGGCGCCGACGGAGACGCCGTTGACGGTGACGGCGCCTTGCTGGAACGGCTCAAGGCCGTTGATGCACTTGATCAGGGTCGATTTCCCCGACCCGGAAGGCCCGCAGATGACCACCACCTCGCCCTTGGCGACGCGGGTCGAGCACTGGTCGAGGACCTGGAAATCGCCGTACCACTTGGAAAGCTTGTCGACCTCGATCATATGGCGTACTGCCTCTGCAAGCGTTTGACCAGCAGCGAGCCCAGCCAGCACAGGAGGAAATAGACCAACGCCGCGAACAGGTAGAGCTCGACCACGCGGTTGTCGCGGGCGGCCACCAGGTCGGCGGCGGTCAGGAAATCCTTGAGCCCGACCACGTAGACGAGCGAGGTGTCCTGGAACAGAACGATGGCCTGGGTCAATAGCACCGGCACCATGTTGCGGAAGGCCTGCGGCAGCACGATGTTTTTCATGGTCTGCCAGCGGGTGAGCCCGAGCGCCAAGCCGGCGTGGATTTGCGGCATCCGGATGCTCTGGATGCCGGCGCGGATGATTTCGCAGTAATAGGCCGCCTCGAACAGCGTGAACGCGATCAGCACCGAGTAGAGGTCGCCGATCGGTCGGCCGATGGCGATGGGAACCGCGAAGTAGAACCAGAAGATGACCAGGATCAGCGGCGTCGAGCGGAATGCGTCGACGTAGCGGCCGGCCAAGAACGACAGCACCATGGATCGAGAGAGCCGCATCAGCGCCAAAACGGTGCCGAAAAGTATACCGCCGACGATGGCGACGCCGGTCAACAGGAAGGTGATCTGCATCCCGTCCCAAAGGAGGTGCAGGTTCCTGATGATGACCTGATAATCGAAGGCTCCGAACATCTCAGTTCCCACCCAGGGCGATGGTGCCCGGAACGTGGAGCCTTTTTTCGACGAAGCGCATGATGGTGCTGACGATGAGGGTAATCAGTATGTAGAGCACGGTGGTGACGGTGAACACCTCGAATATGTTGAATGTGTATTCGGCGATCTGCCGGCTTTGCGCCGTCAGCTCGAGGACGCCGATGGTCAACGCCACCGATGAGTTCTTGAAGATGCCCATGAAATCGCTGGTCAGCGGCGGGATGATGATGCGGTAGCTGACCGGCAGCAGGACGTAGCGATAAACCTGCGCCGGTGTCAGGCCCATGGCGAGGGCGGCATCGGTCTGGCCGCGGGGGATCGCTTCAATGCCGGCGCGCACCTGCTCGGCGGTGCGCGATGCGTGGTAGAAGCCGAGGCAGACGATGGCCGTCCAGTATTCCGGGAGCGGCAGCTGGCGCTTGAGGAAATTCCCCGTCTCCTTGGGCAGCAGCTCCGGCACGACGAAGAACCACACGAACATCTGCACCAGCAGCGGCACGTTGCGGAACAACTCGACGTAGGTAGTAGCGCCGCGGCGCACCCAAGGCTGGTCGAGCGTTCTTGCCACGCCGATCACGGAACCGACGGAAAAGGCGATCACCCAGGCGAAGATGGAGACGACCACGGTCCAGCCGAGGCCCGAGACGATCCAGTCGAAATAGGGCTGGGCGCAGTGGGCGCCGGTGTCGAAGGTCTGCGCCGCGCCGCCGGTGAACGCCGAAGTGCCACCCGGGAGTTGCGCACCGGAGCCGCCGGTGCCGGTGGCGGCCCCCTCAGGAGCCCGGCACAGGACGACCGACCAGTCCCAGTTATATTTCATGGCCATGGATCACCCTTCGCCGGCGCGCCGGGAACCGGGGAAAGTAGGTCAACCGGGAGGTGCCGAAGCACCTCCCGGAGACAAAAGCCCTAGTACGGCAAGGCCTGGATCTCGTATGCCTTCTTCAGGTCGGCGCTGATCGGCATCTTGATGTTGGTCGGGCCCGGATTGAACCACTTGTCGTAGATCTTCTGCATCTCGCCCGAACGCATCAGGTCGGCGAGCACGGTGTTGCCGAGCAGCCGGATGGCGGAATCGTCGCGCCTGACCATGATGCCGTACGGATCGTAGCTGAGGAACCGGCCGACGACCATGTACTGGGACGGGTCCTTGGACTTCGAAATCAGGCCGTAGAGCAGCACGTCGTCGGTGGCGTAGGCGTCGACGCGGCCGGTTTCCAGGGCCAGCCAGCCTTGCGGGTGATCCTTCACCATGTGGTACTTGAGGTCGATCTTGAACTGGTCGGCCACCGCCTTGATCGCCTTCTCGTTGGTGGTGCCGAGCGCCAGGCCGATGGCCTTGCCCTTGAGGTCCTCGATCTCCTTGATCCCCGATCCCTTCTTCACCGCCAGCTTGGTGCCGGTGATGTAGGTGACGGCCAAAAAGTCCACCTGTTGCGTGCGGGTCAGGTTGTTGGTGGTCGAGCCGCACTCGATGTCGATGGTGCCGTTGGCGAGCAGCGGGATGCGGGTCTGCGGGGTGACTGGAACCTGCTTGACCTTCAGGTTCGGCATCTTCAACTCGGCCTTGACCTTGTCGATGATCTTGTTGCACAGGTCGACGGAATAGCCGATCGGCTTGCCGTCGGGCCCGATATAGGCGAAGGGCACCGACGCCTCGCGATGGCCCATGACGATCTCGCCCTTTTCCTTGACCTTCTTCAGCGTGCCGTAAAGCTCGGCGGCGCCGGCCGGTGCCGCCGCAAACGCGAACAGACAGGCGACTAAAACCCCTAATCTCTTGATCATTCTTATCCTCCCCTTGGGATGGTGTATCGACGGATAGCGATATTCTTACGCCGGGCGGCGGTTAATTTCCAGCGCTTAGGCGTCCGTTCGGCGGGCCGCCAAAGGCTCGCCGGACCGCTAACGTTCTGCCGCCGCCAGCGACGACGACCTGGAGAAGTCGATATTCCGCGGGTGGCCCTGGGATGCCAGCTTCAGCGCCCGTTCTAGCCGCCCGAGCGCGTCGTCCAGCTCGGCCTCGGAAATGATCAGCGGCGGACAGACGCGGATGAAATTCTTGACGGCGATGAAGGCGGCGCCTTCGAGCATGGCGTTGTAGCGGATGCGCTCGGCCATCGCCGCATCGGGCTTCTTGGAATCGCGGTCGGTGACGATGTCGAGCATGTGGTAAAGGCCCTTGCCACGCACGTCGCCGATAAACGGGTAGGCCTGCTTGAGGGCGTCCAGCCGCCGGCGCAGGGTGACGCCCAGCGTCTCGGACCGCTCGGCAAGCTTGTCGCGCAGCACGATTTGCAGGCTTTTCAGCGCCACAGCGGCGGCCAGCGGGTCGGCCGGATAGGTGCCGGACCATGGCAACCCGAGGCGGCCCGAAACCTCGTCGGCGATGGCGCGGGTGGTCGCGGTGCCGCAGATCGGCAACCCGGCCGACATGCCCTTGCCGAAGGTGACGACGTCGGGCACCACGTCCGTATGCTGGAAAGCCCAGATCTTGCCGGTGCGGGCGGGCGCCAGTTGCGCCTCGTCGAGGATCAACAGCGCGCGCCAGCGTTTCGCCATTTCTTTCAGCCGCGGCAGCCATTCCTTGGGCGGCACGATCATGCCGCCGGGGACGGGGATGCTCTCTGCGATGATGGCGGCGATGTTCTTGGTCGTCAGGTGCTCGAGAAGCCATTCGCTGGTTTCCAGGCAGGCGACGTCGCATGCCGGGTATTCGAGGTTGATCGGACAGCGGTAGCAGAACGGCGCCAGCACGGCCGGCGCGCTGGCCGGCGTCATCAACGGCCCAAGACCCTGACGGCGCGGCCCGCCGACGGTGGTCACCGATTCGACCGCCAGCGAGCCGCCGTGCAGGCCGCGGATCACCGACACGATGTCGAAGGCGCCGGTCTTGGCGATTGCCATGCGCATGGCGATCTCGTTGGCTTCCGAGCCGGTGACGGCGAAGTTCACCACGTCGAGGCCGTCCGGCAGCGTGCTGGTGATCAGTTCCGCCAGCTCGATCGCCTGCGGGTTGGAATACCACGACGATTCGTGGACGAAGCGCCCGGCCTGCTCGCGCAGCGCCTCGGTGACCTCCGGGTGGGCATGGCCCAGCGGCAGCGTCATCATGCCCGAGCTCATGTCGTAGTAGTCGTTGCCGTCGACGTCGGTGATGACGACGCCCTTGCCGCGTTCGAAGATGATGCGGGGCTCGTAGCGCCAGCCGAGGACGCTTTCCTGGTCCCGGCGCATCCAGTCCCGGTGCGCGTCCGAAAACGAGAACGATTTCACGGTTGAGCTTCCCTGCTGCGTCGCCCGCGGATTGCCCGCGGAGCCGGTGGGAAACCATACCATTCCCCGGCCGATCCGGTAAACTCCCGGCCATGATCGACTGGACCGACGACGGCATCGTGCTGGCGGCGCGCAAGCATGGCGAAACCTCCGCCATCGTCACCCTGATGACCCGGGCGCATGGCCGCCACCTCGGCTTGGTGAGGGGTGGCGCCGGCCGCCGGGCGCGCGGCATGTTGCAGCCGGGCAACCGGGTGCACGCCCGCTGGCGGGCACGGCTCAGCGAGCATCTCGGCGCCTATAGTTGCGAGATGATCGAGGCGGTGGCGGCGACGCTGCTCAAGGACCGGCTCAGGCTGTCCGGGCTGAGCGCCGCCTGCGCGGTCACCGAGGCGACGCTGCCCGAGCGCGAGCCGCACCCACGGGTCTACGACGGCCTGGCGGGACTGCTGGCCGCGCTCGCCGGCAACCATTGGCCGTCGGCTTACGTGCGCTGGGAACTGGCGCTGCTGAGCGAGCTCGGGTTCGGCCTCGATCTCTCGGCCTGCGCCGCCACCGGCCGCAACGACCAGCTCGCCTACGTGTCGCCGAAATCCGGGCGCGCCGTGTCGCTGGCGGCGGGCGAGCCCTATAGGCGCCGGCTTCTCGAGTTGCCGGGTTTCATGCTGAGCGAGACGGAAGTCGGCAGCCCGGGAGACGTGGCCCTCGGCCTCAAGCTGACGGGATATTTCCTCGAAAGCAACGTCTTCCGGCACCTGGAGAAGGGCCTGCCGCCGGCGCGCAACCGGTTGGCGCAAAGACTCGGCAGGCCCGAGGCCGCGACGCCTTAAGCTGATTCCCTGGGAATGCCGGAAAGGCGGACACCCGGCCCGTGGCCGGGCCGGTGGTCTATCCTGCAACGCGCCCGTCCCCCCCCCTCGGGGGGCGCGGTCGTGTTATTCGCTCGATCCGCCGCCCATGTCGACGAGGTTCTCGGCCGAAAACTTGCCGTTGGCCCCCTCGACCAGGTCGAACTGCACCTTCTGGCCCTCGTTGAGGGTTGCCATGCCGGCGCGTTGAACGGCCGAAATATGTACGAAGGCGTCTTTCGAGCCGTCTTCCGGCTCGATGAAGCCATAGCCCTTAGCGCGGTTAAACCACTTCACGGTTCCAGTAGCCATCACCATTCCTTACGTGGTCTCGAAGTAACAGTCGGACGTTCGGCACCAACTGGTCGATCAATAGGCTGCACAATGTCAGGGAGTATCTAGGCTAGACGTGAAGACGGCTGCTCAAGTACTTCGACACGATGCTCAACCAATAATCCCAAATACCGGCTGTTTCGACGGTTTGCAAGTGAATTGCAAGTAGCCCCGCGGCCGACCGCGGCCGGGCCGCCCCCGGGCCTGGCCCGGGGCAAGCCGCGATCCTACAGATTGACGATCGGCTGCGATCGGCTACTATATTTGGTAATTTTTTGCCGCCGAACTCGGAATATGAGCAGCCATCATGGCCAAGGCCGCCCGCGCCCCATCCGGTGACATCCGCGACACCCGCCTCGCCGACGCGCTGGGCGAGCGTTACCTCGCCTATGCGATCTCCACCATCATGGCGCGCTCGCTGCCAGACGTGCGCGATGGGCTGAAGCCGGTGCATCGGCGGCTGTTGTACGCGATGCGGCGGCTGAAGCTCGATCCGGCATCCGGCTTCAAGAAGTGCGCCCGCGTCGTCGGCGACGTCATCGGCAAATACCATCCGCACGGCGACGCCGCCGTCTATGACACCCTGGTGCGGCTGGCGCAGGACTTCGCACAGCGCTATCCGCTGGTCGACGGGCAGGGCAATTTCGGCAACATCGACGGCGACAACGCGGCGGCCATGCGCTACACCGAGGCTCGCCTGACCGAGGTGGCGTGGCTGCTGATGGAAGGCATCGACGAGGATGCCGTCGATTTCCGCGCCACCTACGACGGCGAGGATTCCGAACCGGTAGTGTTGCCGGCGCGGTTTCCGAACCTGCTCGCCAACGGCGCCGCCGGCATCGCCGTCGGCATGGCGACCAGCATTCCGCCGCACAACGTCGGCGAGCTCGCCGACGCGCTCCTGCACCTGATCAAGTTCCCGAACGCCCAGGTCGGCAAGCTGGTCAGCCTGGTGCCGGGGCCGGATTTCCCGACCGGCGGCGTGCTGGTGGAGCCCGGGCAGAGCATCGTCGAGGCCTATCGGACGGGGCGCGGCTCGTTCCGGCTGCGTGCCCGGTGGGAAGTCGAGAAGCTCGGCCACGGCCAGTACCAGATCGCGGTGACCGAGATTCCGTACCAGGTGCAGAAATCGCGCCTGATCGAGAAGATCGCCGAGCTGGTGATCGCCCGCAAGCTGCCGATCCTGGCCGACGTGCGCGACGAATCGACGGACGCCGTGCGCATCGTGCTGGAGCCCAAGAGTCGCGCCGTCGACGCCGAGATGCTGATGGAGCAGCTGTTCCGCCAGACCGAGCTCGAGGTGCGGGTGGCCCTCAACCTCAACGTGCTCGACGCCCGCAACACGCCCGGCGTGATGAACCTGCGCGATGCGCTGAAGGCCTTCCTCGAGCACCGCATGGAGGTGCTGAAACGCCGCTCCAAGCACCGGCTGGCCAAGATCGAGCTGCGCCTCGATATCCTCGACGGGCTGCGCATCGCCTATCGCAACCTCGACCGCATCATCAGGATCATCCGCGCCGAGGACGAACCGAAGCCGAAGCTGATGAAGACCTTCAAGCTCACCGACGTGCAGGCGGAAGCCATCCTCAACATGCGGCTCAGGCAACTCAGGAAGCTCGAGGAGAAGGAGATCGAAAAGGAACACGCCCAGCTGACCGCCGAGGCCGCGGCGCTGCGCGGCCTGCTTAAGGACCAGAAACGGCGGTGGAAGTCGATCGCCGCCGACATCGCCGAAATCAAGAAACAGTTCTCGCCAAAGACGCCGTTGGGCCGGCGCCGCACCGAGATCGGCAAGCCGCCGACCGCCGTCGTGGTGCCGCTGGAGTCGATGATCGAGAAGGAGCCGATCACCGTCGTTGCCTCGGAAAAGGGCTGGATCCGCGCCCAACGCGGCCACGTCGCCAACTTCGAGGAGCTCAAGTACAAGGAAGGCGACAACGGCAAGTTCGCGCTGCACGCCGAGACCACCGACAAGCTGTTGGTGTTTGCCAGCAACGGCCGCTTCTACACCATCGGCTGCGACAAGTTGCCGGGCGGTCGCGGTCACGGCGAGCCGCTCAGGCTGATGATCGACCTGGCGGAAGGCCACGACGCGGTCGCCATGTTCATCGCCAAGCCCGCCAATGGGTCGGGGCAGCCGCCGCGCAAGCTGGTGGTGGCTTCCGACAAGGGCCGCGGCTTCGTGGTCGAGGAGGCGGACGTGATCGCCCAGACCCGCAACGGCAAGCAGGTGCTCAACCTGCCGGCCGGCGAGGAAGCGGCGGCCGCCTGCGTGGTCGGCGACGGCGCCGATCACCTGGCGGTGCTGGGGCAGAACCGCAAGCTGTTGATCTTCCCGCTCGCCGAGCTGCCGGTGATGGGGCGCGGCCGCGGCGTCATCCTGCAGCGCTACAGCAAGGGCGGCCTCGCCGACGTCACCACGCTGAAGGCCAAGGAGGGGCTGTCGTGGCGCTCCGGCCAGCAGGGCGTGCGCAGCGAGCCCGACATCAAGCGCTGGATTGGCAAGCGAGCGCAGGCCGGGCTGATGGTGCCGAAAGGCTTCGCCCGCGCCAATCGTTTCTGAGGGTAGGGAGGCGAGGGGGACCGGCGGCGCGGCCCCAGCCGCGGCGTGGACGCTGTTTCCCGCCGCCCGCGGCGGCGCTAGAATGAGGGGGTGAAGGGCCGGCATACGCGCCGGCCCTTCGCTGTGGCGTTCTTTATCCCGGCGGGTACGCTACTTGATGGCGCCGACGGTGAAGCCGGCGACGAAGCGGTTGACGAAGAAGTTGTAGACGATGGCGATGGGAATGCTGGCG
>Ga0214471_10003100_pt1 | contig 12882 bp, 9 predicted proteins | sample RVTome_5_FD_207665 | JGI IMG/M metagenome (GOLD analysis project Ga0214471, IMG submission 207665) | Soil microbial communities from uranium-contaminated site in the Upper Colorado River Basin, Wyoming, United States - RVT142D155 | ecosystem: Environmental > Terrestrial > Soil > Contaminated >...
AAGGAAGAGGTCTCCGGTTCGAACCCGGACGTGGGCTCCACCGCGCTGATTGGAGGCCGTGGATCGCGAAGTGGATCCCAACGTCGTCTTTCCCTTCCTCTCCTCGCTCCTGTCGTTCGCCTTCGCCATCCTGGTCGGCGACCAGTGGCTCCGTCGCCGACAGCCGTACCAGCTTGTCTGGACGGTGGGGCTGGTCTGGTACGGCATCAGCGCCGGCACCGAGTTCATCGGTGGGGGGTGGGGTTGGAACGAGGCGCTCTACCGCGGCTGGTACCTGATCGGCGCCTTCGGGGTCGCCGCCTACCTGGGACTGGGCACCGTCTTCCTGCTGCGCAACACCAGGTTCGGATACTTCGTCGCCTTCTCGATCTTCGCCGGCGGCCTGTTCAGTATCCTGTCCGCGCTGGCCCGCTCCCGCGAGGGCGACCCGGCCGCGGCCACGACGGTGATCGCCGTGGTCGCCTTCTCGACCGTGGCCGCCCTGGCGGTGGCGCTCGCCACCCGACGAAGGCGCGACCTGGCCGCCCCGGTGACCGCGGCGGTTCTGGTCCTCGCCTCGGTAGTGGCCGCGGTCCTGACCCTCACCGTTCCGGTGGCGTCGCCCGGCTACTTCCTTGACCCGGCAACCGGCGTCCCGACCGGCGAGGCCTTCCCCTCCGACCTGCGCGTTCTGACGCCGCCCTTCAACATTGCCGGCGCCTTCGCCCTGGTCTTCGGGGCGATCTACTCCGCCTACATCTTCATGCCCAAGCGGCGGGTCCTGCGCGTGGATGGCGGGCCGCCGGTGGTGGGCGCCATCGGTCGTGGGGTTGCCGTGGTGGTCAACTTCTTCGCCTCCATCCCGGGTGCGGTGCGCGCGTCGCGCGCGGGACGTTTGAATTCGCGCGTGCCGGCGACGCTGCTGATCGCGCTGGGTGGATTCATCCCGGGCTGGACGAGCGGGCTGAATCGATTCGGCGTGACATGGTCCTTCTTCCTGGGCGAGTTCGTGGGCGTGCTGCTCATCTTCGTGGGGTTCCTGGTGAGCATCGAGGTCTTCAGCGACATCCGGTTGCCGTTCACCCGAATCGTGCTGGCGCGGCGTGCGTCGCCGGCCGTATCACGTGAGCCGCTGGAGGCGGAGTCGCAGCAGTAGCCGCGCGTATCCCCGCTGTTGCCACCAGGAGTGGCATTCTGACCGTCGAACCGCCGAAGATGGCGTGAGCCGGCCGGTTCCTCCGTCGTTCGGCCACCAGGAGTGGCGGAATGACCGCCGAACCGCTTCCGGGGCGGGTTCACCCCTCGCTCGATCGTCGTAATGCCACCAGGAGTGGCATCGGTCGTGGCTGGCGTCGGTCGTCACTGGTCGTCGGCTCGTTGACAGTCAAGGGCGCCACGCATAGAATCACCGGGCTTTCCCCCGGTGTCCGGACCCTTGTTTGGCGTGGGCGGCTTCGGGTGAGCCAGAGGACATCGCACCGTGGCCAAGGCCGAGAATCGACCCGTCATCTCGCTGGCGTGCACGACCTGCAAGGAGCGCACGTACAGCACCCGCAAGAACAAGCGAAACGACCCCGGGCGGCTGGAGCTGAACAAGTTCTGTCCCCGCTGCCGGCAGCACACGCTGCATCGGGAGACCAAGTAGAAAGACCGGGCAGGGGAAACCAAGTAGGCTGACCGCGTCGGAGGGGTGTAGCTCAATTGGTAGAGCACTGGTCTCCAAAACCAGCGGTTGCAGGTTCGAGTCCTGTCGCCCCTGCCAGCACCGACACGGCACCACCGACACGGCACCACCGACACGGCACCACCGACACGGCACCACCGACACGGCACCACCGACACTCATCCAATCACTAGGAGCTGACTGACCAACGTGTTCCGCGGCATTCGCCAGTACCTCGCCGAGGCCTGGTCCGAGCTGAAGAAGGTTGCCTGGCCGACGCGCGAGACGGTCGTGAACCTGACGCTGATCGTGATCGCCGTCTCCGTCGCCGTCGGCGCCTACATCGCCGTGCTCGACCTGGCGCTGGGCGCCGCCGTGGACCAGGTGCTGTGATGAGCGACGAGCAGGTTCGAGCGAACGAGGCGCAGCAGGCCGCCCGGCTGTCGCGCGAGGCGCCGCAGCCGGACGACCCCTACGCCGCCGAGCGCACCACCAAGCAGTGGTACGTGATCCACACCTACTCCGGGTACGAGAACAAGGTGAAGGCCAACCTCGAGCACCGCATCGAGTCGATGGGGGTCGAGGACCAGATCTTCCAGGTGCTCGTGCCGATGGAGGAGGAGATCGAGATCAAGAACGGCCAGCGGCAGACCGTCAACAAGAAGGTCTTCCCCGGCTACGTCCTGGTCGAGATGGTGATGACCGATGAATCCTGGTACGTCGTGCGCAACACGCCGGGCGTCACCAGCTTCGTCGGCTCCGGCAACCGGCCAACTCCGCTCCAGGAGAGCGAGGTCAAGAAGATCCTCAAGCAGATGGGGGTCGAGGCGCCGAAGTTCAAGCTCCAGTTCACGAAGGGCCAGAGCGTCCGCGTCAAGGACGGGCCGTTCGCCGAGTTCATCGGCACCGTGGACGAGGTGAACCCGGAGAAGAACAAGGTCAAGGTGCTGGTCAGCATCTTCGGCCGCGAGACGCCGGTCGAGCTCGATTTCCTGCAGATCGACAAGCTCTAACCGAGCAGTAGCAAGGGAGGGGCGCATCCCGCCCCGCTTGGACCTTACGAGGTACCGATGGCAAAGAAGATTCGCGCGATCCTGAAGGTGCAGGCCCCGGCCGGCACGGCGACGGCCGCACCGCCGGTCGGCCCGGCGCTCGGCCAGCACGGGATCAACATCATGGAGTTCATCAAGGCCTTCAACGAGCGCACGGCCAACCTGCGCGGCTATGTGGTGCCGGCCGAGATCACGGTCTACGAGGACCGCTCCTTCACGTTCGTCACCAAGGCGCCGCTGGCGGCCGCCCTGCTCAAGCGCGCGGCCGGGGTCGAGTCCGGGTCCGCGCAGCCCAACCGTGAGAAGGTCGGGCGCGTGACGAAGGCGCAGCTGCGCGAGATCGCCGAGACGAAGATGGCCGACCTGAACGCCAACGACGTCGATGGCGCGATGAAGATCGTGGCCGGCACGGCGCGCTCGATGGGCATCGAGGTGGCCGACTGATGGCCCGCCACGGAAAGAAGTACCTGGCCGCGGCCAAGCTGGTCGACGCCGAGCGCCGCTACGAGATCGGTGAGGCCTGCGAGCTGCTGCCGCAGGTCAGCATCACCAAGTTCGACGCCACCGTCGAGGCGCACCTGCGCCTGGGGATCGATCCCCGCCACGCCGACCAGCTGGTGCGCGGGACCGTCGTCCTGCCGCACGGCACCGGCAAGTCGTCGCGGGTGATCGTCTTCGCCCAGGGTGAGAAGGCCCAGGAGGCGCTACGCGCCGGCGCGGACGAGGTGGGCGGCGAGGATATCGTCAAGAAGATCGACGACGGCTGGTTCGAGTTCGACGTGGCCATCGCCACCCCCGACATGATGGGCATGGTCGGACGGCTCGGAAAGAAGCTCGGCCCGCGCGGCCTGATGCCGAACCCGAAGTCGGGGACCGTGACCTTCGATATCGAGCGCGCCGTGGGCGAGATCAAGTCCGGGCGGATCGAGTTCAAGGTCGACCGCGCCGGGATCGTCCATGCGACGGTTGGGCGCGCCAGCTTCACGCCGGACCAGCTGCAGGCCAACGTCGCGACCCTGGTCGACGCCGTGAATCGCGCCAAGCCGAGCGGCGCCAAGGGCACCTACATGAAGACGCTGACCCTCGCCCCCACCATGGGGCCCGGCGTGCACGTCGACATCCCGTCCGCATTGGCGGCGGCCAGCGCCTGATCCGGAGACCGGGTATCATCGGCCTCCGCAATCGAAGACCAGCCGTAGACAGCGATGCGTCCCGGGTGTGAGTCCCGGGCCAATTGCCGGCGTGGAACGCCGGCGGCACGCCGAGGCACGAACAAGACCCATGAACGGTCCTCGTGTCGACGCGTGACGCGAGGGCCATTCTGTTTGCCAGTAGCTCAGGTGGAACTGAACCGATGCCGACCGATCTGAAGCGCCAGGCCGTCAGCGAGCTCGCGGAGATGCTCCGCAGCAGCTCGGCGGTGGCGGTGGCCGACTACCGCGGCCTGAAAGTGGCCGAGATGCAGTCGGTGCGGCGGTCGCTGCGCGCCAACGGGGTACAGCTGCACGTCGCCAAGAACCGCCTGCTGAAGATCGCCGCCGACCAGGCCGACCGCAGCGAGCTGACGCCGATGCTCATCGGGCCAACCGCATTGGCAACGATCGACGGCGACGAGGTCGTGCTGGCGAAGGCATTGCAGGAGGCGATCCGGCCCTACAACAAGGTGGTCAGCCTGCGCGGCGGGCTCCTTGGCTCGACCGCGATCGACGCGGCGGCGCTGACTCGGATGGCGACCCTGCCGAGCCGCGAGGTCCTGTTGGGCAGGCTGGCGGGCGGGCTCGCCGGACCGATCACCGGCTTCGCCGGCGTATTGGCGGCCAACCTCCGCAACCTGGCCGGCGTCCTGGCCGCGGTGGCCGATCAGAAGCGACAGACCGAAGGCGCCGCCTGAGCCGCGCCACCCCAAACGGGCAGTAGCCCTACCTACCGGCAGTGGCCCACGCACGGGCGGCAGCCCGACAAGGAGAGAAGCACATATGGCAACCAAGACCCTGGGTAAGGACGAGATCCTCGAGGCCATCTCGGGCATGACCGTCCTGGAGCTCGCCGACCTCGTGAAGGCGGTGGAGGAGAAGTTCGGCGTCACCGCGGCCGCTCCGGTGGCGATGGCCGCCGCGCCCGCCGCCGGCGGGGGAGACGGCGCAGCCGCTCCGGCCGAGGAGAAGACCGAGTTCGACTCCGTCCTGACCGAGGTCGGCCCGAACAAGATCCTGGTCATCAAGGCCGTGCGCGAGCTGACCGGCCTGGGCCTCAAGGAGGCGAAGGACCTCGTCGACGCCGCTCCCAAGGCGGTGAAGGAGGGCGTCACCAAGGAGGAGGCCGACCAGGTCAAGGAGAAGCTGGCCGAGGCCGGAGCAACTGTCGAGATTCGCTAGGCCGGCCAGTCTGTTCAGGTCCGCGATCGCGCAGCATTCCTAACGGCCAAGTTGGGAGGCCCGGTTAGCCGCTGGGATCAGCCGGCGTTCCCCACGGCCATCAACGGGCCCTTGGGGAGGTTTACTTGGCGGATAGGAACAAAGGCTGATCACGGCGTTCGGCACCGCGCTCGCCGTCAGTCGGCCGCGCCCATTTTCACGAGAGCGCTTCACTTGACGAAGCGCTCACGAGTGATATACTCCTCTTTCGCGTGTCCGCGCCCCACCATGCCTTCCAGCAGGAGTCCTGAATGGCCCTGGCCGAGACTGCCAGCCAGTTTGAGCTGGCCCCGCGCCGAGAGAATTTTTCACATATTCCGGAGGTCCTCCCCCTCCCGAATCTGATCCAGACCCAGACCGAATCGTTCCAGTGGTTCGTCCAGACCGGCCTCCGAGAGCTGCTGGACGAGATCACTCCGATCACCGACTTTACCGGCAAGAACCTCGAGCTGCACTTCCGCGACTACTACTTCGAGGAGCCGAAGTTCAGCGAGGACGAGTGCCGGACCCGGGACCTGACCTACTCGAAGCCGCTGAAGGTCGAGGTCGACCTGGTCATCAAGGAGACCGACGAGGTCAAGCACCAGACCGTCTTCATGGGCGACTTCCCATGGATGACGGACCAGGGCACCTTCATCATCAACGGCGCCGAGCGCGTCGTGGTGAGCCAGCTCGTCCGTTCACCGGGGGTCTACTACACAGGATCAGAGGATCCGGCCACCGGCCGGATGCTGTTCGCTGCCAAGGTGATCCCGAACCGGGGTGCCTGGCTCGAGTTCGAGACGAGCAACAAGGACCTGCTCAGCGTCAAGGTCGACCGGAAGCGCAAGATCCCGGTCACGACCCTGCTGCGTGCCGTCGGGTTCGAGGACAGCGCCGAGATGCTGCGCCTGTTCGGGCCGGTCGACGACAACCCGGAGCACCCGTACGTCCAGCTGACCCTCGACAAGGACACCGCCGCCACCCAGGACGAGGCCCTGATCGAGGTCTACAAGAAGCTGCGCCCCGGTGACCCGCCCACGGTCGACAACGCCCGCGCGCTCGTCACCAGCCTCTTCTTCAACTTCCGCCGCTACGACCTCGGCCGCGTCGGCCGCTACAAGCTGAACAAGGCGCTGGCCGACGTCGTCGCCAAGCTGAAGATCGAGCTGCCAGCCGAGTCGAGCCCAAATGCGCGCGACGCCCGGGTGATCAGCCGCAACGACATCGTGGCGATCATCGGCAAGCTGATCGAGCTGAACAACGGCCGCGGCACCGGCGACGACATCGACCACCTCGGCAACCGCCGCATCCGCGCCAACGGCGAGCTGATCCAGAACCAGTTCCGGATCGGCCTGCTGCGCATGGAGCGCGTGGTCAAGGAGCGGATGACGATCACCGACGCCGACCAGGCCACGCCGAACACCCTGATCAACATCCGCCCGGTGGTGGCGGCCATGAAGGAGTTCTTCGGCGGCAGCCAGCTGAGCCAGTTCATGGACCAGACCAATCCGCTGGCCGAGCTGACCAACAAGCGCCGCCTCTCGGCGCTGGGTCCGGGCGGCCTCTCGCGCGAGCGCGCGGGTTTCGACGTTCGTGACGTGCACCCCTCGCACTACGGGCGGATGTGCCCGATCGAGACGCCGGAGGGCCCGAACATCGGTCTCATCGGTTCGTTGGCGACCTACGGCAAGATCAACAACTACGGCTTCATCGAGACGCCCTACCGCAAGGTGCGCAAGGTCGTCGGCTACCGCGACAACAAGACCGATGTGGTCGGGCAGGTGCTGGCCGAGCCGCTCACGCTCAAGGATGGCAGCAAGGCGGTCGCCCGCACCGGGACCAAGATCGACGACAAGCTGTGGGCCTCCATCAAGGAGGCGAAGGTGGCCGGCGTGCGGATTCGCCCCGTCGTCAGCGCCGAGATCGAGTACCTCGCCGCCGACGAGGAGGAGAAGTTCTACATCGCGCAGGCCAACGCCCCGCTGGACGACACCCAGCACTTCGTCGAGGAGCGGGTCATGGTTCGCTACCGGGACGAGTTCCGGGTGCAGCCGGCGGACGACGTCGACTACATGGACGTGAGCCCGAAGCAGATCGTCTCGGTCGCGACCGCGATGATCCCGTTCCTCGAGCACGACGACGCGAACCGCGCGCTGATGGGCTCGAACATGATGCGCCAGTCGGTGCCCCTCCTCCAGCCGGAGGCTCCGGTGGTGGGGACCGGCGTCGAGTACCGAGCCGCGTTCGACTCTCAGCAGGTCGTGATCGCCGAGGCGGCCGGGACGGTGGTGAGCGTCACCAGCTCCGAGATCCAGGTCGAGCGCGACACCGGGGATGTGCGCGACACGTATGGGCTGAAGAAGTTCCTGCGCTCGAACCAGGGAACCTGCATCAACCAGCGACCAATCGTCGACGTGGGCGACCGCGTGGCGGAGGGCCAGGTGCTGGCCGACAGCTCGAGCACCGATCGCGGCGAGATGGCTCTCGGCCAGAACATCCTGGTCGCCTTCCTGCCGTGGGAGGGCGGGAACTACGAGGACGCCATCGTCATCAGCGAGAAGCTGGTGCGCGACGACCTGTTCACCAGCATCCACATCGAGAAGCACGAGATCGAGGCGCGCGACACGAAACTCGGCCCCGAGGAGATCACCCGCGACATCCCGAACGTGGGCGAGGAGAGCCTGCGCAACCTGGATGAGGACGGGATCATCTACGAGGGCGCCGAGGTCAAGCCCGGCGACATCCTGGTCGGCAAGATCACGCCGAAGGGCGAGACCGAGCTGACGGCCGAGGAGCGCCTGCTGCGCGCGATCTTCGGCGAGAAGGCGCGCGAGGTGAAGGACAGCTCACTCCGCCTGCCGCACGGCGAGCGCGGGATCGTGGTCGACGTCCGGCAGTTCAGCCGCGAGAGCGGCGACGAGCTGCTCCCCGGCGTCAACCGGCTCGTCCGGGTCAGCGTGGCCCAGAAGCGCAAGATCGCCGTCGGTGACAAGATGGCCGGCCGCCACGGCAACAAGGGCGTGATCGCCAAGATCCTGCCCGTCGAGGATATGCCGTTCATGCCGGACGGAACGCCGGTCGACATCGTCCTGAACCCGCTCGGCGTGCCGAGCCGGATGAACATCGGTCAGATCCTGGAGACCCACCTTGGCTGGGCCATGAAGACCCTTGGTCTCCAGGCGGCGACGCCGGTGTTTGACGGCGCCACCGAGGAGGCCATCCGGGGGCGGCTGGTCGCCGCCGGCCTGCCCGAGGACGGCAAGACGGTCCTGTACGACGGGCGCACCGGTGAGGCGTTCGACCATCGCGTGACGGTCGGCTACATCTACATGCTGAAGCTCCACCACCTGGTGGAGGACAAGATCCACGCCCGCAGCACGGGCCCCTACTCGCTCATCACCCAGCAGCCGCTGGGAGGCAAGGCGCAGTTCGGCGGCCAGCGGTTCGGCGAGATGGAGGTCTGGGCGCTCGAGGCCTATGGCGCGGCGAACATCCTCCAGGAGCTGCTCACCGTCAAGTCGGACGACGTCATGGGTCGCGTGCAGACCTACGAGGCGATCGTCAAGGGTGAGGAGATCCAGTCGCCCGGTGTGCCCGAGTCGTTCAAGGTGCTCATCAAGGAGCTCCAGGCGCTCGGCCTGTCGGTGGAGATCCTGAACGAGAACGAAGAGGAGATCCGCTTCATCGAGGACACCGGCAGCTATCCGCTGCCGGACCTCGGCGGGATCAATCTCCAGGGTTTTGAGGAGTAATCGGGGAAGCGGCGCCGAGAAGGCGCCGCGACCCACCCATCGGTCCATTGCCTGCCGGGGCCTGGTCAGCCCTGGCGTCCCGAGCCAGATGCGGCGTCAGCCGCAGGAGTCGTAAGCCGCTCATGCTGGAAGTCAACAACTTCGACGCGATCCGGATCAGCCTCGCGTCGCCCGATCAGATCAAGGGGTGGTCGTCGGGCGAGGTGACGAAGCCGGAGACGATCAACTACCGCACGCTCAAGCCGGAGAAGGACGGTCTCTTCGACGAGCGCATCTTCGGACCCACCAAGGACTGGGAGTGCTACTGCGGCAAGTACAAGCGCATCCGCTACAAGGGCATCATCTGCGACAAGTGTGGCGTGGAGGTCACGCGGTCGAAGGTGCGCCGCGAGCGGATGGGGCACATCAAGCTGGCCAGCCCGGTCAGCCACATCTGGTACTTCAAGGGCACGCCATCGCGGCTGGGGATCCTGCTCGACATCAGCCCGCGCAACCTGGAGCGGATCCTCTACTTCGCCCTCTACGTCGTGACCCGCGTCGACGACGCGGAGCGTGAGAAGGCGCTGGCCCGGATCGACGAGGAGATGGGCGAGCGGATCGGCCGCGCCCAGGGCGTGGTCGAGGAGAAGCGCGGCGAGCTCGAGGCGGCGGTGGCCGACAAGCGCGCCGAGGTGGAGGCCGCCTACGAGGCGGACCTGCGCCGTCACGACGAGCGCTTCGCGACTCGCTCCGAGGAGCTGGCCAGTGCCGCGCAGGCGGTCGAGGCCGGCCTGAAGGGCACCCGCAAGCCGGTGGCGGAGGAGATCGTCTTCACGCCCACCGGCGAGGTGGTGGCCAAGCCGGGCGACGCCCCGAAGGACGCGCTGGCGGCGCTGCGCAAGGCGGTGCAGGACGAGGTCGCCTCCGTCGACGCCGACGTCAAGCAGGCCAAGGCCGAGGCCAAGGAGCGGCTGGATGGCGCGCTCGCCGACCTGACCTCCGGGATCGACAGCGCCCTTGCCACCGAGCGCGAGGGGGTCGCCCGCGAGACCGATGACGCCAAGCTGGCGGCCCGCGCCGCCAGGCAGCAGGTCACCGACATCAAGGTGATGCAGACCCTCACCGAGTCGGAGTACCGCAACCTGACCGACCAGTACGGCCGGCTCTTCGACGCCGGGATGGGCGCCGAGGCGGTCAAGCGCATCATCGAGGCGCTGGACCTGGACGAGCTCGCCCAGCGGCTGCACGTCGAGATGCGCCAGACCTCCGGTCAGCGGCGCAAGAAGGCGATCAAGCGGCTGCGCCTGATCGAGGCCTTCCGCAAGTCGGGGGCCCGCCCGGAGTGGATGATCCTGTCGACCCTGCCGGTGATCCCGCCGGACCTGCGCCCGATGGTGCAGCTCGACGGCGGCCGCTTCGCCACCTCCGACCTCAATGACCTCTACCGGCGGGTCATCAACCGCAACAACCGGCTGTCGCGGCTGCTCGACCTCGAGGCGCCCGAGATCATCATCCGCAACGAGAAGCGGATGCTGCAGGAGGCATGCGACGCGCTGATCGACAACGGCCGCCGCGGGCGCGCGATCGCGGGCACCGGCAACCATCGGCTCAAGAGCCTGTCCGACATGCTGAAGGGCAAGCAGGGCCGCTTCCGCCAGAATCTGCTCGGCAAGCGGGTCGACTACTCCGGCCGCTCGGTCATCGTGGTCGGCCCGGAGCTGAAGCTGCACCAGTGCGGCCTGCCGAAGAAGATGGCGCTCGAGCTGTTCAAGCCGTTCGTCATGCGGCAGCTGGTCGAGAAGGGCTTCGCCCACAACATCAAGAGCGCCAAGCGGATCGTGGAGCGCGTGCGTCCCGAGGTATGGGACGTGCTGGAGGAGGTCATCAAGGACCACCCCGTGCTCCTGAACCGCGCCCCGACGCTGCACCGGCTCGGGATCCAGGCCTTCATGCCGGTCCTGGTCGAGGGGTCCGCGATCCAGATCCACCCGCTCGTCTGCTTCGCCTTCAACGCCGACTTCGACGGCGACCAGATGGCGGTCCACGTGCCGCTCTCGACCGCCGCCCAGAAGGAAGCCAAGGAGCTGATGCTCTCGACGCAGAACCTGCTGTCGGCGGCCGACGGTTCGCCGGTGGTGTCACCCACCCACGACATGGTGCTGGGCTGCTACTACCTGACCGTCGAGGCGCCGGACGAGAAGGGCGCCGGCAAGGTCTTCTCCAGCGCGGACGAGGCGATGATGGCGGCCCAGCTGGGCTACGTTCACGTCCAGGCGCCGGTGCGGGTCGAGCTCTCGATCCGCGAGACCGGCGAGGGCACGGACGGCGACGCGCCGGCCCAGCCCCAGCTGGTCGAGACGACCCCGGGGAGGGTGATCTTCAACACGGTCATCCCCGAGGAGCTCGGCTACATCAACCGCGTGATGGACCGCAAGGGCCTGAAGGCGCTGATCGCGCAGTGCTACCGGGAGCTGGGGCCGGCGGCCACCACGCGACTGGTGGATGGCATCAAGACCCTGGGCTTCCACTACGCCACGGTGGCGGGCATCACGATCGGGATCGACGACATCCGCGTCCCGAAGGAGAAGGTCGCGCTGCTGGCCAAGGCCGATGGTCGGGTGACCGATATCGACCGCGAGTTCCGCAAGGGCTTCATCACCGAGGATGAGCGCTACAACCAGACGGTTGACGTCTGGCGCGAAACGACCGATGCGGTCACCAAGAAGATGCTCGACGGGCTGGACCAGCGTGGTTCGGTCTGGATGATCACGCACTCCGGCGCGCGCGGAAACGTGACGCAGGTCCACCAGCTGGCGGGCATGCGTGGCCTGATGGCCGACCCCTCGGGCCGGATCATCGACCTGCCCATCCGCAGCAACCTGCGCGAGGGGATGAGCGTGCTCGAGTACTTCATCTCGAGCCACGGCGCCCGCAAGGGACTGGCCGACACCGCGCTGCGCACGGCCGACTCCGGGTACCTGACCCGTCGCCTGGTGGACGTGGCGCAGGACGTCATCACCCGCGAGGACGACTGCGCGACCAGCGTCGGGACGTGGATCACCCGCGACGAGTCGCAGCAGATCCCCGAGCCATTCGTGGATCGGCTGATCGGTCGCATGGCGGCCCTCGACGTGGTCGACGAGAAGACGGGTGACGTGGTGGTGGCTGCCAACGCGGAGATCGACGAGATCGCGATCGAGCGCATCGACGCGCTCGGCCTCGACCGCGTCAGCGTGCGCTCGCCGCTCACCTGCGCGGCGCGTCACGGCGTGTGCCGGATGTGCTATGGCCGCAACCTGGCCACCGGCCGCCTGGTCGAGCTGGGACAGGCGGTGGGGATCATCGCCGCCCAGTCGATCGGCGAGCCGGGCACGCAGCTCACGATGCGGACCTTCCACACCGGCGGCGTCGCCGGGGAGGACATCACCCAGGGCCTGCCGCGTGTCGAGGAGCTGTTCGAGGCGCGCATCCCCAAGGGCCAGGCGACCATGACCGAGATCGACGGCGTCGTCGAAGTCGTGCGCGCCGGGCAGGATCAGCCGGTCACGGTGCGGGTGACGCACCGCGAGGCCTACGACACGCCGATCAAGCTCACCCCGCAGCACGAGGTGCTGGTCGCCTCCGGTGACGAGGTCGCCGAAGCCCAGCTGCTCGCTCGCCTGGGCGAGGGCGACGAGGTGGTCGAGGTCAAGGCGCCGTCGGCCGGGCGCGTCACCAAGAAGGGCAACACCCTGACCCTCCACTCGGAGGACGTCGACACGCGCGAGTACGCCGTGCCGCACTCGGCGCGCATCCGCGTCGAGACCGGCGACGACGTGCTCGCCGGCGACCCGCTGACCGAGGGCTCGCTCAACCCGAAGGACCTGCTGCTGATCAAGGGCGTGGACACCGTCCAGCGATTCCTGGTGGCGGAGGTTCAGAAGGTGTACCGCTCACAGGGCGTGACGATCGCCGACAAGCACGTCGAGATCATCGTGCGCCAGATGCTGCGCAAGGTGACCGTCGACTCTGCCGGCGACACCGAGCTGCTGCCATCCGAGCTGATCGACCGCTTCGAGTTC
>Ga0214471_10003102_pt1 | contig 12879 bp, 23 predicted proteins | sample RVTome_5_FD_207665 | JGI IMG/M metagenome (GOLD analysis project Ga0214471, IMG submission 207665) | Soil microbial communities from uranium-contaminated site in the Upper Colorado River Basin, Wyoming, United States - RVT142D155 | ecosystem: Environmental > Terrestrial > Soil > Contaminated >...
CCCGCGCGTGTCGCCCGGCCCGTACACGTTCGCCAGCCGAAGGACGGATGCGCGCCCGCGCAGCGTCTGGTGCAGCACCTGCTCGGCCCAGACCTTCGACGTGCCGTATGGCTCGAACGGGCGCAGCGGGCTCGTGATCTCCCACGGCGTTTCCCGGGCGTCCATGTCCCCGTACACGCACCCGCCGGAACTGGCGAACACGACGTGCTCGACCTCGTGCCGCGCCGCCGCGGTCGCGAGGTACTGCGTTCCGACGACGTTCACCAGGTAGGTCAGCGCAGGGTCCGCGAGTCCCCGCGGGACGCTCGCCTGCGCGGCTAGGTGAACGATCGCGTCGGGCTTCACCGAACGGACGCGCGCCTCGACCACTGACTGGACGGTGATCTCCGCAGGCCCCATGAACGTAAAGTGCCCTCGGTCCTCCAGCGCGCGGCAAACGTGCGCCCCGATGAACCCGTCCCACCCCGTCACCATCACCCGCATTCGCAAGCCTCCTCCCACGAAGACCAGGAGTGCCCTACGCTAGGAGCGGAGTGCTGTCCGGGATGCCCCGCCAGAAGTTCGCAAATATACCCAACAATCGGAGCGAGCGGGCTTACGCTCCGACACGGCAGCCGCTGTAGCGGCTTCTCGGACGAGCGCGGGCGCGCGCCTGTATGCCGCCAGCCGCTCTCCTCGAAAACCTGCTCCCGCCATTTGCACTCCCTGCCGTTCAGATTGTTCCGCTGCCCGCTGCCGCCCTCGCCGAGCGTCTCGCGGATCGCGGATGGGCTGGGGTACCGGTGAGTGCGAATCAGCCCGCGCACGGCGGACTTGAACGCGCGTTCCCGGGTGGTCTGGTACGGCGGCTTCTCAAACTTCAGGGTAACGGTCGCCTCGAACGTGTCCCCCGGGCGTAGATGAATCTCCTTCCCGAACACGTGCGTAATGCAATAGGTGCTCCCCGTCCAGCGTACGCTCATCAGGTGCGCGGGCCGCCCGTCCTCATTCACGTCCAGCATCGGGGAAGTCCTTCCTGCGGATCTTCGCGATCCGCCTGCGGCACGTAGACGTGTCCGACCCGTCACGCACGACGATCCCCTCCGCGTCCTCGGCGGGATTCACGGCGCTCTTGAGCTGTTGCACGAACCCGCGCACCCGGTCGAACTCAATAGCGCCGTTCATATAGAGCTCCGGAACGTGCGTCAGCCCGGCCGCCTCGCAGAACGCCTTCACAGCGTCCCAGCGGAAGAAGTGCCGCACACGACCGACATCATCAAGCGCGGCGACGTCGAAGACGACCATCTGCCGCTCTGGGAACAGCCGCCCGGACGAGTTGATTTTCGGCCCGACGAGCTCCCCGTAGACAGCTAGCTGCGGCCAGCCGAAGGGCTCGAGACCGTGCTTCCAGTTCACGGTGCTCAGCAGCGCCACCCCGACCTCCGAGTAGAACCGGTCGCTCTTGTCCTCCGTCACCAGCCCACTGCGCTTCCCGATCACGCCGTCCTGTAGGTCCACCCACATATTCGATCCGTCGAGCTTCTCCGTGACGACGAGCTTCTCGGGGTCTACGTAGTGCAGGCCCGCCGTTTCCGGTAGCAGCTCGTCCACCGCCTCCCAGCGGTTCTTGTTCCGGCCCTCGGCCTCCCAGTGCGCGAGGCGGTACAGCGTGCCGATCTTCGGGTACAGCACCTAAATCGCCACCAGCTTGATGACTTGGTCTACCTTGAAGCCGTAGGTATGCGGGACGCCCGCGCCGTTCTTTAGGGCGTCGTAGATTTTATACGCGGCGTCGAGGTCCAGGCCGTGCCCAGCCACACGGCCCAGGATCGCCACAAGTACGCTTGCCTCGAAATGTGTCAGCGTCAGCTCCACGTTGCGTGTGTCCGGAACCTCTCCTGCCCGTTTCGCCGTTGCCATTTAGCCCTCCCTTTGTCCGTGCCAGACTTCCCTGGCCGTCTTCCCTGAGTGATGCGCGTGGCAGAGCGCTTGCAGGTTCGCGCGGTCGTACGGCTCTCCGCCCTCCCGCATCGGGATGACGTGGTCTACGTCCGTCGTCGGGCGCGTGCAGCCGGGCTCCTGGCAGAACGGGTGCTCCTGGATGACCTGCCTGCGCAGGCCCTTCCACCGCCGCGACCGGTATACATCGCGGAAGTCCCCGCGGTGCTCTGCGTCGTACGTCCGGGTATGCAGCGCGCAGCGCGTCTCGCGCGTCAGCTCGGGGCAACCGCTGACGACGCAGGGCGCGAGGTTCTGCCTCACGGCTTCCCCTTCCTCGCGTAGTCGAGCCGCTCGAACAGCCGCCCGATTAGGAAGCCCAGGTTCAGCGCGGCGACCGCGACGATCACGATCTCGCTCACGCGGGCCATTCCTTTACAAAGTCCCTACCACCCAGAAATGCCCCAACACCGTTCTGGTGTTTGAAGATGCGAGTCTGGTGCGCCACTTCACGGAATAGCCTCTCTACATCCGACTCCCGGGTTGCGATCCACTTCAACGCAAGGTCCCGCACGGCAAGTTCGGTAAAGCTACCGTCCACCAAGGGTAGAAAGTTGTCCATGTCTTTGTGGCAGCGGTGGCACAGCAGAGCTAGGTTCTCAACCTCGTCCGATCCTCCATCCGACACGGCAACCAAGTGCGCACGTTCGATCCGATTCCCACCCCCACACGACTGGGGCTTTGACGACGATCTATGCTGGTATGCAGCGATACGCTGGGCAGAAGGCATTTTGCGAGGGTCCCTTCGGCGAGGGAAGTCAGACAAGGGCTTCACGAGCCCGCACTTGGTGCACTTCTTCTCGGTGTCCATCATCGGCGGACCCAGGAGAGATCCCGGCCTATCAAGAGCTCTGTCATCTTCGCTAGGTGAGTGTTTTGCATCGAGATCACCTCCGTATCGAAGTTGAACTCGCGCGCTAAGTCCCTGACGCCGTCTGCATCGTCGTAGGTCATCAGGAACTCGCCTACAACTTTGCTGGTGACTCTAAACAGCTCCTCGTGGTCCAGCTCGAAGTACTTGTACAGCCGGCTCCCGGCTTTCTTGCCGGCAGCGGTGTAGGGCGGGTCGATAAAGAAGACCACGTCGCTTCGGTCAGCGTAATCCCGCATGACCTCAATGCCGTCGCCTTGGACGAAGCTCAGCCGCTTCCGGTAGGCGTGGATCTCCAGGATCCGCTTTCGCAGCGTAGCGGGGTACCAGCGAGAAGAGATCCCTCGGCCGTTCTCACCGTTCTTGAGGGGAGCAGACCCCGGAGCGAGAATCCCGCCGTGATAGGTGCGGTTCTTGACGATGGTCTGGAAAGCCTTGTCCACGAGAGACCGAGGCTTCGCGGACATCGCCTCGGCGACAGATTCAATCGAGGGCTTAAAGTCGAGTATCCGCTCGACAAGCTCCGGCCCCTTACCGCTCACTAACACACGCCAGACCGCCGCGACCTGTTCATCAAGCTCGACCATGGTGGATTCGGCGACCAGATCTTCAGCAGCCGCGGTTAGACTCACGATCCCGCCACCCGTGAACGGCTCAACCAGTTTTGCCGGCTTGTCGGGCAACGACTTCAGCCACTGCCGGACACGCGGTACAAGCCAGGTCTTGCCTCCGGGATAGCGGAACGGGCTCCTCTGCGGAACGGATGCCACGTTGATGGGTTTCGCGAGGCTTTCGCCTCCCCAGATGTCGAGCTGTTTCATCTTCAGCGTCCTAGCTAGTTGTCGAGCTTCGCCTGAAGATGGTCAACGAAGTCATCGACGGGACCAGCGTTACTCGTCGTCACGGTCAGCATGGAAGGTTCGAACAGAGTGTAGACGACCCTGCGCGCAGCTCGATGGTCGTAGTCCGTGCTCACGCTCGCCTCCTCGTCGGGGTCGCCTTCGGGGACAGCTGCACTGCCTCCGCTTGCCAGTCCCGGGTCATAACCCGGTCATCGAACCAACAGCGCGGCCTCCGGCGTGGCCCCGGAGTCTCCCGCGTGGCACCGCAAGCCGGACACTTCCAGCAGCGGATCACCGGTAGCCCGCGAACTCGTAGATGAATGTGCCACGCTTATAGTAGGTCTCTCCGATACGGCGGTACTGCGCGACCATCCCGGCCTGCAAGTGTTCGTCAGGCCGACCTATGCCCAGTCCATAGATCGCGCGCGGCTGCACCATGACCTCGTAAGCGGGCACCGCGCTTGGCAGCTCCCGGACCGTGCGATCCTCGGGACCGCCGATGAAGTACGCCGTCACGCTCACGATCCGCCTCCATGTTCTGCCCAGTACCGCCGTATGGTATCCCAGATGTCCTGCTTGAGATTCAGCACCGCCGCGCACCGTCCCTTCCGTCCGGCTCGAACCGGGAGACCGCTAGGTCCTCGTCCCGCGCCTGCTCCGGGGGCTCAACGTCCTCCAGCAGCTGCGCGATCTTGGCCGCGGGTCGGCGGAAGTGGAGCAGCCGCTCCGCGATCAGGATCTCGTGCGGCAGCAGCTCCCGACCCAGCTCCCGCTCGACGTCCCCGAGGGTCACGGCTTGCTCCCCTTCCGCAGCCACTCCTCGAACACCCCAGCGCTGTATAGAACGACGTCGCGCGTCGTCTTGTCCACCTTCCGGTTGATGCGCGCGTGCAGCCTGACCGCGGCCTGGAGCGCCTCGGCCCGTATCTCTTCCGGCCTGTTCATGTCACCCTCCTTAGGGCTTTCTGGATCTCTGCGGCGGGGATGATGCGGCGCACCGTGTTCGCCGAGCGCTTCAGGGAGCGTGTTCGTGCGGCGGCGTAGGCGGCGGCGGCGTCGGCGGCGTCGGCGTAGGCGGCGTCGGCGTAGGCGGCGGCGGCGGAGGCGGTGACGGAGTCGGCGGCGGAGGCGGCGGCGGCGGCGGCGGCGGCGGCGGCGTAGGCGGCGTAGGCGGCGGCGGAGTCGGCGGCGGAGGCGGCGGCGGCGGAGGCGGCGGCGGCGGCGGCGGAGGCGGCGGCGGCGGCGGCGCGCACCTGCTCGGAAGTGGCCTTACCTTTCGTCCACGCGAGCGCGACACGTAAGGCCTCGGCTGGCCGCTTCTCGCCCTTCGGCACATGCTTCAATGCAGGGCGCGCACATTCAACAGCCGCTCGGACAACGAGCCGATGCAAGTCCGAGTCCTTCTCGCAAACCCTTCCCGCAAGCCACAACATCCAGTCGCCCCGATCACATTCAGTCCAGGCCCTCTCGATACCGCGGCGTCCCACCCATCGAACGGCCGATTCGCAGGCGTTCAGGGTCTTTAGCTTACTGGCAAACGTCATATCGCTCTCCCTCCTGTTACAGGTGTAGGGGCCGGATCGTGGTACTGGTAGACCAGGCCCTGCGGACCGCGCTCGAGGCGGTACTCCCCGCCGGTTGCGGCAACGGGCCACACGGCCCGCAGGTCCTTGAACCGCCTGCGCTCCATGTGCCAGGGGCCTCCAAGTAGGAGCACGATCTCGCTCACACCCGCCGCCGTGCCGCGATGAACGCCCAGCACCCCACCTGCGCGGCTGTCCCGGCCGCAGCCAGCCACAGCCCCAAGGACGCGAACGTCCCGACATAGATCGTGAGTACAGTCCCGAGCGTGACGCTCGTGGAGAGCGGCACCCGGGCCGCGGCGTTCCGCAGGGTCGGGACGAGGCTGGCCACGATGACGAACCCGCCCGCAGCGAGCACAAGATCCTGCCAGGTCATATCGCGTCCTCCTGTCGGAAGGGCCACGCCCGCGACTCAGGCGTCGCCGGGTCTCCAGGACTCAGCCGCTCCTGACTGTCTAGCCCGCCCCACACCCCGTACCGTGTACCGCGGGCATCGGCCAGGCACTCGTCACGGACGGGACACCGCTTGCATACCCACTTAGCCTTGGTGAGAGCAGGATCTTTCGGACTGGCGAAGAACCACTCCGGATCTACGTCCGGGCTTCGGCAGGCTGCCTCCTCGCGCCACGTTACTTCCGTCTCCATTCCGCCAGCGTCCCGCCCCAGATCCCAGGTGAACGGGACTCGCGTGCCCGGGCGAGACACTCTTCCAGCACGGGGCAAGTAGAACACAGGGACAGCGCCCGGGTAACGCGATACTCTTGCACGGGGCGCTTCGCTTCCGCCGCGTCCTCGATCTCGAAGAAGTCGTTCGGGGTCTTCGTACGGCGGCACGCTGCCTGGTTCTGCCAAGTCATCTACCGGCATGATACGTTCCCTCCTGGGAAAACGCTACTCTCCGCCTAGTTCGCGGTCGCACTCCTCACAGCGCGGCGGGATGGAGACCCCGTCGGCGCGGCAATCAACGCACTCAACTTCCGTAGCCACCGTCCACCTGCTTCCGGTATTCCGTCTCCGCGACGGGCTCAAGATGGGCGATCAGTATACGGCGCTCGCCGATGTCCGGGACGCGGATCTCCACTTCCCCGGTCCCGAGCGGGTGCACAGCTACCACCTGCCCGACCTGGCCGACGAAGAACCGACGGCTGGCGTGCTGCGGCAGGCGCCGGATCCGGACTTTCGACCCGACGGTCACGACCCCTGAGCCTCGGCCGCCATGCGCCGCACAGCGGCCTCGCCACACAGCCTCAGCAGGTCCCGTGTCACCCGGTCGGTAGCCTCGGCGCGGCACGTACTGCATTGCCGTACTTCAGCGCGCGTAGGGTGTTGAGTCGAGTGCCCTAGCAGCAAGTCCATTGTCTGGCTCCTTTCGTCAGGTGTCGGGTCTTAGAACTTCGCCGCACAGACCGGACCGATCCCGGCTTCGATCGAGTCCTCGTTGGTAAGGGTGGCCCCGCAGTTACAGCAGACTCCGTAGATCGCGCCGAACTCCTTGGCCTTGGCTAGGTCCATCCGGTGCTCGGGGCGGATCCTTTTGACCGCACCGGCTTCGTACTTGAACCGACCGCGCTCGCCCGACGCGACCTCGAGCCGTTTGGCGTACTGGTTGCCCGAGCCGTGGACCGCGTGCTGGACCTTGTAGACCGTGCCGTCCACCAGGTAGATCCCGTCCTCGAGCGCGACACGCTCGATGCGCGGCTTCCGGTCAAACTTCAGCGCCGTCGCGACCTGCTTCTCGGAGAGCCGACGCCCGGCCTGGACCTGGTCCGCGAAGGACTCGAGGATACCGAAGTGCGCGCCACCGGCGAACGGGCCGGTGGACGCCGCGTGGTGACGCAGGATCTCGAGCGCCCGCTCGTAGTCGGGGCTGGTCGGGGGTGCGGTCGCCATCAGACGCTCGATCTTGGCCGACGCTTCGGACTTGGTCAGGTTGGCGGTGTCGATCGTCACGTTGCGCTCGTCAGCCAGCCGCTGCAAGAACGCGACCTGCTTCTCCGACGCCGCGTTGATCTGGCGGTCCATCTCCGCCGCGCGGCCAGCGCGCTTGTTCTCTTCACACATCTGGCACCGCTCCACGCCGTCCGGGTAAAGCGACTCTTCGAGGATGTAGGGCTGTCCGCAGCCCCTGCACTCCATCTGCGTCCTGGTCATATCCCTTTACCCCTTTCCGTCCGGTACGAGCCGGTCTGCCTTGGTCGTGTCCATGGCGCTATTATCGGGCATCGGACGGCAGATGTAAAGGGGTTTTAGAAAACTTTTTTACCTGTCCAGGGTCATCCCCGGAACCACCCAGTACCGGCGCCCTCCGGTAGCCCGCGGGGGCTGGTGGGTACCCGGATAGCGCCGTTTGAGCCAAATGACCAGCTCACGGGCTCCGGCAGGGAGGTCGATCCCCGCGGCCCGGGACTCCCGGACGACGTCGTAGGGCAGCACCCGTACCTCCCCCGGCCCTGAGGCGACGATCGCTCCGTCCCCGCCGGGCGTCATCTTCCCGTCGCAGAACCGGAGCGCCTCCAGCCAGGGGTCCTCGGCGTCCGTCCGCCGAGCCCAGAGCCGCTCCCAGTCGGGTTCGGCCAGGACGCCCGGCACCCCCGCCTGGGTCCGGAACGCCCGCCAGGCGTCGTGTCCGGCCCGGAGGAAGCCCATCGTCTGCTGGTACCGGTCGGGGAGGGTCGGGTCGCCGTACGGCCGTACCTTGAACAAGGGCCACGCCGCCAAGAACTCCAGCAGGTCCCGCCCCAGGCCCGCCCACCTCCGGGGGTTGTCGCGCAGCCACTCCAGCGCCTTCCGGTTCCGGGTGTCTGGATCGAGCGCCACCAGGACCAGGCGGTCCATGTGAGAGGTTTCGTAAGTGCCTTGCTCGCCCGAGACCAGGAGTCCCGCCCAGGTGCTGACCTCCGTCAGCTCCGTGAGGTTCTGGGTCATGCCGCCCTTCATGCTGGGCTGCCCGTTGTAAGCGTCACGGAGGATCTGCTGGAGGCGCCGCATACTGTCCTCTCGTGCCGCCGGGCGGTACTCGTCGAACCAAACGGGGAACCCGATAGAAGCGTTCACCGCGCAGTCCACCGCGTACGGCGTGGTGGAGGTCAACGTCAGGCCGACGTCCGAGAACCCCAACGTCCGGAGCACGGTCTCCAGGAGAACAGTCTTCCCTGCACCCGCCTCCCCTGAAACGAACAACGCGGGCGCCGGAGCCTGACGGCCGCGGAGTAGCGTTGCTGTGAGCCAGCTCAGTAGGGTCGCCATAGCAGGCGGGTCGTTCAACATCTCCAGCGCACGGATCGCGAGCGGATCCCAAGGCCCAGGATCTAGCGTGTAACGCCCTTCCAGCTTCGCATCCCCTCGCGGGGGCGGTACATACCGAGCGCGGTCGGCCCCGACGGTGCCGCCAGGCCAGACGTACCCCCGGCCGATCCGCCCCACTTTCGAAGACGTGGTCTCCAAGGGGAGGTAGCTGGATTCAGCCGCGAGCCAGTTCAAGAGCAGGGGAACAATCGGCGGAGGCCCTAGGAACGCGCGGCCACGCTGCACCGTCCACCGGGTGAACGTCCCCGCGTTCGCTAGATCCGTCGCGCGTAGAACCGTCTCGTGTCCGTCGTCCTCCAGCCGCACGTCCCATGCGGGTCCGGCTTCCGTGACGAGCTCCCGCAGCGGGCGGAACGCGAAGTCCGCAACCGGCTCCCAGGTGGTCGTCGTCGCGCGGTTCTGCCCCCGGCCGCGCGTGACTTGCTGGGCGCGGCAGAACACTCCCGCCCGGACGTCGATCGTACCTGAACCGTCGCGCGGCACGGTAGCTCGGTCGATGATCTGCCAGGCCGTGAGTCCACTGGACAGGACGTCCTCCCCTTCAGGGAGACGTACGATCCGCGCAGGCACGCTCGCCTCTCGGAGTGCAGCGTACCACCGCCGCGCCGCCTCGAGCCCTGGGCGATCTCCATCGAAAGCCAAGTAGACGAGTGCCCTGCTGCGCAGAGCATCGAGCTGTCCGTCGTTCACCCGCTGGTTTGCGCCGGACGGCAAGCCTAGTACGTCCCACGAGCGGTCCTCCCGCAGACCGTATGCCGCCCAAACCGTGTCCGTCTCCCCTTCGCAGAGGAGAACGTTCGGAGCGCCGTGTGCGCGCCAGGATCCGTAGAAGCAGGACAACCGGGAGCCGGGCTGTGTCCAGCGCCCGCCGGAGCGCCGCGGATCACGAAACTTCACTCCGACTACCGCCCCCGCCGCGTCCCGGTGAGGGAACGCGACCGCGGGGGTCCCGAACCCCGACTCAGCCGGGCCAGCCCCAGCCCATCCCCACTCGGCGACGGCGTACTCCCGAAAGTCCGAGAGAGCGAAGTCTGGGCGGTTCGCGTCGTCGGCTTTGGTCTGGCAGAACCGTTCCAGGGTCCGGTGTCCGAACTCGGACATGTCCGCCAGGCGCGCGTGAATGATCTCTAGATCCTCGCGGACGGGCCGCCGCTCCTCGTACTGCTTCGGCTCCCACCCAGCCGCCTTGAACGCGGGGAGCAACTCTGAGTCAATAATGTCGCACGCCGCGCCGAACCCGACCCCTCGGACCAACTGAACTAGGTCGATCACGTCGCCGTTCGTGCCACAACCAAAACACCCGAACCGCTGCGGGACGCCGTCCTCGAGCTTCCAGATGTTGAACGAGGGTGTGTCGTCTTGATGCCCGGGAAGGGGACACTGCACAGCATCCCCGTTCCCGGGCGCCCAGACGCCGAGGAGCGTCCCGACCGCCCATTCGATCGGGAGCTCCTTCTTAATGCGGTCGGTACGTGAAACCCAGCTCACGTCAGACCGGCTCTAGAAGGGGACCTCGTCCGGAGCCGGGGCCAGGGCCGGAGCCGGGGCCGGAGCGACCGGCTGCACGGGAGCGGCAGCGACCGGCTGGACAGCCGGAGCCGGGATCACCGACTGGGGGACAGGGACGGGAATCGGAGCCGGAGCCGGGGCGGGAGCCTGCGGCAGGGGTACCGCGGCCGGGACGTCGGCGGGCTTGGTTCCCTCCAGCTCGTTCGAGCCCGCGTAGTCTCCGTCGGCCCGCACGCTCAGCTCCGCGATACAGGACTGTCCCTCCAGTGCTGCCGCCAGGACGTCCAGGGCGCGATCACGGTCGCCCACCTGGAACGCCTCAACGAAACCCGCGGGCGGCCCCGCGAGCATCCCGGCGATCTTCTTCTGGAAGTAGAAACTGCCCTTCTCACCGGGGCCAGGAACGAACAGGTTCACCTGCGCGGTCTTGCCCTGCTCCGGACCGGACAGCACGCCCAGGTCCAGGAACAGCATCTTGCCCTGGTAAGGGCGCGTCTCCGTGATCTGGACGTGGTATACCCCGCCCGGCACAGACTGGCGGTCTCCGCCGCTGCCGCCGTAGATGTCTCCCCAAGTTTGAACCGTCAAGCTGTACCTCCTTGCGGCTGCGCCGCGTCGCTTGCGCCCGGTAGAGCGCCGTACAAGGTCTCGATATTCGGGTCTAAGATGCAGGGACCGAACCGCTCTGTGATGAAGTGCGTCCCGTCCTTGACTTCCAGGTCGTTCTCCGGCCGCTGGTCCAGCCACAGACGCCGGACGACCGCCCCGTTGTCCAGACGGACCTTCTCCAGGTACCCCACGACGTCCATCCAATACGGGGTGTTCCTCGCGATCTGGCCCTGCATTAACGGGCGGATGTGCCCGTCCTCGTCCTGCTTCGCTCCGGCGATGAACACCGCGCAACGCACGCCCGTCGCGGGCTCCTCGGTCATGTCCTTGATCTCGCGGACGAAGACCTGCATGTGCCGGTTTAGGTCTCCGAAGTCCTGGATCCGGAGTGACTGGAGACCTGGTCGGATCTGCTCGGCGACGCGGATCTGCGCCTCCATCAGCGAGTCCACTGAGACCGAGCGGAACGGGTGCTTCCCCGAGCGAAGCCACTGCCGCGCGGTGTCAAGCTGCGGGAGGGTTTGTGCGCGCAGGACGTATGTACGGGTCGGGGACTTCGCTAGCTGCATCGGATCGCTGACGCCGTCCCAGGGCGTTGCCTGCCGCCCGTTCGGCGAATAACGCGCCCGGCCCTCCAGGTCGATGATCAGTCGGGGAGGCGGGGTGGTAGACGCCAACCACGACTTCCCGGCGCCGGACGGGCCAATGACCAAGGCGTTCAAGGTTGGATCCGACAAACTGCCTCCTTAGCGCGTAGGATACCGCACCTGCTAGTCATCCGCATACCGCGAAAGCGGGTCGTGTTGTTCGTAGAGCGCCTGGATCATTCCCTCCGCGTCCGACCCATCGTCCATGTGTCCGGGGCCGCACACCGCGTAAAACTGACAGTCCCACGAGCAGTCGCGGGTCGGGTTCGGCGGAGCGACCCGCTGCGGGTTTTCTCCTGCGTCCAACCGCGCGCGCGCCTGTTCGATGTTCCGTGCGATCTCGGTCACGTGCCGCCAGTGGTTCCGCAGCTCCTCGACGTTATGACGGACCGAATGCCTCCCGTAGAACGGCGGCTTGGCCGCCTTGGTCCGCTTCACCTTCCGGAGCATGTTCAACAGCACGCCGTCCGTGCGCACCGACGGATCCCCGTCCTCTAGTGACTTCAGGTGCGCGAGCAAATCGTAGGTCAACATCTGGAAGTTCGTCTGCGCAGTCTTCGGAAGGTCGGCCAGGTTCTGGACCGTCTTGTGTTCGAGCTGGAGCCGGAGTCCGTCCGAGCGCCGCAAAGCCGCGGCGTCGAGCTTCCCGAGGAGGCGGTGTTCCCCGAGCGCCACTTCCACCGGCTGCTCCGCGGCGTAGACGTCCAGGTCCACATCCCCGCCGTCCTCCTCGAGCCACTGCATGTAACCCTCGATCATGATGACCGCCAGCTCCGCGCAGGCAAGGATCTCCTTAGCCGCTTCGGGGTAGTGGTCGAGCATCGTCTGCGTCTTGTCACGGACTGCGTCTAGCGGGTCGCGCCGATCGGTCGGACGGTAGTACGCCTCTAGCCCGGAGTGGACGAGCGTTCCGATGTCCAGCGGGGCAGACCCCTCGTGCCGCCGTTTGGTCAGCGCGCGGTAAGTTTCTAACCACCACTTCCTCCGGCAGCGGAACCAGGTCTTGAGCTCGGACTGGGTGAGGATCATCCGCCGAATCCCGCGGCAGGCGCAGCCGGAGCAGCGCGGTCCTTCACGTATTCTGCTCCGTTAACATTGAACACCACAGCTGCCGCGTGGTCCTCGTCCGTTTCATCAAAGTACCATTGCATGAAGTGACGGAAGGCGGACGCCTTGAACCGGTTTAGCTCCTCCGGGCCGTCGGCTTTCATCCAGTTGTTCGCGTCGTACTTTTCCGCACCCCGGGTCAGGAGCTCCGCCCACCGCCGAAGAAGGGGACCGCTCGTCACCAGGTGCCAGAGCGTCTTCCCCTCCTGGACGTCCCGCTGCATCCCGCTTGCGAAGTGCTGCCGCTTGCCGCTGTCTTTCGTCTCGTACATCAGTGCTTCCTCCGCCACGCCCCGCGGGCTTTGGCCAGCTCGTCCCAAGTCGTCCGCCGGATCTTTACGCGGCCCCCCGGGTCGTACAGCCAGGCACGCAGCTCTAACGCCTCGCCCAGGGCGCGCTCCGCGTTCGCCCCCAGCGAGCCCTCCCAC
>Ga0214471_10003103_pt1 | contig 12871 bp, 11 predicted proteins | sample RVTome_5_FD_207665 | JGI IMG/M metagenome (GOLD analysis project Ga0214471, IMG submission 207665) | Soil microbial communities from uranium-contaminated site in the Upper Colorado River Basin, Wyoming, United States - RVT142D155 | ecosystem: Environmental > Terrestrial > Soil > Contaminated >...
GCGTGTCTACGACTTCCGCGACGATTTTGCCTTTGCTTACCAATATCTTTATCACCGGCCAGACCAAGCCTTAGATCCGCACCGCTCAGAACCTTACGAAATCCGGGTGAGAAGTTTGTGCGATGAGTTGAGTTGTTACTCATTTGCCCGCCCCGACCAAGTCAACTTAAGCGACCGGCGCGACAATTTGGCTGATACCTTTACCGTTATTCAAGATGAAGAGCAAACTTACCTGCAGTGGCACTTTCGCGCCCTTTATGAACCAAAGACTTTTACTTTAAGCTACACGGTGGACAATGCGGTGACCTTGCACGAGGACGTGGCGGAGCTTTATTGGCAGTTTGTGGGGGATGAGTGGGAGGTGCCAACGAGCAATATTAACATCACGGTGACTTTGCCGGAGGGCCTGCCTGCCGGACAGGCAGGCATTGATGGCGAACAAATCGCGGCGTGGATGCACGAGGTGCAGGGTGGGACCGTTAGTATTATTGGTGATCGGACCGTGACCTTTGTTTTGGCGCACAACCCAACCGGAAAATTTACCGAAGCTAGAATTATCTTTCCTCGAGAAGTAATGACTGGTGGTGCGGCCGGTAGTGCTTCACGAGCGTTGATTGTGGGCCAGGAAAATGAGTTTATTGCCCGCACTGTTCAAGCTAACCAATGGGAGCGGTGGTTCATTTGGGGCGCTGTCATTTTAGTCGGTTGGGTGTGGTTGGGGGTCTTGCGGGAAGTTTATCGCTTCGTGCGCCACGACATTCAGCGCATTCCACCGGCTAACGCTGCCGATCGCTTTTGGGAGCCACCCAGTGACTTGGAGCCGGCACTGGTCGAGCAATTACTGAAAGGCACTAAGACCATTAGCGCCAAAGCCTTTACTGCCACCGCTCTTTCACTTGTCCAGCAAAAATTGGTTAAGATCGTGCGCAGTAGTGAGAAAAAAGGTTTTTTGGTCAAAAATTGGCAGTATAGTTTTGAGCAAACGGGCGCGCCGCGGCAGGCGAATAAAGCAAAAAAACTGTCGGCCACCCAACAGCAGGTTTTCAACTATATTTTTGAGGTCGTTGGCCGCGGCGCCAAAACTGTACCTTTTGCCGATTTACTTCGCTATAGCAAGAGCCACAGCACCAGCGCTTACCACTTTTTGCAAAATTTGGGCCAACAAGCCTTTGCTAGCAATCTCAAACAAGGCATGTTTACAGCGAGCCGACCGTCACGGTTTTTGAGTTCTTTTCGACCGTTGGGCCGGCCGTTGTTAGTGTCGCTTGGGTTGTACTTGCTTTATGGTTTACTGAAAGTTTTCAATCCTTATTTATCAGCTGGCTCGTTGGCGATAGCAATCCCGCTCATGCTCCCGTTCCAGTTTTTCATTCCTGGCGCGATTTTTTTAATCATTGGCTTACTGCGAGAAAGTTTGCCGCGCCGCACACAAAAGGGCTTGCGCGAAGCCTCTCTCTGGCGAGCGTTCAAGCGTCACATGACAGACTACCAGCAAACAAAAAAATACCCGATCGACTCGGTGATTTTGTGGGAAAAGTACCTGGTTTATGGCACGTTGTTTGGGGTGTCGGCCAAAGCGCTGGCAGATTTACCGCTTGAGTTTAGTCAAAAAGAATTTCAAACGGCCGCCACTTATTGGGGAGTCAGCTCGCTTGACTCAGTTGGTTCAGCCACCGCCTCCACGGCGTCATTGGGTACAGCCTTAAACTCAGTTTCTTCTGCTCTCACGTCACTATCTAGCTCCACGTCCAGCAGTTTTGGCGCCTCTGGTTCCGGCTCTTCCGGCGGTTCTTCCGGTGGAGGAGGCGGAGGTGGAGGTGGTGGCGGTGGAGGAGCGGGGTAGAGTTTACTTTGTCGCCGCAGATAAATTGGTACTGATAAAAGTATTGAGACTGACTCCCTCTTGTCTAGCTCGATAGACGAGATTGCGATGTAAGGATTTTGGCAACCGTAAATTCAATTTGCCGCTAAATTCATTTTTGACGGGTTCTGGGATTGCCAGGCCTTGATCTAGGGCGGTTTCAAGCCAAGCTCTTTTAGCGTCTTCAATCATTTCTAAAACTTCTTGTTTAGTTTCTCCTTGGGTGAAACAACCGGGAAGTTCTTCAATTTCAGCAAAATATGACCCATCGTCTTCAGTAATACGAATGGCATAATCAAAATCGAGATAGTAATCCAGATTTTTTTTATTTTTCATGATTTTCTCCGATTAGTTCTAATACTCTTTTGACATAGACAGGTTTAATAAAAGGTCGTTTATAGGGCATGGTGACGATAATATCTTGTTTTGTGTAAGTGTAGTGACTGCTACCAGAATTGGGTTGCCTCCTTTCAAAACCCTGGTTTAATAAAATGTTGTCGAGAGTTTCAAAACTAACTGTTTTCGGGTTATTAAGCGCTTTTTTAAATCTTTTCTCCCTTTTGGTCACTAAAAAATAGTACTACTGGTGGTACTATTTGTCAAGCGGCTCTCTCTTCTAGTGGAACGACTCAAAAAACCAAGTACAATAAGAAGATCAGATGGCAAAAGCAAACCACGATCACAACCAGCTCTTTAAGCTCCGACATACCGCTGAGCATGTCCTGACGATGGCCATGCGGCGGCTTTATGGCGCTGACCAAGTCATCATGGCTATGGGACCGGCAACGGACGACGGTTTTTATTTTGATTTTGATAGTCCGGCGGATTTCAAAATTTCAGAGACTGATTTCCCCAAGATTGAGGCAGAAATGCAAAGAATTATTGATCAAGATTTGCCAGTGGTGCGCCAGGAAATTTCGCTTGCCAGTGCGCGAGCAATGTTTGCCAGCAATCTTTACAAGCAAGAGTGGCTGGATGAGATTGAAGAAAAAGGCGAGCCAGCCAGCGTCTATTGGTTGGGCCAGCCTGACCAAGTTGACCAGCCCGACCAAGCCGATTCGTTTGTTGACCTTTGTTCCGGCCCGCATGCCAATTCCACCGGCGTAATTAAAGCTTTTAAACTCTTGAGTATTGCTGGCGCCTACTGGCACGGCGACGAAAAAAACAAAATGTTGACTCGTATTTATGGCACGGCCTTCTCTTCACCTGCGGAGTTAGACAAATATCTAACAAATTTGGCGGAAGCCAAAAAGCGCGACCACCGCAAACTAGGGCGCGAGCTAGACCTGTTTAATTTCTCAGATTTGGTTGGTCCCGGTCTACCGCTGTGGTCGCCCAAAGGCACCATCTTGCGCAACTTACTTGATGATTTTGTTTGGCAATTGCGAAGCGAAAAAGGCTATCAAAAAGTCGAGATTCCTCACATTACTAAAAAAGATTTATACCAAGTCAGTGGTCACTGGGACAAATTTGGTGATGAGTTGTTTCGAATGACCACCAAAGAAGGCCATGAGTTTGTGATCAAACCAATGAATTGCCCGCATCACACCCAGATCTATGCTCGCCGCCAATTTAGTTACCGTGAAATGCCCCAGCGCTACGCTACGACTACCATGGTTTACCGCGACGAGCAGACGGGAGAACTAAATGGTCTGTCGCGGGTGCGGGCCATTACCCAGGATGACTCACACGTTTTTTGTCGTCCCAACCAAGTAACTGATGAGGTTAATGCAGTTTGGGATGTGGTGGAGTCGTTTTATAAAGTTTTTGATTTCGAACTGCGACCACGTCTTTCACTTCATGATTCCTCAGAGCCGGAAAAATATCTGGGCGGCGAGGAACGCTGGTTGGCGGCGGAAGAGCAACTGCGAGAATTGGTGCAAGCTCGAGGCATTGAGGCAATTGAAGCCGTGGGTGAGGCCGCCTTTTATGGTCCTAAGCTAGATTTCATGGCCTACGATTCATTGGGTCGTGAGTGGCAAGTGGCTACCATTCAACTTGATTTTAATATGCCAGAGCGCTTTGACTTGTTTTGTATTAACGAGCAAGGCGAGCAGGAACGGGTGGCAATGATTCATGTGGCGGTGATGGGCTCGATTGAGCGCTTTTTGTCAATCTTGATTGAGCATTATGGTGGTGCTTTCCCTGTCTGGTTGTCGCCAGTGCAGGTCAAAATTTTGCCGATCACCGACAATCACCTAAAATATGCCCAGCAAGTTAAAGTCCAACTAATCAACCAAGGCATTCGCGTGGAAATTGACGACCGCTCCGAGCGCCTGCCGGCTAAAATTCGTGACGCGCAACTGGAAAAAGTGCCCTATATGTTGGTAGTGGGGGACAAAGAAATGGAAAGCAAACAAGTCAATGTGCGCCAACGCGATGGCTCGCAGGAAACGGTTGGTGTCGATAGCTTTCTGGAGAGTCTTCTTCAACAGGTTACCAATAAGAATTAACCAATTTAGCCAACGCTCTTAATGCAGGTCCGGAAATAAAGTTTATTCCTCGTTAACTTCACTTTCACTCTCATCCAAACCCGTCATCATTTCGCCAGTCGACTTTGGTGTGCCCAAATTTTTCAAGACTAGCCGATCCACCGTAAACGGTGCGGCCAGCGAAATAACTTCCAGCGTAAAGATTGACAACTCAAAGGCGCTGGGGATTTGGTTAGTAATGAAAAAAGCGCCCAAGCCCACAGCGCTGGCATTAAATACGGTGTCTTTGAACATTTGATTTTGTAGTTGGCCAATCTCGCGGGAAGGCAAGTTCATTCTTTCCGCCAATTGGCTTTTGCGGGCAATTCGAGGAAAGCCGTGGTAAATTAGCACTGAAAAAGTGGCGATGGCGGTAATAGTGTTGAAAGTACGATTGGGGATACTGACATCGCCGCTAAAAATCCTAAACTCCCAGGCCGTTGGAAAATGCCGCACTGCAAACCAAGCGATGATCAGGAAAGCCACTAAATAGCCGGAGGTGTAACGCCCCCAGCGACCAGCAAACAGTTTTTGCTCTGTTTTGCTTCCCTGTTGACTACGAATTGCTCGGCGGGCAATAAAAACTAGGGCTTGAATAACAATCAACGCTAGCCATACGATCAGTAGCACCTGCCAGCCGAAATCAGTAGTTTTAGTAACGCTCAGGTAGGGAATTTTAAAAAAAGTATCAGTGATCGGATAATCAGGATAAGGCACCCAGCTATAAAGCAGATCTGGATTGATGTTTTTAGTGTAAAAATCTGTTAAAAACAAGCGCCCCATGGAGATGTAAGAAACCAACTGCATGATAAAATCCACGGCATAAAATAGAAAAGTGACGTTGCCTTGCCGGAATTTTTTTTTGAGTACAAACTCTTGCTGGTCAGGAGTTTTAAGTTGAGTAATTTCTTGTTGAAAGTCTTTGATACTGCTGGCCTTAATTACTCGGATCATCCGAAAGGGGATCAGCAAAAAAGTTTGGAAAATACCCAACAGCACTACAGACACCCACATACTATTAGTGACGGCATAAAACAAAAATAAGAAACTGGCATAGAACTGATAACTTAGGCCTGAAAAAAAGGCGTAAATCAGAAAAATAATACTGGCCAGTGATATCAGCATGCCGAAAGTAGGCAAGTTGACGTTTGAGCTGAGGCGGGAGTCAGGAGCGAGTGGTGGTTGGTTTTCAGTTTGGTTGGCAGTCATCGACCAACTTATTGTACAGCACAGATAATCACTAGTGCTATAAATACTGTTGGAATTAAATTGGCAAAAAGTCGAGTGCTAGAAACTCTCCAAATCCACTTTGACGCCTGGTCCCATGGTTGGAGAAAGAGTAATCTGGACTATTTTATCCTTGAGGGCATTAAGTAGTGCTTGCAAGTTTTCTATCAGATCCTTGGTTTCCATACTAGTTTGTCCAATTGGCACTTGGATTAAGGGCTGTTTTTTTTCAGTTTTCAAAGTTTGTTTGCCAGCCGACAACTCTTTAACGGCTTGGGCGGGATTGGCGGTGAGGGTGCCATTTTTGGGGTTGGGCATCAGGCCTTTGGGACCCAGCACTTTAGCCAGCTTTGCCAGTTTGGGCATGAATTCAGGCGAACTGACCAAGACATCAAAATCCAATTTGTCAGCCTCAATATCTTTTAAAATTTGCTCATCAACCACGACCACCTTACGCACTTTGCCAGCCGCGTGAGGCAAAGTCACTTCGCCGGTTACCTCCAGGTTTTTAACTTTAAGGTTAGCACTAATAGTACCGGGAAACTTGCTATAAGAGAGTTGTTTGATCAGTTCTATGGCTGAAAGCGGATCATAGCGGCGAGTGCGATCGACTTTAGACTTGACCGCTGAGTATTTTTTACCACGCACTCGTATGACTTTTGGTTTGGTGGTTTTGGCCATAGGTTGATCTGCGGCAGTAGTTGAGGTTGAGTCAACTGTGTCGACGGAAAGCCCAAGCTTTTTGTCGTTTGTGGCCTTTGGTGCCTCTACGATTTTCACCTCCATTTTTTGGCTGGACATATCTACGTTTTTGGTCGTACCCATATTTTCCTTGAACTCTTAGTTTTGACTTATTGTCACTTGACTAGTCTTGAACCTTGACTCCCATACTGCGTGCTGAGCCCTGAACAGATTTCATGGCTTGTTCTAAATTATTAGTATTCAAATCGGCCATTTTTTGTTCGGCAATTTGTTTAACTTGCTCGGTGGTGAGGGTGCCCACGATGTCTGTTTTGGGGGCACTACTGCCTTTTTTCAACTTTAATAGTTGCCTAATGAGATCTGAAACTGGTGGTAATTTGAGAACAAAATCAAAAGATTTATCTTTATAAACCGTTAGCTCAGCCGGAATGATCTGACCGCGCTGATCTTTTGTTGCATCATTGTACTGTTTTAAAAACTCCATCATGTTAATACCCGCTCCACCTAAAATTGGCCCGATGGGCGGTGCAGGCGTAGCTCCACCGGCGGGCAGATTAAGCTTGAGAATTTTTTCGATTTTTTTTGCCATAATTTTTTACCAAGGCGATATTTTAACACGTTCCAACTTTTACACTTTTTGCACTTGCAGGAAGTCCATTTCCACGGGTGTTTCGCGCCCAAAAATATTAATCAGCACTTTGACTTGGCCTTTTTCTTCATCAATCGAATCCACTGTCCCCAAAAATTCAGCAAATGGACCGTCGGTAATCTTGACGGCTTCACCTTCCACGTAATCAGCCTTAAACTGAGGTTCGGTTTGGGCCATGTATTTTTGAATTGCTTCTACTTCGTGGCGGGGCAAAGGCGTGGGCTTGCTGGACATACCTACAAAGCCAGTCACTCCTTGAGTGGTGCGTACCGCTAGCCAAGCATCATCAGTTATTTCCATTTGGACTAACATGTAGCCGGGAAAGATTTTTTCTCGCACGGTTTTACGTTGGCCGCGGCGGATTTGAATTTTTTCCTGGGTTGGAATCAGCACAGCCAGGATTTTGTCGGTTAATTGCAGGGTTTGGGCACGTTGTTTGAGGGCTTCGGCCACTTTCTTTTCATGACCAGAGTAGGCGTGCACTACGTACCAGCGGGCTTTTTTGTTTTCTGCCTTGGAGATAACCACCAAATTAGGAGAGTCAATCTTAACTTCTTGGCTTTCTGGCACGGCCGGAGTTTCAGTTAGTTCTTCAGCTGGTTGCTCAGTTTGCTCTGGGGGAGTTTTTTCCTCGGTTGCTTTTTTAGCTGGTTGCTGTGTGTCGTTGTTCATAATTTACCTTTGTAGAATAGCGGCCATCATTTTTTGAAACGATAAATCCAGGCTGGCAATATATAAAGCGGCCAGAGTAGTAATACTCACCACCAGCAGAGTTAGCCCTAAAGTTTCGCGTCGACTTGGCCAGGAAACTTTTTTGAGTTCCTGTACCACTTCCCGAAAATATTGGAGCAGTCGTTTCATTAATTAGTTTTACTTATTTACAGACAGGCTATTCTATCAGAAAAAATCAAATCTTTCAGGAGTGTTTTATATAGTATACTTATTTTCCGTTGATCTCTTTGTGTTGACTTTATTGTTGACGCAGTAGCTTAGTTGTAATTTATAATAGTTGTAAAGGAAACCAAGTATGCCAACTGAAGACCATTCACCCAAGGTACGCAAAGCGATTATCACCGATGCTGGTTTTGCCAGTCGCTACTTGCCAGTCACCAAAACTTTACCCAAAGCGATGTTGCCACTGGGCAACAAACCAATCATGCAGTTTATGGTGGAGGAGTGTCTTGAGGCAGGCATCACCGAGATTATTATCGTAGCTACCCCAGAGGGTAAACCGATTTACGAAGATTACTTTCACAATAGCTTAATTCGAATTAAAAAGCAGTTGACTGCCCAAGGTAAGGCGGAGCGCTATGCGGAGGTTCAGGCTATTTTGGACTATCCCAGCAAGATTATCGTCATTACCCAAGACGAAAGTTTGCCTTATGGCAACGGGGCGCCAGTAGCCTCTGCTCAAAAATATGTCGAGGGCGAGGAGGCCTTTTTGGTTCTTTACAGTGACGACATGGTGTTTGGCAGTCCGGGTGATGCCAAAGCCCTAGTGACAGCCTACTCAGCCAATCCAGACGCCTCAGCAATCATTATGGCCCAGATGGTAGCCAAAGAAGTGGTTGATAAATACGGCATCATTTCTTTCAAAAAAAACTCCGAAAGCGAACTAGACCACATTGTAGAAAAACCTGATTTGGGCACCGAACCCTCGCAGTTGGCCTCATATGGTCGCTACTTACTCAAGCCTTCAATCTTTACTTTCTTAACCCCCAACGGTACTGGCAAAGACAATGAGCTATGGACGGTGGACGCCATCACCCAAGTGGCCAAAAACAAAAAGGTACTGGTGGAGCAAACCAAGGGTGAGTGGTTGACCACTGGTGATCCGGAGAATTACTTTCGTGCCCACCTCAAGTATGTGCTAGAAAAAGAGAAATACGGCAGTAAAGTGCTAGGTTGGCTCAATGAGTTCAAAAGCGTTTGAAAACTTGCTCAGTTTGCAGTACGCTTAATAGTGGTCAGAATAAAATCGCACCTTCACAACCAAGCGGGAGGGGTAAGAACATAAATTTCCTCAACAGTTTTTGAAAGGGAAGCGGCGTACTTTGGCCTCGTGGGGTCAAAGTCCTACTACCCACCTGGAGCAATCCGGGGAACTGGTTCTGCCCCTCGCGTTTGGTAGTGAATTCCGCTTTTTGCTTGTCGCCAGAGTTTTCCCCTTTATAATATGTGAGTTGGTTGAAGTGCCTTTGTAGCTCAGTTGGTAGAGCGCAGTCTTGGTAAGACTGAGGTCTCGGGTTCAATCCCCGACAAAGGCTCCAGGTTGGGTGACTCGCTTGAGCATAAATGGCTAAGTGTGTTGCTCGATCAGCGCCAGGATACCGAAGTGGTCAAACGGGGCAGTCTGTAAAACTGCTGGCATACGCCTTCGTAGGTTCGAATCCTGCTCCTGGCACCAAAATAAATAGGGAAGTTTTCACTGATCGGCAGAATTATTGAACGACTTCGTCGTATCTTGAGGGGTCGTCCCAGCCTCTGTGGACGCGATCTGCCTGAGCTTCTAAGGTAAACATTTCCAGTACGGTTTCAACTCCGTCCTCGGCAATTCTTTCGACCACAAACACGACGCGATTAACGGCCTCGATAGGATCAAAAATCATTAAGAGTTGGCAGTAATCCATTAGTTCAGCGATCAACTTTTCACTATCGTAAGCGATAATAAGGTCACTGTCTGCTTGGTCCAACACTCTAGCTTCGTAGCGATATCCGTGTTCGGTTTTTTTCATAAGTGCTTTCTTTATTTAATTTGTTTAAAACAAGAACGAAATTATATCATTCCAGATCAGTTTTGTCCTTTTTATCTGGCGAGTGGTAAAATACACAAGTCTGAGGATGATTTCCGCCGCCTTAGCTCAGTTGGTTAGAGCGACTGTTTTGTAAACAGTAGGTCCTGGGTTCGAGTCCCAGAGGCGGCTCTCTTTTATCCTGTGATACAATACCGCTTTGTAATTTGAAAAGTTTATATGGCAAAAAAGAAAAAAGGACCTCGACAGATTGTTGGCCTACAATGCACCGTGTGCAAACACTTTGGTTATGTGACTGAGTACAACAAGGTCAACGAACAACTCAAAAAACAAACCAGTGGTGAGGGCACTTTCCCCACCAGTAAGTATTGTAAGAATTGCAAGAAACACACTGAACACAAAATGATGAAGAAACTAAAATAAACTGATTGGTTGATGGCAAATCAACTTTGCCGGCCAGCCGATTTCTACTTTTTGTTTTTTGCTATTTCCCTGAATGTTTTCAAGATATTTTTAGTCCCGTTTCGAAACCAAGGATCCTCTCTCTCAATTTTTTTGGTCTTGTGTATTGCCTCGGTTGCCCAAGCGCCATGTGAATTTTTCCGCATGATTTTTTCTAACTGCTCGACAATTTTATCAATTTCGGTTACCTGAGCTACTCCGTGAGCTTTAAATTTAGCCCGAATATTATTTTCCCACTCGCCCCATTCACTCAAAGTGAGCAGAAAAGCCCCGCTGGCCACCGCATCATAAGCCATATCACCAGAGGGTTTGGTAATAAAGCCATCTGCCCAGGGGAAGCCATGGCGAATCAATAGTTCGTTAGCATCAATAATTTGGGGGTGGTAGATGATGGACAAAGGTGTGGTTATTTTTTTGGTTGGTTCAAGGTGAAGCTTGATTTTAGCGCCGACCTCAAATTTGGCCGGGTCATGAGCTGAGATTTCACGATACAAACAACCACACTTGCGGGCAATTTGAATTACCATGTTTTTGATGTCGTAGTGAGTGCCCGCGTAAATTATCAACTGGAATTTAGGCTTAGGCTTGGCCAACTCTGGCAGTAATTGTTTCAAAATACTTTCAATTTCTTCTTTATTAGTTCCTAATCCGCCAGTGGCCAAACACACGCGCAGTGGCCGCCCAGCCTCAGGACTCCAGGCCTGTTTGTGTTCAGCGGCATCAAGGATGCGCGGGTCGATAGGTGGTCCAGTGACAATCACTCGCTTATCGATGCCGGTTTCATCCACTCGCTTATCCATTTTATAAGCTTTGCGGACGAATTCTTCCTTAGTGGCTTTGTCAAAAACACAAAAATAAGCACCTGGATTTTCACTGTTAGCGATATACTCATCGCGCACGTGCGGATCAGTAATCACTTGCACCACAGTTTTGCCTCTTTTCAACAAAATATTGCCAGCGGCGACATGAAAAGACAGCAGGGGTTTTTCTATATTCCTGGTGAAATCCAGTAGTGGCGGTGTGATGCTGGCCAAAATGGGCAACTTGCGTCGACCAAAGCGGTCCACTAGATTTTTGAGCAGTTTTAAAGCGGAAAAACGAGCTACCAGTCGACCGATCTGCTCAGTGAGCATCACACCTGACCAAGCCTCAACACTGACAAAATTAGTTGGATCGAGAATCCAGGCTTTTTTAGGATCAATTTTATCTTGCCAAATAGTCATTGCCTGAGCAATAGTCATCGAGTAATGGGCGCGAGAAAAAACTAAATCCCGCCTCAGGTCATCCTCAGGGAACTTATGTAGTCCCTTAAGGTCTTCGTGATAAGTGCCTGAAACAGTAACCAGCGGGATTTGGGTAGTTTGAAAGTATTTTTTTTCTAATTTTTTGGCCTGTTTGTAAAATTTATGCTTATGCGGCATATTGATAGCTTATTGGTTTTTTGTGCATCATGCAAGAGGAGTGCGGCAATTATGCGGTATAATAAATTGCCGGAGAGTCCAAGTTCTGATTGGCTTCATGACGGTTTTTAGGCTCATGATGTAGTGGTAGCATGAGGGTCTCCAAAACCCTTCGCCTAGGTTCGAGTCCTAGTGAGCCTGCAAAGTGGAAATTACTTCGTTTGAGATGCCTTTTTTCTCGTAAACATCGATACTTTTTTCAGGTTCGAGCCCTTTAGGTTGTAGTGCTACTAATTTTTGCTTGGCCTGATACATGAATAACCAGGGATGGGGTTGATCTATCGTTATTTTTCTGTCTTTTAATGTCAGGTTCGAGCCTAGGTGCTGAATGATCTCGGTTCTGGTTTTATAGTCACCATTGTCGAATTTCTGCCTGGCAGTTCTGGCGAAATCAAAGATACCTTCTGCCGTTTCCATCCAAGAATCAGATTGAGTGAGAGCATCGTCAAGTTTCTCTTGGATGACTACTTTTTCCGCCTGGAGTTTTTGTTTGCGTGATTTGTATTCTTCAGGATCAATGAGTTCATAATTGGCGTTGTCAGGGGCTGTAAAGCTGGCTAAAAGGGAGTCAAGTTGCCTTTGGACTGTTTCAAGGTTGTTTTTGAGGTTTTTCCTGATTTGATCTTTGTTTTTAAATTGATCTTTATGCCTTATCGTGAGCTGCTTTAGGACCCATTCAATAACCCGGGGTGAGAGACTCAAGCCTGAAAGATAGTCAGCCAAGGTTTTTTCAAGTTCTTCCAGCCTGATAGTTCTCTGGCTACACTTCACATTTCGCTTTTTCTTCGTGCAACGGCCGTAAATATAGTGAAGATGGGTTGGATCATGCATTTTATTGATGGATAAGCCGCATTTTGGGCAGTTGGCCCTGTTTTTTGAGGCAAACTTTTGTTTGCACTGGCTGCAAATACACTGGTGTTTTTCTTCCATGCAAACACTACATCCACATTCACCGCATTTAAGTAGCCCCCGATAAGGAAGACTTAGCCACTTTGGCCTTGGTTTTCCTCTTTTGCCCAATAAGGTTTGAATTTCCCAAAAATCAGCCTCGCTGATCATTGATGGATGATTTCCCTTAATTTTTTCTCCGTCTGATGTGTAAATCCATCCGCAGTAAAACTCTTCATGTAAAAGTCTGTAGAAATGACTCCTAGTCATTGGTTTGTTGCCCTGCTTTCTAGTTTTTGGCGTGCGATAGCCCCAAGCTATGTTTAAAGTTTCAAGTGCTTCAAGAACTGGTTTGCCCGCAAGCACGCTGCGGAGTGCTCTTTGGATAAGGGAATATC
>Ga0214471_10003104_pt1 | contig 12867 bp, 10 predicted proteins | sample RVTome_5_FD_207665 | JGI IMG/M metagenome (GOLD analysis project Ga0214471, IMG submission 207665) | Soil microbial communities from uranium-contaminated site in the Upper Colorado River Basin, Wyoming, United States - RVT142D155 | ecosystem: Environmental > Terrestrial > Soil > Contaminated >...
TGCACGACCTCGTCGACGCCGGCGCCAGCCGTCGCCGCGCGGTGGGCGGCCAACGCCGCCAGGGCCAGACCGCCCCCGACCTGCCTGGTGTCCACGACCTCGACCCGCAACGGGTGCGAGCTGGCCACGAGCCTGGCCTGGTCCACGGTCCCGGACAGCTCCGCCGAGAGGTGCACGCTGACGACCGCGTCGGCCCCCTCGTCCTGCGCGTCGCCGTAGGCCTCCTCGAACCAGGCAGGCACAGGCTGCGAGGTGGTCGGCAGCACGTCGCTGGAGGCCAGCCGTTCGTAGAACTCCTCGTCGGAGATCGTGACCCGTGAGACGTACGACTGGTCGCCGAAGGCAACGGTCATCGGGACGACGCGCAGGCCCTGCTCGCCGGCCTCGACCGGGTCGAGGTCCGAGGTCGAGTCCGTGACAACGGCGACCAGCGCCACGTCGGCTCCTAGGAGGCTTGTGCGCAACTGTGGCGCACGCCTGGACGGTCCAGATCGCCCCTGGCTGCGTTGCGGACTCGCTCGCGTAGCGCTGCTATGCGTCGCTCGCCGCGCCTTGCCAGATGACGATCTGGCCTCGCCCAGCCGCACACCACGTTACGCACAACCCTCCTAGCCGTGGGGGCGCCGGGGAGCCTACGGCCCCGGAGCAACCACGCACGGGACCGGCGGACACCGCCCGCATCAACCCGCGGGCTCGACCACGAAGTTGACCAGCCGGTCGGGGACGTGGACGACCTTGACCACCCGCATGCCATCGAGGTACCGGGCGACGTTCTCGTCCGCCTCGGCGGCAGCACGGGCGCTGGCCTGGTCCGCGCCCGTCGGGACCGTGACGGCGCCGCGGACCCGACCCTGGACCTGGACGACCAGCTCGACCTCGTCCTCGACGAGCAGCGACTCGTCCGCGGTCGGCCACGACTCGCTGTGCACCGACCGGTGGTGGCCGAAGCGCCCCCAGAGCTCCTCGGTGATGAACGGCGCGATCGGGGCCAGCAGCAGCAGGACCGTCTCGAGCGCCTCGCGGACCGGTGCACCCGCGACCCCGGCCCGCTGGGCCGCCATCAGGTCGTTGGTCAGCTCCATCATCTTGGCGATGGCGGTGTTGTACTTCCTGGCCTCGTAGTCGGCCGAGGCGCCCACGATGGCCCTGGCGAGATCCTTGCGGAGCTGCCCGACCGCAGCGTCGGATCCCGCGTGCGCTGCACCGCCGGCGAGGTGCTCCATGCTGAGCCGCCACACCCGGGCCAGCCACTTGTGCATCCCGGCCGGCGACACGTCGGCCCAGTCGATGTCGTCCTCGGGGGGCGAGGCGAACAGCATCGTCCCGCGCAAGGTGTCCGCGCCGTGCTGGTCGTAGACCTCTCCGGGACGTACCAGGTTGCCGCGCGACTTGCTCATCGAGGCGCCGTCCATGATGACCTGGCCCTGGTTGAGCATCGCCTGGAACGGCTCGTCGAACGACAGGTGCCCGAGGTCGCGCAACGCCTTGACCACGAACCGGCTGTAGAGCAGGTGCAGCACCGCGTGCTCGACCCCACCGGTGTACTGGTCGACCGGCATCACGGCGTCGGCGACCGCCTTGGGCCACGGACGGCGGTCGTCGTTCGGCGACAGGTAGCGCAGGAAGTACCACGACGAGTCGACGAACGTGTCCATCGTGTCGGTGTCGCGCAGCGCGTCGTCGTTGCCGCACTTGGGGCACGCCACGTGCTTCCAGGTCGGGTGCTTGTCCAGTGGCGAGCCCTCGACGGTGAAGTCCAGATCGTCGGGCAGAGCCACCGGCAGGGCTTCGCGTGGGACTGCGACCTGGCCGCAGTCCGGGCAGTGGATGACGGGGATCGGGGCGCCCCAGGACCGCTGGCGGCTGATGAGCCAGTCGCGCAGTCGGACGTTCACCTTGCCGGTCCCCCAGCCCTTGTCCTCGACGTCGCGGATGATGGCGGCCTTGGCCTGTTGCCACGGCAGCCCGTCGTACTCGCCGGAGTCGACCATCACGCCGGGCCCCACCCACGCCTGCGTCATCGAGTCGGCCTCGAGCTCGTCCAGGAGGTTGCCCTCGTCGTCGGTCGGGTGGATGATCACCCGGATCGGCAGCCGCTCCTGGCGCGCGAACTCGAAGTCGCGCTGGTCCCCGACCGGGACCGCCATGATCGCGCCGGTGCCGTACTCCATCAGCACGTAGTCGGCCGCGTAGGCGGGGATGTCCTGGCCCGTGAACGGGTTGCGCATCTCAAAGCTCAGCCGGAAACCGCGCTTGCCCTTCGAGTCGGTGGACAGGCGCTCGATCTCGGAGCGTGTTGCGACCTCCTCGAGGAAGGCGTCGTACTCGGTGTCGCCGGCCATCCGCTGCTTCACCAGCGGGTGCTCGGGGGCGAACACGAAGTAGGTGGCGCCGAAGATGGTGTCAGGACGGGTCGTGTACACCACCACGTCGTCGCGACCGTCAGCGGTGGGGAAGGTGACCTCGGCACCTTCGGACCGACCGATCCAGTGGCGCTGCATGTTCTTGACGCGCTCGGGCCAGTCCAGACCCTCCAGGTCATCGAGGAGCTGCTGGGCGTAGTCGGTGATCCGGAAGAACCACTGGGTCAGTGGCTTGCGGACGACCGGGTCGTCCGAGCGCTCACAGCGCCCCTCGATGACCTGTTCGTTCGCCAGCACCGTCTGGCACCCGGGGCACCAGTTGACGAAAGCCTGGTCGCGGTACGCCAGGCCGGCGTCGAACAGCTCGAGGAAGATCCACTGGGTCCAGGCGTAGTACTCGGGATCCGAGGTGTGCAGCCGTCGCGACCAGTCGAACGAGTAACCGAGCCGTACGATCGACGAGCGCTGCTCCTCGATGTTGTCGTAGGTCCAGGTGCGGGCGTTCGCCCCGCGCTGCTTCGCGGCGTTCTCAGCGGGCAGGCCGAACGAGTCCCAGCCGATCGGGTTCAGGACCCGGTGGCCGGTCATCCGCTTGTGGCGCACCAGCGCATCGTGGATCGTGAAGATCTCGCCGTGCCCCATGTGCAGGTCGCCCGAGGGGTAGGGGAACATCGTCAGCGCGTAGTACGGGGGATCATCCGGATCGATGTCGGTGAGCGCGTAGGTGGCTTCGTCGTACCAGCGCTGCGCGATCGACGGCTCGATCGCGTGCGGGTCGTAGCGCTCGACGTCGTTCATCGGTGGGGCCTCGCCAACTGCAGTGGGGTTGGCTCGCGAGGCTACCTCCGGGGAGACCGATCCCCGCCGTGGCTTGCCCCTGTCCGGCGCCTGTGGGTCGGGTCGGGTCCTCGTTGGTAACCTCGCTGCGGTCTCGGGCCGGTAGCGCAGTCTGGCAGCGCACCTCCATGGCATGGAGGGGGTCGTGGGTTCAAATCCCATCCGGTCCACATGGCACGAGCCAGCCGAAACCCCCGTCAGACACCCCTCTGGCGGGGGTTTCTCGTTGTTCTGGCTCTGAGCCGTCAGGGGACCGTTTGCGCATGTTGGGCGCAAACGGGGTTGATTACGCCACGAGGATGGCCGATACTGTCGCTGGCCGGTGAGTGGCTTCGGCTCTCATCGGAAGTACGCCCCGGATCGGCTACGGCTCGTAGTCCCGGGGCCTCTGCGTTTGTCGATGATCTAGTCGAAGACGGGCGTCGTCTGCCGAACCCGGTGCGCGAGCAACGGATAAGCCTGCTGGTCAGCAAAGCACAGGTCATCTGAGCGCGCACCGGCGAGCACGTCCGCGATCACCAGGAGCGGCTCGGTCTTGTCGGCGTGGCTGATCGCGAGCGACGCGGGCACCGCGTGTCGGGTGTGCAGCTTCTGCAGGACCTGGTGATCCTTCTCGTCGAGCTGCATGAACCCCCTGACAGGGCCCGGGGTCGGGGGGACGGCTGCTGGCGCCGCCAACGACCGACTGGAGTCTCGAGGCGAAGCCGCCCTCATCGTCCCCCGCTCAGGCCTCGACAGCCTGTACACAACGCACGCTCAGCGATCGGCGGCCCCCCACCGCCCGATTCCCAGTCGCGCAGGATCCGTAACCGTCGGGGCCGTCTGACTCGCGGTGTTCATCGAACACCGGGCCTAGGTGGGCCTAGGTGTCCCGCCGCAACGACCTCGGGCGCGGGATCAGCGCGAACACATGCAGCAGCCGAGCCCACGGTGCCGACCGAACAACGCCAACGGAGCGCCCCGCTGCGACGCCCTGATCAGCGAGTGCCACAGCGCCGCCTGGGCCGCCCGCCGCAAATCTGGCACCCACATCTCAGCTCAAACTGGCCTCCAAGCGTCCGCGACGACGCGCCCGGCTTCGACGTCAGGTCAAGAACCACCAGATGGTGATTTGACCAGACCGAGGAAGAGTGTCGCTAGCTGGCACGGCCGCTCTTCACGGACGAGCTGTGGCGCATCGCGTGCGACTGCCGCACGTCGAATGATTCGTATGTCCCGTCGTCCCCTCTGGATCCGTCTACCTGCGCCGGCCGAAGAGGCCGAACTCTCATCCCGACACTAGGAAGGGAAACATCGTGAACCGGACCGCGTTTCGAAACAGGGGAGCCTCTGTAGCCGGACCGAAGAGTCGTTCGAGAGGGCTACGTCTGACTGGGTCAATTGTACTGGCCGGGCTCCTATCAGCGGCGATGGTGGCGGCCACACCAAGCACCCCCATCGACGGCGAGGTAGAGGGACAGGAGGCCGTCGAATTGCTCGACCACCCTGTCATGCGCGCTGCGGCCGACCTTTACACGGCCGAGGGGTACGAGAGGATTGCCACGTGGGCAAGCCCAGAGGCTATGGAAGCGGGCGCCGAGGCAGCGATCGCTGATCTGCTTGGCGTCGAGGTTGCCGAAGTCTCTGACTTCCTGGCCATCGCGTCGGTCGCCTCACACGCTGCAAGCGAGGCGACGGGGCTCGTTCCGGATTCCGGGGCAGACGCTGCCTCCAGCCACGTGACGCTTGGGGACGTGATCCTGGCAGGCGCCAAGTTCGCCTACAAGGCGAGCAGCGCAGCGGCGAAGTGTCGCACGGCCAACGTCCCAACTTGCGTGTTTGCCGTAGGCACTGCTCTGTCGGCAGGTGCGGACTTGGCCGGGAAGACGGCAGAGTACGAACCTGGGACATCCGCACCAGGCTGGGATTTCCGCCTTGAGCCGAACCCGACGGAAGCGGTTGCGGGTGAGGAGGTCCGGTGGATGGCATGCGTGAACCGCAACATCTGGGCCGACGTGGACCGGGTTGGGGTCGGGGACTTCCTGGCTGGCGCTCCCCCGTTTTCCTCAAAGGGCGGCGGATCCGAGTTTGTGGATAACCCAGCCGAAGCGTGGAGGTGCTTCACGGATCCGTGGGCGAGGTTGAGCTCAACTGCGTCCCCGGGGACGTATGATCTACGGAGCCGTATCTACGGCGGCGCGTCGCTCCGCAACACGTACGTCTCGGACTTCATCGTACTCCAGTCGTAGCCACGGGGCCCGAGCTGAACGGACCCACGTGACGGCGGGGTTGGTCTGGGGTGCGCCAGTCGGCGTGCCCCAGACCCAACGTCAAGGCACACTACTAGGCAACTTGCGAGAGTTCGCGTCGGCGAGTTCCCGAACCACGGTTCCACGCACAACCCACGCTCTTAGTCGGCGGCATGAACAGCGCGGGAAGCATGACAAAGCAGGCCATCGCGAGTCTGTTTCGTTCGTTAAGGGAGACCACCACTGGCCGGCATAGATGCGCATACGACCCGTAGAGGTGTCGCGCGCCTGACCGACATGATCCTAATCGAATTCGGGGCGACCGCGATCATCGCTTACGTCGCTACCGACGGTCTCGGCTTCGCGATGACCGGCGCGGCGCACTTCTTGTCCGTCGCACTGATTGGCAGCCTGCGTCTCGCGTACTATGCGGGGCTTGAAGCATTTGTCGGTGCGACGCTGGGCAAGAAGCTGCTCCGCCTACAAGTGCGGGGGCCCGTGGGCTCGGCGCCCCCGACACTCGGCGCAGCCCTACGTCGAAACGCTTGGGTGACCCTTGGCCTCGTGCCGGGATCATTCGGGTGGGCACTCTGGCTAGGTGCCCTGTTGTCGATCTGGGTCACAATTCAAGCGGACGATGGCGGCCGCGGTTGGCATGATCGGATTGGGGGCGGTACGCGAGTCATTCTGGCGGAGGATTGACGCCTGATGCCTGGGACCGGGTTTCGCCAACCGCAGCTTGTGTCGCCGCCGCCGGTGTCGCCGCCTCCGGACCTGGTGGGTCCTCAGCGTCCATAACCGCTTGGTGGCGTGAACTGATGCCGTGACGTTTCGGCGTTGTTGCTGACCTTGGTGGGGACGGGGCGGTGGAGTCCGAACTCGCGCCGTAGCAGTTGGAGTTGGGCAGTCTTGACAGTGGCGGGCGACACCCGCGACCAGGGCGTCACCCTCGCCAGGTTCGGATGCCAGGTCAAACTCCCCCCAACCGCCACCAGCCGGGTCGCTTCGTGGCTGCGCCACCCCGCCGGTTGACGGCCGGCGCTCCCACCGTGCGCATCCATGGAACCCGCAAATTCAATGGTGTCAGGTGAACCATGCGATCAACGCAGCCACTGACGCGAGAACGAGAAGGACCGCCGCGACCGCGCGGCGCCTTGAGCGGTACGCCAACCGCTCGAGGACGATCTCCACTATGTCAGCCAACATCCGTAGACCTCCCGACCGCAGCGAGCGTACCTGTCGAGATGGCTCGCCGCGCCCAACGCCGCCTGGTCCCATCAGCGTGGCGAACGACACCTGACGGCGGTGGTCCCCCGAGGAGACCTCCAGCGGCGCGCCCCGGCGGACGAGACGAACTTGCGGCCGTGGGGAACCGGCAGGGGAGGGCGACCACCGAGACCAGCGTCGCAGCACCGACCGGACCGATGCCCACGACCGAGGTCAGGTTCGTATCGTAGTCCACACCCCGGGCCTCGAGCTGCTGGTTGATCTGCTAGATGACCTTGTGGTGCGGCGGATGTCAGCCAGCAGCTCGACCACGATCTGGCGTTATCGGCGACCGGATCGCCCGAGCCGAGCGGACTCGGGCGCATGGTCTTGGCGGTCTTGTTGCCAGACAGCAGCTTCTGCGCCCCTCCGAGATGAGGCGCACGACCTGATCGGGATAGCAGCGTCACCGTCGAGTGGTGGAGTCCCGGACACTGCGATGCGCATCGACCAGCTGACCTGTGGACGGGCTCCTACGGTCCAACTGTGGCCACGACTAGCACTAGGTGCTGTCTCGTAATCGGTTCAGCCTCCACGGATTCTCCCGGCGTATCGGGTTTGGTGGGGTGTATCCGAGCTGGAGTTGCGCGGCGTGTCTGATCGCGATGTGATCACCGGTGAGATGTGGGCCTGGATCGAGCCGTTGCTGCTGTCCTCGCAGGGACGACGCGGACGACCCTTCCGTGACCACCGGGTGGTGGTCGAAGGGATCTGCTGGCGGCTGCGCACGGGTGCGCCGTGGCGGGACCTGCCGGATCGGTTCGGTCCGTGGCAGACGGTGTGGGCACGGTTCGATCGGTGGTCGGCGGACGGGACCTGGGCCAAGCTGCTGCAGGCCGCACAGCAGCACGCCGACCAGGCCGGCGAGCTGGGCTGGGACGTGTCTGTTGACTCCTCGATCGTGCGGACCCACCAGCACGCTGCGGGGGCGCGTGACAGCTCCGAGGGTCACACAGGGGGCTCGGTCGAACTACAGGATTCTGGCCGTAGAACCCCCTGATCAGGCGATCGGACGTTCCCGAAGCGGACGTACGACCAAGATCCACCTGGCCTGTGACGCCTCCGGCAAGGCGATGTCGCTGTGGCTGACCGGCGGCAACACCAACGACACCACCGAGCTCGAAGCCGTCCTGGACGGCATCCGAGTTCCACGGCCGATCGGTCGACCGCGCACCACTCCGGACCGGGTGATCGCCGACAAGGGCTACAGCTCCCGCCGCAACCGCAAGCTGCTGTCGGATCGCGGGATCAAGGTCACGATTCCTGAGCGCGACGACCAGAAGGGCCACCGGCTGCGCCGGGGTTCGGACGGCGGGCGTCCCTACGCGTTCGACGCCGAGGTCTATCGCGGGCGCAACGTCGTCGAGCGATGTTTCAGCTGGCTCAAGCACTGGCGCGCGATCGCGACCCGCTACGACAAGAAGGCCATCAATCACCTCGGTGCGCTCACGATGGGATCACTGCTGCTCTGGGCACGCCGATGACGGTTTACGAGACAGCACCTAGCAGCCGTCATGGCAACTCGCTCTGCTCGAGCATCCGTGCCCACCTCTGTCTGGCGCGGTGAAGGGCTCGCTTTGACGCTTCAGCAGACAGTCCGACCGCTGTCCCTGAGTCGGTCGCCGTGCTCCCTTCCATCCATCGAGATAGAAGGTGCTGGTCTCGTGAAGTCAGTCGCTCGAACGTCCCTCGAAGGTTCGCGCGAAGTTCGGCATTCAAGGCGGCGCGTTCCCCATTGTTTCGTGGCTCGTGTTCATGTTCACGCACGCTCGCTCCTGACCAGGAATCCAGGTCTATAGTGACGACTCGTGAATCTAGTCGGGCCGCATCGACGGCCAAGCGGTAGCTCGTGGTTCTCAACCACGCGAGTACTGAGTCTGCACGTCTCTCCCGCAGCTCCGTCCGACGCTCGGCAAGCCGTAGGAACGCTTCTTGAACGGCATCCTCGGCGTGGGAACGTCCGAACCCGCGCGCGACGAGGCCCCTAACCAGCCGCTGGAATTCTACGTAATGGGACTCCACTCCATCGTGGGCAATCTCCACCACACCCTCTTGTTGAGACATTCCCGCTGATTCCGGGAAGTCGGCCATTGATGCACGCATGTTCGAACCCACTTCGATACTCTTGCGACGGGCAAATGGATGTCTCGGCGGGCGAGCCATGACGCAAGGCGCGGCCGAATACCACGCTGCTGGGGGCTCGCGGACGCCGTGGTCGGAACCACGAAGCACGGCTTATGGGTTCGTGGCGCATCTCAAGCGCCTACCCGCCGCCCTCGGACACCAGGTTCAACGACCAGAGTCCGCTCGCGGTGCGGGATTCGTCGGGATGCTCGTCTGAATGGAAGTTGCGCGAAACCCGCGGCGAAGACCGGAGGGGCCGCCAATGTCACCTCGCCGGGGATTGTGGGTCCAACGTTGCGTAGGCGGACGACGCCCGCCGTGACCTCGCCGGCGTTCTTGCCGCGCTCAGGTCAGGGGAGCGTTGTAACGGTTCGGTGAGTCACAGCCACGTTGTTCACACCGAGGAGCAGCGACGATGTCGGGAGCAGCACGGACGAGGCGCGCGTGAGGAGATCTCGGAAGGACTGGTCGGCGAGCGACTCTTCACGGGGATTGCGGAGCGGAGCGGACGGGGGCACAAGTTGAGGTGCCCAGTGAGGTGGCCCGCCACGTCGGGCCCCAGCCCCACCGTGGCGCGCCGCGCACAACAGGCTGAGAAGTCCAGGGCGCACCCGCCCCGCGGGAGGTGCAAGTTGGCGGTCACCGACCGGCGGCCCGAACAGGGTCGAGGACCAGAGAAGTCCCCCACGACCGGAAGATGCGCTTCTCGCACGAGACGATGTACCGCGAGATGTACCGCGTGCGGCGGAGAGCAGGGACCACGGGCCGCTGTGCTGGGGGCTGTTGGGGGGTTGAGGTTGGCGCGCACAGGCTGGAAGCCTTTGGTTCGCAGGATCCAGCCGAGAACCCGAGGTCCAAGCCCATGCGCGCCACGATTGGATTCAACCGTCTGTCACCCTCAACGACGGCGAGACCGTCACGACACGGCGCCGTACAGCAGCGCCGAACGCGGCCTCACGGTGGGGTTGCGGCGCCGCAAGGTTGGCTGCCCCGGGCGCGGTAGGAAGACCCCGTCGGGGGCCGGCATCCAGGTCCCCGAGGCGTGTGTGGGGCTCCTCAGCACGGCCTCACGTTGAGATGTGTCATGCGAGGTTCGCCGAGGGGCCACGCGCGTAAGGGGAGTCCATGCCGATCGGCGAGGTCTCTGAGGACGCGTGCTTCGTCGACCGCCAGTTGCGTGAACTCATCGGGGTGTTGGGACGTGGGACCCAGAATGGGTCGACATCATTGGGCCGTCGTGGTCGCCGGGCAGCCAGACGGCTCCGTTGTTCACGGGGGAGCCGGTAGCCGGGTCTGCGATCTGCCAGCACTCGCGAGTGTCGAGGGCGTCGATGAGCGTGGCCAGTTCGTCCCTGCCGAGCGCGGCCGTGGCCTGACGGGCGTCGCACGGGTCTCGAGTACGACGCGTGAGGTTCCGACGTCGTTACCCAGCAATGTGAAAGCCACAGCCAGGATCTTGGCCCGGACGTGATGCTCCGAGAAGTTCCGGGTTGGCAGCGGCCGACGGGTCTCGAACACGTAGGCATCCCAGCCGTCGACCTCGTCCAGTGCGGTCAGGACGGCAGTCTTCCGTTCACGGCCGCGCAGGTCGGCGTAGTGCAGGCGGTATCGGAGGCGGGTTTCGATGTCGGTGATCTCGGCACGAATCGCCCCGAGGTCGCCGTCGATGACGACCGCAGCCGCCACGACGTAGTGCTCGCCTCGTCCTGCGACACGGCCTGTCGCCAGGTCCCGTACCGGCTTGCGCGATTCGTCCAGGTAGGCCACGAGGTCATCCATCGGCGCGTCCGTTCACGGCCTTGGCGAGCGCACCTCGCAGGGTGGGTCCACCACGAGAGCGGTTGCGCACGGGCCGTCAGGCTCCGGGAGGGGGCGCGTCGGGCTCGCGCTCCAACTGGGCCGTCACCACGCCCGAGCGCAGGTCGGTCGGCAGGTGAGCGATCTGGTTCCAGGTCAGCAGCCGGCGACCCCAGGCCGAGTCGTCACAGATGATCTCGGTGACCGATGCGTTCGCGACGCCGCCGATCGAACGCTCGGGCAGGTCCAGCAGGGCGCGGGTGCCTTGCCACACCGGGCCCCCGTGGGTCACGCAGACCGAGGTCGTCCCGTCCTCGGTGACCTCGAGGATCGCCTCGAGCGTCTCGACGACCCGCAGCCCGAACACCTCGGTGCTCTCGCCGCCCAGTTCACCGACGACGTCGTGACCGTCGCGCCAACGGTCCCATGTACCGGGGTCGTTGACCGCAGCCTCGGTCACGAGCTTGCCCGTCCAGCGACCGAAGTCGCGCTCACGCAACCCCTTCTCGCGAACCGCCTCGATCCCGGTCGCCTGCTGGATGGGAGCGACGGTCTCCTCGCAGCGCTGCAGGTCCGAGGTGAACAGCCGGGCGATCGGGAACGCATCTGCGAGGTACGCCGCCGTCAGTTCGGCCTGTCGCCGACCCCGTTGCGACAGCCCGGTGCCGGCCTGTCCCTGGATGCGGCGCGCCGCGTTCCACTCGGACTCACCGTGTCGCACGAGCACGAGGTGCTTCACGCACCCTCCCGCGCCAGGTGCTGGGCTGCCCGTTGCTGACCGGTCGCCGGGTCGAGCCGGGGCACGTCGGACCACAGCCGCTCGAGCGCGTAGAAGTCCCGTGCCTCCTCGCTGAACAGGTGGCACACGACGTCGCCGTAGTCCAGCAGCGCCCAGCCGGACGACGGCTCACCCTCGCGACGCAGCGGCTTACGGTCGAGTTCGGTGTGCAGCACGTGCTCGATCTCGTCCATCACGGCCTTGAGCTGCCGGTCGTTGGCCGTGCTGGCCAGCACGAAGAGATCGACGACCTTCAAGATGTCGGCGACCTCGAGGATCGCCACGTCCGTGGCCTGCTTGTCGTCGGCCGCGCGACAGGCGGCGACTGCCGCCTCGACGGCGTCGGGTAGTGCGGGCACACGGATCCTGTTCGACGGCTGGAGGGAGCAGGCCCCAGGGAACCACAGCCACCGCGCCGCCGCACGGTCGGCAGGGCATCGTGGACATCGCCAGGTGCGCGACGCTACGAGGGGACCTGGAAGTCGCGGCCGACCACGATCGTGACGTCCACGACCGACTGCGGCGCACGGGAGAACTCGATCCGACCGACCCCGAGCACCCGCTTGATCTCCTCGGCGATCTGGAGCTGGTCGGGATCGTCGCGGTACACGACGATCCGGGTCACCTCGTAGTCGAACGAGTCCGCGTTGCCGGTCAGCACGACCCGGAAGCCACGAGGCAGCAAGAGCCGGGCGACCTCGCCGCCGATGCCCGGCGCACCGTGGCCGTTCAGGATCTGCAGCAGCCGCCCCTGGTCCGCGCTGCCGACCGGGACCGACCCGCTGAACCGTTCCTGCACCAGGGTCCTGGCGCGCGCGACGTCGAGCCGGTACGTGTCGTCCTCGCCGGACCCGATCGGGTTGACCGGAAGGGTGCGGACCACGAGCTCGCCGTCCCGGTGTGCCGTGACGAGCTGCTCGAACATCGTGCGGACATCAACGGTCGGTGCAGCGGTGTCCAGCATGGGTGCGCCGTCCTCGAACACCGCATCCAGGCGCGTCGGGTCCTCCTGGAGTGCCTGCAGCAGCGTGGTGAGCACGAGCTGCGCCCGTGGCAGCCGTGTGAGCTGGCTCTCGCTGTCCTGGGCGAAGGTCAGCAGCTCGGCGAGCCGCGGGCCGTCCAGGTACTGCGCGCCCGGCCGGAACCGGACCTCGGAGCCGCCTGCTTCGTCACGCGTGACCAGCCGCTCGGGCAGCTCCACCGTCAGGCCGCCCACGCGCGTGAACAGCGACGACCAGCCCTGCTCGGAGACCGCGACGACGTGGTCGAGGTCAACGCCGAGCAGGTTGTCCAGCGTCGCGTCCAGCAACGGCCCGTCGCCGAACGCGAACGCGTCACCGATCGGCAGCAGCCCGTGACCCGGCACGTCGGCCATGGTGGTCGTCGGGACGAACATCAGCGTGGTGGTGTCCCGCAGCCGGTCGTGGCCGGCGACCAGCACCAGCGAGGCGCCCCGCGTGGGATCCGCCTCGTC
>Ga0214471_10003106_pt1 | contig 12858 bp, 13 predicted proteins | sample RVTome_5_FD_207665 | JGI IMG/M metagenome (GOLD analysis project Ga0214471, IMG submission 207665) | Soil microbial communities from uranium-contaminated site in the Upper Colorado River Basin, Wyoming, United States - RVT142D155 | ecosystem: Environmental > Terrestrial > Soil > Contaminated >...
GTCTGCTCGTACGTGAGGAGCTTCAGGGCCAGGGCCGAGCGGTGCACCATCTCGCGCCAGCGCCCGGTGTAGGTGCACTTGGCGAGCCAGTGCCGCCAGTACTCCACCGTCGCCTGGAAGAGCGATCCCGATTCGGGCTCGGACGGGCTGAACCCGGCGCCGGCGCCGTCCGGCACCTGCTGGAGCACGAACGTGATGCTCTCGGTCTCGTTGAGGCTGAAGTCCGCGCTCACCCCGGTGCCGTCGAGCTTCAACGGCAAGCGGGTGGCGAGGCCGAGACTGAGGCTGGCCGAGCGGAACACGGCGCCGCCGGGCGTCAGGTCCGTCCGGTGGGGGTCGCGCGCGTAGTTGAAGGCGGGGTGGCACTCCATCCGCAAGGCGATGTGGCCCTTGACCGCGGTCACCTGACGCACGACGCGGTGCAGGCCGTCCGCGCCGGGCGCCTGGCCGACCGGCATGTAGTCGGTGACCTGCGCCACGCCGGCCGGCGAGAGGAAGCGCGTGATGAGGACGTTGGTGTCCGGCCAGTAGAGCTGCTTGGGCCGCGCCTCTCCGTCCACCGGCGCGATCCGGAAGTGGCCGCCCCGGCCGGCGTCGAGGATCGCGGCGAACACGCTCGGGGAGTCGAAGCGCGGGAAGCAGAGCCAGTCGATCGACCCGTTCATGCCGACCAGGGCCACCGTGTGGAGGTCGCCGATGATGCCGTAGTTCTCGATGGGCTGATACGCCATGTCCGGCGTACCTCCGCTGACCGCGGGTCTACTTCTTCCCCTGGCTGATGAGCCCCTGCAGCCGGGAGCTCTTCGCCTGCTCGCGGCGCAGGTCACCCTCCGCCTCCTCGCGTTGCGCCTTTTCGGTCTTGAGCTCGGCCTCCAGCCGGTCGCGCTGGACGCGCAGCTCGTCCAGCTGCTGTCCCATCCGGTCGGTGTTGGTCTGCGCGCCGCGCAGGTCCGCCTGCAGGCGGCTGGTGGGGAGCCCCCACCAGAGGAATCCCACCAGGACACCGACCAGGATGGCGGCAATCGCGGTCACGACGGCGAGTCGACTCATGGTCTCCCTCCTGCGATCGGGGATTCGAGCTGCCGGGTGTGAGTCGCTTATATCACCGACGGCGGCCGCCCGGCCATGTGAACCCTGGCCGCCGGCGGGCCGTTTGCCATCGCCCGGCGGGCCTCGCTCGCCCGTAGTAAAATGGGCGGGCCCATGAGGCTGCTACAGGTGTGCACGCTGCTGTTGCTCCTCCCCGTCGGTGCGGATCTGTCCGATCCCGGCACGCCGGGCGTGTTCTCTCTCGAGCGCGAGGAGCTCTTCCAGCAGGCCGTCACGCGCCTGAACGACTGCACCGGCGGTCACGAGCACACCGGTCCGGCACGGCTCGCGGTGGCGTTCCCGCACCACACCGCCCCCGGGGAGCGCATCATGGACACGGATCCGGCGGGGACCCCGACCCGAGTGACGCCCGCACGGCACGGCGGGAGCGTGCGATCGGCTCGGCGGGAGCTGCAGGCGGCGCCGGCGACCATATCCGATCTCGAAGAGCGATAGCGTCCCTTCCCGAGGATCCCGGTCGGCCCGGCACGTCGTCGGACGTCCGTTCTGCGGGGGCGCAGAGGACACGGAGGGGTCGCAGGTGCAAGGAACGGTCTGGAGGGGGCGATCGAGGGTACGGGCCGAGAGCGAGGGGCCGGGCCGGGGCGCCACCGCCTCGCGGGCGCGGCGACCTCTGGGCGCCGCGTTGCTGGCCTTGCTCGGGCTCGGCGTCGGGTTCGGGCCCCCGGCGACGGCGGCCGCGCCGGCGCCGATCGTCTACGTCGTGCCGATCGACGGCATCATCGACCTCGGCCTGGCCCCGTTCGTCGAGCGCGTTCTGAAGGAGGCCGCCGCGGCGAAGGCCGCGGCCGTCGTCCTCGACGTCAACACGTTCGGGGGGCGCGTGGACGCCGCCGTCATCATCCGCGACGCGTTGCTGAACAGCCCGTTGCACACGGTCGCCTTCGTGAACAAGCGGGCGATCTCGGCCGGGGCGCTCATCAGCCTGGCCGCCCGCACCATCGCCATGGGCGACGGCGCCACCATCGGGGCCGCGACCCCGGTGCAGATGGGCCAGGGCGGCGACACGCAGGCCACGAGCGAGAAGAGCGTGTCCTACGTGCGCAAGGAGTTCCGGGCGACGGCCGAGGCGCGGGGGCGCCCGCCGGTGGTGGCCGAGGCGATGGTCGATGCCGACGTCGAGATCCCGGATCTGGTCGCCAAGGGCAAGCTGCTGACCCTGACGATGACGGAAGCGCTCCAGCACAAGATCGCCGACTTCCGTGCCGACACGCTGGAGGAGGTCCTGCGCCGCCTCGACCTGGCCGGCGCCGAGATCCGCCGGCCGGCCCCGAACTGGGCCGAGCGCATCGTGCGCGTCCTCACCCATCCGGTGCTCAGCTCGGTGCTGATGACGATCGGCATCATCGGGATCATCGTCGAGCTCCGGACCCCGGGTTTCGGAGTGCCGGGGGCGGTCGGCGTCGCCAGCCTGGCGGCGTTCTTCTGGGGGCACTGGCTGGTCCGGCTGGCCGGCTGGGAGGAACTGCTGCTCGTCGCGCTCGGCGTGGTGCTGCTGGCGCTCGAGTTCTTCGTGCTTCCGGGCTTCGGCGTGGCGGGGATCCTGGGGGCGGTGGCGCTGCTGGCCGGGCTCGGGCTCAGCCTCGTGGGCGCCGGCGCCACCCGGGAAGTGTTGCTGCTCGCGGCCGTGCGCGTCGTGTTCTCGCTGCTGGCGGCCCTGGTGGTGTCGCTGGCCCTCTTCCGCCTGCTGCCGTGGCTGCCGGCCACCCGCCGCGTCGTCCTCGGCACGGGGTTGCCGGCCGGCGCCGGCTGGGAGCCGGACGTCGTGAGCCATCGGCCGGCGGCCGGGGCCCGCGGCACGGCGGTCTCGCCGCTGCGCCCGGCGGGCATCGCGGACATCGGGGGCGCGCGCATCGACGTCGTCACCGAGGGCGACTACATCGACGCCGACGAACCGATCGAGGTCCTCCGCGTCGACGGCAACCGGGTCGTCGTCCGGCACGTTCGCAAACCCAAAGAAGGGGCGTGAGTCATGACTGGTATCGAGACGGGACTGGCCGGCGGGTTCGTGCTGCTCCTCGTGGTCCTCGTCGCCGTGGTGATCGTGCTGTACTTCATTCCGATCCGGCTCTGGATCGCCGCCTGGGCCGCGGGGGCGTACGTCGGCCTGCTCACGCTCATCGGAATGCGGCTGCGGCGCGTGCCCCCCGCGACGATCGTCACCGCGCGGATCAGCGCGGTCAAGGCGGGGCTCACCACCATCACGATCGATGACCTCGAGGCCCACTACCTGGCCGGCGGCAACGTCGTCCGCGTGGTGAACTCCCTGATCTCGGCCGACAAGGCCAACATCGAGATGCCCTTCAAGCGAGCGGCCGCCATCGACTTGGCCGGCCGCGACGTGCTGGAGGCCGTGAAGATGTCGGTCATTCCCAAGGTGATCGAGACGCCGCGCATCGCCGCCGTCGCCAAGGACGGCATCCAGCTCATCGCCGTCTCCCGGGTGACGGTACGGACGAATCTCGACCGGCTGGTCGGCGGCGCCGGCGAGGAGACGATCATCGCCCGCGTCGGCGAGGGCATGGTGAGCACGATCGGGTCGTCGCCGACGCACAAGGACGTGCTCGAGAACCCCGACCACATCTCCAAGCACATCCTCAGCCGGGGCCTCGACGCCGGGACCGCGTACGAGATCCTGTCGATCGACATCGCCGACGTCGACGTCGGCGAGAACATCGGCGCCAAGCTCCAGATCGACCAGGCCAACGCCGACAAGCAGATCGCCCAGGCCAAGGCCGAGGAGCGCCGCGCCATGGCGGTGGCCCAGGAGCAGGAGATGCGCGCGCGCGTCGTGGAGGCCGAGGCCGAGGTGCCGCGCGCGATGGCCGAGGCCTTCCGCCAGGGCAACCTGGGGATCCTCGACTATTACCGGATGCGCAACGTCCAGGCCGATACCGACATGCGCTCGTCGATCGCCCGGGATCCGGACGAGCCGTCGTCACCGAGGTCCTAGGGACCGCGATGTCCATCGAGCAACTGTTCTTCGTCGCGATATTCGTGGCGATCGCCATCTTCAACTTCCTCCGCCGGGCGCGCAATCAGCGGCGGCGCGATGGCGACGCCGCCGGTGGCGCGCCGCCCGGCGAGGAGCCGCGCGGCGAAGAGCCGGCCGAGGCGCCGCCGCGCGTCGTCCTCCCGCGGCCACGCGTCATGATCACGCCACCGGTGCCGGAGCATCCCGAGGTGCCCCGGCTTCGGCGGCCCGCCGCGGAACCTCGACGGAGCCTCGTCGCGCCGGCGGCGCGGCCTCGCCGAGCGCGCCGGCGCTTGCTGCGTGGCCACCGGGATGCTCGGCGGGGGATCGTGCTGATCACGGTGCTCGGCCCTTGCCGGGGGCTCGAGCCGCTGTCGACTCCCGAGGGGTCAGTCATCGCCCCCATCTCCCCGCGATGAGGGCCGGCACGGGCGCGCTCGGCGGCGTCCCCTTTGCACCCACCGCCTGACCCATGGACTCGCCCGGCGAGCTCCTGACCCTGGCCGGCACGATGGATGACCTCGAGCGGCGGGGGTTCACGGAGCATTTCAAGCTGAGCGGCGGACGGCTGCGGGGCCTCGACAGCGGCAAAGCGTTCGGCGCCGAGCAGCTCGTCGTGACGGAGTACTACCGCTTCGAGGGCGTCTCCGACCCCGACGACATGGCCATCCTCTACGCGATCGAGACGCGCACGGGCCTGCGGGGGACGCTCGCCGACGCGTTCGGCGCCTACTCGGATCCCGCCATCGGCGACTTCATGGACGACGTCGCGATCGTGTCCGCCACGCCCTTGCGACGACCAGCCTGACCCCCCACGCGCAATGAGGGCGCCAGCGGATGCTCGGGAGCCGCTGGCATCGAACTGGCTCCTCCCGATGCCGAGGCGTTGGACAACTGGAGGAATCCGACATGGGCCTGGTGATCGAAGGTCTCTCCCTCGACGACCCGCTGCGGGCGCACGTCGAGGAGAAGGTGAGCATGGTGACGAAGCGCGTGCGGCGGGGACCCACCGCCGTCCGCGTCGGCTTCACCGATGAGAACGGCCCCAAGGGCGGGGCCGACATCCGCTGCGCGGTGACCGTGGACGTGCCGCGCCGGCCCCCGCTGCACGCCGGCGCCGACGCCGTCAGCCACCGGCTCGCCTTCGACACGGCGCTGGAGGCCCTGGAGCGCGAGCTGGAGCGCGAGCGCGGGCGCCGGCGGGACGCCGCCCGCCGGCCCAAGAAGTACTTCGTCGCGCGCCAGGCGCTGCTGCCGGACGGTGGCGCGGCGCTACCTTCGCCACGGCGCCGGCGCCGGAGCGCGTGACGGTGGACGTTTGCGGCGCGGCCTGATCGCGGGCCCGGTGGGCCGCCGAAGTTTCACGGGCGCGGGGCGCGTTGCTACAATCCCGGGTACCGATGACCCGGGCGCGCTTGGCGGCCTGTCTCCTTCTCCTCCTGCTGTGCGCCGGCAGGGCCGGCGCGGGCCTGCCGACCGTCCCGCACGAGGGGCGCAACTACGTCGAGCTGTTCCGCGTGGCCGAGAGCCTCAAGAGCCGCCTGGAGGCCAGCGCGGAGAGCACCCAGGCGCGGCTGCGCACCAGCACCCACGTGGTGACGTTCACGCGTAACTGGGCGCGCATCCTCGTCGACGGCGCGCCGGTCGTGCTCGACGCGCCGGTGCGCGTGCGCAAGGGCGTCTGGCTCGTCCCCGAGACGTTCGTCGAGCAGGTCGTGCCCCGGCTTTCCGGCGTCGCCACGGCGGCCGCCGCGCCGGCCCTGCCGCCGACGCCCCCGGCCCCCCCGGCGCCGGCCGCGGCGGCGATCACGCTCGAGGAGCTGCGCACCCGCTCCTATCCCTCGTTCACGCGGATCGTGGTCGAGACGTCGGCCCCGCTGACGCATCGCGTGGAGCCGGGGGCCGGCAAGGAGGTGCGCATCCGGCTGCCGGGGATGGCCGGCGCGCCGCAGGTCGAGTCGATCGCCGACGGCTTCATCGACGAGGCCCGGCTGGAGCGGGCAGGCGCCGACGGCCTGCTGCGCGTGACGTTCGAGGGGGCGGCCGGCGAGTTACGCGTCTCCACCCTGGCCGACCCGCCCCGTCTCGTCCTCGACTTCGCGAGGCCGGCCGAGCCGGCGGCACGGGCGGGCCAGACGGTCGCCCCGTTGCGCACGATCGTGCTCGACGCCGGGCACGGCGGCCACGATTCCGGCGCCGTCGGCCCCGGCGGGCTCATGGAAAAAGAGCTGGTGCTCGACGTCACCAGGCGCGTGGCGCGCCTGCTCGGAGACCGCCTCGGCGTCAAGGTGCTGCTCTCGCGGGACGGCGACCAGTTCATTCCGCTGCGCGACCGCACGAGCTTCGCCAACCGCGAGCGGGCCGACCTGTTCGTGTCGATCCACGCCAACGCCCATCGGGTGGCCGCCTCCGAGGGCATGGAGGTCTACTTCCTGTCCTCGGAGGCGACCGACCACGCCGCCCGCCAGCTGGCCGCGGCCGAGAACAGCGTGGTGCAGCTCGAGAAGCCGGCGCCCGGCCGTGGCGCCGGCCGCAGCGAGATCGTGCGGACGATCCTGTGGGACCTCGCCCAGTCGGAGTTCCTGACCGAGTCCTCGCGGGTGGCCGAGACCGTGCTCGACGCGATGACGGCGGCGCTGCGCATTCCCAACCGCGGCGTCAAGCAGGCGGGCTTCCACGTGCTGGGGGGCGCGGCCATGCCGGCCATCCTGATCGAGATCGGCTTCGTGACGAACCCGCGCGAGGAGCGGCGATTGAAGAATCCGCGCTACCGTGACGAGATCGCCCGCGCGATCTTCACCGGGCTCGTCGAGTACAAGCGCACGTGGGACGAGCGCGCGCCGGGCGCGTCGCGCTGAGCCGCCCGATGCCGCGTCCCGACGGCCGCGCCGCCGATCAGCTCCGCCCCACCACGGTGACGCGCGATTTCCTCCGGCATCCGGAGGGCTCGGTGCTGGTGGAGTTCGGCGATACCAAGGTCATCTGTACCGCCACCGTCGAGGACAAGGTCCCGTCCTTCCTCAAGGGGCAGGGGCTCGGCTGGATCACCGCCGAGTACGGGATGCTGCCCCGCTCGACCAACACGCGCATGACGCGCGAGAACCGCGGGCCCAGCGGCCGCTCGCAGGAGATCCAGCGCCTCGTGGGCCGGGCGCTGCGCGCCGTGGCCACCCGCGGCAAGATGGGCGAGCGCACGGTGTGGATCGACTGCGACGTGATCCAGGCCGACGGCGGCACCCGGACGGCCGCCATCACCGGCGGGTTCGTCGCGCTGGCCGACGCGCTGGGGCGGATCCCCGGCGTAAGCCCCACCGCCGTGCTGCGCGACTGCGTGGCCGCCATCAGCGTGGGGATCGTCGGCGGCCAGGCGCTCCTCGACCTCAACTACGCCGAGGACTCCGCCGCCGAGGTCGACATGAACGTCGTGATGACCGGCGGCGGCGAGTTCGTCGAGGTCCAGGGCACCGCCGAGCAGGTGCCGTTCGGCCGCGCGCGCCTGGACGAGATGCTGGGCCTCGCCGAGCGCGGCATCCGCCGGCTCATCGGGCTGCAGCGCGAGGCGCTCCAGGCGCGTGACGCCCGCGTCTTCCGGCTATAAGTGGGGGGCCCCGACATGGCCCCCCACACCCCCCACACGGCTCGGAGCGCCCCGGGGGACCCGTGGCGCTCCTCGATCTCGCGATAAGTTCCAAGCCGCCCCTCGTCGTCGCCACGCTCAACCGCGCCAAGGGGCGTGAGCTGGTCGCCCTGCTCGGCGACGTCCCGTACGAGGTCGTCCTGCTGGCCGACGTGCCCGGCGCGACGCTGCCCGAGGAGACCGGGAGCAGTTACCGGGAGAACGCCCTGATCAAGGCGCGGGTGGCCGCCGCGATGACCGGCGCCCTCGCGCTGGCGGACGACTCCGGCATCGAAGTGGATGCGCTCGACGGCGGCCCCGGCCGCCACTCGGCGCGCTGGGGCGGTCCCGCGCTCGACGACGCCGCGCGCAACGCCCGGCTGCTCGAGCGCCTCCGCGGCATGCCGCCCGCGCGGCGCACCGCGCGCTTCCGCTGCGTGATCGCGCTGGTCGAGCCCGGCGGGGGCGAGCGGGTGGTCGAGGGCGCCGTCGAGGGCGTCATCGCCGAGGGGCCCCGCGGCGCGGGCGGCTTCGGCTACGATCCCGTCTTCGTCTACCCGCCGCTCGGGCGGACGTTCGGCGAGCTCGAGCCGGCGGAGAAGCGGCGCGTGGACCATCGCGGCGCCGCCGTCCGGGCCGCCCGCGCCCTGCTCACTGCCAGCGGGCTACGGTAGAATGCGGGACTGGGCCCGGGGTGTGGCGCAGCCTGGTAGCGCACCTGCTTTGGGAGCAGGGGGCCGCCGGTTCAAATCCGGCCACCCCGACCAACCTTCCTTCACGCTCCCTCGGGGCAGAACGCGAGGCGGCGGCGTTGATCCGAAGCCGCCGCCTGGACGATGCGCAGGTGCTCGAAGCCGTTGCGCGCCGCGCTGGCTTCGAGGAGCCGGGCGTTGGCCTGCGAGGCCTCCACCGCCAGCACGCGGCAGCCGGCTGCGGCGGCGGCCAGCGCGAACACGCCGACGTGGGCCCCCAGGTCGACGACGAGGTCGTAGCGCACGCCGCCCGTCCGGCGGATCGTGCCGGTGGTGCAGCCGGGCGGGAGACGCCGGGGCGCGGGCGTCGCGGGGCGGCGGCTCACTGGAGAAAGTAGGCGCGCTCGTCCGCTTCGATCCGGTCGAGGTCGGCCTCGGTCCACTCGAACCGGTCCGGCGGTTCGGAGTACACCAGCGCCGCCCGCTCGCGGTAGCCGAGCCGGGCGAAGATCGACGGCGTGAAATGGACGCCGTGCCGGCCGATGTAGCGCCCGTTGTTCGTGTAGGTGCTGATCTGGATCTGTCCCGCCCTCAGCATCGCGATGCGCTTGGCGGCGTCCTGGCTCGTCGCCACGCGCCGGGCGCCCCAGCGACGGTACAGCCGCGTCCAGATCCACTCGTGGGATCGCAGGCGGTAGTCGATGCGGCGCGCGTAGCGCAGATAGGCGGCAAAGTACGCCCGGCGCTCCAGCCAGCGGGTGCGTGGCGTGCAGGCCGCCCACATGTGGCCCATGAACGTGATCGCGCGCCGGTGCGCCCGCTGGTCGGGGAGGGAGGCGTCGTGGTCGCCGAACGCGCTGAAGGCGCCGATCCGCGGGTGGCGGCCGAAGGCGCGGACCATCGCGCGGATCGTTTGCACGTAGTGGGGCGCCAGCACGAAGTCGTCCTCGAGAAAGAGGGCGTAGTCGTGGCGCCGCGTGACGAACACGTGGCGCTCGGCGCGGTCGTAGTTGAGCGCCACGCCCAGGTTGACCGGCGAGGCGTGCAGCTCGCCGTCCGGGAACGCGCGCCGGAAGATCGAGCCGCACCGGTGGACCCGCGGGGAGGGCGCGTGCCGGACGCCGGACCTGGCGTTGACCGCGCCGTCCAGGAAGCAGTAGACCCGGACGCCCGCCAGGTCCGGCTGGCGGCGAACCGAGGCGACGACCTGGCGGAGGTAACCCGGCCGATCGAAGGCCAGGAGGCACACGGCCAGGTCGAGATCGCCGGACACGGTGCGGGGCACGTGCAGGCGCCGGCGCGGGCTACCCACGCCAGTGCTCCAGCCGCCGCATCATCTGGTCCACGGTCCGGGTCCAGGTGAAGCGTCCGAGCACGTGCGCGCTCGCCCGCGCACCCTTCCGGCTCGCCTCGTCTCGATTCTCGAAGACACGGCGCATGGTCCGCCGGAGCGCGGTCACGTCGGGTTCGGACCAGGTCGGCGGCCCCACCGTCGGCAGCCCGCGGCCCCAGAGCGCCGGCGGGACCCGGGTCTCCTCGGCCGGAATGAGATAGGCGACCGCGTCGTTGCAGAAATCGCGTGAGGCCCCCCAGCCGGTGACGATGACCGGCAGCCCGCAGGCCATCGCCTCGACGATGGGCAGGCCGAAGCCCTCGCTGCGATAGGGATGCACGTAGCAGTCGCAGGCGGTGTACAGCCCGCCCAGGTCGTGGAAGTGGGTGTGCCCGTAGGAGTAGAGGATCTCCGGCGCCCCCTTCCGCCGCCGCGCCGCCCGCACGTCGCGCCCGGCCTCGCCGCCGTAGAAGAAATCCTTCACCACCAGGCTCACGTCGTCGTCGCTGGTGAACTCTTCGGTGTAGGCCCGCAGCAGGACATCGAACCCCTTGCGAAGGACCGCCCCGCCGACGAAGAGAAACCGGTACGACTTCGACGTGGGAAGCCGTGCGGGCCGGCGCCGCGGGTTGAACAGGAGCGGGTTCACGCCGAGCGGAATCACCCTCACCTTCCGGGGGTCCACGCCGCTGCGCACGTAGATGTCGCGGACGTAGCGCGTGTGGACCCAGGCTTCGTCCACCGCGCGGGAGATCGGACGCACCCAGGCGCGCGGCAGCCAGCCGAACTCCCAGGGCTGGATCAGCACGAAGGCCCCGCGCGCTGGCCGCGCGAAGGCGGGCGGCCATCGATGGCGGACGTGGCAGTGCACCGCCGCCGGCCGGTGGTGCAGGCGGTCGGCGATGAGCCGGTAGCTGGGATGGGCGCGCTCGTCGAACTGGTGCGGCTCGTACGGGACGAGGCCCAGGTCGATCGGGCGCCGGGCGAGCAGCAGCGCCACCTCGCGATTGACGTTCGCGAGGCTGTGGTGGACGAAGAACGAGCCCTCCCAGATCACGCCCAGCCGGGACGGCCGCGCGCGGCGTCCCCCCGCCGTCATGCCGCCCCCAGGCGCGCGAGGATCTGCCGGCACACGACCTCGACGTCGCAGGTCCGGGCCACGTCCACCCGCGCCCGCTCGCCCTTCGCCCGCGCCTCGGCCGGGCGCTGCACGACGCGCCGCATGAGGCGTCGCAGATCGTCGATCGACGGCTCGGCCCAGTAGTGGCCGCGAAACGCCGGCGCCTCGCGAAGGGCGTGCGGGGGGACGCGAACGAGACGCTCCACCGCGCAGAGGTAGGCGTTGCGGTCGGTCATGTACTCGAGCTGGCCGCTCCAGCGCGTGGCGATCGCCGGCCGCCGCATGGCCATGGCCTCCATCAGGGGACGCCCCCAGCCTTCGCCGCGCGTGGGCAGCACGAAGCAGTCGGCCGCCGCGTAGAGCCGGCGCAGGTCCTCGGGGGCGAGCGCCCGCGTCAGGAGCTTGATCGGCGGCACGCGCCGGAGGGACCGCCCGAGCCGCCGGCGGAGGAAGCGGTCCACGAGCTCGCCCAGCTCGCGCCCGGTGACCCCGTGGGAGGAGTGCACGTGCAGCAGGAGCGTCACGTCGTCGTGGTCCCGCGCAAATTCGGTGGCGAAGGCGTGCAGGAGCAGATCCCAGCCCTTGCGCACGCTCCAGTCGAAGACGGAGAGGAAGACGAAGCCGCGGAGGCCGGGGATGTCGAGCGGCGGCGTCGCCGGATCGTAATCGGCCATGCAGATCGGGCTCGGGACGGCGACCAGCTTCTCCCGGCGGACGCCTGACGCGGCGAAGGACTCGACGGTGAAGCGGCCCGGCGTCCAGACCTCGTCCATCGCATTGCACAGCCGGACCCACGCCGGCGGGATCCGATCGGTCTCGAACATCGTCCGGCCGATCTGGAGGGCGGAGCGATGGCGGATCCGCCACATCGGGGGAAACAGGTGATGGACGTGGGCGACGGGAGCGCCGATGCGGGCGCGCATCAGCCGTCGGAGCCGGGTGCGCGTGGGGGCGTCGACCGCGCGCCGGCACGATCCCCACGGCGCCGGCGTGGCCCGCACGGGCAGGCCCAGCGCGCTCAGGCCGAGCACGAACTCGCGCGCCTCCGCAGCGTAGCCTGACCGATCGAGCAGCGGCGCCTCCCAGCAGATCGGCGCGAGGCCTGGCACCGCCGGCGGCGGGCGCAGGCGGGAGAGCGTCATGGCGTCGGGCGCGGCACGGCGATTCCAAGGCGCGTCAGGAGCGCGCGCAGGGCGGGGCCCGGCTCCCGCACGAGGTCCTCGTACCAGACGACCAGGGGCGCGGCCTTCCACGAGGCGAAGAGCCGCTGCCAGCGCGCTTCCTGGGCCTCGATGGCGCGCCGCCGGCGGTTCACGGCCGAGCGGTCGAGGCGTTCGTCCTCGCTGTCGCACTCCGTCCGCAGCCACGCCGCCGCCTGGTCCAGCGTGTTGCGCCGTCTCACCCAGACGAGACGTACGCCCGGAAACCATCGCTGCAGCCGGTCGTGCGCTCCAGCCGAACGGCGCGCGGCCGCGGCGTCGAGGCGACGGTGCAGGGCGATCGCGTGTGAGACCAGGAGCCGTCCCGAGAAGACCCCGTTCGGGGAGGAGCCCTCCTCGAGCGCCTGCGCCAGGTAGCCGCCGAATCCCGCGCCGTTCAGAAAGGCGAGCTGGGCCCGCACGGTTCGCGGGTCGAGGAAGTCCCGTGGTCGCCCCGCGATCCCCGTCCGCCACAACGCCCGGCACCACGCGCCGCCACCGGAGCGCGGCGTGGCGCACACGAGGATCGAGGCATCCGGCTTCCAGGCCTCGACGCTCCGCTCGGCCCGCCTCACGCGGGTCGGCCGCGCGACGGCGGCGGCCCGCGCCTGCGCTCGATCGCCCGTCGCCGAGATGAGCGCGGCGACCGAGGCGCGGAACCGGTCCAGACTGTACCGGCGCGCCGCCTCGCGGCTGGCCGCGCCCAGCCGGCGGCGAAGCGCGGGTTGCTGGATCAGGCGCGTCAAGGCGCCGGCGATCTCGTCCTCCCGCTCGGCCAGGAACCCGTTCCGTCCCGTGACGACGAGCTCCGGCA
>Ga0214471_10003107_pt1 | contig 12856 bp, 10 predicted proteins | sample RVTome_5_FD_207665 | JGI IMG/M metagenome (GOLD analysis project Ga0214471, IMG submission 207665) | Soil microbial communities from uranium-contaminated site in the Upper Colorado River Basin, Wyoming, United States - RVT142D155 | ecosystem: Environmental > Terrestrial > Soil > Contaminated >...
TGCCCACGACGCGGTCGAACGCGGCGGGCCGGGCGATTTTGCCCAGCGCGAACGGCATGCCCGCCGCGTACTCGGCGCGCGCGGCGTCCGCCCAGCGGCACGGCAGCAACAGCGGGCAGTCGGCGCTGACCGTCATCGCGGGATCGTCCACCTCCGTGCCGATGAAGTTCTCGGCGTTCGCGAGCCGATCGCCGTCGGGGTCCTGGAGCGGCTGGTAATAGTCCGTCGGGTTCAGGGCGCCGTCGCCCTCGCCTTGCGAGCAATGCGAGTTGGTGATGAACGATGCGTTCGGCGCGTGCGGCGGTGATTCAGGGACGGCGTTGAAGCCCAGCGTGCACAGCAGGCTCACCCCCACGACACCGCCGGCGTTGAGGAAGTTGATCTGATAGCCGCCGGCGACCGGGCGGACGCGGTCGCGCAGCGTGTGCCGGAGCGCGATTGGGGCAACCTGCTCGACGACGTAGGCACCGGCGGGGATGCCCGTGCCCGCGACGGCGTCGGCCATGGCGGATACCGCCGCGGCGTCCACGCCGCCGAAGCGCAGCCGGTTGTTCCCTTCGTCCAGGTCCGAGAGCACGGCCCCCGAAACGGAGAGCGCCGCGGGCCAGGCCTGAGCGTACCACGCGTCGAGCTGGGTCCAGTCGTACGCGGCGGGCCGCACCTGCAGATCCGACGCCGTGAACCCGCGACTGGACAGCCACCCGGCGAGCGCCTCCTCGGCGGCGGGGCGTTGACCGGGGTCGGTCAGGGCCACCGTGGGCTGGCCGGTGGTCATGAAGTACCCGGCGAAGCCGGGCACGACCTGCGCCACGGCCATCTGATCCGGCGTCTCCTGCTGGGCGACGTCGGCCACGCTGGTGACCGGCGGGGCCCGCAGATCCGTGGGAACCGATGCGTCCTGACACGCCGCGGCGGTGACCGCGAGCAGAACCACTGGGGTGATACGGAGCCTCATGGTGACCTCCACAGATTGGTGGCGCGTTGGGAACGCCGGTGCGCGCTCACTGGTGCGTCGTGAGCAGGCCGAGCTCACGCTCGATGTTGAACATCGGGCTGAAGACGAACGTCACCTCGCCCGACACGCTGCCGCCCCAGAGAATGCCGAGCAGCGTCGCGCGGTCGCCGCCGCCCTGTGGCCGAAAGACCGGCGAGCCGCTGTCGCCCCCGGCGACGCCGGCGCGGACGCGCGTCTGGCAGAGCTGGATGATGGGTTTCTCCGCTCCGAGCACGATCGAGTTAATGCACGTCGCGATGACGGGCCCGAAGGTCCAGCCGGTCGTGCGGCCGACCTTGTTGGCTTCCTCGCCCATCACCGAATGCGCCTGCTCGGCGACGATCTGGAACGACGGCTTCTCCCCGTCCACCTCGAGCGTTCCCAGGTCCGGATCCCGGGCAGCGGTGCGGGCGAGCCGCCCCAGGGCGAAGCCCTGATCCGGGGCGTACTCGGCGCGCGCCGCGTCGCTGTAGCGGCACATGAACCCAGGAACCGCGCAGTCCAGGCTGATCCAGTAATGCGGATCGTCCACCTCGACACCGATGAAGTTCTCGGGGTTCGCGAGACGATCCCCCTCCGGATCCTGGAGGGGCTGATAGTAGTCCGTGGGGGTTTCGCTGCCGCCCTGGGAATTGGTGCAGTGCGAGTTGGTGATGAACGAGTTCGTGCCTTCCATCACCGGGACGGCGTTGAAGCCCAGCGTGCAGAGGAAGCTGACGCCAACGACGCCACCGACGTTGAGGAAGTTGATCTGATAGCCGCCGTGCACCGGCCGCACGCGATCGCGCAGCGTCACGAGCTGGACGATGGGTGCGGTCTGTTCGACGACGGTCGCCGAGCTCGGGACGCCGACCGCCGCCAGCGCATCCTGGATGCCCGCCACCGCGGTTGCGTCCGCGCCGCCGAACCGCAGCCCGTTGCCCGCCTCGTCAATGTCGGAATAGACGGCGCCGCTCACGGCAAGCGCCGCTGGCCACGCCGTGCGGTACCATGCGTCGAGTTGGAGGTAATCGTGGGCCGCCTGCCGCACGACGAGATCCTCGGCGGTGAAGCCGCGGCTCGACAGGAAGGTGGCAAGGGCCTGCTCGGCTGCCAGCCGCTGGCCCGGATCGGTCAGGTAGACCGTGGGCGCGCCATTCGTGTCGAGGAAATACCCGCCGAACCCCGGCACGGCCTGCGCCACGGCCATCTGGTGCGGCGTGTCCTGTTGTCCAACCTGTCCGACCGTGCTCGCGGACAGCGGCTCGCGTAGCTCGGTGGGTGCGGGGCCGTCGTGACAGGCCAGGAGCAGCAGGCCGGCGAGAACGGGGATGATGCGGAACGTCATCGTGACCTCCGGCGGAAAGGACCCAGTGGTGCCGGGCGGCGTGCAAACCACGGTCCACGGGGCGAAGGGCGAGGCCGCGCGGTGGGGGACGTTCGCGATCGTATGTTCCCGGATTCACTTACGCGTGAATCAGGGGGGACTGACGTGGTCGCACGTGTGCGGTTGCTGGCGCTACGAAATGGTGCTTCCCTGGCGCGCACGCCCTAAATCAGGGCGAAAACACCGGCGAGCCACCCTGGTCGGCTGATCATCCGTGCCTATCCGTGGCACCCGCGACTAGTAGGTGAACTCGATCTGCAACAACCCCTGCGTCCGGAGCGCCTGCTGGGCGGCTGTGGGCGTCCCCTGATAGTCCACGTGGTCAATGTTCGCCAGCAGTTGAAGGTTGGGGTGGAGCCGGTAGGCCACGCCGCCGATGAAGCGGGTCTGGCGGTCGTCCGCGGTGTCCGTGTCCGGGTCGGCCAGGTCCACGCGGGCCACCAGCGACGCCATGGTGCCGGGGATCCGGTAGATCCCGAATCCGCTGAGCACGCTGCCCCTGAGCAGGGGCGACGGTGTCGCACTCGAGGAATCGCGCGTGATGGCGCCCTCCGCGCCCACGGTGAGGCGGCTGGTCTGGTAGGACAGCATGCCGATGACACGGGCCCGGACGCCGCCGCCGGTGGGCTTCCCGTACTGGCCGTATCCGGTGAGGCGGAGCCCGCCGCGGCTGCCCTGGACGTCCGTCGAGAGCAGCCGCACCGACACGCGCCCCATCACGTCCTTGTTCGCGTCACCCACTCCCCCGTGATAGCCCTCGCCGTTGTACACGCCTGCCTGCATGTTCACCCGCTGATTCCCCCAGGCGCCATCCACGCCGAATCCGAGGTCGGCGGAGGTGATATAGCCGTTGCGCTCCACACTCATCGTGCCCTGCATGCGATAGACCCAGATGCCCTGTGCCCAGTCGAGCCACGGCGTGTGGATGATGCCGAGCTTGAAGGTGAGCGGGAACGCGGGCGGCGTGTACGCCGCGTACGCGTACTTGAGCCGCAGCACGAACGATCCGTCCGGGTTGGCGAAGAGGTCGGGCGTGATCCGTGTGACCAGGCCATGCCCCAGGTTCCCGCGCACGTTGATGTACGCGCGCGTGACCGAAAAGCTGTTGTTGTTGGCCGCCGTGTCGCTCAGCTGGTAGCGGTACTGGGCGTACCCCACGCCGCTCACGGTGACGTTCTGGGCGGCGCCGGACCCCGGTGACAGGACGATCGCCAGGCCGGCGGCCAGCGCAGTCCACAAGGGCCGCAGAGAGCTTCGCATCGGGTTATCCTCGCGCGGGGAGGGGGGGCTGCGTAACGATCAGGAAACGATGGCGAGACGATGATGTCTCGATCGGATCACGGAGCGGCTACGGATTCGTAACGATTGTGTATCGGGGGCGCTACTCCGCTTTCGGTGGGGTCCGCATCTCCGCCCCGTGCTTGATGGTCTTCCCCTCGACCAGGAACACCACGTCTTCCGCGACGTTCGTGGCGAGGTCGGCCACGCGCTCGAGGTTCCGGCTCACCAGGAACAGCTCCATGGCCGCGCCGATGGTGTGGGGATCCTCGGCCATGTGCGTGATCAGGATGCGGAACATGGACCGGTGGAGGGCGTCCACCTGGTCGTCCTGGCGGCAGACGGCCCGCCCGCCGTCCGCGTCCCGCCGGACGAACGCGTCAATGGCCTGCGCCAGCATGTCGCGGGCGAGGCGCCCCATCTCCACCAGCTCCGGCTCCGGCGCGATCATCCGGTAATCGGTGAGCCGCTTGGCGCAGATCGAGATGTTGACGGCGTGGTCGCCCACGCGCTCGAGATCGTTGGAGATCTTGAGCGCGGCCAGCAGCAGGCGGAGATCGCGGGCCATGGGCTGGTGCAACGCCAGGAGGTTGGTGACGGTTTCCTCGATCTCGACCTCCAGCGCGTCAATGGCGGTGTCCTGCGCGATCACGCGCTCCGCCACGTCCACGTCACGGTGGAGCACGGCGCGGACGGCGCGGTCCAGCGACTCCTGGGCCGCGGCCGACATCTGGAGCAGCCGGTCCTTGAGGCGGGTGAGCTCGTCGTCGAAATGGCGATGCGGCGCTCCGGTCATCCGAATCTCCCGGTGACGTAGGCCTCGGTGCGTTTCTCACGCGGACGCGTGAACAGCTCGTCCGACTTGCCGTACTCTACCAGTTCTCCGAGGTAGAAGAAAGCGGTTTCGTCGGCGATCCGGGCCGCCTGATGCAGGTTGTGGGTGACGATGACGATCGCCACCTCGCGCTTGAGGTCCACCAGCAGCTCCTCGACCTTCTGGGTGGCGATGGGGTCGAGCGCCGAGCAGGGCTCGTCGAGCAGCAGGATCTCCGGGTCGTTGGCCAGCGCGCGCGCGATGCACAGTCGCTGCTGCTGGCCCCCGGAGAGCCCGGTGCCCAGCTCGTCCAGCCGGTCGGCCACTTCGTCCCACAAGGCGGCGCGCTTGAGCGCGTGCTCGACGCGGTCCGCCATCGCGGTCTCGGTCGCGAGGGCGTTGACCCGCGGGCCGTAGGCCACGTTGTCGAAGATGGACTTGGGGAACGGGTTCGGCTTCTGGAAGACCATCCCGATCCGGCGGCGCAGCGCGACCACGTCCACCGATGGCGCGAACACGGACCCGCCCGAGACGCGGATGTCACCGGCGTGCCGCGTGTCGGTGATCAGCTCGTTCATCCGGTTGATGGAGCGGAGGAGCGTGGTCTTGCCGCAGCCGGACGGGCCGATGAACGCCGTGATCCGGGCGGGCGCCACGGACAGCGAAACGCCCCGCACCGCCTGCGTCCTCCCGTACCAGAAGGAGTAGTCCGCGATCTCGACGGACCCGCTCACCCGAACCGTCCCGTCACATAGGCCTCGGTCCGCGCCTCGGCCGGGGCGGTGAACACCTTCGTGGTGACGTCGTGCTCGACCAGCTCGCCCAGGTAGAAGAAGGCCGTGAAGTCCGAGACGCGGGCCGCCTGCTGCATGTTGTGCGTCACGATGACCACGGTGAACTCCCGCTTCAGCTCCTGGACCAGCTCCTCGATGGACTGGGTCGCGATCGGGTCGAGCGCCGACGTGGGCTCGTCGAGCAGGAGCACGTCGGGCGCTGGCGCGATGGTGCGCGCAATGCACAGGCGTTGCTGCTGCCCGCCGGAGAGACCGAGCGGGCTGGCCTGGAGCCGGTCCTTGACCTCGTCCCACAACGCGGCGCTCCGGAGCGCCCGCTCGACCGCGGCATCCGTCTCCGTCCGCGTGAGCCGGCCGTTCACCGACAGGCCGGCCGCGACGTTCTTGTAGATGGACATGGTCGGGAACGGATTGGGCTGCTGGAAGACCATCCCCACCCGCCGCCGAATGGCCACCGGATTCGCGTCGGTGGCGTAGATGTCGCGGTCGTCCAGGAACACCGAGCCCCGGACCAGGCCGCCGCTCGACAGCTCGTGCAGCCGGTTGAGGCAGCGGAGGAACGTGCTCTTGCCGCAGCCCGAGGGGCCGATCACGGCCGTCACCGTGTGGACCGGGAAGGCCAGGGTCACGCCCTTGACGGCCGCCTGCGATCCGTACAGGGCGCTGAGCCGCTCGGTGCGCAGCCGGACCGTGGGCTCAGCCATCGCGGAAGCGGGTGCGGGTGACGAACCGGGCGCCGAGCCCGAAGATCAGCACGATGCCCATCAGCACCAGGGCGGCGCCCCAGGCCAGGCGGTGCCACTCCTCGAACGGACCCGTGGCGAAGACGTAGATCTGGAGGGACAGCGTCTGCATGGGCTGCATGACGTTCGTGCGGAAATTCATGTTGCCGAGCGCCGTGAACAGCAGCGGCGCGGTCTCGCCCGCGATGCGGGCCACCGCCACGAGCGCGCCGGTGACGATCCCGGGCCAGGCGGCGCGCACCACCACGTACGCGCTGGCGCGCCAGCGCGGGAACCCGAGTGCCAGCGCCGCCTCCCGGAGGGAGTGGGGCACCAGGCGCACCATCTCTTCCGTGGTCCGGCTGACCATGGGGATCATCAGGATGGCCAGCGCGACCGCGCCGGCGAGCGCCGAGAAGTGACCCATGGGGCGCACCACGAACATCCAGACGAAGATGCCCACGATCACCGAGGGGGTCCCCGTCAGCACGTCGGCCAGGAACCGGACGACCGTGCCGAACCGGCCTCCGCCATACTCGGCCAGGTACACGCCGGCCCCGATGCCCACGGGGAGACCGATCGCGCTGCCCACGCCGACGATGATCAGGGTCCCGACGATCGCGTTCGCGACCCCACCCCCGGTGTCGCCCGCGGCCGCCGGGTTCTTGACGAAGAAGTCCCAGTTGAGGCTGGAAGCGCCACGCAGGATCAAGTCCGCGAAGATCGCGAAGAGCGGCAGGAGGGCGAGAATCGCGGCGACCACCGTGAGACCCGTCATGACGTGGCTCGCGACCCGCCGGCGAACGACGCGCGAGATCATATCGCGCGGCTCCCCACGGCGCTGCCCCGGGCCACGCGCCAGACGAGGATGCGGGCGAAGGCGTTCACCGCGACGGTCACGCCGAACAGCACCAGGCCCACCTCGAACAGCGCGGCCCGCTGGAGCCCGGCCGCCTCGTTGAACTCGTTGGCGATCACCGCCGCCATGGTGGTGCCGGGCTCCAGGAGCGAGACCGAGAGGTCGTGGCGGTTGCCCACGACCATGACGACCGCCATGGTCTCTCCCAGCGCGCGGCCCAGGCCGAGGATCACGGCCCCCACCACGCCGGAGCGCGCGTACGGCAGCACCGCGCTCCACACGGCCTCCCAGCGCGTGGCGCCGAGCGCGAGCGCGGCCTCGCGCTGGGACGACGGCACGGCGGCCAGCACTTCCCGGCTCACGGAGCTGATGTACGGCAGGATCATCACGGCCAGGATGATGCCCGCGGCCAGCATCGAGTTGCCGTAGAACGTGCCGGAGAACAGCGGGGTCCAGCCCAAGAGGGTCGCGAGGGGCGGGACGACGTACGCGCGGAGCAGGGGGATGAGGACGAAGATGCCCCAGAGCCCGTACACGACGCTCGGAATGGCGGCGAGCAGCTCGACCAGCGTGCCCACCGGGCCGCGCAGCGGCCGCGGCGCGAACTCGGTGAGGAAGATGGCGACCCCGATGGCGAGCGGCACGGCGAGCAGCAACGCGATGAGCGCCGAGAACAGGGTCCCGAAGATCATCGGCGCGGCGCCGTAGACGTTGGCGACGGGGTCCCACGTGGAGGTCGTGAGGAACCGGAAGCCGAACGCCCGGATCGTGGGCCAGGCGGACACGGTCAGCCGGGCCACGAGCGCCACGAACAACAGGGGGATGGTCGCGGCGAACACCGTCAGGATCACCCTGAACGCGGTGTCCCCCCAACCCACCGCCCTCACGTTGGCCATCGAATCCTCGATGCCCCGGGGGGCCGGCCTACCTCTGTTCCGTGGGGGACCACACCGGCCGGCCGTCGGCCGTAATCGTCTCGAGGCGCGCCTGAATCCACGGCCTCAACTCGAGCGGGAGCGGCGCGTAGCCCAAGTCGGGCGCGGCGGCCTGCCCTTCGTTCAGCGCCCACCAGATGAACTTCACGAGCTCGCGGGCCTTTGCCGTCTCGGTGCCATAGTCCTGCTTGACGAGCAGCCACGTCATGGAGGACACGGGGTAGGATCGCTCTCCCGGCGCGTCAATCAGCGACACGCGGAAGTCGGTGTCCGGGCCCATGGCCGCCGCGCCGCCCGCGGCGGCGGCCGCCACGGTCGTGACGTCCGGCGTCACGAAGTTGCCGAAGCGGTTGCGGACCGCGCCCACCGACATCCGGTTGATCATGGCGTAGCCCAGCTCCACGTAGCCGATGGCGCCGGGGGTCTGGTTGACCGTCGCGGCCACGCCCTCATTGCCCCGCCCCCCGATCCCGACCGGCCAGTTGACCGCGCGCCCCTGCCCGACCCGGCTGGCCCAGTCCGGGCTCACCGCGGCCAGGTACTCGGTCCAGATGTAGGTGGTGCCGGAGCCGTCGGAGCGGTGCACCACCACGATCGGCTGGTCCGACAGTGGATTCCCGGGATTGATGGATCGGAGCCGCACGTCGTTCCAGCGCGTGATCGTGCCGAGGTAGATGTCCGCGATCACGTCCTGGCTGAACCGGACGGGGGTGGTGACGCCGGGCAGATGGTACGTGGGGACCACGCCGCCAAGCACCGTGGGAATGTGCAGCACGTTGCCGCCCACCGCCGCGACTTCCTCGTCGCTCATCGGGCCGTCGGTGGCGCCGAAATCCACCGTGTTGTCCGTGAACTGCTGGACGCCGCCTCCGGAGCCAATGGACTGGTAGTTCAACTGGACGCCGGGAGTGACGGAGTTGTAGTCCGTGATCCACTTCTGGTAGATGATGTTCGGGAAGGTGGCCCCCGCCCCGTTGAGCAGGACGGTTTCGCCCTGCCCGCAAGCGCCCACGGCGAGGGGGAGGGCGACAGCCAAAGCGCGAGCAACGTGGTGCTTGACCATGACGATTCTCACTCCAGAACAATGGGTCCCGGGCGGGAGCAACGAAGCGAAGAAGAATCGCCGACGGGCGTCACAGATGTGTAACAGTTGGGTAAAGGGCACGTCACGACGACCGGCCGCGCTATCCATAACGCGTTCCGCTGCAACATATTACCGTCCGCTGGCGGCGGCGCGGACGCCCTCGGACGCTCAGAGCTTGTTGGCGAAGGTCACGAACTTGAACACTCCGTGGCGCTCGACGATTGGACCGAATAGACGCTCTTCGACCGTGTCGCCCGGTGCCTGGACTCGGCGCACCACGCAGCGCGGCCAGACGGTGTTGTCGCCGTCATCGCGTGGCTCCCCCGGACAGCGGTAGCCGGCATAGCCGAGCGGATGCCCGCCCCGCTCGGCGAGCGCGGCCCTGAGCCCCCGCGCGCTGGTCCCCTCGATCATGAACCAGAGCAGCCCGGGGCTCAGCTCGTAGGGCGGCCGCGCCTCCGGCACGCTCGGGTAGTAAAGATATGCGAACTCGGCGCGCGTCAGCGCCAGGCTGGCGAGGCCCGCGGTGTCACTCCGCTCGAGCCGGGTGGCGAAGAGCGCCATCAGCCCGGCCAGACTCGCGGCGCCGGAATCCAGCGCTGCCGGCTCAGCGAGTCCCTGCCGGAACCGGGCAACCGCCGTATCCATCGGGACGACGCTGTCGACGATCGTGGTCCGGGAGCGGGCGTCGCCTGCCCGGCAGCTGGCGAGGGCGGCGAGGGCGGTGAGGAAGAGAAGAAAGCGCATCGGGGAGGATTGGGAGCGGAGCGCGGTACCCGCCGGCCGTCGGCGAGTACCGCTCCCCGCGCTCGTTCGCTGGTTCAATTGGCCGAGTACACGGTCCAGCCTTGCCACCACTTGGGCCCGGCGGGGTCGACGGCGCCCACGTAGGTCGTATTGGTCATGCTGCCGCCGAAGAAGTTGGCGGTACGACCGGCGGGCAATGGCACCGTGCTGCCACCGGTGGTCGGCAGCGACGCGGCCGGCGGTGTGAAGTCCAGGCCGTTCGTGGCCAGACTGGTCAGCACGGCCGCCGCCGTTGCCGCGGTCCGGTGATTGTCACCGGCCCACTTCGCTTCCTGGCAGTACCGGGACGCGGATGCGTCGTCGTCGTAGTTGCCGCCCGTGTTTTCGGCGAAGACCATGTTGGTGAGGTTGAGCGAGTCGCGCAGGCGGAGCGAGTCCGTCCAGGCGTCGCGGAACTGACAGCCGACGCCCTTGTACCCGGCCACGATCCCGTTGTGCAGCCAGCCCGCGGTGCCGCGGCGCAGCACCATGCCGTTGCCGTCCGTCGGGAAGCCGCTGATGGTGCTTCCCACGAGGGTGAAGTTCGCAATGGTCGGATTGGAGAACGGCACCGACGCCGTATCGTCGGCCAGGGTGCAGCCGGCGAGTCCGGGCTCGCAGCCGTCCGCCTCGAACCCGCGCGGATCGCTCGAGAGGAAGCCCGCGTCGGTCTGCGGCACCAGGCGCTCCCGCTGAAAAGCGATGAGGAACTGCAGCTTGCCGCGGAAGCCCTCGCTCCAGTCGAAGTGGTCGTCCCCGGACTCGTACGACACCAGGTACCGGCCCTGCGCGGCCCCGCCCCAGAACTCGAAGCTGTCGTCGAGCCCGCCGAGCGACTGGATGTACTCGTACTTGGTGCCGCTCCCCACCGCATAGGACGACAGCGAGTTCAGCTCCTGACCGGTGCCGGAGACGTCGTAGCCCGCGAACTCGATCCGGACGTATCGGAGCACACCACTCGAGTCGGCGTCGTCGGTGCCGCCGGCGTAGTTCTCGACCTCGCCCGCCGGACCCTCGGTGTTGATCGTCGCGACGCCCGTGCGGTTGATCGTGGCGTTGCCGACGATGATGATGCCACCCCAATCGCCGGGTTTGCGGTTACCGACGGCGCGGGCGGAGGTGAACACGATGGGCTCGGCGGCGGTCCCGAGGGCGTTGATCTTGGCGCCCCGCAGGATCCACAGGGAGCTGCCGAGGACGGTGGTGTCACCGATGATCCTGGTGCCCGCCTCGATGGTGAGCGTGGCGCCGTTCTGCACCTTCACGTAGCCGCTCAGCGTGTACAGCGTGTCCTTATAGAGCGTGCGGCTGGCGGTCACGTCGCTGCCCAGCGTCGCTTCCGCGGCCCCGATCGTCACGCTGGCCGTGGTGGAGTAGTCGCCCTGTCCGTCGGCGTTGACACCCGCCACCCGGTAGCTGTAGGCGACGCCCGCCGTGAGGCCGGTGTCGTCGTACTGCGTGGCCGTGATGGCGTCGCTGACCTCGACAAACACCCCCGGATCGTCCGCCGACGCGCGCTCGAGCACGTACGTGGTGGCGCCCGCGGCCGCGGTCCACGAGACCCGCACCGAGGTCAGGGAGAGCTGTTGGATCGTGAGGCCGGTGGGCGCGGGCGGGCCGCCGGGGCCGGTCGTGTCGTCGCTGCAGGCGGCGCCGAGCGCCGCCAGCGCCAGGAGCGACGCTAACGTACGTGTGGCGGACTTCGTCATTCGGGTTCCCCTTCCTCGGGAGACTGGGGTTAGGGCTGACAGCACTGTGCCGCGGAAACAAATGGGGTCGCGTTTCACTCCCGCAACGAACGTGTCACGCTCTTGTTACCGCCCGCTCCCCCAGCTGAACCCGAGGGAGAAGGTCCGCCCCGTCGTGTAGCGGAGCCGCACCACGGAGCCCTGGGTGACCAGGTGCTCGGCGTCCAGGAGGTTCTTGGCGTCGAACTTGACGGAGAGCCCCGCGAAGGCTGGCAGGCGGAGGCTGAAGTCGAGCACGTGCCGTTCCTGCTCGTATGTGTCCACCGTGATGGGCTGCTGCGCGGCCTCGACGATGCGCGGCCCGACCACGTTGTAGAGCAGGGCCGCGTCAACGGTGCCGGCATAGTTGCTGTAGGCCAGCCCGGCGTTGACCACATACTCCGCCTGGCCCACCATCGGGCGGTTGGCGTTGGTGAGGGCCGACAGGCTGTCGGCGCCCGGCGTGATCTCGCTCTTCATGAGGGTGGTGTTGCCGACGACCGTGAACGGCGCGAGCCAGGTGCCCAGCAGGCCCAGCGACTTGCGCACCTCCAGCTCGACGCCGTAGTTGTGCGCCGCCTCGGCGTTTACGAAGCTGAGCGTGGTCCCGCCGGTGCTCCCCACCTGGATCTGCTCGATGGGGTCCCTGAAACGCTTGGCGAACACGCCGAGGCTCACCACCTCACCGGGGGTCGGGAAGACCTCCCAGCGCAGATCGGCGTTCTGGATGAGCGCGCGCCGGAGGTTGGGGTTGCCGTACACGGTCAGCCCGCCCAGGACGTCGAAATACCCAACCGGGGACAGCTCCCGGTACTCGGGTCGGGACAGCGTCTGGCTCACCGACGCACGCAGGTTGCTATTGCGCGAGACGGCGATGTTCAGTGCCAGCGACGGCAGGACGTCCGTGTTGTCGAGCGCGGCGGGCGTGCTGTCCCCCTGTTGGGACAGGCTGTTCACGTCCAGCTGCGACCGCTCCACCCGGGCCCCGGTGATCACGCGGACGCGGCCACCCAGCGGCACCTCGAGCTGGAGATACCCCGCGACGTTCTCGTCCCGCGCGGTGTAGAAGCCGCCGTTGGCGTTCCGGACGAGCTGGAGTTGGCCGTCGGCGTACCGGCCGTCGAACAGCGATTCGGCCGGCGCCGCGAGGTCGGCGTCGTCCAGCGTGAGGTTCCGGACGTCGAAGGCGCGGCTGTCGGCGTCCCGCTCCACGCGCCGGTAGCCGCCGCCCACCTTGACCGCCCACTCACTGCTGGGGTCGCCGAACGCGAACCGCAGGCTCCCGCCCAGCTCGCCGCTGCGCTCGCTCAGCTCGCTGAACGTGCGAGTGGCCCCCTGGCGGATGTCCGACCAGCGGGCCCGCTGAATCCTGCCCGCCTCGGGAGCCTGCACCGCGTTGTCCACCAGGTCCGACCGGTCGGGTTGGTTCCGCTGCACCCGCGAGTAGGTGCCGCTCCAGTCGAACCGGTGCCGCCCAGCGAGCAGGTGCTCGGCGCG
>Ga0214471_10003109_pt1 | contig 12848 bp, 8 predicted proteins | sample RVTome_5_FD_207665 | JGI IMG/M metagenome (GOLD analysis project Ga0214471, IMG submission 207665) | Soil microbial communities from uranium-contaminated site in the Upper Colorado River Basin, Wyoming, United States - RVT142D155 | ecosystem: Environmental > Terrestrial > Soil > Contaminated >...
GCGGCCCGCTCGTGTTCCAGGGCTACTTCGGCCAGCCCGACGTGACCGCCTACACGTTCCGCAGCGGCTGGCACCACACGGGCGACGTCGGCCGCTTCGACGCCGACGGCTACCTCTACTACGTCAGACGCAAGCCCGAGAAGGAGCTGATCAAGCCCGGCGGCGAGAACGTCTACCCGGCCGAGGTCGAGACCGTCATCATGCGGATGGACGGCGTCACCGGCGTCTGCGTCTACGGTGTCCCCGACGTCAAGTGGGGCGAAGCCGTGAAGGCCGTGGTCGAAGTGGAGGCCGTCGGCCGCTACGCCGCGCACGAGGTGAGGGACTTCGTCGGCGGCAGGATCGCCCGCTTCAAGCGCCCGCACGTGGTCGTGTTCACCGACGCGCTGCCCCGCGGCGCGGAGGGCGCCGTGGATCGCGAGGCGGTTAAGGCGCACTGGGGTAGCGGCTCGTAAAAGTTGCGCTGACGGTCGCTGGCATCACGCGTGCATTGCTCGCGCATGGTTCGCCCCATGCGTCATCAGCCGGAGCCAGAAGCGCCGCTCAGCGCAACGCGTGCAGGATCGGTGGTCGGTGCACTTGCACGCCCCGACGTTGCCGCATCCGGGAAATTCCTTTCCGTGGCCGGCAAGACGCTGTGGGTGCGCGGCGTCACCTATGGCACGTTTCGCCCCCGCCCCGGCGGCGTCGACTACCCCGACCCGGCCGTCGTCGAGCGTGACTTCGCGGCCATGGCGGGGGCGGGGTTCAACGCGCTCCGCACGTACACCGTGCCGCCGCGATGGCTCCTCGACATCGCGGCGACGCAGTGCCTGCGGATCCTGGTCGGAGTCCCGTGGGAGCAACACGTCGCGTTCCTCGACGAGCGCTGGCGCGCGTCCGCCATCGAGGCGCGGGTCCGGACCGACGTGCGCGCCTGCGCCGGGCATTCCGCGGTGCTGGGCTACGCGCTCGGCAACGAGATCCCGGCCCCGATCGTCCGCTGGCACGGCCGCCGGCGTGTCGAGCGCTTCCTCGCGCGGCTGGCCGAGGCGGCGCGGGCGGAGGATCCGGCGGCGCTGCTCACCTACGTCAACTACCCGACGACCGAGTACCTCGAAGCGCCGTGGGCCGACGTGGCGACGTTCAACGTCTATCTGGAGGATCCGGACCGGCTCGAGGCCTACCTGGCCCGGTTGCAGAACCTGGCGGGCGACCGCCCGCTCATCCTGGCGGAGATCGGGCTCGACAGCCGCCGTCACGGCGAGGCCGAGCAGGCGCGGGCGCTGGCCCAGCAGGTGCGGGTGGCGTTCGCGGCCGGCTGCGCGGGGGCGTTCGTGTTCGCCTGGACGGACGAGTGGCACCGCGGCGGCCACGACGTCGAGGAGTGGGACTTCGGGCTCACCGACCGCGCGCGGCGCCCGAAGCCCGCGCTCGCCGCGCTCAGCCGGGCGCTGGAGCACGTGCCCTTCGCGCCGGCGCTGGCGTGGCCCCGCGTGTCGGTCGTGGTGTGCAGCTACAACGGCGCCCGCACGATCGGCCAGTGTCTGCAGAGCCTGGCCGGCCTCGAGTATCCCGACTACGAGGTCATCGTCATCGACGACGGCTCCACCGACGCGACGCGCGCGATCGCGCGGCAGCACGGCGTGCGCCTGCTCAGCACGCCGAACCGCGGCCTCAGCGCCGCCCGGAACAGCGGCCTCGAGCTGGCCACCGGGGAGATCGTCGCCTACATCGACGACGACGCGTACGCGGACCCGCACTGGCTGACCTATCTGGCCGCGACGTTCCTGACCACCAACCACGTCGGCGTCGGCGGCCCGAACGTCCCGCCGGCCGACGATGGCGCTGTCGCCCATGCCGTTGCTGCGGCACCGGGCGGGCCGCGGCACGTGCTGCTGTCGGACCGGGAGGCCGAGCACCTGCCCGGGTGCAACATGGCGTTCCGCAAGTCCGCGCTGGCGGCGATCGGCGGGTTCGATCCACGCTTCCGCACGGCCGGGGACGACGTGGACGTGTGCTGGCGCCTGCGCGACCGTGGCGGGACCCTCGGCTTCAGCGCGGGGGCGCTGGTCTGGCATCACCGGCGCGGCTCGATTCGCGCGTACTGGCGGCAGCAGGTGGGCTACGGGCGGGCGGAAGGCCTGCTGGAGCAGAAGTGGCCCGAGCGGTACAATGCGGCCGGCCACCCCGCGTGGGCCGGCCGCCTGTACGGGCCCGGCGGATCCTTCGTCACGCGTCTCCGCGGCCGCATCTATCAAGGGCCGTGGGGCACTGCGCCGTTCCAGTCCCTCTATGCACGGGGGCCGGGGACCCTGGCGTCGCTCCCGGCGATGCCGGAGTGGTACCTGGTCGTCGCGCTGCTCGCGCTCGTCGCCACGCTCGGACCGGCGTGGCCGCCGCTCGGCCGGCTCGCGATCCCCGCGCTGATCGTCGCCGTCGGCGCCCCGCTCGTCCACGCCGCCGTCGCGGCGATGCGCGTCGACTTTCGCCACCCCCGCCCGGCGCCGCTCCAGCGCGCCCGGCTCCGGCTGCTGATCGCCTGGCTCCACGTCCTGCAGCCGGCCGCGCGGCTCCGGGGTCGGCTCGGCCACGGGCTCACGGTCTGGCGCCGCCGAGGGCTCTCGGTGTTCGTCGTGCCGGCGCCCCGGCGGTTCACGCTCTGGACCGAGACGTGGTGCGAGGCGCCCGCGATGCTGGCGCGCCTGGAGGCGGCCCTGCGCGCGGCCGGCTTCGTGGTCGCCCGCGGCGGCGACTGGGACCGCTGGGACCTCGAGGTGCGTGGCGGCCTCCTCGGCCGCGCTCGCCTCCTGATGGCCGTCGAGGAGCACGGTCACGGCAAGCAGCTCTGGCGCTTTCGCGTCTCGTCACGCTACTCGGTCGCGGCGGCGGCCACCATCGTCGCGCTCGCCGGCCTCGCGGTCGCCGCGGCGCTCGACGGGGCGCCGGCGGTGGCGCTGGCGCTCGGCGCGACCGCGACCGCCGTCGCCGCCCGGGGCATCCTCGAGGGCGGACACGCGGTCGCCGCCTTCCTCGTCGGGCATCACTGGCTGAAGCGCGGCCTGCCGGTCACGGTGGCCGCCCGCGCCCCGGTGGCGCCCGGACGGCACGCGAGGAAGCCTGCGCGGCGTTGGCCGAGCGCGCAGCCGACCGACGCCAAGAGCGCATGACCAATCTCTGGCCGCTGCTGCGGTACGTCCGACCCCATCGGGCGGACCTGGCCATCGTGCTGGCCGCCATGACCGCGTCGATCGCCCTCGACGTCCTGCGGCCGTGGCCCATGAAGCTCCTCGTCGACCAGGTCCTCGGCGGCGAGCCGCTGTCGCCCGCCCTCGCCGCCGCGCTTCGCGCGCTGCCCGGCGGCGAGGCCCCGGCGGGGCTGCTCGTGTGGGTGGCGCTGGCGACCGTCGCCATCTTCCTGCTCGGCACGCTCGCCACCATGGCCCAGACCGTCGCCAGCGTCCGGTTCGGTCAGCGGATGGTCTACGATCTCGCCGCCGATCTCTTCCTGCACCTCCAGCGGCTCTCGCTCGTTTTCCACAGCCGGCGCCCGGTGGGCGACATGATCACGCGGGTCACCGGCGACTCGTACGCCGTGCAGATGCTCGTGAACGGCGCGCTGTTGCCGCTGCTCGGCTCGGCCCTCACGCTCGGCAGCATGTTCCTGATCATGTGGCGCCTGGAGCCGACGCTGACGCTCGTCGCGCTGGCCGTGGTCCCGTTCCTCGCCCTCGCCATCCGGGCGTTCGGCGCGCCCATGCGCGAGCGCGCCCGCGAGCGCCTGGACCACGAAGGCCTGATGGTCGCCTCCGTCCAGCAGACGCTGGCGGCCATTCCCGTCGTGCAGGCGTTCGCCCGGGAGGCGCGCGAGCACGAGCGCTTCCGGCGGCAGGCGGGGGCGACGGTCCGGGCCTACGAGCGGCAGTCGCTGGCCGACATGTGGTTCAAGCTGGTGGTCGGGCTGGTGACGGCGGCCGGCACCGCCGCCATCGTCTGGCTGGGGGGGCGGTACGCGCTCGAGGGGCGGCTCACCACCGGCGAGATCCTCGTGTTCATCTCCTATCTCGCCTCGCTCTACGGTCCGCTCAGCTCCATCACCTACACGACGTCGACGCTCCAGCACGCCGCCGCGAGCGCGGATCGGATCGCCGAGGTCTTGCAGACGCCCGCCGACGTGCCGGAGCGCGCCGACGCCACCGACGTCCCCCTGCGCGGCCACGTGCGCTGCGAGGCGGTCAGCTTCGGCTACGAGCCGGGCCGCGACGTGCTGCACGACCTGACGGTCGAGGCGGCGCCGGGCGAGATCGTCGCCATCGTCGGCCCGACCGGCGCCGGCAAGAGCACGCTGGCCGGCCTGCTGCTGAGATTCTTCGATCCCCGGACGGGACGGGTGACGATCGACGGCCACGATGCCCGCGATCTGCGGCTGCGCTCGCTCCGCCAGCAGATCGCCATCGTCCTGCAGGAGCCGTTCATCTTCCCCGTCACCGTGGCCGAGAACATCGCCTATGGCCGCCCCGATGCCTCGCCGGAGGAGATCGTCGCCGCGGCGAGCGCGGCGAACGCCGCCGAGTTCATCGAGCGGCTGCCCCGGGGCTACGACACCGTGGTGGGCGAGCGCGGGATGACGCTCTCCGGCGGCGAGAAGCAGCGCCTGGCCATCGCCCGGGCGTTCCTGAAGCAGGCGCCGATCCTGATCCTGGACGAGCCCACCTCCGCGCTCGACGCGCACACCGAGAGCCTCCTGCTGGAGGCCCTCGATCGCCTGGTGAAGGGGCGGACTACCTTCATCATCGCGCACCGGCTCTCGACGATCCGGCGGGCCGACCGCATCGTGGTGCTCGACCGCGGCGCCATCGTCGAGCAGGGTCCGCACGACGTGCTCCTCGCGCGCGACGGGCTCTACGCGCGCCTGTGGCGCCATCAGCGGCTGGCGGCCCCCGCCGTCCCCGGCGCGGCGCTCGAGCGGGGGTCGACCCGGCGATGAGCCGCCTGCGGCTGGTCGTCCTCGGCCTGATGGGCGCCCTGCCGTTCGCCGGCGTCGCCTGGCAGGTCCTGCACTACCTCGAAGGCTTCCGGCGCCTGGGCCACGACGTCTGGTACGTCGAGGACACGGGCGCGTGGCCGTTCGACGTCGAGGCGAACGCGGTGAGCGGCGACCCCCGCTACACCGTCGACTATCTGGCCCGGGCCATGGCGGGGGCCGGGTTCGCCGACCGCTGGGCGTACCGCGCCGCGTGCGAGACCGGCCGGGTCTACGGCCAGCCGGAGCCCGCGCTCAGGCGCGTGCTCGCGGGCGCCGACGTCCTCGTGAACCTCAGCGGCGCCACCGTGCTCGGCCCGGAACACGCGCGGGTCCCCGTGCGCATCTACCTGGAAACCGATCCCGTCCTGCCGCAGATCGAGGTCGCCCTCGGCCGGCGCTTCACGATCGAGCACCTGGCGGCGCACACGCATCACTTCACGTTCGGCGAGAACCTCGGCGCTCCCGACTGCGAGGTGCCGGGGGGCGTGTTCGCCTATCACCCGACCCGCCAGCCGGTCGTGCTCGACTGGTGGCGACCGTCCCCCCTTGCCACGCCGGCGGCCAATGGTCTGCTGCGCTTCACCACCGTTGCCAACTGGCGGCAGCGCGAGAAGGACGTGGCGTGGCAAGGCCGCACGCTCGGATGGAGCAAGCACGAGCGGTTCGAGATGGTTCTCGACCTGCCGCGCCGGTCGGCCCAGCACTTCGAGCTGGCGCTGGCCGCCGTGGACGATGCCGCCCGGGCCCGGCTCGACGCCCACGGCTGGCGCGTCGTCGACGCCGTCGCGCTCACCCGGGAGCCCGGTCCCTACCGGGACTACGTGTGGGCGTCCAGCGCCGAATTCACGGTGGCGAAGGCGCAGAACGTCGAGCTGCGGAGCGGCTGGTTCAGCGACCGGAGCGCCTGCTACCTGGCCGCCGGCAAGCCCGTCGTCACCGAGGATACCGGCTTCGGCCGCGTCCTGCCCACGGGCCGGGGCCTGTTCGCCTTTCGCAGCCTGGACGACGCCCTGGGGGCGGTGGACGCGATCGCCGCCGACCGGGCCGCGCACGCCGCGGCCGCCCGGGAGATCGCCCGCGCCCACTTCGCGGCCGAGCAGGTGCTCGGCGAGCTCCTCGCGCGGGCCGGGGTCTGAGCCGATGCGGGTGCTTCACGTGGCGCCGCTGTGGTTCCCGGTGGCGCGTGATGCGATGGGCGGGATCGAGACGTTCCTCGCCGGCCTGCTGGAGGCGCTCGCGCGACGGGGGGTCGAGGTCGCGCTCATCGCCTCCGGCGACTCGCGGACCGCGGCCACGCTGTTGCCGGCCGTGCCCGAGCACGTGTTCGCGCGGATGGCGGCGGCCACGGCGCTCGAGTACGCGTACTACGAGCAGGACGCCCTCCTGCTGGCGGCCCGCCACGCGCCCGACTTCGACCTCGTGCACTCGCATCTCGGCGCGTCCGGCTTCATCCTCGCCGGCCTGTCGAGTCCGCCGGTGCTCCACACGTGGCACACGCAGGTCTACACCGACGCCGAGTGGTTCGCCGCCCGGCATCCCGACCTCTGGGTCGCCGCCGTCAGCGAGTTCCAGGCGACCCGCTTCCGCGGCGCCGGCGCGCGCCACTGCGCCGTGATCCACAACGGCGTCGACGTCGAGGCGTTCGACCTGTCGCCCCGCCGGAACGGCCCCCTGGTGTTCATCGGCCGGATCGACGCCACCAAGGGGCCGGACCTGGCGGTGCGAACCGCGCGCGCCCTCGGCCTGCCCCTCACCCTGGCCGGCCCCATCACCGACGTCGACTTCTTCCGGCGGGCGATCGAGCCGGAGCTCGACGGTGCCGTCCAGTACGTCGGCGTCGTCGACCACGTCGCGAAGTCCACGCTCCTGGGCGGCGCCGGGTGCGTGCTGATGCCCTCGCGCGTCGACGAGGCGTTCGGGATGGTGAGCCTGGAGGCGCTGGCCGCCGGCCGGCCGGTGGTCGGCCTGGCCCGGGGCGCGCTGCCCGAGATCCTGGAGCCGGACCTGACCGGGTACGTCACCGACGATCCCGACGCGCTGCCCTCGCTCGTCCAGCGGGCGCTCCAGCTGGAGCCGGCCGCGATCCGCGCGCGCGCGGCCGCGCGGTTCGACGTGCGCACGGTGGCGGCGAGGTACGAGGCGCTGTATCGCGAGATCCTGGCGCAGGCACCCTGACGGCGAACGGCGTCGTCCCCGGCCTCGGATGTCGTCAGCGCGACACCGGACACTGCACTGTCGAGCAGGCGTCACCGCCCCCCGTCTGGAAGAAATGCAATCGTTGCGGAATCGGGCGGCTATGAGCCGCCGGCATGGCGCGCGACTTGCCCCTCTCAGGCGCCCGTGCGACGCGCGATTCTTCATTCCGCGGCGGCCATCGCCCTGATCCTGCTGGCGTTCGCGGCCGCCACGACGCCCCGGCGCGCCGCCGCGGCTCCGGTGGCGTTCCCCGCCGTCGACGTCGTCCTCATCGCCGAGGTGCAGGACGCGCCCGGCTGGCTGGCCCTGCATCAGGAGGTGCTGTCGACGCCGCCGGAGTCCTCCAAGGTGCTGCGCGTCACGTTGCCGGCGCGCACCGGCGGCAGCCGCTCCCTCGACATCGAGCACCCACGGTTCACGGTCGGCCTGGTCGCCACCGCCGGGAAGTCGCAGGTCAAGGTGACCGTCGTCGGCAAGGTGTCTCCCTCCAACGCCATGGTGCTGGTGACGCCGTTTCAGCAGGCGGCGATCGAGATCCAGGCCGGCGCCGTCGCCAACGAGCTCGGCCTCGCCTACGGCCTCTCCGCCGTCCTCGGTCAGCTCCTCGAGCTGTACTTCGACCGGCCGTAGACAAACGGCCCCGGCTCGGCGCACACTCGCGGCGGGGAGGACCGCTCCCGACCCGGGCACGCATCCGCCAATGAAGATCTTCAGCGACCACCACGAGATGTTCCGGGCGACGGTGCGGGCGTTCGTCGACAAGGAGATCGCCCCCCACGTCGAGGAGTGGGAGCAGGCGGGGCGGCTGCCGCGCTGGATCTGGCCCCGGATGGGCGAGCTGGGGCTGCTGGGCGTCGAATACGACGAGACGTACGGCGGCGCCGGCGCCGACCTCCTGACGACGGCGGTGCTCCACGAGGAGTGCGCGCGCTCGCGCTCGGGCTCGTTCGCCATGGCGGTCGGGGTCCACTGCGACATGGCCTCGCCCCACCTCTACTGGACGGGGAGCGAGGCCCTGAGGAAGAAGTACCTGCCGGGGATCTGCCGCGGCGAGATCCTGACCGCCATCGCGGTGACCGAGCCGGGTGGCGGCAGCGACGTGGCGGCCATCCGGACCCGGGCCGTGCGCGACGGCGACCACTACGTGATCGACGGCGCCAAGATGTTCATCACCAACGGCGCCACCGCCGACCTCTTTTTCCTGGCCGCGCGGGTCGAATCCGGCGGCGAGGGCAAGCGCCATCGCGGCATCTCGATGTTCCTGGTCGAGCGGCAGACGCCGGGGTTCACGGTCGGCCGCACGCTCGACAAGACGGGGATGCGCGCCTCGGACACGGCCGAGCTGTCGTTCCAGGACATGCGGGTGCCCGCCGCGAACCTGCTGGGCCGCGAGGGCGTGGGCTTCTACGAGGTCATGCGGGTGTTCCAGCGCGAGCGGCTGGTGGCCGGTCTCCACGCGGTGGCCATGGCCGGGCGCGCGCTCGAGGACACGATCGCCTACGTGCGCGAGCGCCAGGCCTTCGGCGGCCCGCTCAGCGACAAGCAGGCGGTCCGCCACAAGCTGGCCGACCTCGCCACCCGGATCGAGGCCGGCCGCTGGCTGACCTACGCCGCCTGCGCGAAGTTCGCGGCCGGCGAGGACTGCGTGCGCGAGATCTCGATGGTGAAGCTCTTCACGGCCGAGATGGTCAACCGCGTGGCCTACGACTGCGTGCAGCTGCACGGCGGCTATGGCTACATGCGCGAGTACGCGATCGAGCGCTTCGCCCGCGACGCCCGGCTCATGACGATCGGCGGCGGCACCAGCGAGATCATGCGGGACATCATCGCCCGGGCCCTGCTGCCGTGAGGCTGCGCGACCGGGTCGCCGTCGTCACCGGCGGCGCCAGCGGCATCGGGCGTGCGATCGCCCTGGCGCTGGCCGCCGAGGGCGAGCCCCAAGCTCGCCGAGAGCCTCAGGCGCGTGATCCCGTGGGGTCGCCTCGGAGTGCCGGAGGACGTCGCGCCGGCCGTGGTCTTCCTCGCGTCCGATGACGCCGGCTTCATCACTGGCCAGACGCTGTCCGTTTCCGGCGGCCTCACGATGGTGTAGGCGGAGACGACGATAACGGCGCGCGGCGGAGCGACGAGAACGGCGCATTCCCTCCCTGCGGCGTAGGCGGCCTACGCCTCAGTCGGGAACTCCTCGCCGCCTCGCATCTGCACCGTTCTCGTCGCTCCGGGAACCGCATGCGTCCTCATGACTGTGTCATTCCCCTGACGGCATGAGTGCGCCGGATTTCGTGGCGGTGGGGCATGTGACGCTGGATTATTTCGGGGATGTGGTGCGGGCGGGGGGGGCGGCGCTGTATGCGGCGGTGACGGCGGATCGGCTGGGGGTGTCGGCGGCGATCCTCACGAGTCACGCGCCGGACTTTCCGCTCGACGACGTGCCCTCGCGGATCGAGGTCGTGACGCTGGAGGGGGCGCAGACGACGGCGTTCGAGCACCGGGCGGCGGCCGGCGGGCGGGCGCTGCGGGTGCGGGGGGCGGCGCGTCCGTTGACGGTCGCCGATCTGCCCCAGGACTGGCGCGGGGCGCCGCTGGTGTTGCTGGCGCCGGTGCTGCAGGAGGTCGATCCGGCGCTGGCCTCGGCCTTCCCCGACGCCGCCATCGGGGCCGAGGCGCAGGGCTGGCTGCGCGCGGTGGACCGCGAGGGCGCGGTCAGTCCCGGGCCGTGGCCGTCGCCGAATCTCGTGCTCGACCGCCTCCAGGCGGTCTTCGTCAGCGCCCACGACGTGCGCGGCCAGGAGGCCCGGGTCACCGAGTGGGTGCAGCGCGTGCCCCTGGCCGTCGTGACCGCCGGCGTCGAGGGCGCGCTGCTCTACGTCAACGGCGACCGCTACGAGATCCGGCCGCGCCGGACCCGCGAGGTCGACGCCACCGGCGCCGGCGACGTCTTCGCCGCCGCGTTCCTGATCCACTACGACCGCCACGGCGACCCCTGGGAAGCGGCCGAGGCGGCGACGTGCGCGGCGTCGCTCTCGATCGAGGGGGAGGGCTGGTCGGCGGTGCCCGATTCCGCCACCCTCGCCGCCACGCTCGAGGCCTACCGCGCCCGGCGCTGAGCGGCCGGCGCACCGGGCTCCTTGATTTCACGGGGGCGACTTGCCAGACTAGCCCCCTCGATCTTTCGCAGGAGGGCGGCATGCCGAATCCTCTGTCAGAGCTTCAACGCTACGGCCAGTCCGTGTGGCTCGACTACATCCGGCGGAACCTCATCACGGGCGGCGAGCTGCGGAGGCTCCTCGACGAGGACGGGCTGCGCGGGGTCACCTCCAACCCGGCCATCTTCGAGAAGGCGATCGCCGGCTCCAGCGACTACGAGCTGCAGCTCAAGGAGCTGACGCGGCGCCGCGACCTGGACGCCAAGGCCGCCTACGAGATCCTGGCCGTGCACGACATCCAGGACGTCGCCGACATCCTCAAGCCGATCTACACGTCCAGCGGCCGGCGCGACGGCTACGTGAGCCTGGAGGTCTCGCCCGACCTCGCCTACGACACGCAGGGCACGCTCGACGAGGCCCGGCGGCTCTGGAAGGCGGTCAGCCGCGACAACGTCATGATCAAGGTCCCGGCCACCCCCCCCGGCATCCCGGCCATCAAGGCGCTGATCGGCGACGGCATCAACGTCAACGTGACGCTGCTCTTCGCGGTGGAGGCCTACGAGGCGGTGGCCGAGGCCTACATCAGCGGCCTGGAGGCGTTCGCCGCCAAGGGCGGCGACCCCGGCCGGGTGGAAAGCGTGGCCAGCTTCTTCATCAGCCGCATCGACGCCGCCGTCGACGCGCTGATCGAGGCGCGGCTGAAGGCCTCCGACAACAGCGTCGAGCAGGGCCTGCTCAAAGGCCTCGTCGGACGGGTGGCGATCGCCAACGCCAAGCTCACCTACCAGCGCTACAAGGAGCTGTACGTCGGCCCGCGGTGGGCGGCGCTGGCCAACCGCGGCGCTCGCTCCCAGCGCCTGCTGTGGGCGAGCACCAGCACGAAGAACCCGAACTACCGCGACGTGATCTACGTCGAGGAGCTGATCGGCCCCGACACCGTCAACACCATCCCGCCGGCCACCTACGACGCGTTCCGCGACCACGGCCGCCTGCGCCAGAGCCTGGAGGAGGACCTCGAGGACGCCCAGGACACCATGGACTCGCTGGCCGAGGCCGGCATCGCCTTCAAGCCGATCACCGATCAGCTTCTCGCCGACGGCTGCAAGATCTTCGTCGACGCGTTCGCCAAGCTGCTGGCAGCCGTGAGCAAGGCGCTGCGGACCCCCACCGAGGTCGGCAAGCGGCAAACGTGGACGCTGCCCGCCGACCTCACGACCGAGGTGAAGGGCACCCTCAAGGAGTGGGCGGCCGGCGGCAAGGTGCGGCGGCTGTGGGCGCGCGACGCCGCCCTGTGGACGAACGCCGACGAGGGGCGCCGGCTGGGCTGGCTGGGCACCACCGACGACCAGCTCCCCCACGTCGACCACCTGCGCCAGGCCGCCGAGAACGTGCGCAGCGGCGGCTTCACCCACGCCGTGCTGCTCGGCATGGGCGGCACCGTGCTGGGCGCCGACGCGCTGGCCCGCACCTTCGGCAAGGTCGCCGGGTTCCCGGAGCTGCGGGTGCTCGACTCCACCGATCCCGCGCAGATCCGGGCGCTCGAGCGCGGCCTCGACCTGTCGCGCACGCTGTTCATCGTGTCCAGCAAGTCGGGCAGCACGCTGGAGCCGAACATCCTCAAGCGCCACTTCTTCGAGGCGGTGAAGGCCACGGTGGGGCCGGCCGAGGTGGGCCGCCGCTTCGTGGCCATCACCGATCCCGAGTCGAAGCTGCAGTACGTGGCCGAGGCCGACCGCTTCCGGCGCATCTTCTTCGGCCTGCCCTCGCTGGGCGGGCGCTACTCGGCGCTCAGCGACTTCGGCGTCGTCCCCGCCGCCATCATGGGGCTCGACGTGGCGCGGCTGCTCGGGCAGGCCGACGAGATGGTGCACGCCTGCGCGGCCAGCGTGCCCGTCGAGGAGAACCCGGGCGCGGTCCTGGGCGTCGTCATGGGCGTGCTCGCCCGGCGCGGGCGGGACAAGGTCACGCTGGTGGTCTCGCCGGCCATCCAGGCGCTCGGCACCTGGGTCGAGCAGCTGCTGACGGCGTCGCTCGGCAAGGCGGGCCGCGGGCTGCTGGTGGTCGACGGCGAGCCCGCCGGCGCGCCCGCCGTCTACGGCGCCGACCGCCTGTTCGTCTACCTGCGGCTGGAGTCGGCGCCCGACGCCGGCCAGGACGCCGCGGTGGCCGCGCTCGAGGCGGCCGGCCAGCCGGTGGTCCGTATCGCCATCAACGAACCCTACGATCTCGGCGGCGAGTTCTTCCGCTGGGAGTTCGCGGCGGCGGCGGCGGGCGCGGTGCTCGGCCTCAACCCGTTCGACCAGCCCGACATCGAGGGGGCGAAGATCGCCAGCCGCAAGCTGACCGCCGAGTACGAGAAGACCGGCGCCCTGGCTCCGGAGACGCCCCTGCGCCAGGGTGACGGGCTCGCGCTGTTCGCCGACGCCCGCAACGCCGCCGAGCTGAACGTCGCCGGCGGGGACGGCACGGTGGCGGGTACGCTGAAGGCGCACCTGCGCCGG
>Ga0214471_10003110_pt1 | contig 12847 bp, 10 predicted proteins | sample RVTome_5_FD_207665 | JGI IMG/M metagenome (GOLD analysis project Ga0214471, IMG submission 207665) | Soil microbial communities from uranium-contaminated site in the Upper Colorado River Basin, Wyoming, United States - RVT142D155 | ecosystem: Environmental > Terrestrial > Soil > Contaminated >...
GTTGCCTTTCTCACCTCATCAAGCGCTTCTAAATTATCTTCAATAAAACTTGGTTTAAGCAACAGATCTTCAGGTGGATAACCAGTGACGGAGAGTTCAGGAAAACATAATATGTCGACGCCAGATTTTTTTGCGATTCTTATATATTTGAGAATCTTTTTGAGATTACCGTCTATATCACCAACCAATACATTAATTTGGCTCAACCCGAGCCTGACCTTATTCATGATATTATATTACCACATCAATTGGTCTATTAACGATAAGACCAATTAAATAACCCCCCGGCAAGCCCAGGGTATCAGTCTACACAAAGAAAGTGCTGACGCTGGGGTTCGCGCGGTACTTCGACTAGCCTGTGCTGAGCATAGTCGAAGGGCTCAGGGCAGGCTTGCTCGTGACATTTGATCGCCCTCTTTGCCCAATATCAATATCCCACCAGCAAGACTGGTGGGCTACCCGGCGCGCGCACCTGATCACGCTACCCCATGGGTAGGCAACGAGTCTCGCTCGTTGCACAATGACTTAGATTTTGTACACCCTTCTCCTGCGTGCTGAGTTTATCGAAGCCTGTCCTTGTAGTGAGCACTTCGACTGGCTCAGTGCAGGCTCTAGCGAAGCAATCTTCTACCTAACGTCGGAATAAAGATTGCTTCAATTTGCTTTGCAAATGACCACAGGGCAGATGTCAGCGATGACAGTCGGGCTTGGTGTCATCGCCAGAATATCGAAGCGATCTCCTACCAACGAAGAATACTGGGCTTGCCGCGACTGACCGCGCCTGCACTGAACGCATATTCCGGGGAACCCTCGCAAATGACGATGGAATCCTTAAAAAACTAATTCTCGAATTATTGCATCGAGATGTAGGCAATGTTAGAAAGGAAATGAAATATTATGCTTCCCCAGAGGGTTCCGGTCCTAGCATACAAATATCCCATGATAAGGGAGGGGAAAAAAGTAAGAATACTTTGAGTGCAAATCCCGCCAATAAACCCCGATGCCACACATAGTGTAAAAAAATGTCCTAGAGCAAAGAGTAAACTGACAATAAGAACTCCCATTAGGCTGTTTCCTAATCTTTCCTGCAGATAACCACGGAAAAAAACCTCTTCTGGAATTGCAACAAAAAATAGCTGCAAAGCAATAATTATAGCGCTGATTCTATCTACGTGAATTGTATTGGCGGTAAGCAACAAACCCAACACCAGATAAGTTGGAAGAACAACAATCGACACGACTACTCCGATCAACAAACCACGCGGATCCCATTTAAAACCTCTCATTCTATCAGTCACGAGAAACGGTGTGGAAAACAGTATCAGCGCCGCAAAAGCAACTGAAAAATTAGGAAATAAAATTCGAGCAAGGGTTATGAGCAAGATAACAATAACGTATATTGATACAGGCTGCAGGTGAGTTCTCTTCAATAATAAACTTTTCATAGTAAATAACCCCGTGGCAGAGCCACGGGGCATTAAAAGACAAAAAACGAGCTGCTTTTTGTAACCGTGATGATCATATACCACATTTTTAGTTTTTTTAACATGGCTAATATTCAAATTCTAAAATCGTCATTGCCCGCAGGGCAACCTGTTTTCATCCCCGTGGTAAAACCACGGGGTATTCAACAGGTATGGTAATAAACCCTTAGAAAGCCCAGCCCGACTGGGTGAACTTTATTAAAAAAAGTCCATAAAAGAGAAGAAATACAACTGTTATGACATAGTATATTTCAATTCGCCTGGCAACCAACGCAACCAAAATAAAAATCGGAAACAAAGAGAGGGTGTAGCGAGGCACGCTTAACATAAACGAGGTAGATGTGGCAGCAGTCCAGGTAAGGAGCATATAGACACCGTAGGAAGCCCTTAGACGAATGAAAGCCCAAATCGTACATAACAGTCCAAATATAGCGAATAAGAGCTCAGCCCAACCTATCATTAATCTATATGCAGGGTCGGCATCTTTCCACCGGATATAATTCCAAGCCCCCATGAGCCCTTTCCATGGAGGAGATAGCGTCTTTTGCCAGTATTCCCTCTGGGCATCAAGGAAAGCAAAGGGATCTCCAAAGGTTATGTAGTTGATAATAAGGTAGGCTACCAAACCGATCAATATTAAGAATAGATAAAGAAAGTTTAATTTTATGCCTTTAATTCGGTATTCATTCTGGGACATATACTCTATCAAAAGTGCCGGAAATAAGAAAACACCGGTGATGCGCGTTGCAGATGCCAGCATACCAAAAACCCCTGTAAGAAGCCATCTGTTTTCCCCCGCGTAGTAAAAGCTCGCGATGGTTAAGGCCAAAAAAAGGCTCTCCGAATATCCAGCATGAAAAAAATAGGCTGTAGGAAATATCGACATGTAAAAGACACTTCTTATGGCGGTTTCATCGTCGTATTTCTTAAGTACAAGCCTATACAAGTAAAAACACGCTATGGCATAAGCAAGATTAGAGACAACTAGTGCTGAGAGCTTATAGCTTTTTAGTACCAGTGCAAAAATCCGAATAATAAATGGGTAGAATGGAAAAAACACGATACGAACCCACATTTCGTCGCCAAATCCCCTGTAGCCATTCTCGGCAATATCAAGATAACTTGGTGAATCCCATTTATTCCAGATGTCCAGAAGCGAGGGAGCAGGCTTACTCAGGAGGACTTCATAGGACACAAATGCGAGGAAATAGGTTCCAATAATCATAACCAACACAATGACAATTAATTCCTTGTTGCGGTTAATCAAAGCTTCCATCCCTAAACCGAGCGTTACTCACACATATGTTTGTCGCAAGGAAATGCTATTATCATCCAATACATAGGCCAAAAAAGCTCAATGCTAAATAAGCCAGGCCGGGTAGCCAAAACAAAGAGACAAATAAAATACCTGTAATGTTCTATGGTCGACCCTAATAAATTTAGGCCTTCTAGCTTATTTCAAAATCAAGCACATAATTTAGATGATCACATTGACTTCTAGCAGTTTCAAATTATAAATATAGATAACAAATTTTCCTAGTACGACGTTTTTGAGCAAAAAATCAGTGACCTTTTATCCAATTACTATGATCACCATTTTACGTTAAATACGTACTTAGGAAATATATGGGAAATTCCTTGAATCATATATGTATAAAAACCCTAGCCGATATGAGGAGCAGAATATTATTTTTCTTAGATTTTAATTGATAGACTATTTTATATACATAATATCTTCAACCAAAATATATGAAAAGAAGTTTCACAAACATTATAAGATTTCTGATGGATGAATGTTTGCCTCCAATTATAAGAGACAACAAATATTTTATGTATCCATTTTATTACTACGCCTATAAAGGTAAAGATATTAAAACTGCGATGAATTTCAAAACCCTTATATATAGTCTTAGTGAAAAAGAGTATAGAGATTTTTATGAAAATCTCAATTCGATTTCTAGACAAAGGGATACGGACTTGAATGACGCAAGTATAAAATACATTATCGATAATCTGTTAAAAACGGCTAAAAATCTAATAGACATTGGTTGCGGAAATGGTTACTTTCTGAAACAACTGAAGAACAATGGCCTAGATTTATTCGGTTGTGACATTGCTGACACAAGAAGAGACGGAGATTATAATTTTGTCAGATGCAGCATTGCACACCTTCCATTTAGAGATAAACTGTTCGATATCGTTACTTGTTCTCATACACTAGAGCACATTCTCAATCCTGAAAAAGCTATTTCTGAATTAAAGCGAATCACCAGAAAGCAATTGATTATTACTGTCCCTTGCCAGAGATATTACCTTTATACGCTTGATGAACACGTTCACTTTTTCCCTTACAAGGAAAAACTTGCTTCGCTCATCGGGATTAAAGATAGTACCTGCAAAAAGATACGGGGCGACTGGGTTTATATCGGTTATCTCGAATCATTTGATTGATCGCACTCAGGAAATCATATTCTTTTAGAAAACCTGAATAGCTCTAAACTGGGCAGTTATAAACAACGAAGCGCCGCGCAGCAACCTAGAGCGAATTAGCAAGTTAGGAATTTGTATTTTTAACTGAGGCTAATTACCCAATATCATAATCTCACAAAGACGTGTAAGGCCTAAGATATTTGTATATTATCGATCATCTTCGGTATCACAAATATCCCTCGTCGCAAAAACCCGTTCTCGAAGGATAGATTTTGGGTCGAAAAATACGGTTTTAAAGTTGGTGTTAAAAAACTCATAATTGATTTTGAATACCGGATCTTGCTCCGACTGTCTCTCGATCTGGATAAAGTCAATCCGATTCTCCTTGAGCAGAGGACACAGCTCCTCCTTGGAGTTAGTTTGGTAAATTTCCTTTCCCATCGTTTCTCTTTTCAAAGTATCGAAGCCTGCCCCCCAGGCAAAATAGGGCCAGCCCTGCATAGTTCTTCTGCCCGCAAAGGACACAGGGTTGTAAATCCTGAAGGTGGTGAGAAAAACAGCACTCGTGTCTGTATTCTGTAGAGCCCATTTCGCTAGGGGTTGCTTTTCAACATCCTGTAAAACAACAGTGCTATCATTTTTTATAGGTATTGCATCAACTAATCCAGAGACTGTCAGAAATAAAAGCAGAACGCCTGTGGCTATGCGACCCCCCCACCCCAGGCAAAAGAGCCGATAGAGTAAATATGCCGTAAACCCGTTGGAAAGAATAAGCCAGAGGTTGAAAAACTTATGGTTACCCGGCATGTCAGGACTAAACCGGAAGAGATTTCCTATAACGAAACTGGTCAGAAACATTAAAAAAATCTTCTTTCTCTGCCTATCTACTAAGAAGAAGGAAAAAGAGATGGTGAAAAAACCTAAGCCTAGATTAAAGATCCAGTAGCGTATAAAAGAGATTACGTAACTCATTCCCCGGTTAAGAACCCCATAGGGCATAAAATCTATGGGGATTAGATGGCTTACCACTAAATAGCCGGGGCTTATTGAAAAATGGCTCTCAAAGTTAGGCGAACTCTGCTGAAGCCATAGTATCTGAGGAAGCGCGATAAGGGTTGCTACAAAAATAACTAACAGGCTTTTTTTTCTCTCTGGAAAAAGCAAAATGAAAAGCCAGAGGAATCCATAAAGGCAAATGAATGCCTGACCGTGCCAGAGGACCAATAATCCAGTTATCAGTCCGATAAACGCCTTTCGAAAGTAGCCACTATCTATCTCCTTGTTTATGTGCTCGTCGATGTAATGGATTAGAACGAGTAAAACCAGCGCAAAACCAAACGCAAGGTGTCTCTGATTAATGTATATATTCCAATTCCAAAAAGCAGAGATGATATTACCATCCCAAGGACCGAAGGCTACGTATTCGGGAAGGTTCCACCAGGACTCTATAAGATTCTCAATGGACTTAGGCGGATATTTCTTGAGAAATTCAACGAAAGAAAGAGAGCTATTGAATAAAAAAAGTAACACCGAAACAAAACCTACAAAACGGCTTCCAAAAAATAGTCTTTTAGAAAAATAGTAGATTAAGACAATAAGGCAGGTATAGGACAATGCACTAGGGATATTCAAGGCATAATCTAACGGTATTCCCATCTTTTCGAGGATTCCTACCATAAAATCGAACATAAAATGGTATCGAACAATTTCGTGCGCATAGAGTGGGTGCTCTAGGGAGAGGTTGTTTCCGAAACTAAATGAGCGTATCAAAGGAATATGGAATCCAAAGTCGCTCCATATTAAACGAGTGATTTTTATCTCATGTGATTTCAAGTCGTAATCAAATGTGCTTGAAAAAAGTATCCATGAGAACACGAAAGCGATTGTAAAGAACACTACGTGGGATGGTTTTAGTCCGAGGGGTGATCTAAACAGAGCACGTTGATGGATGACGAAGGCTAGAAGAATTACCGTCGTAATGGTGAATCCAATTACCATTGCACCCTGTGTAATGCGATATAAAACCAAAGACATTATGAACACTAGCCACAGGGAAATAAGTGTTCCTACAATGTAGGCCGAGGCAATACGCAACAGGTTCGTATACTTGGGGAAAAAGCGAACGGAAAGAATATAACCGAATAGGTAAGAAGTTATAAGGAAGATGACGGCAATTACAGGCTCCATGTCAGTTCGGGCGTCCCTTCTAAAATACAGTCAACTACCTCTTTACCCTGCATAACAGAACCTCCATATTTCCAATCAGAAATGGCTGTTCGGCCCTTAAACTCTTGTCTCTTTCAAGAGTCGGCGTCGGGCAGGCATAATCTACATCCATTGAGTACTTTGATACAATTGGTTCACGCGGCAAGAGCTGTAGGGCCTGCACCTATTATTATTCGCTTGCTCATAATCCTCACCCCTGTCTCGAAGAATTATCTAATTTTACCACAGCTTCATGCGCGTTTCTCAAGGATATCTTAGTTTTCAAAAGTATACCGATTCCAACCGATTTAACGATTATGAAAAAAAGAAGCTGAGTGATAATGGAGGCGCCCACGGCTATGTCTTTGCTAATATAAGAACCTAAGCATATTGAAAGGTTCCGATAAATCCCGGTCCCGATGGCATCATCGTGCTGATAGTCACTATCACAAGAAGTAGAGCTATCTCTTCAGGACAAATAGTCAGAGCGAAAGCGAGTGTGATGAAGTATTGAGCAACTCATTCAATGAGCCAGATTAATATAGAGAGCAGCCCTACTATCACCAAATCCTCTAGGGAAGATAATCCCCTAAGACCTATAAGAAATCCTTCAAACTTGGTAGTCAACCACTTGCCAAAAGGTTTATCTCTAAATTGCGATGTAATGGGCTTCACACGTTTTGAACCTTTATATCTATTTAAAAGAAAATCCCTATCGGTACTGAGAAGAATATCCTACCAGCTGTCCAACCCAGATCGTACATAACAGTCCAAATATAGCAAATAAGAGCTCCCCCCAACCTATCATTAATCTGTATCCAAGTCGGATTCCACCGGATATAGTTCCAAGCTCCCATGAGACCTTTCGATGGCGGAGAAAGGGTCTTATTCCAGTATTCCCTCTGGGCATCAAGGAAAGCAAAGGGATCTCCAAAGGTTATGTAGTTGATAACAATGTAGGCTATGAAACCGATCAATATTAAGAATAGATAAAGAAAGTTTAATTTTATGCCTTTAATTCGGTATTCATTCTGGGACATGTACTCGATCAAAAGTGCCGGAAATAAGAAAATACCAGTTATCCGCGTTGCAGACGCTAGCATACCAAAAATCGCTGCAATAAGCCATCTGTTTTTCCTAGTCTATAAAGTCCTTAACTATGAATATAGGTCTGTTTTGACTTTCTTTGTATATTCTAAAAATATATTCACCTATTATTCCAAGAAACAATAATTGAATTGAACCCAAAAAGTAAATACTAAGCAAAGTCGATGACCAGCCTAACGGAGCTACTCCAGTAACTTTACTGACCAGCGTGTAAATGGTTGCCATTAAAAATAGCACCACTCCTACTAAACCAGTATAAAGACAAATCTTAATAGGGAAATCAGAAAATGAGAAAATGGCATCTAAGCCTAATTTAACTAACTTTCGGAAACCCATTTTCGCCTCGCCACCAGCTCTCTCAGGTCTGGAATAGTCTACGTATCCTCGACTAAAACCAATAAAAGATCGCAACCCAGGCAAGTATCTGTTTTTTTCTTTAATGGATAAGAAAGCATTTAAGGCCCTTCGGTTAAACATTGAGAAATTTCCAACATCTGCGGCTTCATCCACATTCGAAAAAGTTTTAAAAACTAGGTGAAAAACCCTTATGAACAGATTCTTTAGAATTTTTTCTTTCCGTTCTGTTCGCCTCCCATAAACAATATCACAGTTTGCGTTGATTAGTTTTCCGTACATTTCTCCTAATAACTCTGGGGGGTCTTGTAAATCTCCATCCATCATCGCAATATACTCTCCCTGTGCATAACTCAAACCTCCTGTATATGCGGCTTGGTGACCAAAGTTTCTGGAAAGTACGAGCACTTTAAATCTGTTATCTTTATTATGGCATTCAACTAATTTACTTAAGCTTTTATCAGTGCTTCCATCATCTACGCAAATAATTTCAAAGTCATTTGTAATTCCCTCTAAGCCAGCGATACACCTTTCAAATAGTTTCTCAATCAATTCCTCCTCATTATAAATCGGGATCACCACGCTGATTTGTGTTTTGGACATAAAATTTAATTTATCCGTTGGCAAGGATAAAGATAGTGAAAAACACCCTGATAAGAATCAGTACTAATTTTAAACGGAAATGAGTAAAAGGGAATACAAAAAAATAGACGATATGGAAGTGGAAACCATGACCAGGCGATAAGGGCTAGACATGTCCGATGCCGCTGCACTGATCTAGAATATCTTGCAAATTTGGCCCCCGCATTTATAATGATTGTCGATTCCTATTGCTGCTCGGGGTTTTTATTAAACCCCTAACTCACCGTCAAATGCTCTCATCTTCTGTTTTCATACTTATTTCCTTCCTCTTTGGTTTTAGCGCCACCCTTTTCCTAAAGGAAGAGTTTTTACTCGAAGAGAGGATTTTTTACGGAGTCCTCATCGGCTTCATCGCCTGCACCTGGATTGGCTATATCGAGGCACTATTCTTCGGCCTGGATTTAAATACAATTATATTTACCTCTGCTGTTCTACTCATATTCACCTTCATAATTCTTTTCATTAATTACAGGCTTGTTAGTAAGCAGACTGTACCCCCACTGAAAAATTTTTTAAAATCCGAGGTGATTTTCCAAATTTTAATTTTAAGTTGCATTCTTTTTCCAGTCCTTTATGTCCTATTTGGTAGAGTAATAATCTGGAAGGAGGATGGGATCTATACCGGCCTTATATACAACTTTGGAGATCTGCCTTACCACTGGAGTATGCTTAACTCTTTCCTTTATGGAGAGAATTTACCTCCGGAAATACCGTTTTATAGCGGCTACCCCCTTCGTTATTATTTTATGTCTAATTTCTTCACCGCTCTTCTTATGAAATCCGGCCTGAGTCTATGGGCCGCTTTTACCTTTCAAGGTATGGTTCTAAGCACAGTCCTCTTGGCAACAATATATTTATTCACTTATCACGTTACCAAGAATAAATTTGCCGCTGCTCTTAGCCCTTTTCTTTTCTTCTTTAATGGTGGATTAGGGTCTATACATTTTTTTAAGGATTTGATTGCCTATAAGGGAAACATCATAGACTTTCTATTAAACATAAAGGATTACTCTAACATCGGAGACTTAGGTTACCGTTGGATAAATACTACAACCTCCCTTCTTGTTACTCAAAGGCCCTTCTTATTCGGTTTTCCAATGTCGATCATGGTTCTCACATTACTCTGGCAAGGAATAAAAGAGCCAAAGAAGAGTTACTTCCTGATGGCGGGTGTTATCGCAGGTATTCTCCCCCTTTTTCACACCCCCAGCTACCTTTCCTTAGGGATAATAAGCGCAGTTTTACTCCTTCTTTTTCCCTCCCGTAGATGGCTTTGGTTTTTTATTCCTGCGGGTTTTTTGGCACTTCCTCAGGCATATTATCTCATGCCAAAGGGAGAAACTGCGGGGCATTTCTTTAGTATTCATCTGGGATGGATGGCTAATGACGACAACGTCTTCCTGTTTTATCTAAAAAATGCAGGCCTCTTTATCCCGATTCTCTTAGGAACACTTATATTTAGTAGAAGCCTCTCGTTCTCTCAAAAGAAATTTGCTATTCCCTTCATAGTCATATTCTTGATTGCGAATCTCATACAATTTACTCCATGGGATTGGGATAATGTGAAGATATTGATATATTTCTACATTGGATCAATTCCTTTTGTAGCTTATGGATTAGCCCGTCTATGGAAAAGTACTTATAAGATAATTCCAATTCTCCTTGGCCTTACGCTTGTTTTTTCCGGAATTACAAGTGTCGTGAGCACTACCATGCATTCTTATTCGGAAAATAATAAAGAAGAAATAAATTTGGCCGAAACCATAAAGAAGATAACCGGGCCAGACGATGTATTTCTTACAGCGCCCATCCATAACCATCTCGTATTTCTTACGGGTCGGACCGCCCTTCACGGCTATGCAGGGCATCTATGGAGTTGGGGAATTGATGGTAGTAAAAGAATGGAAGATATAAGAAAAATGTATGAGGGATATAAGGGATATCAAGGCACAAAAAAACTTCTTGATAAATACGGAGTAAACTACGTAGTAATAGGACCCCCTGAGAAAAGGGAGATGAAGCCAAACCTGGAATTTTATAAGAACAACTTTCCGATTCTGCTTAAGTCTGAGAACTATTATGTGTTCAAAGTAAGAGACGGTCCATAAATCAAGACCGAATTTTCCGAGAGGACGAGGGTTCGTAACCTTTCAAAAAATAGAGAGGCCTTTGCTTTGTCTCATTGAAAATTCGACCAAGATATTCTCCAATGATACCTATGGTCAAGAGCTGAATACCTCCAAGGAATAGTACAGCTACCAGTAGCGAAGGATAACCTGCTACAGGGTTCCCATAGACCAGCTTCTGGTAAATAGTAATCGCACCATATATAAAAGAAATAAAAGCTGACACTAAACCAAAATAGGTAGCGATTTTAAGAGGTGTTACAGTAAATGAAGTAATGGCCTCTAAAGCAAGATACCAAAGATCCAAATAACCCCACTTTGTATTTCCGGCAAATCGAGGATCCGGCTGATATGGAACATCTTTTTGGGGATAGCCGATCCATGCAAATAAACCCTTCATATATCGGTGCTGCTCCCTAAGTTGTGTTAGAGAGTCAAGGGCACGACGGCTGAGTAAACGATAGTCGCCGGCGTTCATCGGTATATCTACACGCCCAAACGTCTTTACTAGGCGATAGAACGAATGAGTTATGAATTTTTTAACTACGGTTTCACCAAACCTATCAACATTTGTTGTGTAAACTACATCATAGCCATAGATCCAATGCTTCACCAATTCCGGAATAAGCTCAGGTGGGTGTTGCAAATCGGCATCAATTAGGACCACGGCGTCACCACTGGCATGGTCAAGACCCGCAGTCATTGCGGCCTCTTTACCAAAGTTCCTGCTCAAGTCCAGAATAGAAACCCTCTGATCGGACTGTTGCAAGTCATGCATAATCTTCAATGTATCATCAGTGCTACCATCATTGACGTATAGAATCTCAGCATCCATGGCCATACTATTTAAGACTTTTGAAATTCGTTCATGAAACTCAGGTAACACTTCTGCCTCATTATAGGCAGGAACAACAACTGATAGTAACCGATTTCCGGTTTTATCAACTTTTTTTTTGGACTGCATATCAGCGCTCTCTTTCATGATTGATATTACAAGACGCAATATATATTCAACAAATATTAAATTCTTACTTCCATCAGCAAGCCTTAAGCCATTAACAAGCGAGTATATTTTTCATATTTCAGCCTTCTTATCAACTATTTGCCCCACATTCGAGACAGTAAATTTATTTGAATACAATAAACTTGTACCCCAGGAATGTCCACATTATTGTAAATACCAAGGATACGAATGCACCGAAGTTTGCCCAAAGCGTGGGTGAAATGCCGGGAAGGGGTTTTAGAAAATTTACGATAAAAGACGCGATTCCAACATTGATAAGAAAAGCACTACCGCTTACGGCTAAGAATTTGATAAATTCCCTTCCCCACTGATCCGTTCTATTTTTTTCAAATGTCCAATACTTATTCCAAAAGTAACTATTTGTGACAGCCAATAGAAATGAAATTCCCTTAAAGACAGAAAATAAAATTCCTCTATCGATACTGGATACATACATGAGAAAATTTAGCACCCCGAAGTCTATAGCTGTGTTTGAGAATCCAATGATTATAAATTTCCCAAGCTGATAAAAGGTAGGCCACCTTCTCCCCAGATTATACGTTATGATAATCAAGGAGAAAATCAGAACAGGCATTACGACAAGTATCGACCACAGTGACTTCAAAAGAAAATTGGGTAACGGGATTACATATTCGAGGTTTTTGAGAACAGCAAAGCTAAAGATCGCAATAATAATCCCCAATATGATTCCGCTTATAATGTCTGTTTTTCTCAATGCGATTGTTACCATCAGTTATTCTCGAAGAGTTATGATAACAGAGCCCAGGTCATTCTAATCTATCAGAGGTTGCCTCAACAATGTCAATATCAATAAAATATCATCTCCAACTGCTGAGCCAGAAGTAACGACCTAGCGAGTCATCGGGTATTGGGACAGCGGATAGGATCGGATAAAAGTACACAAATGTAACGGCAGCTATCAAGAGGTACAACAGAACCACGTCTTTTCCGTGACGGAACCTATCCCAGATCACATCCAGGAAGTAAGCTATTATCAGCATGACAAATACGAAGGAAGGAAGAAAATGATATAAAAATGTTACCTTCCTTGGAGATAATGCCCAGGGTAGCCAGTAGGCAAATACACTCAGTACTGCAAATGCAAGTGATGGCAGCTCCCTGCGAATAACCTGAACAATACCGATAGCTAGAAACAGGCATCCAGTCCACCATATAAACGGGTTTCCCATTGCGTATATGTACTTGTGCTTATCCCCGTATTCACCAAGATACAGATACACCGTTCTTAGAAGGAGAGGCCACTTCCACCACTGCGACTGATAGGGATGTGATTGCGTTATACTCTTGTGATACCAATACATGCCTTCCTGTAAGTCTATAAAATCGCTTAAACTATGCCCATACAGAAAGTAAGGTAGATATGTCAGAATATAAACAATTAGCGGCGTAATTATGAAGGCTAAAACGATTGTTCTTGTAACCATAAAAAGCGTTTCAAAAAAAGAATCGGTTGC
>Ga0214471_10003111_pt1 | contig 12845 bp, 7 predicted proteins | sample RVTome_5_FD_207665 | JGI IMG/M metagenome (GOLD analysis project Ga0214471, IMG submission 207665) | Soil microbial communities from uranium-contaminated site in the Upper Colorado River Basin, Wyoming, United States - RVT142D155 | ecosystem: Environmental > Terrestrial > Soil > Contaminated >...
GGAACGTCGAGGTGGCGGATCGTCATCCCTGTGGCGATCACCAGGGCGTGGCAACCGAGTTCGATGCCGTCGGTGAGCAGCACCCTGCGCACCGACTCGTCGACCACGATCTTCTCCACCTCGACCGCGGTGAGGATCTCGGCCCCGAACTTGCGTGCCTGGATCGTGGCCCGCCTCGCCAGGTCGCCGCCTCCGACGCCTTTGGGGAATCCGAGGTAGTTCTCGATGCGGGCGCTCGTGCCCGCCTGGCCGCCGGTCGCCTCCCGTTCGATGATGGCGGTGCGCAAACCTTCGGAGGCCCCGTAGACGCCGGCGCCGAGGCCGGCCGGCCCGGCGCCCACGATGATGAGGTCGTAGAACGGGCTGCGGGCCTCCGTCTGCAACCCGACCTTGGCGGCCAGCGCCCGGTGGTCGGGTTTCACCAGCGTCGACCCGTCGGGAAAGAAGACCACCGGGAGTGCCCCGCTGCCCTCGGTGGCTGCGGCCACCATCGCCGCCACCTCCGGCTCGCGCTCGGCGTCGGCGAACCGGTAGGGGATCTGGTTGCGCGCCAGGAAGTCGCGCACGTCGTGGCTGAGGGCCGACCAGCGGGCCCCGGCCACTCTGATGCCGTCGAAGGGAGCGGGGACCGACGCCCGCCAGTCATCGAGCAGGTCGTCGATCACCGGGTAGAGGTTCTCCTCCGGCGGGTCCCACGGCTTCATCAGGTAGTGGTCGAGGCCCACCTCGTTGATCGCCTCGATGGCGGCGTCGGTGTCGGCGTAGGCGGTGAGGAGCACCGTCTTGGCGTCCGGGAAGGTCTCCACCGCCCTGGCGAGGAACTGGGTGCCGGTCATCTCGGGCATCCGCTGGTCGACGACGAACACCGCCACCGTGTCGCCCCTCGCCTGCAACTCGGTGATCGCGGTGAGGGCCTCGGCTCCGGAGCCGGCGCGGACGATGCGGAACTCCTCGCCGTAGCGGGTGCGCAGGTCGCGTGCCACCGCCGCCAGGACCGGTGGATCGTCATCGACCGCCAGAATCGCTGCTTTGGCCATCACTGCCTCCCCGTCACGGCCAGATCATAGAGAACGGCCGGCACCGAGCTTGTGGGCCGTGGGAAAGATCCGAGGCAGCGGCGCGGGTCCGGCCATGGGGCGACCTGGGTGTCGGTGAGGTCCTCCGTCGTGCCGTGCCGGCCGGCCGATGTCGACGGAACCAATCACGCTGTGCGGGTTGCCGGTGCGGCGTCGCGGGTAGGCTTCCTTACGGTCGGCGCCAGCCGGCCGTGACGTGGAGGTGGTGGGTGACGGACCTCGTGCGCTGGTTCCGCGACATCTCGGCCGGCGACGTCGCCGTCGTGGGGGGCAAGAACGCCTCACTCGGTGAGATGATCGGCAACCTGGCCGACCTCGGTGTGGCCGTACCCGACGGTTTCGCGACCACGGCGGCGGCCTACCGGGTCGCGCTCGCCTTCGGCGGCCTCGACACCAGGATCGCAGACCGTGTCGCCGATCTCGACGTCGAAGACGTCGAGGCCCTGACGGCGGCCGGCGCCGAGATCCGGCGCTGGATCGGCGAAGCAGAGCTCCCCGCCGACCTGGCGGCGGCCATCTCGCAGGCCTACCGCGAGCTCGCCGGCGGCGAGCCGGAGCTCCCGGTGGCGGTGCGCTCCTCGGCCACCGCCGAGGACCTCCCCGACGCCTCGTTCGCCGGCCAGCAGGAGACCTACCTCAACGTGCGTGGGATCGACTCCGTGCTGGCGGCGGTGCGCGACGTCTTCGCCTCGCTCTACAACGACCGGGCCATCGCCTACCGGGTGCACCGCGGCTACCGCCACGACGATGTCGCCATCTCCGCGGGGATCCAGCACATGGTGCGCAGCGCCGTGAGCGGCGTCGCCTTCACCATCGACACGGAGTCCGGCTTCGACGGGGCGGTGTTCGTCACCGCGGGCTACGGGCTCGGCGAGCTGCTGGTGCAGGGCGCCATCGACCCCGACGAGTACTACGTCGCCAAGGCGAACCTCGACGCCGGGCGGCCCGCGGTGCTGTCGCGCACCCTCGGCACGAAACATCGCAAGATGGTCTACGGCGAGCCGGGGACGGCGGCGGTGGTCACCGAGGCGGTTTCAGCCGCCGACCGGCGCCGTTTCGCCCTCAGCGACGCCGAGCTCGAGGAACTGGCGCGCCACGTCGTCACGATCGAGCGCCACTACGGCATGCCCATGGACGTCGAATGGGCGCGTGATGAGTCCGACGGCCGCCTCTACATCCTGCAGGCTCGCCCGGAAACCGTGCAGAGCCGTGAGGGCGGCAGGGTGCTGGAGCGGTACCGGCTCACCGGCTCGTCGCGGCAGCTTGCGACCGGCCGCAGCGTCGGCCAGCGCATCGGCTCCGGCATCGTGCGGGTGGTGCGCACGCCGGCCGAGATGGAGCGGGTGCGCGAGGGCGACGTGCTCGTCGCCGACATGACCGACCCCGACTGGGAGCCCGTGATGAAGCGGGCGGCCGCCATCGTGACCAACCGCGGCGGGCGCACCTGCCACGCCGCCATCATCGCCCGTGAGCTCGGAATCCCCGCCGTCGTCGGCACCGGCGACGCCACCGAGGTCCTGGTCGACGGGGACGAGGTCACGGTGTCGTGCGCCGAGGGCGACACCGGGGTGATCTACGCCGGAAACGTCGGGTTCGAGCGCACCGAGGTGCAGCTCGACGCCATGCCCGAAGCGCCCACCAAGATCATGATGAACGTGGCCAGCCCGTCGCGGGCCTTCGCCTTCTCCCGCATCCCCAACCACGGCGTGGGCCTGGCCCGTATCGAGTTCATCATCAACAACGTGATCGGCGTCCACCCCCGGGCGCTGCTCGACCACGCCACGCTGCCCGACGACCTGCGCGCCGAGATCGACGAACGCATCGCCGGGTACCCGGACGCCGAATCGTTCTTCGTCGACAAGCTCACCGAGGGCATCGCCACCATCGCCGCCGCGTTCCATCCCAAGGCGGTGATCGTGCGCCTGTCGGACTTCAAGTCCAACGAGTACGCCCACCTGCTCGGCGGCGACCGCTACGAACCCCGTGAGGAGAACCCGATGATCGGGTTCCGAGGGGCGTCGCGCTACCGGGCGGAGAGCTTCGCAGACGCGTTCGCGCTCGAGTGCCGCGCGCTGCGCAGGGTGCGCGACACGATGGGATACACCAACGTCGAGGTGATGGTGCCGTTCGTGCGCACCGTGGCCGAGGCCGAGGATGTGGTGGCGGCACTCGCCAGCAACGGCATCCGGCGCGGCGAGAACGATCTGCGCCTGATCATGATGTGCGAGATTCCTTCGAACGCCCTACTGGCCGACGAGTTCCTCGACCACTTCGACGGGTTCTCGATCGGCTCCAACGACCTCACCCAGTTCACGCTGGCGCTCGACCGCGATTCGGACCTGGTGGCGCCGCTGTTCGACGAGCGCAACCCTGCGGTCAAGCAGCTCATCAGGATGGCCACCGACGCCTGCCACGCTCGCGGCAAGTACATCGGCATCTGCGGGCAGGGCCCGTCCGATCACCCCGACCTCGCCCGCTGGCTGGTGGAGATCGGGCTCGACAGCTTGTCGCTCAACCCGGACACGGTGGTCGCCACCTGGCTCGACCTGGCGGCGGCGAGCGCCGATGGCTGAGGCCGCCCGGCGGCCGGTGTTCTCGGTCTCCGACCACACCGGGATGACCGCCGAGGCGTTCGCCCACAGCGTGGTGAGCCGGTTCGACAGCGTGCAGGCCGTGTACTTCACCAGGCCGTTCGTCGACACCCCCGCCAAGATCGCCGGCGTCGTGGCCGAGATCGACGAGATGGCACAGCGTGAGGAGCGGCCCATCGTGTTCAGCACGTTGAGCGATCCCGACCTGCAGGCGGTGCTGGCCCGCTGTGACGGGCTCGTGATCGGGATGTTCGGCCAGTCTGTCCAGGACGTCTCGGCCGAACTGGGGATGGCACCATCACGCCGCGTCGGGCGCTACCACGGCATCGCCGACGCCGCCTCGTACGAGCTTCGGCTCGACGCCCTCGACTTCACGCTCATGACCGACGACGGGCTCGGCATCGACCACTACGGCAGGGCCGACATCATCCTCGTCGGTGTGTCCAGGGTGGGGAAGACCCCGACGTGCCTGTACCTGTCGATGCACTACGGCATCCGGGCGGCGAACTACCCGCTCGACAGCGCCGACCACTCCGGCGAGAGCCTCCCTGCGACGCTGGTGCCGCATCGCGCCCGGTTGCACGGCCTCACCATCGAGCCGCGCCGGCTACACGCCATCCGCACCCAGCGCCGGCCCGACAGCGAGTACGCCACCCTCGAGGTGTGCAAGCGCGAGGTCGCCAGGGCCGAGCGCATCCTGCGCGCCGAACGCATCCCGCTGATCGACACCACGTCGCGGTCGGTCGAGGAGATCACGGCGACCCTGATCGAAGCAACCCGTCTGGTGCGAAGGGTGACGTGATCCGAATCGCCCGCCAACTGGTGGCCGAGTGAGTTGAAGAACGGACGGATCCGGGTCGCGTCGCTCTTCAACGCAGCCGGTCGACGGCAACGGCGGCGGGGTCCAGGCCGGCAGCGAGGATGTCGTCGGGTGGGGGAGCGCCTTCGATCGAGGCTGCGGCGAGGCGGGCCGCCGCCGAGGCCGTCTGGATCCCGGTGCCACCCTGGCCGACGAGCCAGCAGAAGCCTGCAACGTCCGGGTCGACGCCGATCACCATGGCGTCGTCGGGGGCGAACGTGCGCAGGCCGGCCCACTGGGAACGTACGTGGCGGATGCCGAGCGTGGTCGCGGCATTGATGCGCTCGATGGCCATTGCCACGTCGACCTCCTCGGGGCGGGCGTCCACGGGGTCCGACGGCGTCGTGTCGGCAGGGCTGCACAACATCTGCTCGCCGTCCGGCTTGAAGTAGAAGCCCTCGTCGGCGTCGATCACCATCGGCCACGACGCCGATTCTCGCGGCGCGGCCACCATGAACGCCGTGCGACGCTTGGGAACCAACCCCACCGGGGCCACCCCGGCCCGCTCGGCGACGATGTCTCCCCATGCGCCGGCAGCGTCGACGACCATGTCGCAGCCTCGGATCCCGGCGGTGGTGTCCACCTCCCATCCCGTTGCCGACCGGCGTGCCCGCAGCAGCGCGGCTGCGGTCTCGATGGTGGCGCCGCGGCTGCGAGCACCTTGCACGAATCCCTGGTGGAGGGCGGCGACGTCGATATCGGCGGCATCCGGTTCCCACACGGCGGCGGCGGCATAACCCGGCCGCAGCGCCGGGCAGCGCTCACGGGCGGCGGCGGCGGCGAGCCACTCGACGGCGGGCGAGCGCGACCGGCCGGCGGCGAAGAGTTGCTCGGCCACGCCGACCTGGTCGGGACGGGCAACGGTCATGGCGCCCCGGGGTGTGAGCAGCGCGTGTTCTGCGAAGCCGTCGGGTGGGTGATCGAGGAATGCCCGGCTCGCCGCCGTCAGCGGTCGCAGAGCACCGCTGCCGTAGTTCTCGACGAACAGCGCTGCCGATCTGCCTGTGGTGTGATAGGCGAGGAGCGGCTCCTGCTCGAGCAGCGTGACACAGTGGCGCGCCGCCAACTCGTAGGCAGCGGCCACGCCGGCGATCCCGCCCCCGACCACGATGACGTCCACACCTGTCTCCGGCGGCACCCTACCGCGCAGCACGCTGCGGACGAGCCAAACCACTGGAGTCGCCGTGCTGGGGGGCCGATAACCGGACGTGGCGCCGTGCGGGCGCCGTCCAGCCAGCAGGGAGAGTTGACACATGGTGCGGTCCGACGCCGTCACCGGGTCTTTGCGTGTCGGGTTCCTCGTCACTGCCTGGCTGGCGCTCGTCGTCTCCGCGGTCGTGTTCGGCATCACCCATGGCCAGGCCGAGCTGCAGGACGACGCCGAGACCGCCCTGGCGGCGGCAGGCGTCGACGTCGACGACCTGAGCTTTGACGGCCGCGACGCCGTAGTGGTGGTCGCCGAGGAGCGGCGCGCCGAGGTTGCCGCCGTCCTCGGAGGCGTCGACGGCATCCGCTCCGTGCGCTTCGCCGGCACCGCGGCGGTCACGCCGGAGCCGACGCCAACGTCGGGTACGTCGACACCGGCGCCCTCGGCCGCCGGGCCTGTGGCCACCAGCTCGACGGTCCCGACGGGAACCCCGTACCTCGTCGCCTCGCTACGGGCCGGGGCGGTTGTCATCGAAGGCGCCATCCCCGATGCCGAGGCGGCTGCCCGGCTCGACGCGATCGCCCAACTCGTATACGCCCCCTACCTGGAGAACCGGCTGGAGGTGGACCCGTCGCTCGACGCTGCATCGTGGGTGGCGCAGGCGCCCGTGATCGTCGCCCGCCTCCCCATCGTCGGCACCTCTTCGATCGATGTGCGCGGCGAGGAGGCCACGCTGTCTGGTCTCGCCCCGACCGAGATACGGCTCGCCCAGGCGGCCGGAGCGATGCAGCAGGCGCTCGGGCCGGGCGTCGCCTTCACCAACGACATGATCGTCACCGGTTTCACCCCTCCGTTCGTTCACGTAGAGGCGCCCGGCGACGGCACCGTCACCCTCACCGGCGTCATGCCCAACCAGGAGGTGCTCGACCTCATCGCCGGCACCGCCATCGAGGTGTTCGGTGCCGAGGCGGTCACCAACGATCTCGTGTTGGGGACCCGAGTCGACAGCACCTTCTCGTTGTACCGGCTGCCGCTCACGTTCGTCGCATTCAGCGCCGTGCCCCAGTGGGAGGTGACGATCGACGACGATCTGATCACCGGCGCCCTCCGCGGCGGCGCCACCTTCGCGAGTGGTAGCTCCCAACTCAGCCCACAGCTCCTCGAGCTCATGCCGGTGGCAGCCGGCATCCTGATCCGCAACCCCACGCTGGGAATGGTGATCGAGGGGCACACCGACAACATCGGAGGTGACGACTCGAACTTGCGGCTCAGCATCGCGCGGGCCGAGGCGGCCCGAGCGTGGCTGATCGAGGCAGGGGTCGAACCCGAGGGGGTTGTCGCGGTGGGTTACGGCGAGGAGCGTCCCATCGGTGACAACTCCACGTCCGATGGCAGGGCGGTCAATCGAAGGGTCGAGTTCCTGTTGGGTCCGGTCGACGCACAAGGAGGCCAATGATGGGCGGGATCCTGTACGCCGCCGGTGAGATCGCGATCTTCATGCTCGCTGCCACGGCGATCGGGTTCTTCCTCGGTCGGGCCACCCGCCGCGAGCCGCAGGAGGCTCCGGCTCACGGGCCCGAGCTGCTCACGGCGCGCGATCGTGTCCGCAAGCTCGAGGCCGACGTCGACGGGCTGACGGCGGCCCTCGCCGAGGCACGTCTCCAGTCTGCCTCAAGGGCCCAGGCTCGCAGCGAGCAGGCCGGTGAGGCGGCCGCGCTCGACAGCCGCCTCAAGGCGTCCGAGAGCCAGATCGTCACCCTGGAGCGGCGGCTGGCCTCGGCGCGAGACCAGATCACCCACCTTCTCGAGGAGCGTGATCAATGGGAGGCGGAGGCGGGCCAGGGCACACCCACGAAGTGGGAGCGCCCGAGGGCCGACGTCGCCACGCTCGAGCGCGACCTGATGGAGGCGCGGCGCAGGGTGGCGCAGCTCGAGGCGGGGTCCGGCGCGGGTTCGGCCGGCGGCGACGTGTCGCAGGGCGACGCCTCACAGGGCGATGCGGCCCTGGCAGAGGCACAGTCACGCCTGGCCGAGATGAGGTCGCTCCTCGATGGTTCCCAGGCCCGGATTGCCGAACTCCAGGCCGAGCGTGACGGGCTCGAAGCCGAGCTGTTGCGGGCGGCGGAGGCGGCCGCGGCCGTCGCCGACGGTTCCGTCGCCGAGCTCGAGGGGCCGGCCGCCGCCGAGATCGCGACCATCCGCATGGAGCTGGCCAGGCGCGAGGTCGAGCTCGCCAAGCTGGAGCGGGTCCTGTCGGACGCTCGCAGGTTGGAGGAGGAGTTGGCTGTGCGCGATGACCGCATAGGGCGCCTCGAGGCGGAGCTGGAACGCCACGGAGCGGCGCTTGCGGCAGGGACGCCGGGCGACGCCGCCGCCATAGGAGTCAGCTCCGGTGGCGGCAGCTTCTCCGACACGAGGTTCGAGATGAAGCCGACTACCGAGCGGTGAGTGCTGGATACGACGTATTGAGAGCCGGCTGGTCGCTACCGACCACTGCTACCGATCAAGGGGGAAGTGAGGGTGTCCGATATCCACCGGATGTCTGATCCCGAGGCAGCGGGGATGGTGGCCGCACGCGGGGGTTTCACGAGCTTCGCCGTGCGGGCGCGCCAGGTCGTGGTGGCGGTGGTGGCGCTGGGACTGGTGGCTGCGAGCGCGCTGCCGGCAGGCCCGCGCCTCACCGTGGCAGCAGCTGCCGCCATGAGTGTGCTGGCACCACGGTTCGCTCCCGCGGTTCCGGTGGTGGGCCGCTTCGAGCTGTCCGCCGTCGTCGATCTCCTCGTCGGGTTCCTGGCGTTCCTCGTGCTGCCCGAGGTGCCGGCGCTGCCCGTGGGATTCGCGATGTTGGGCCTCGTCGAGGCGGCGCTGGGACGACGGCCGCATGTGGAGCGGGTCATCGTCGGTATCGCCGTTGTCGTCGAACTCGCCAAGCTGCCGTCGTTGGCCGGGGCACAGGTCGAGGCCCGCATCCCGTGGCTCACGGACACCCTGGGTCCGCGTCCGGCCGCGTTCGCCGCATTCGCCGCGCAGGTGGTGGCGACCTTTGCGGTTTACGCAGCGGTCCGGGTGGTGTTCGGGGCGTTTCGCCGCTCGAAGCAGGCGCTGGTGGAGAGTGAGTCGCGCCATCGCGTCCTCGTCGAGGCGCTTCCTTCGGCGGCGTTGGTGGCAGTCGGCGGGAGGATCAGATTCGCCAACGACGCCGCCATCGAGCTCATGGGAGAGCCCGGCGTGCCGCTCGTCGGCCAGCTGGTGTTCGAGCGGCTCCCTGAGGACGTCGTTCCCGGGGTGCGGGACGCGATGGCTGGTCTCGCCGCCGGCGACCCGCCGCGCACAGTGGAAGGGACCCCTGTGGGCGACGCCGCCGGTGCCGTCCACATCAGCGTCGCCGTCGCGCCGATCACCTACGACGGGGAGTCGGCTGTGCTCCTCGTCGTGACGGACATGTCGGCACGTTACGCGGCCGAACAGGCGCGGCGTCAGGGCGAAGCCCGATTCCGTGCGGCGTTCGTGAACACGGCCACTCCGTTCATACTGCTCCACCCCGACGGGACGATCTCCGACGTCAACCGGGCTGCCCAGGCGCTTCTCGGCTACTCGCGGGACCAGGCGGTCGGGACGTCGCTGTGGTCGCTCGTCGACAGGGACGAGGTGGGCCGCTTCGAGGCGTTCGCCGCGGCGGCGACGGCCGGCGCCGCCGACCACCTCCACACCGAGGTCCGGTTCCGGGCTGCCAGCGGCGCGGTCATCCTCGCCGCGGCGGACGTCACCCTGGTGCGCGCCAGCGGAGGCGACCCCACCAACTTCGTGGTGCAGCTCCACGACATGACGGCCCGCCACGCCGCCGAGCAGGCATTGCGCGCCAGCGAGGAGCGCTACCGCCAGCTCTTCGAGAGCCTGCCGGTGGCCCTGTACCGAACCCGGCCCGATGGCAGCATCGTGGATGTCAACGCCGCGCTGCTCGATCTCATGGGGTATCCGACCGCGGCGTCGCTCAAGGCGATCGACGCCACTGCGGTGTACGTCGACACGACGGATCGTGAGCGCATCCGCCAGATCCTCGAGCGCGACGGCGTCGTCGTCGGGTACGAGGCGGAGGTGGTCCGTGCGGACGGCTCCCGGGTGTGGGTGCGGGACACCGCCCACCTCGTGGACCTGGCAGGCGAGGTCTTCTACGAGGGTGCCCTCATCGATGTGACGGTCCGCCGCCGGGTGGAGGAGGAGCTGCGCCAGGCAGCCCGCAGGGGTGAGGCGGTTGCCCATCTCGGCCAGCTCGCCTTGGAGTCCGCCGACCTGCCTGAGGTCTTTGCCGAGACCGTGCGCGCCGCGGCATCCGTCCTCGGTGTGAAGTCAGTCGCCATCCTGCGTCGCGAGGACGGCGAGCGCTTCGAGGTCACGCAGGCCGTGGGGTGGTTTGACGGGGCGGCGCCCGTGGACGACGAGAGGATGCACGCCCTCAGCCGTTACGCCGCGGCGAGTGCCCGCCCCATCGTGGTGCGAGCCGGATCCGCCGACGGTATCGCGGCCGGCGCCGCCGGCAGCGCAGCCGCGCTCGCCATCGGATCCGAGGCGAACCTCGGCGTGCTGGTGGCCGTCGACGGCGACGGCGGCGAATTCTCTACCGGCGACTTGCAGTTCCTGCGGTCGGTGGCCAACGTCCTCGCCGCCGCGGTGGATAGGGCCGACGCCCGTTCTCGCCTCGAGGCGCTGGTGCGCTCGAAGGACGAGTTCATCGCTTCCGTGAGCCACGAGTTGCGCACGCCGCTCACGGTCATCGCCGGCATGGCCCACGAGCTCCAAGATCGTCTCGGTACTTTCTCCCCCGACGAGGTCGCCGAGCTGATCGGGCTCGTCGTCGACCAGAGCTTGGACATGCGCAACCTGATCGAGGACCTGCTGGTGGCGGCCCGTGCCGACATCGGGCGTCTGGCGGTCCACCCTGTGAACATGGACCTGCTCGAGGCCGTAGAGGCGGTGCTGGCTGCATTGTCGCCGGCCGCGGTCCACGACGTGGTGGCCGACATGGTGCCGACGATGGCGAGTGCCGATCCGACGCGGGTCCGCCAGATCATCCGCAACCTCGTCACCAACGCAGTGCGCTATGGAGGGCCGCGCGTCACCATCGAATCCGGTGGGGACGCTGCGACCGTGTTCGTCCGGGTCCGCGACGACGGGCCCGGGGTACCGGCAGGGCTCCGTGAGAGGATCTTCGACCCCTACGAATCGGCCCACGACCCTGCCGGCCAACCGGGTTCGGTCGGGCTGGGCCTCACGGTGTCCCGCAAGCTCGCCCGCCTCATGGGCGGCGACCTCACGTACTGCTATGAGGAGGCCACGAGTGTCTTCGAGCTGCGGCTGCCCGCTGCGCCGACCGAGCCGGACGTCGTCGTCCCACCGGACCAGCTCGAGATCCCTCTCTCGTGGAGCTCCCTGGACGCCTGAGCCTCAATCCACGGGTCCAGGTCCGAGCCGCGAATTGAGGTTGAGTGCCCGTTCTCGCGTAGCCGGCCCCATGGATGCCGGGCAGTGTGTGTGCAGGAACGGATTGGTGGTTGCTCAGGCGAGCAGCATGGTCTCCCGCTTACGGCCGATGGACGCCAGCAGGTCGTCGTAGGACCCGGCGAATGCGGCGACTCCCTCCACCTGGAGCTCGGCCGTGATGGCGTCGAAGTCGATCCCGAGGTCGGCGAGGCGGGCGACACGTGCCATCGCCTCCTCGACACCGGCGGTCACTGCGGCGGGGTCGACGACCCCATGGTCGCGTACTGCGTCCAGCGTCGCCGGCGGCAGCGTGTTGACCGTGTACGGGCCTACGAGGTCGTCGACGTAGATCGTGTCCTTGTACGCCGGGTTCTTGGTCGACGTCGACGCCCACAGCACCCGCTGGCGGTGGGCGCCTCTGGCGGCGAGGTCGCCGAACGCCTCGGGCGAGAACACCTCTTGGAACCTGTGATACGCCAGCTTGGCGTTGGCGACGGCGATGGTGCCCAGCAGGTCGAACGCTTCGGGTGAGCCCACCTTCTCCAAGGCGCCGTCTGCCTTGGTGTCGACCCGGCTCACGAAGAACGAAGCCACCGAGGCGATCCGCTCCGGCGACGCCGCCCGCCGGAGTCCGCGCAGGTAGGCGTGGGACACCGCCTCGTAGTCGGCGAGCGAGAACATCAGGGTGGCGTTGACACTGATCCCGGCGCCAGTCAAGCTCTCGATGGCGGGGATGCCCTGTGGCGTTGCCGGCACCTTGATCAACAGGTTGGGCCTGTCGACGAGTGCCCACAGCCGATGGGCCTCGGCGATGGTGCCCTCGGGGTCGTGGGCGAGGTGCGGCGAGACCTCCAGGCTGATGTGGCCGTCGGCGCCGCCGGACTCCTCGTGCACCGGTCCCAGCAGATCGGCACCCGCCCGGATGTCCTCGACGGCGAGCGCCTCGAAGATCGCCGCCGTGGGTGTGTCGGGATCGGCGGCCAGGATGCCGGCGATCTGCGCGTCGTACTCGGCGGATCCGGCGATCGCCTTCTCGAAGATGGTCGGGTTGCTGGTGAGGCCGCGCACACCCTCGGCCACCAGGTCGGCCAGTTCTCCGCTGGTGATGAGCCCCCGGCGGATGTAGTCGATCCACACGGATTGCCCTGCGGCGTGCAACTCCTCGAACTTCGTCATGTAACCCTCTCGACGTAGTGTTCATCATCCAAGGTAGCGCACCGGCTGCGCATTCCCCGCGGGGCACGCGTTGGGCCTGCCGCGGCTTTGTGCATCTGCTCCACCTCGCCGGCCGAGCAGCGAGGAGCCCGGTCTCGCTACCGGCTACTCGCTTCCGGCTAGAAGCGGTCGAGCACGCCTTGGATGCGGTCACGCACGTCGGGCCCCATGTCGTGGCGAGCCAGCGCGAATGCCACGTTGGCCTCGAGGAAGCCCAGCTTGGTGCCGCAGTCGAACCGGGTCCCAGAGATCCGCAGACCGGTGAAGGGGCTCGAGCCGATCAGCTTCACCATCGAGTCGGTGAGCTGGATCTCGCCGCCCGCTCCCTTCGTGCCGAGGGCAAGGTAGTCCATTACCTCGGGTTGGAGAATGTAGCGCCCGACGATGGCCAGGTTGGAGGGTGCGGCTTCGGGAGCCGGTTTCTCGACGAGGTCGAGGATCTCCACCTCGGTACCGTCGTCGGCGCCGGGTGAGATCAC
>Ga0214471_10003112_pt1 | contig 12845 bp, 10 predicted proteins | sample RVTome_5_FD_207665 | JGI IMG/M metagenome (GOLD analysis project Ga0214471, IMG submission 207665) | Soil microbial communities from uranium-contaminated site in the Upper Colorado River Basin, Wyoming, United States - RVT142D155 | ecosystem: Environmental > Terrestrial > Soil > Contaminated >...
GTCGTGGCGGGCATCTCGTGGTACGGCAACTGCTTCGGCTGTCCCACGGTCGGCGGCGAGATCGCGTTCGCGCCCGAGTACGCCGGCAACCCCCTCGTGAACGTCATGTGCGTGGGCCTCGTACGCTCCGACCGCATCTTCCGGGCGCGCGCGGAGGGCGTCGGCAACCCGGTGTTCTACGTCGGCAACAAGACCGGCCGCGACGGCATCCACGGGGCGACGATGGCCTCGGCCACCTTCGACGAGCACGCCGAGGAGCGCCGGCCGACCGTGCAGGTCGGCGACCCGTTCACCGAGAAGCTGCTGCTGGAGGCGTGCCTGAAGGCGATGGCGACCGGCGCCGTGGTCGGCATCCAGGACATGGGAGCGGCGGGCCTGGCGTGCTGCACCTCGGAGATGCCGGCGCGCAGCGGCACCGGGATGGACGTCGAGCTGTCGGCGGTGCCCCAGCGCGAGGAGGGCATGACGGCCTACGAGTTGCTGCTCTCGGAATCGCAGGAGCGCATGCTCCTGGTCGGCGCCCGCGGCCGCGAGGACGAGCTGCGCGCCGCGTTCGCCCGGTGGGAGCTCGACGCGGTGAAGATCGGCGAGGTCACCGCCGGGCGCGAACTCGTCGTCCGCCACCGGGGCGAGGAAGTGGCCCGGGTGCCGGTCGAGGCGCTGGCCGAGGCGCCCCGCTACGAAAAGCCGTACGCCCCGCCCGCCTGGCTCGCCGACCGCCACGCCTTCGATCCGCTCGGGCTTCCCGAGCCGGCCGACTGCGGCGAGGCGCTGATCGCGTTGATGGGATCCCCCACGCTCGCCTCCAAGGAGTGGGCGTTCCGCCAGTACGACCAGCAGGTCGGCCTCAACACGCTCGTGCTGCCCGGCTCCGACGCCAGCGTGCTGCGGGTGAAGGGGACGCGGCGCGCCCTCGCCGTGGCCACCGATGGCAACGGGCGCCAGGTGTTCCTCGATCCGCGCCGCGGCGCCGCGATGGCGGTCTGCGAGGCGGCCCGCAACGTCTCCTGCGCCGGCGGCCGCCCGCTCGGCGTGACCGACTGCCTGAACTTCGGCTCGCCCGAGCGCCCCGACATCCTCTGGCAGCTCGCCGAGGCGGTGGAGGGGATCGCCGAGGCGTGTCGAAGCCTCGGCCTGCCCGTAGTCGGCGGCAACGTTTCCCTCTACAATGAGACTCTCGGTCGAGCCATCCTTCCGACGCCGATCGTCGGCGTGGTGGGGGTGCTGGAGGACGCGGGGCTGCTGGCCACGCAGTGGTTCAAGGGCGGCGGGCACCGCATCGGCTTGCTGGGGCCCGACGCGGTGAGCCTGGGAGGGTCGGAGTACCTGTGGGCGCGCCACGGGCAGCTGGCCGGGCGGCTGGCGCCACTGGACCTCGAGGTGGAGCGGCGGGTTCAGGCCGCGGTGCGCGCGGCCATCGAGGCGGGCCTGGTGACAGCCGCCCACGACTGCGCCGAGGGTGGGATCGCGGTGGCGCTCGCCGAGGCCTGCGTGACCGGCCGGGCGCCGGTGGGGGCCGAGGTCGTGCTGCCGGTGGGCGGGCGCCGCGATCACGTGCTGTTCGGCGAGGGCCCCTCGCGCGTGCTGGTGAGCGTGGAGACGGTGCGCGCGCGGGAGTTCGAGGCGCTGATGGCGGAGTCGGCGATTCCGTGGGGCTGGATCGGCACGACGGGCGGCGACCGGCTGCGCCTGCGGGTGGGGACGGACACGGTCGTGGACGTGGGCTTGGACCGCATCGAGCACGCGTGGAGGAACGGCTTTGAGCGTCACCTGGCGTGACGACAAGTTCCACGACGAGTGCGGGCTGTTCGGCGTCTGGAACCATCCGGAGGCCGCCAACGTCACCTACCTCGGCCTCTACGCCCTCCAGCATCGCGGCCAGGAGTCGGCGGGCATCGCGGCCACCGACGGCCAGGCCTTCCACCTGGAAAAGGCGATGGGCTGGGTGGCCGACGTGTTCAGCCCGGAGCGTTTGCGCCGGCTGCCCGGTCACCGCGCCATCGGCCACGTGCGCTATTCGACGGCAGGCTCGTCGAATCTGCGAAACGCCCAGCCGATCACCGCCAGCACGGGCCGCGGCCCGATCGCGATCGCCCACAACGGCAACCTCACCAACGCCGACGCGCTCCGCCGGGCCATGGAGCGCGAGGGCGCGATCTTCCAGTCGAACTCCGACACCGAGGTGATCCTGCACCTGCTCGCCCGGGCGCCGGCGGGACCGCTCGAGGAGCAGATTCCGCACGCGCTGGCCCAGGTCACCGGCGCCTACTCGCTGCTGATCCTCACCCGGGAGGCGATCTACGCGGTCCGCGATCCCCACGGCTTCCGGCCGCTCACGCTCGGCCGGCTGGGCGAGTCCTGGATCGTGGCCTCCGAGACCTGCGCGCTCGACCTGATGGAAGCGCGGCCCGAGCGGGACGTCGAGCCGGGCGAGCTGGTCGTCATCAGCGACGAGGGGCTGCGCGCGATCCGCGCCTTTTCGCCCGGCGAGCGGCTGCAGTGCGTGTTCGAGTACGTCTACTTCGCCCGCCCCGATTCGGTGCTGTGGGGCCGCAACGTGCACACCGCCCGCAAGGAGCTGGGGCGGGCGCTGGCGCGCGAGCACCCGGCCGAGGCCGACATCGTCATCCCGGTCCCCGACTCCGGCACCAGCGCCGCCCTCGGCTATTCCGAGGAGTCGGGGACGCCGTTCGAGCTGGGGCTCATCCGCAATCACTATGTCGGCCGGACGTTCATCGAGCCCAAGCAGGGGATCCGGCACTTCGGCGTGAAGGTGAAGCTCAACCCCATGCGCGAGATGCTGGAAGGCCGCCGGGTCGTCGTGGTTGACGACTCCATCGTGCGGGGGACGACCAGCCGCAAGATCGTCAGGATGATCCGCGGTGCCGGCGCCCGCGCCGTCCACGTCCGGATCTCGTCGCCGCCGATCCAGTGGCCGTGCTACTACGGCATCGACACGCCGACCCGCAAGGAGCTGATCGGCTCCAGCCACTCGGTGGAGGAGATCTGCCGCTACCTGGGGGCCGATTCGCTCGGCTATCTCTCGCTCGACGGCATGCTGAAGGCGACCGGCTCCGATCCGGCCAACTTCTGCCACGCCTGCTTCACCGGTGGCTACCGCGTCGGCATGGAGTCCGAGCCGACGCCCCAGCTACGCCTCTTCGACGCCTGAGGCCGCCGTGGACTCGGCGCCGTTCGAGCGTCGGTGTCGCCGCGGCCTCGAGCCGGCGCGATGACCCGCATCGTCGTCCTCGGCGGCGGCTTCGGCGGGATCGAGGCGATGGGCGTCCTCGAGCGGCGGGTCGGCGGGCGGGCGGACGTCGAGCTGCTGCTCGTCAGCGACAAGAACTACCTGCTGTTCACGCCGCTGCTGCCGCAGGTGGCCTCCTCGCTGGTCGAGCCGCGGCACATCATCCAGCCGATCCGCGACATCCGGGGCAGCCGGCGGTTCCGGTTCCGCCGCGACCGCATCGAGGCGATCGACCTGGCCGCCCGGCGCGTGCACCTGGCCGAGGCCAGCGTCGACTACGATCGGCTCGTCATCGCGCTCGGGGGGGTCACGCCGACCTTCGGCATCCCCGGCGTCGAGGCCCACGCGCTCAACTACAAATGGCTGGAGGACGCGGTCCTGCTGCGCGACCACGTCATCGACCTCGCCGAGCACGCCGACCACGAGCCCGATCGGGAGTTGCGCCGGCGCATGCTGACCGTCTGCGTCGTCGGCGGCGGCTACACCGGCGTGGAGTTGATCACCGAGCTGCAGGACTTCTTCGAGTCCTACCTCGTGCCCCGCTACCGGGGGATCGACCCGGGCGATTACCGGCTGCTCCTGCTCGAGGCCGGCCGCGAGATCCTGCGCGGTGTCCATCCGGCCCTGGCCGAGCGGGCGCGCCGGAGCCTCCGGCGTTCGGGCATCGCGGTCCGCACCGAGGCCCGGGTGACCCGTGTCCTGGCCGGGGCGGTGGAGCTGGCCGGCGGCGAGACGGTCCCGGTCGGGCTCACGGTGTGGGCGGCCGGCGTGAAGGGCCACCCGGTCGCGGCCGGACTGCCGGTCGAGCGCGATCGTCTGGGCCGGATCGTGGTGGATGCGCAGCTGCGCCTGCCCGGCCGCCCGGAGGTGTTCGGCGCGGGCGACGCGGTCACGGTCCAGGGCCGGCCCGACGCCTCGATCCCGATCATCCCCGCCGCGCTCGCCCACGGCCGGCTGGCCGGCGAGAACCTCGTGGCCGATCTCGAGGGACGGCCGCTGAAGTCGATCGAGTTCGCGCCCCGCGGGATGCTCGTCTCGCTCGGCGAGCGCGACGCGGTGGTGGAGCTGATGGGGCTCCGCTTCTACGGCTACCCCGCCTGGCTCTTCTGGAACGCGGTGCACCTCTACAAGCTGGTGGGGCTGCGCAAGCAACTGCAGGTGGCGCTCGACTGGTGGCTGGCGCGCTGGTTCCCGCGCGACTCCGCCATCATGCGCCAGCCCCCGCGCTGCGCGATCTGCCACGCGCCGGCCCCGCGCCGGCGGGACGTCGCGTGACCCTCGCCCTCGGTGTCCTCGCCTCCGGCCGCGGCTCCAACCTCCAGGCCATCCTCGACGCCTGCGCGCGGCCGGGCTTCCCGGCCCGCGTTGCCGTCGTGATCTCCGACCGCGAGCGGGCGCCGGCCCTGGATCGCGCCCGGGCGGCGAGCGTCGAGGCGCTCTGGGTCAATCCGAAAGACTTCGCGGACCGCGAGGCCTTCGACCTCGCCCTCGTACGAGCGCTGGAGTTGCGCGGCGTCGGGCTCGTCTGCCACGCCGGGTTGATGCGGATCCTGTCGCCGGCCTACGTCCGGGCGTTCGCCGGCCGCGCGCTCAACATCCACCCCTCGCTCCTGCCCGCCTTCCCGGGCCTGCACGCGCAGCGCCAGGCACTGGACCACGGCGTCAAGGTCGCCGGCGCCACCGTGCATTTCGTCGACGAGAGCGTGGACACGGGCCCCATCGTGGCGCAGGCGGCCGTGCCCGTGGCGCCCGGCGACACCGAGGAGACGCTGGCAGCGCGCATCCTCGTGCAGGAGCACCGGCTCTACCCCGAGGCGATCCGGCTCTTCGCGGAGGGACGCTTGCGGATCCAGGGCCGGCGCGTCATCGTGCTGCCGGAGGGTCCCCGATGAAGGTTCGACGCGCGCTGGTGTCGGTGCACGACAAGACGGGCGTGCTCGACTTCGCCCGCGGGCTGGCGGCGCTGGGCGTGGAGATCGTGTCCACGGGCGGCACCGCCCGGCTGTTGCGCGACGCCGGCGTGGTCGTGCGCGACGTATCGGAGGTCACCGGGTTCCCGGAGATGCTCGATGGCCGCGTGAAGACGCTGCATCCGAAGATCCACGGCGGCATCCTGGCCCGTCGCGACGTCCCCGCCCACCTGGAGGCGCTCGAGCGCCACGGCATCCCGCCGATCGACCTCGTGGTCGTCGCGCTCTACCCGTTCGAGGCCACCGTCGCGAACGCGGGCGTGACCCTGGCCGAGGCGATCGAGCAGATCGACGTGGGCGGCCCCACGATGATCCGCGCCGCCGCCAAGAACCATGCGAGCGTGGCCGTGGTGACCGATCCCGGGCAGTACCGCGCGTTGCTGGACGAGCTGGAGGCGACCGGCGGCGAGCTGGGTGACGCCACGCGCATTCGCCTCGCCCAGGACGCCTTCCGCCGCACCGCCCGGTACGACGCGGCCATCGCCGCCTGGCTGTCGTCCGCCGAGGCGTCCCCGATCGCGAGTGCCGGCAACGCCGGCGCTCGACCGGAGCAGTTTCCCGCAGCGCTCCGCCTCGATCTCCAGCGAACACTCCCGCTGCGTTACGGCGAGAATCCCCACCAGAGTGCGGCGTTGTACCAGGTTCCCGGTGCGCCCGCGGTGGGGCTGGCCGGCATGAAGCAGCTGCATGGGCCCGAGCTCGGGTACAACAACGTGCTCGACTTCTCGGCCGCGCTGGGGCTGCTGCTCGAGTTCGACGAGCCGGCGGCGGTCGTGATCAAGCACACGAACCCGTGCGGCACGGCGCTCGGGCACACGGTTGGCGAGGCGGTGGAACGGGCCAGGGCCTGCGATCCGGTGTCGATCTACGGCGGCATCGTCGGCGTCAACCGCCCGCTCGACATGGCGGTCGTGCAGGCGCTGGCCGGCATTTTCGTCGAGATCCTCTTCGGGCCGGCCTTCGCGCCCGACGCGCTGGACGAGCTGCGGCGGACCAAGAAGAAGTGCCGCGTGTTCGAGGTCGCCTGTGACCGGACCGCCCTGCCCGGCCGGCTCGCCGAGTACCGCAGCGTCCTCGGCGGGCTCCTCGCGCAGTCCACCGATCTGACCGACCTCGAGCCCGGCGCGCTGAAGACGGTGACGAAGCGGTCGCCGGCCGCGGCCGAGATGGCGGCCCTGCGCTTCGCCTGGCGGGTGGCCAAGCACGCCAAGTCCAACGCGATCGTGCTGAGCACGGCCGATCAGGTGGTCGGTGTCGGCGCCGGTCAGATGAATCGTGTCGACTCGGCCCGCATCGCGGTGATGCGGGCCCGCGAGATCGGCCTGTCCACCCGGGGCGCGGCGTGCGCCTCCGATGCGTTCTTCCCGTTCCGCGACGGCTTCGATGTCGTGGCCGACGCGGGCGTCACGGCCGTGATCCAGCCGGGCGGCTCGCTGCGCGACAACGAGGTGATCGCCGCCGCCGACGAAAGGGGAATCGCGATGGTGTTCACCGGCCTCCGGCACTTCCGTCATTGATCAGGCGTGGTCGCGGTCGTCCCGCCCGATGAGCCGCGCGCAGGCCGAGCGCATCTACGGCATGCGGGAGCTGACCCGCATCCTGACGCTGACGCCGAAGCGCGCGGGCCAGCTGCGGCGGCTCGGGCTCCTGCACGGCGACAGCGGCTACACGTTCCGCGAGCTGCTGGCCTTGCGGGCCGCCGGCGCGCTGCTGGACGCCGGCGCCTCCGTCCGCCAGATGCGCCAGGCGCTGGACGCCCTGCGGACCCGGAACCCCGGGCTCGAGCAGCCGCTGGCCGAGCTGCGGCTGCTGCTGGAGGGGGGCCGCCTGCTCGTCCAGTCCGACCGCGTGAAGTTCGAGCCGCGCACGGGCCAGACCGTGCTCGACCTCGACACGCCCAGCCTCGAGGCGGCGGCGGCCGCCACCCTGATCACCGGCCTCGTGCGCCCGCTGGCGCCGCCGGTCGAGCAGGCCGAGACGTGGTTCCAGCGCGCCAGCGAGTGGGACGGCGACCCGGCCCAGTGGGACGACGCCGTCACCGCCTACCGCCGCGTCGTCGCGATCGACCCCACCTACGCCGCCGCCTGGAACAACCTGGGCCTGCTCCTGCACCGGATGGGCAAGTACGACGAGGCGCGTGACGCATACGCGGCGGCGTTGCAGCAGGACGCGCGCTGTCACGAGGCCGTCTACAACCTCGGCTCGCTGGCTGAGGACCGCAACGACGTCGACGAGGCGGTGCGGTACTACCGGCGGGCGCTCGATCTCTCGCCCGACTACGCCGACGCCCACTTCAACCTGGCCGGGGCGCTCGCCCGCTCCGGCCACGCCGACGAGGCCGTCGGCCACTGGCAGCGCTACCTCGAGCTGGACGCCGGCAGTCCGTGGGCGCGCATCGCCCGCGCCCATCTCGAGGTGCTGGACCCGCCCGGCACGGGCAAGGAGTGAACGCCTGAGAATCCTGGTGGTGGGCGGCGGCGGCCGCGAGCACGCGCTCGTCTGGAAGCTCGCCCAGAGCCCGCTCGTCGAGCAGCTATGGGCGGCGCCCGGCAACCCGGGTATCGCCCGCCACGCGCGCTGCCTGGATCTCGCGGTCGACGACGCCGACGGCCTCGGCGGGTTCGCCGCCGGCCACGGCGTCGATCTGGTCGTCGTCGGGCCGGAACAGCCGCTGGTCGCCGGCCTGGCCGACCGCCTGCGTGACCGGGGCCTCGCCGTCTTCGGGCCTGGCGCCTGGGCGGCGGCGATCGAGGGCTCCAAGGCGTACGCCAAGCAGCTCATGGCCCGCCACCGGATTCCCACCGCGCGGTTCGCCGCGTTCGACGAGGCCGCCCGCGCCCGGCGCTTCTGCCGGGAGCTGGGCACGCCGTGCGTGGTGAAGACGGACGGGCTGGCGGCCGGCAAGGGCGCGATCGTCTGCGCGACGCTCGAGGAGGCCGATGCGGCGATCGCCCGCTGCCTGGAGGTGCGCGAGTTCGGCGCCGCCGGCGCCACCGTCGTCGTCGAGGAGTTCATGCGGGGCGAGGAGGTGTCGTTCTTCGCGCTCGCCGGCGCCGGCGGCGTGTTGCCGCTGGCCGCGGCCCAGGACCACAAGGCCGTCTTCGACGACGACCACGGGCCCAACACCGGCGGCATGGGCGCTTATTCGCCGGTGCCGGCGGTGGACGGTGGGTTGCAGGCGCGGATCATGGGCGAGATCGTCGAGCCGACGCTGGCCGCGCTGGCGGCCGACGGGGCGCCCTACCAGGGCGTGCTCTACGCGGGACTCATGCTCACCGCCGAGGGTCCGAAGGTCGTGGAGTTCAACTGCCGGTTCGGCGACCCCGAGTGCCAGGCGATCGTGGCCGCGATGGACGAGGATCTCGTGCCGTTGCTGGCCGCGGTCGCGCGCGGCGAGCGGTTGCCGGCCCGGCGGCGGTGGACCACCGGCGGCCGCGCGGCGGTCTGTGTGGCGGTGGCCTCGGGCGGCTACCCCGGCCGGTACACCACCGGCCATGCGATCACCGGGGTCGAGGCGGCCGAGGCGCGGACGGGCGTGCACGTCTTCCACGCCGGCACCGTGAGGCGCGAGGGGCGCCTGGTCACCGCCGGAGGCCGGGTGCTCGGCGTGACTGCCGTCGCCGACGACCTGCCGGCCGCGATCGCCGCCGCCTACGCGGGCGTGCGGGAGATCCGCTTCGAGGGCATGCACTATCGGACCGACATCGGCCGCAAGGCGCTGGAGGCGCGCGCGACGTGACGGCTCCCGTCCAGGTGGGTATCGTGCTCGGCAGTGACTCGGACCTCGACACGATGCTCGAGACCGTCGCCGTGCTCGACGCCCTCGGCATCGGCAGCGAGGTGGTGGTGGCATCCGCCCATCGCACCCCGCGCCGCACCGAGGAGTGGGCGACCGGCGCCGCCGCCCGCGGCCTGCGCGTGCTCATCGCGGCGGCCGGCGGCGCCGCGGCGCTGCCCGGGATGGTGGCCGCGTTCTCGCCGCTCCCGGTCATCGGCGTGCCGATACCGTCCACCTCGCTCAACGGTCTCGACTCGTTGCTGTCGATCGTGCAGATGCCCAAGGGGGTGCCGGTCGCCACGGTGGCCGTCGGGTCCTGGGGCGCCGCCAACGCCGGCATCCTGGCCGCGCAGATGCTGGCGCTGAGCGACGCCGCGCTCGCCGAGCGCCTCGCTGCCTACCGCGGCCGCCTGGCCGCGGAGGTCGACGAACGTGCGCGCCGCGTGGCCGACAGGCTCCGCTCGCGGCCGGGCGCCACCTGACACGCGTCGTGGCCGTCGACCCGCGAGCGCCGGCCCACGGCGTGCTCGCCGACGCCGCCGCGGCGCTGCGGGCCGGCGGGCTCGTGGCCTTTCCGACCGAGACGTTCTACGGGCTCGGCGCCGCTGCGCTGCAGCCGGCCGCCGTCCGGCGGATCTTCGACGTCAAGGGACGCCCCGAGGCCAGGCCACTCCTGGTGCTCGTCGACTCGATCGCCATGGCCGAGAGCCTCGCCGCCGAGATCCCGCCGCCGGCCCGCGCGCTGATGGCTCGCCACTGGCCCGGCGCGCTGACGCTCGTGCTCCGCGCGCGACCCCACGTTCCGGTCGAGGTCACCGCGGGCTCGGGCACCATCGGCGTGCGGCTGTCCCCGCATCCGGTGGCGTGGGCGCTCGTGGGCGCGCTCGGCGCGCCGATCACCGCGCCGAGCGCCAACCCCTCGGGACTGCCCCCGCCGGCCACGGCCGCCGCGGTGCTCGTCCACTTTCGCGACCGCATCGAGCTGGTGCTCGACGGGGGCCCCACCGCCGGCGGCGAGCCCTCGACCGTGCTCGACCTGACGGTGGATCCGCCGCGCGTGCTGCGCGCCGGCGCCGTGAAGCTCCAATGGCCGTGAACCTCCAGTGACTGTCGTGCAAGGCGGTGACGCCGGGGGCGGGGTACGGGAGCCCCGGGTGCGCCACGTCGATGGCGAGCCGTCGTCGCCGTTGCGAGCGCAGGGCTCGGCGAGCGCGCGATCGGCGATGCGACTCACTCCCGCCCAGCCCCCGTCCGGGGGATGGGGGGCTCGCGCTCGCCGAGCCCGGAGCGAGCGTACGGCGACAGGCGAGCCATCCGTGGCCCACCCGGGGCTCCCGTATCCCGCCCCCGGCGTCACCGGATTCGACGAGAGTCAGTAGCCGTGCGCGTCACCGGGGTGATCCAGGCGGGCGGCAGGAGCACCCGGATGGGCGGCCGCCCCAAGGCGCTGCTCGAGCTGGGCGGACGCCGGATCATCGAGCGCGTGCTGGACGTGGTTGGCGCGGTGGTGGACGATGTGGCGGTCGTGACGAACACGCCCGACCTCTACGCCTTCCTGGGCCTGCCGATGGTCGCCGACGCCTACCCGGAGCACGGCTCGCTCGGCGGCATCTTCACCGGGCTCGCCGCCGCCGCCGGCGACGCCGCGTTCACGGTCGCCTGCGACATGCCGTTCCTGCACCGCGACGTCGCGCGCCTCGTCGTGGCGCGGGCGGGGGAGGGCGACGTCGTCATCCCGAGGGTGGGCGGACAGTTCGAGACGCTGCACGCGCTGTACAGCAAGGCCTGCCTGCCGCACATCGAGGCGCGGCTGAAGGCCGGCCGTCTGAAGATCGTGGGGTTCTTCGAGAGCGTCCGGGTGGTGGAGATCGCCGAGGCCGAGGTGGCGCGCCACCGCCCGCCCGCGGTCGTCTTCATGAACGTCAACACCCCCGCGGAGCTGGACCGGGCTCGCGGGCTGGCCGCCGAGCTCGGCTGACACCATGACGCGGCTGCGCCCGGTGGTCGTCGTCCACTACAACGAGATCAGCCTCAAGCGCGGCAACCGGCCGCTCTTCCTGCGGCTCCTGGCCCGCAACCTCCAGCGCGCCGTCGCCGACCTCCCGCCCGTGACGCTGCGCCAGCGGCCGGGCCGCATCGTCCTCGACCTCGACGACCACCCCCAGCCGGAGGCGGTGCGCGACCGCGCCCAGCGTGTCTGCGGGGTGTCGGGCGTCACCCTCGGCTATCGCACCTCGGCCACCCTCGACGCCATGCGCGGCGTCATCGGCCGTCTCATCGAGGGCCGCGAGTTCCGGTCGTTCCGGATCAGCGCCCGGCGCGCGTTCAAGACCTATCCGATGACGAGCGTCGAGCTGAACCGGGCACTGGGCGCCTTCGTGCTCGAGCGGGTGGCCACGCGCGTGGACCTGGAGCACCCGGAGGTGGAAGTGGTCGTGGAGGTCCTGCCCGACGAGGCCTTCATCGCGCTCGACCGGCGGCCCGGCCCCGGCGGGCTGCCCGTCGGCGCCAGCGGCACCGTCGCCGCGCTGCTGTCGGGCGGCATCGACTCGCCGGTGGCGGCGTGGCGCCTGATGAAGCGAGGCTGCCGCGTGGTCTTCGTGCACTTCCACAGCGTGCCGTACCTGCCGCCGACGTCCCAGGCCAAGGCGCGGGCGCTGGTCGAGCGGCTGACCGAGTGGCAGTACGCCTCGCGCCTGTACCTGGTGCCCTTCGGCGAGATCCAGCGCGAGGTGGTGCTCTCGGTGCCGGGGCCGGCCCGGGTCGTCGTCTACCGGCGCTTGATGATCCGCATCGCCGAGGCCATCGCCCGACGGGAGGGCGCGCTGGCCCTCACGACCGGCGACAGCCTGGGCCAGGTGGCCTCGCAGACCCTCGAGAACATCGCCGCCATCGACGCGGTGGCGGCGGGACCGGTGTTCCGGCCGCTCATCGGGAGCGACAAGCTCGAGATCACCGCGGAGGCCAGGCGGCTGGGGACGTTCGAGATCTCCATCGAGCCCGACGCCGACTGCTGCACGCTCTTCGTCCCCAGGCACCCGCTGACCCGCATGACCGCCGGCGACGCGGCGGCCGCCGAAGCCCGGCTGGACGTGGGGCGGCTGGTCGACGCGGGCGTGAGCGGCACGGTCGTGGAGACCTTCGAGTTCCCGGCCGGCGTCGCCGCCCACCGGTGACCTGGCCCGACATGTAGCTGTCCTTGACCTGGAGGGCCACAATCGGTATGGTCGGGCCTATGGCCCGGCGGCTCGCCGAGGTGGATCCCGAGGTCGCCAAGGCCCTCCACGAGGAGGCCCGGCGGCAGCACCGCAACCTGGAGCTGATCGCCTCGGAGAACTTCGTCTCCGAGGCCGTGCTGGAGGCGACCGGTTCCGTCCTCACCAACAAGTATGCGGAGGGGTATCCCGGCCGCCGCTACTACGGCGGCTGCGAGGTCGTCGACGTCGTCGAGGAACTCGCCATCGCCCGCGCCCGGGAGCTGTTCGGCTGCGAGCACGCCAACGTGCAGCCGCACTCCGGGGCCCAGGCCAACATGGCCGTGTACTTCACGCTGCTCAGGCCGGGCGACGTCGTGCTCGGCCCCAACCTCTCGCACGGCGGCCACCTCACCGCCGGCAGCCCGGTGAACTACTCGGGCAAGTTTTACTCGATCGTCGCCTACGGCGTGCGCCGCGACACGGAGCGGATCGACCTGGACCAGGTCCGCGACCTCGCCCGGCAGCATCGCCCCAAGCTGATCATCGCCGGCGGCTCGGCGTTCCCGCGCGCCATCGACTTCGCGCCGTTCGGCGAGATCGCGCGCGAGGTCGGCGCGGTCCTGATGGCCGACATCGCCCACCCGGCCGGC
>Ga0214471_10003114_pt1 | contig 12842 bp, 11 predicted proteins | sample RVTome_5_FD_207665 | JGI IMG/M metagenome (GOLD analysis project Ga0214471, IMG submission 207665) | Soil microbial communities from uranium-contaminated site in the Upper Colorado River Basin, Wyoming, United States - RVT142D155 | ecosystem: Environmental > Terrestrial > Soil > Contaminated >...
TCCGCAATTTGCTTGAAGTTAATTTGATTTACGCTTCTTGTCAGCTCTGTGACCGAATCGGTGATGGTTGTTAGAGTACTTGGGGCAGATGGTATATAAAAATACTCGGGTTTCCAGTCGATTTTGTAACGGGGATACTGATCTGGTTCAAAGAATCCTCCATTTAAAAATGCTACTCCAGTAACACCCTGAGACGCTAACTGCAATCTAAACCCCTTCTCTACTAATTTCTCAACCCTCTCCTCGAATTCCCTATAAGTATCGATTTCCCTGCCCAGTGTCTCTGGATAGTAAAAACCTCTTACCATTACATATGGTGCAGATCGAAAATCAGATTTATATACACTGCGCACAAATGATATTTCGCTTACCGCTCCAACATCAACTCCGAGAACCTTTACAGGCGCACCCACTGAAAGCCCCTGTACTGATTGGTCAAAATAGGTCTCAAAATAGATTTTCTTACGAAAATATTTACTCCCACCAAAAACCATAATACCTATAAATAAAATTACCAATCCGACAATAACAAATATGCCAACTTTGAAAAAATCTGGTTTTCTGCTCATAAAATTAATTTAATTATTAGATTCTTATGTATATATCACGCTGCTACCTCAGACTCCACCTGTCTGTTAAAAAATTGCCGCACCCAGGCATTATCAGATTGGTCACGCAGTTCCTGGGGCTTACCAGTTGCAACTATGCCTTTTATACGTTTATCTAGCATAATGACTCGATCCGCTATCGTGTAGATGCTCGGCAATTCATGGGTTACAACAACAAATGTTATCTTAAGATTTCGAGAAAGGCGCAGGATTAGCTCATCGAGCTCAGCAGATGTGATAGGGTCCAGTCCTGCTGAAGGCTCGTCCAGAAAAAGAATGAGCGGATCCAGTGCCATTGCCCTCGCTAAGGCAGCACGCTTCTGCATCCCTCCACTAAGCTCAGAAGGCATTTTATTTTCAGAACCTGAAAGCCCTACAAGCTTCAGTTTCATGAGAGAGATGAGATCCATCGCTTCAGGAGAAAGATCTGTATATTCCTCAAGGGGCAGCCGAACATTTTCGAGTATCGTCATGGATCCAAAGAGTGCCCCGCTCTGATAGGCAACCCCGATCTTCTTTAAAATCCTAAGACGATCTTCTCCTTCGGCAGTGGAAATGTCATCACCATCAATAATAATTTTACCCGCGGCAGGTGCGTATAGACCTATCATGTGTTTTAGTACTGTACTCTTCCCGCATCCCGATCCACCAAGAATGACAAAAACTTCGCCAGGACAAACATCGAAGGATATATTATCTATTATTACACTACCTCCGTAAGCAGCGGTAAAATTTTCAACTCTAATAATTGGATCCATATCTCCACCCATTTTCATTTAAATCCCTAAGAAGTAATAAATAACCCCAAAAACACCGTCTACAAATATAATCAACACAAGGCCAATAACAACAGCCGAGGTGGTAGAATCTCCAACCGCTGATGCGCCTGTCTTGGTTCGAAGTCCCTCCATACATCCAACACCCGCTATTATAAATGCAAAAACAACTGATTTGATAAGGCCTGCCAGAAGCATAACATATGTTGCCGCAGACACTATTTGATCGACATATGTTACGATAGTAAACCCCAGAGAAAGCATAACCACCAATCCGCCTATGAGACCAAACAGATTTCCAAATATAGTAAGAACCGGTATCATAACGAATGATGCCAACACCTTAGGTACGACCAAAAATCTAACCGGTTCGAGCCCCATTGTAGTGAGCGCGTCAATTTCTTCATTTACCTTCATAGTGCCAAGTTCTGCTGCAAAGGCTGACCCGCTACGACCATTAACCACCCAAGCGGTCATCAGAGGCCCGAGCTCCTTGAACATAGCAATCACAATCAGGTCCGCCACAAACAACTGTGCGCCGTATTGCTGCATAGGTATTGCGGCTTGAAAAGCCATTACAAGACCGATAAGAAAACATACGAGTGCAACGATAGAAAAGGCATTAACACCAATCAATTCAGAAGTGATGAAAAAATCTTTCCATCGAACACTTTTGGGATTAAGCATTGCATAAAAAAGTGCAACCACTATTTCCCCCAGAAATGATATGTTAGCTTCTATCCCCCGAAATATATCAATTGTTTGCCTGCCAACGTTCACAAAAATGTTCGAAGGTTCAGGTGCCTCTATCTTAGCTTCGATGAACTCACTAGGTTTGAATTGGTCAAATAATTGTTGAAACTCTTCTGCCAGTCCTAGAATCTCAAACACTCCACCTCTTTGTATTTGCTTTAACTGGAGATCAAACAGAAGAGCAATTCCAGTACCGTCACAGTAACTCACTCCGGAAGCATCTAGAATGACCTTTTCCGGAGAATATTTATCAACCGCAAGTAATGACTCGCGCCACATTTTCCCGGTTGAATTCGAATCAAGTCTCCCATCGATTATTAGCTTAAGAGCCCCTTCCTCGATGACTTCAGTATTAAGAGAGACAGTATTAATAGCTCGTAACGTATTCTCCATGATTATTAAATATTCAATATGACTTTATTTAGTATTAGATTTTTGCTGAACAATAAGAATTTTAATTAACGAAAGACGGCGTTAGTATAACAAACGCCGTTCATCCCAACAAATGCACACACAACAAATACATGAAATGTATTACCAGCCGTAATTAACCTCGTGATACTCTTACACAGCTGAGTTTTCTCACAGTTATCATGTGTCAATACATTAACGCATTACGTGTGCGAAATTAATTAACTTGAAATCCCGTATTTTTCGTATATTTTATCTAGGCTGGTACAAATGATAAAAAACATTATTCTAGTAGCTCTAATCCTTTGCACGAATGTTCGGGCATCTCATGCCTCTCTGTTAACGAATTTTGTACATAGTGCAATAGGATATTATGATTCCTTAGTCAGCGATAACGATATTCCGGAATTCGACTCTCGTAAAACAAAACAATTAGTTCAAGAAGAACCCTTGATTCCTGAAGAAGAACCATACCCGGAAGAAGAAGGCGTAGCACCACCCGAAGAACCATATGTTCCCGAAGAAGAACCTTATTTACCCGAAGAAGATCCTAACTTGCCGGAACAGCCTTACGTACCTGAGGAAGAACCACTTTTACCAGAAGAGCAGCCGTCACTACCAGAGCAGCCTTTCGAAGGGGAACCAGAGAGCTGGTGAAGATGAACCGGAGGGGCGGCAACGCCATCGCAGTGAAAATGAAGTAAAGGGGGGGTAATAATAAGGGGAGTCAGGCCTATATTCTTGTAATTCAGTTTTTTTACCTAAAATAAAAGGTATATTGTCCACGATTTTCTCGGAGAACAAAATGTTAAATGCGGCGAGTTAGTTTAGTGAAATACATGCCGTAATAATACAGGCATGACCCCGTTCTTCTTGAACACTTTCACATAAAGATCAATATAATTTGACTACCAATGCCTTGGCGCGAGAATGGAGATGTAACAATAAGAAAAATTATTGAAGATAAGATATAAAAATTTCGTATGCCTTCTATAATGTTTTATTGATGACCAACAGTCCTTGATATTTAAACTGTTCTCCATTTTGTTTCCTCCAGCAAAGAGCTTCATTCATTATTCTCACCGCTGTATGATTTATTTAAAGAATTATTAATGAAAAACTAATATTGATTTAGCTTTCGATTGTTACTTTAAGACTAATAACATATCTTAAAAAATCGTGACTAAATACAATAAATCTTTCCCAGAATAAGAACACAAACACGGCAATACAGATAATACCGTTGGGCACAATCAAAGATTTATACTGTACTCATGATAAAAACGTCAAAACTTTGTCCCCAAATTCATTTTAAGCACAGAGAGTTGATTTCACAGGTAGTTCATTTTATACTGGTTCAAGATTGTAGAATCATTTGCATGTCATAGCATAAAGAGTTAGGCTAAACAGCAACTCAATGTTTATCCTTGCAAATTCCTTACGGAGGAAACATGGGAATCATTTCATGGATTATCCTGGGATTAATCGTAGGAGCTTTGGCAAAATGGATCATGCCGGGTGAGGACCCGGGTGGGATCATAATCACAATTGTCATTGGGATCGTTGGGGCATTGATAGGAGGATTCTTAAGCTCTCTCGTAGGCTTAAGCACAGTAACGGGATTAAACCTTTGGAGCATAATTATAGCGCTTGTCGGAGCTTTAATCTTGTTATGGCTCTACCGCATGGTTAAAGGTAAAGCTGGGCGAAAATAATTCTTGAAGCTTGATCAGAATCTATTTTTAATATCCCGTACACGTACCACTCTACTATTTTCTCGATTTCTGCGTTTTGAGAAAAAGCTTGGTGTTTAAAAATATAATATTCCCCTTTAGTTAATCGTGAAAGACCAAAAACATAAAGTAATACATGGGAGAACATTGGTTCACCATTTTTAACACTTATTAAACATAACACCAAAAAAGTTGTGCGTTGTCCCTATTTACTAAAAAATCAACCTTTGTCTTTTTAAAACTTATTTTTTTCAAATCCAAGGCTTTATGTATACTCTAATGTTTTTTGTTCCGTATGGGAGGATACCATAAGATGAGATCGGTAAAGCACGATATCACAAACAAATTACTACTTATATTATTTATCTTAATAGCAATACCGGTAAAATCTTATGCCCTACCAATAAAGCGAATTGGAATCGTAATTGACGGCCCTTCTGAACTTAATCAAAGGGCTCTGAGTATCTATAAGAAAGAAATTATTGCGGTCACGGAAGGGGAATTCGATGTTCAATTTCCCACGGATAAGATAATTCAGGCTGACTGGACTGCTGCAAGCGTTAGATCAGCAATTGACACATTGCTATCCGATCCCGGTGTAGACATCCTCATCGCACTTGGAATCATCGGTTCAACAGAGGTCTCTAAACGAAGGAACTTAAATAAACCTGTAATAGCACCATGGGTTATTGATAGGGGGTTATTAGGGCTCCCTATCAATGAAAAAGGAGCGAGTGGCGTAAGAAATCTGTACTACCTTGCAAGACCCATTACGCTAAGTAGAGATATACAAGTTTTCAGGGAGATAGTACCATTTAATAGAATGGCACTCCTGTATATGCCAATCGTTACTCAACTCATCCCTGACGTTGAAAATGTGGTCCAAAGAATTGCTAGAGAGCGAGGTATTGCAATAGTAACTGTTCCGGTCAAAACTTCCATAGAAAACACATTAGCCGCAATACCCGAAGATGCGCAGGCAGTTTTCGTCGCTCCCCTTCTACAATACACACAGGATGAATTGGATCATCTCTTTGACGGCTTGATTGAAAGGAAACTACCGAGCTTTTCGATGCTAGGCAGAAATGAAGTTGAGCGAGGTGTTCTCGCAGGTCTCACACCCGCTCAAAACTTAAACCGTGAAGCAAGAAGAGTGGCGCTGACAACACTAAGTATATTGCTTGGTGAAGATGCAGGTTCCCTCCCAGTTGAATTCCCTGTTCAGGAAGAGCTCACCATCAATATGGCTACCGCCCGTGCTATCGGATTCTCACCAAAATGGGATGTTCTAACGGAAGCTGATCTCATTCAGGAAGAACCGGAGGTATCCGAAAGGAAATTGACATTAGAAGAAGCTGTTGATGAATCCGTTAAAGTGAATCTTGATCTCTTGGCAATCGATAGATTTGTTGCAGCCGGCGCACAGGATATATGGTTAGCTATCGCACAACTGCTTCCTCAAGCACAAGTATCGCTTGACAATGCTTATATTGACAAAGACAGGGCTACGGCAAGCTTTGGAACGTTTCCGGAACGTTCACTAAGTGGATCAGCCAGTGTCCGCCAGTTGATTTTCGATGAGCCAACTTGGGCAAATGTTAGCGTGCAAAAATATCTTCAAAGGGCTCGTGAATTGAGCCGTGATCAGATAAGACTAGATATAATAGCGGCTACCTCAATTGGCTATTTGAATGTTCTCAGAGCAAAGACATTTGAAAAAATAAGAAAAGACAATCTCAATCTTTCAAAATCCAATCTTGAAATTGCTAAAAATAGACGTGATATAGGCGTTGCCAGCCCCGCGGAGGTGTTTCGCTGGGAGAGCGAAATATCTCTTGACCGAATTGACGTTGTCGACGCCGTAGCTCAAACCCAAAATGCAAAGATCCTAGTAAACCGGTTATTAAACCGCAGTCAAGGTGAAGATTTTGAAACGGTAGAAGTTGGAGTAGACGACCCTTCTCTAATAGTAAGCGACCCGAGACTTTATCCTTATATCGATAATCCAGGAAGCTTTAGCATCTTCATTGACTTCATGGTTAATGAAGGTCTAAACCAATCTCCTGAAATTAAAAATATTGACTCTCAGATAGCGGCTCAAGATCGAATCTTAAAGTCGACAAAACGAGCGTTCTGGCTCCCGTCCTTTTCATTTGTGGGAGACATAACACAGATGTTTGCTGATGGAGGAGCAGGTTCGGACGTAATTATACCTCAAGATTTCCCTTTACAATTGGAGAGTGTAGACGATACAGAATGGACTATTTTGCTTCAGGCTAAGTTCCCTCTCTTCCGAGGCGGGGCTAAAGTCGCAGATTATAAACAAGCCAGAGAAGCCGAATCGCAACTTCGATTTGAGCGTGACTCCACGGCAGAAAAGGTTGAAGAGAATATACGATCAGCACTAAACAACACCGGAGCCTCATTCCCAAGCATACGCTTTGCGCGAGATGCGGCAGAAGCTGCCCGAAAAAACCTAGATTTAGTTAGAGATTCTTACTCTAGGGGCGTTGTATCAATACTCGACCTTCTCGATGCGCAAAACGCTGCATTAGCTGCAGATCTAAATGCTGCGACAGCTGTATATGATTTCCTTATTGACCTAATGAACGTACAACGAGCCTCGGGTAAGTTCGACTTCTTTACCTCAGACGAAGAAAGACTGGAATGGCTCAATAGATTGGAGGAATTTTTCACTGCAGAAGGAATGAGACAGCCAACGCAATAGTTATTTATATTCATATTCTCATCACAGTATGATGAGGTGAAAGCTGTCGATATCAAACTGCTTAAATTAGACGTTAGAAAGGGCCCAGACTTTGGTCCTGAAGATGACCCCTTCAAAGACTTCAATCATCAGGGTATACGAATAAGAGAGTCAGATCAGTTACCTTTCATGGGTATGCCGGGGTATTACATAGCTTGGGGAGGCGAAGCAGAGGACTCGGCATGACACCTCTTCTACAGGATGCTTTCTTTGTTTCCATGGCCGTCACAATAATGTTCGGATTCCTTTTTGCAACTGTGCTTACCCTCATTTTTGTGCCTGTATTATACACAATCTTTTTCAGAATCCCCCCCTGCCACCTGAATATATCCCGTATATAAATGGATGAGTAAAAAGTTCTTTATTTGGAGAGGGATTTTAATTTGAGCACTTATTGTTTATATTATTAGCAATGGTAAGACCTAACATCATAAAGTTATTTTTAGTAAACGTTGTTATAATTGCCGCCTTTTATTTTTCGCTTTCAGACTACGTCTTTTCACAGACGACGGAGAGCGCACCAGATGGTAGCTCTGGGGGGGATCAGTCTCCCACAAGTGGTTCGCAACAACCTGCAATCATCCAAGGAGAATCGGACGTGCCCTGGTATTACTACTGGCCTGATGAAAACCTAAACCCATTTGGGATGTCCACGCTCGGAAATGAAGGAGGGGGATCAACGTTTGGAAAGAGCACGGAGAGGCCCAGCAATCTTCAGGTTAACCCCCCTATGCAGGAACAGATGCAGGATGACGACAATGTTGATGATGTAACAAATGATATTCCCATTGAAGATACTCTAAGCTCTCAAGAATCAATTTCTATTGGCTCCCCTTCAACCCCGGCCAAAAAACGGCCTATTTACAAGTGGGTCGATGATAATGGTGTAATACAGGTAACAAATGACCTCGGCTCTGTCCCCACTGAGTATCTGGATAAGATTACTATTAATGACCAATAGTAACGAGCAGAAACAGATCGAATAACAGATTCGAAATTGGATTCACTCAAATCTAATTTGCCGAAACCCATAGCGTGTATCAAACTTTTATCTCGCATTTTGACTAAAAGTAAATATTGCTTTTTCAGTGTGGACACTTAGAAAAACTTCAATTATTATTTTAACCCTAAACGAAATTAATAATCCAAGAGATATGCAGGAGGAAAAAATGCTAGAGTACACTTATTACCTTATATTGTTGACGATCTTTAGTCTAGTTATCACGTCAGGTAGAGCAACTGCTCAAGATCCTGTACAAGTTTCTCCCGAAATTTATAAAGTGATCCTAGACAACGATCAAGTCCGATTAATCGAGTATCAGGCCAAACCCGGTCAGATTGACAGAATGCATTCTCTACCCCAGCGTCTAGCATATAGCCTAACCCCAGCGAAGCTAAAGGTCGTGGCTCCCGACGGTAGTATTACTAACGTCGAGGCAAAAGAAGGAGAGGCTTACTGGCTGGGTCCTGTAACTCATTCAATACAGAACATTGGAACAACTGAAGCAAAGATGCTAATCGTAGAGATTAAGGATCAACAGGGAGGCTCAAGTATACCACTAAAACAAACGGATCCCTGGGGTTCACCCTGGTAAAAGAATAAACCGTCGATTCGAACTCGCTGATACAGATTTAGAGTAAAGACGAATTTCTCAATTCGTCAAATCTAGTAATTCTTGTTTTAATTAAGGACCTTATATCCCCTTCCGATCATGCAATTTCTATAAATTTGTTCATAATCTTTATTACCTTCATAGACGCCCTTAGCTCCACCTGCCACACCACCTATAACCGAACCAAGGGCTAGGCCCTTGACAGTATCGCCGGCAATTACCCCAATTAATGATCCGGTGCCCGCTCCAACCGCACCTCCAATTAATGCATCCTTGGCCACTGATTTCGTAGTACTTGTGTTTGCCTGTGCTAACGCACGGCATTCTGCACGATCCTGATAATATTTATCATCACTTCGTACAGACTGAGGATCAACTACGGGATTATAAGTAGCACATGACGCTAACATGCCCATTATTGAAAAGGCAAAAATTATTTTTCTCATCACTATTAGCCTCCAAAATTTTACTGTTGATTTGTATAATTTTCAATGTTCTAACGATTACACCTCAGCACATTGAATTTGCAATCTTGATTTATTGTTTAACCTCTACGCCAACTTCCACAACGTCTCCACCAGCGGGTTCAACGAGCGCAAATCCTTCTAATGGTTTATATTCACCCAACACGTAATCTCGGATAGTTAACACACATTTGGTAACGCCGCTCTCTGGAAAACATGAATATAACATCATGTTTCCAGCCAAACTCGTGCTACCGTCCTTTACAAGAACAGATGGTTGTAATCCAAAATTGTGAACATCAAATCCACCTTTATCGTTTTTTTGAAGGTGAAACTCACCTTGGAATTGTACTTCGCTAGTCGTAAATGGTTCCTGTCCTTTATTCTCAATAGAAGTTTTTCTTACCTCTTCAGAAAATATAGCAGAACCACCCAAATTATGTACCACATCCAAAACATCAATTGCAATCTTTTGTTGAATTTCCCCATTCTTGCTGGTTGTGATTATTATCTTTACAGGTAGTTCAAATTGACCGTCATCAATATCAATAGCCTTCCCAAAAATCCTTTCTTTTCTAACATCCATTCCATCCTTTTTTATCTCACTTACAAGTGTTTTCTCTGCAAGTAAACTTTCGTATAACTGCCTAAATTGACTGACAGTTAAAGTATCATGGCTCGCCCGGACATTCGATAAACCCAGGATCAAAACTACCAGAGACACTGAGGTTATTATAAGAATTCTATTCATTTACGACCTCCTCGATCGATAACATACTAAATTGAAATATTATTTTACTGACAGAGAGTGGTAATGCAAGATTAAATCTGAAAATACATGATTAGTGCTGGGGTAAATGCTGCAGGACAAACTTCATTATTCTATCAATCCTAACATAACCCTTAATTTTGCGACTATCAAGATCTTCAACAACCGGCATCCATTTGATATCATGGAGCCGCATAGTTGCAGCTACGGACGGTGTTTCCTCATTTACTGTTACTATAATGGGATCTGCCTTCATGAATTCACGCACCTTTGTATGACGTTTAACCCCTGAATCTACGGCACGAACAAAATCTGTCCTGGTTAGAATACCTTTCAATGTATTGTCATTATCAACAACACAACAGTATTCCAGAGATTTTTCACTTAATAGGTTAAGTGCATCCTCAAAAGTGCTTTCTGGGTGTAAATATACATCCAAATGTTCTACAAACGACGAAAAGGGCTGGTTTTTTAGAATTTCATCAGCAAGGGGAAATCTTTGCCAAAGATATCCACTCCTTCTTCTCACAGCATTAGCGAGAATCTCACGAAAAGGGGCCATTGTGCTCGAAATTTGTTGAAAAACGTTTCTTCCCATTACAAGAACCTCGACAGCGGTTCGCGCACGTATGGTAGCGTTACGTGGATGGTTATCAATTAAAGCCATTTCCCCAAAGAAATCACCCGGACCAAGAACAGCTAGAATACTTCGAGATTTACCTTCTTCACCATTTCTAATTACCTCTACTTCACCACTCTCGATTACATAGAAATTAGTGCCAGGATCGCCTTGCATAAAAATACAGTCACCTGGTTGATAGTGAGCCCTCGATATACGATCGGTAGGATCTGCTTTTGGGTGTGCTAAGTCACGCGAATAAAAAAGATCCCATGCCCAATCGAAACCAACCTTGATTCTATGGGACAAGGAAGGAAGTTTAAACATATAGACGGTTCTCCAGAAAAACCAGGCGATGAAACCTGAAATATGCATTCCGAATATCTCAGCTACTGCATTATGTCCACCAATCGCACATAGCTGACCAATTGGTTTGAAGTAAAACGGTTTCGTTTTCTTTTCATTTAAAACCCGAATCATATTATTTGCAGCCAGCCTGCCCTGCCTTTCGGCAAACTGGCCAGTCGGAGGGCTAGGATTTCCATCAAATGAATTGACTATGTGCGCACAGTCTCCAATTGCCCATACATTATTGCATCCTTTCACTCGCATGTCGGGTTCTGTAAGTATCCGTCCTCGTTCTTTAGGAACATCTAACCTACCCAAAAATTGAGAAATGGCGTTACCGATTGTACTAACAACGGTAGCTCCCTGCATAAAGGTATCTCCGCTTATTCCTACTCCCTGAGGAGTCACAAAAGATACGCTGGTGTTCAAAACTATCTTAATCCCAGCCTCCTCCATTTTCACCTTAGCAAAGTCTCGGAGCTTGGTGGTTACCTCCGGAAGAAGCTGATCCCTTGAATGTATTATAGTCACTGAGATATCATCAGGTCTGATATTCTTGTAAAATTTCTGAGTCTCTCTTACCAAATCATTGATCTCTCCAGCAACCTCTACTCCGCTGAAGCCTCCACCTACAACTATGAATGATAGATACCAACGCCTCAATTCAGGATCGTCACAGACCTCCCCATTCTCCAACTGTTGCATAATATGGTAACGCAACGCAATAGCATCACCCACATTTTTGAGTGGAAAGGTATGGTCAGCCATACCAGGTATAACACCAAGATTCACAACCGACCCACTAGCAATCACTAGATGATCATAACTCATCACTCCCACTCTGCTTTCCGAACCTTCGTATTCGACGGTATCATTCACAAAATTTATTTTATTTATATCCTCAGTTCGACATAGTACACCGGGCAACAACTGCCTCAGAGAGACGGCGACCGAATCAGGGTTTATTGACGCTCCTACTACTTCAGCCAAAAGCGGCTGAAAAACCATATAGTTTTCACTATTGAAGAGAACTATTTCGTATTCCTCTTTAGGCAGTCCATTAAACAAGGTTTTAGCACACTTTACGCCAGCAAAGCCTCCTCCAATTATTATGATCCTCTTGGAAGACATTGAAACAATCCTCTAATATTTATTTAAATTTTAAACGATGAGATGATACTTAATTAAATATCATAGTGTCAACACAAGTATCGTTACGAAAGTGAATAGCCCTGTGGCAAAGCGCGGGGTACCGGCACATGAACGAAGGCGCTCTTCCGTAAACTGCCTTTTTGTCACGAGAAAAGCTTCACTGACCCGTCGATGGAGCTTACGGAAGGCTTAATCGAAGGGACTGGCTGGCTTATTCTGAAATGTAGCGGAAACCTTCCTTTGACAATCCTCCAGACATGTTAGGTTTCCATTCCTTATGTTTTCTCCATGCGGGGTTGGAAAACCCCGCCTATCGGTTCTAATGACCGTCTTTATTATGGATAGTCGGGACATTCTTGTCCCGATTGATTTCGATTCAATTAATTTCTCGAGGCCTTTCAAGTCGCTCCGGAGGGTTTTAATCGGGGATCCAGAGGTAAAAGCATGGATTCCCGCTAACAATCCGCGGGAGACAACAAGGGGGGCAGCCTTGTCCCCTGAGCGAAATCGAGGGGGGACGAAGAAATCTAAAACCGGGAAAAAGATGAGATTGCTTCAATTTGCCTCGCAATTTTCGCAATGACGCGAATGAAGCTCATTACTTAATTGGCATTCCAAAAATTGCGTTTAGAAAATCAGAAATGAAGACGTTAAAAAAAATTTGCGGGTTGCGGTCGGATTAAATTTTTTAGTCGGAGTGTATGATTTTTAGCAAATTTTTGGACAGCCTTGATTTTTGTTTCTTTGTATCAAGACAAAGAAAGAAAAATACATGATAGACATTTGATGATTGACCCTGCAGAAAACTGCAGCGCATAGGTACACGAAA
>Ga0214471_10003116_pt1 | contig 12840 bp, 12 predicted proteins | sample RVTome_5_FD_207665 | JGI IMG/M metagenome (GOLD analysis project Ga0214471, IMG submission 207665) | Soil microbial communities from uranium-contaminated site in the Upper Colorado River Basin, Wyoming, United States - RVT142D155 | ecosystem: Environmental > Terrestrial > Soil > Contaminated >...
GCGGTGTTGTTGGGGTTCGGGGCGGCACAGAAGGTCACGTCAGAGTCCGCATAGGCCGCCGGCACGTTCTGGAAGCCAGGTATCGCTTTCGGCATCTGGCGATCGGTCAGTTCCGTGAGCACCGCTCCTGCAGTCGTGTTCGGGATCGTGGCGGCATACCGCGCGGCCTCGCGCGCCGCGTTGGTGAGGCCGATCTGCCCACTCAAGGTGAACCCCAGCTGGATGACTGCGAACAACATGAGGAAGAGAAGCGGTGCCAAGAGGGCAAACTCGGGGAGGGCCTGACCCTGTTCGCCCGGGCGATTGATCTGGCGCATCACGAGCAGGTCTCCGGCGACATCGGGATTACGTTCCCGGGTAGCACGACGATCGCCTCGTTCTCGACGCGCATCTCCTCGCCCGAGGACACCTTCAAGCCCCCATCGGTCGTGTCGCCGTCGATTCCGTTGAGGTAGCCATCCAGCAACGGGATGAACACGCTGTGCACATAGGTGGCCACGACGCGAACGACGATGATCTGCTTGCCCGCCTCGTCCGTCACCTGTCGATAACAGACGCTCGTGCCACCAGGTACGAGATCCGCTGGGTCGTAGGCGAAGACGTTCTCCTTGAGGAAGCCGGTTGACGTATCGGTCAGCGCCGTGCGAACTCCGGCGCCGTTCGCCCCGGCCTCGGGGGTCGTAATGGTGGGCGTCGTGACAGCAGCCAAGCGCGCCGCCTCGCGGACGGCGTTCGTGATCCCGAACTGGGCCGCGAAGATGAAGGCGAATTGGATGATCGTCAGGAGGAGGAGCGCCAGGATCGGCAAGATCAGCGCGAATTCCGCCAGGGCCTGGCCGTTCGCCGCGTGACGGGTGCGGCGGGCGCCGGGTGGGCGCCAGGTCATCGGCATGTGTGGGATCCAGCCCCCCGAGCGCTTGGATAGGACCATCCGACTATGCCGACGGGACCTTGCCTCTCACCTTGCGCAGGGTACCGAAACCGTGGACAGCGCGCACCGCTCGGACGCCGCACCGAACCAGTACGACTCTCCCATTCCCGCGCGCATCCGCGACACCGACACTCTGCCCATGCAGAAGCGCGTCGCGGCCGCCGTCCTCTGGCTCCTCGCAGGTTGGACGGCCGGTTCGTTCCTCACCTTTACGATCGGCGTGAGCCCGCTGCTCGGACCCATCCTCGGCATCGCGGGCGCGGCGCTCTTCGCCGGTGACCCGCGCCGGATCATCTGGACTCAGCGCGCCGAGGCCGCCTCGGCCGAGTCGGCTGCGCGACAGGCCCCGCGCCGGCGACGGATCCCGGACCCGGCCTGACGCCGCCACGGCGCCGAACCGACGGCGCCGGCGCGAACGACGACGACGGGACAAAGGGAAAACGGGGCGCGCCCCCTGAGGCAACGCCCCGTTTTCGCGATTCGCGCGGGAGCCGGCGCGGCGTCCCGCAGCGAGAAATCGCCGCAGGTACCCGGACCTAGCGAACCAGGCCCATGAAGAAGACGCTGTCCCCGGGCCCCGGCGCCGAGCCGTACCCGGCCGGCACGGTAGGCAGCGGGTAGTACTCGACGAATCGACCGGTCAACTCGTCGATCGCGGGCTGCGACTTGGCGGTGATGACGAATGCCGCAAGGCCCACGACGCAGTACTCGAAGCTGTTGCCCTGGCCCTCGACGCCGTCACTGTCCGGATCGCCGGAACACCCGGGACCCCAGATCGGGATGAGGACGGTCGCCTGGTTGTCGATCCAGAACTGGACGCAATCGCGGACGATGTTCGCGTTCGTCGCCCCCGGGTCGCCGTCGATCCAGGCCGGGAAGGTGATCTCGGTGTTGTCCGGGGTGCAGATGCTGTCGCCGAGCGTCGGCGCGTCGTTCGAGCCGGTCCACGACAGCCAGCCGAAGTTCCCCGGACCGTCCTTGCCGACCGAAAAGGCGTAGACCTGGTCTGCGAGAAAGTCGGCCGGCGGGTTGGCCGCGATCGGCAGCACCTGGCCCGGCGGCAACACCTCGACCGATGCCGTCAGGGCGGTCGCCGTTGTTCGGACGTCCCAGGCGGGTTGGTTGATGAGGGACAGGAAGAACGTGCGCGGCAGCCGATTGACGTCGACTCGGACGCCCTGCGCGCCGCTGGCGATCGCGCCGCTGTCGACGACCGGCCCCAGGTCGAGCTCAGCGGTCCCGCTCGGGCGGACGTACTCGGCCGTCCACGTGCACGGTGTCGGGCTCGATGGCGCGCAGCCGTTCGCGCCGAGGCTTGCGACGATTGCGTCGTACACCTCCGATCCGGTTCGGCCGCCCTTGATGTAGTGGTCGGCGATGACCTTCGTGCCGGCCATCGACGCGAGGTCGGACTCGTTCTGCGCCGTCCGGCGCTGGAGGAAGGCCATCCCGCCGTCGATGACGAGGCCGACGGCGATGAGCAGGACGACGAGCCCTCCAGCGAAGATGGCGAGGATCTGGCCGCGCTGGGCCGACCGAGTTCGATGCGTCTTCATTGGTTCACCGTGACCCGTGCGGTTGAGCTGACGTTGACGGTGCCGACGAGCTGGCCGATGACCGGGGTGAACATCGAGACCGGGCTCGACACGGACACGAGGAGGAAGTCGGTCGACCGGCACGCCGTGACGATCAGGCCGTTGCGCTCGCAGGCGACCGACACGGTGGGCTGGGGGACCGCCGCCATGATCGACAGGGTGTGCGCGCCCACGTCCGTGCGCGCCACGGCGGTGGCCGATCGGCCCTGGACGGCGCCATAGCGGGCGCCCTCGCGAGCGGCCTGCGAGATGGCGTTGTTGACGTAGACGAGGCGGCCGATGTCGATGAGGCCGAACAGGAGGAGCAGGAAGATCGGGATGGCCAGGGCGAATTCGGCTACGGCCTGGCCGGCTGGCCGACGAGCGCCACGGCTGGAGTACGACCGGCCGTTCATTCGGTCGTCACCGTTTGGGTGGTCGCGTTCTGGCCGAACGAGTTCGTGACCGTGAGCGTCACCGCGTAGGGGGTGTCCTTGCTCGGGTACTGGTGGACGGGGTGCTGCTCGCTCGACGTCGTCCCGTCCCCGAACTGCCAAGCCCAGGTTGCGATCGTGCAGCCGGCGGCGGTCGATGACGTGTCGGTGAAGGTGACCCGCTTGTTCTGCACGCTGAACGAGAAGTTCGCCGCCGGCGTGCTGGCGCAGCCGGGCGGCGGCGGTGGCGGCGGAGGTGGCGGGTCGCCGTTCGTCGGCATCGGGAACGGCGTCGCGTTGGGGTCGAACGCCTCGTTGAGGACGACCGACGTGGCGGTCGAGGACAGGGTCAGCGAGCTGCCGAGGATGGGCGACAGGAGCGGCGTCAGGAGCGCGAACTGGTGGGTGACGCCAACCCGATAGCGGTCGTCCTCGACGCACGCGGTGAGCGCTTTCGTGGCCCCGGTCACGGCATCGAGGCACTCGATCGTGGGGGTCCCGATGGTCACGCCCGGCAGCTCGTTGCGCACGTGCCAGTCGACCGTGTTCGGGTTCGCGCAGCCGGCCTTCGGCACGTCACAGAGCGGGTTTCGGGCGCCGTAGAAGGCGCCTTCCTTGGCTGCGTTCTCGATCGAGACGTAGGCGTTGAACAGGCGCCCAAGATCGATCGCCGCGCCGACGATGACGAGGAAGACGGGCAGCACGATGGCGAGTTCGACGAGCGCCTGGCCGCGGGCGCGCCGAAGCCGCTCGCGTACAGGCGGACGTCCTCGCCCAGCGGCCCTCGGCCGCGGAGAGGCAGACATCGCTATGACCCCCGGCGGTATTTGTCCGGGCCTGGTCGGCCCACCCGGACGATACCGCATCCGACCTTGCGACGAACCTTGCAGTGGCGCGTTGCCGCACCGCGGATGTCGCCGGTGTGCGGAGGTTCGGTGCGGTCAGGCCTCGTCCGGCGGCTCGCCCGGCAGGTAGATGCTGAACGCCGCGCCGCGCCCGACCATCGCCGGCTCGAGGACGAGGTCGCCCGCCATCGCTCGGCACAACTCGCGCGACACGTAGAGGCCGATTCCGCTGCCTTCGCCGGTCCGCTCGTCCGCCCCGCGCACGAACCGGCCGAACAGTCGCGGGCGATCCTGGTCGGCCACGCCCGGTCCACCGTCCTCGATCGTGAGGCGCAGGCGATCGCCGCCGGTCACCGCGATCTCGGCCCGGATCGGCGTCCGGCCCCCGTACTTGACGGCGTTGTCGAGGAGCGCCCACAGGACCTGGTCGAGCTGGTCGCCGTCGGCCACGGCCAGCCAGCCACCGGCCTGGTCGTCGACGCTGAACCCAGCCTCGCCCGCGCCGAGCGCCTCCCAGGCGCGGCGCACGCGCGGCGCGAGCGCGAGCACCTCCGCGCGCGGCTTGAGGGCACCCGATTCCAGGCGGGTCACGGTGAGGAGTTGGCGGACCATCCGGGACAGCCGTTCCGACTGCTCGGCGATGATCCCGAGTCGCCGGTCCGGCCGATCGCCCGCGAGCTGCTCCGCGTAGGCGCGGATGCTCGTCAGGGGCGTCTGGAGGTTGTGGCTGACGCCGCGCAGGAAGTCGTCCTTGGCGGCGTCGAGCTCGAGCAGCTGGACGTTCTGCGCCTCGACCCGCTCGAACAGTTGCGCGTTGCGGATCGCGATCGCGACCTCGCTCGCGAACAGCTCGAGCAGGTCCTGGTCGGCTCGCTCCCATGCTCGCGTGGCGGGTAGGCGGCCGACGAGCACGCCGATCGACTCGCCACCGGCCCGCAGCTCCGCCCGGACCGGGCGGGGGTCGCCCGGCACGACCTCCTCGATCGGAATCTCGCGCGGGTCGACGAGGCGGACGGCGGCGTCGATCATCCCGAACGCCGCCCGGGCGTCGACGGCGGCCCGACCGGCCAGGAAGTCCACGCCGTCGCGCGGCGACATCGTGGCCGTCGCCTCGAGGATGCGGCCGAGCTCGCGGTTTCGTCGCTCGAGGTCCGCGGCGAGGCGGTTGTGACTGTCGGCCAGGCGTGCCAACTCGTCCTCGCCGGACACGATGATCGGCGTCGACAGGTCGCCCGCCGACGCCCGATCGACGGCGGCGGCGATCGCCCGAAGGGGGGCGGTGAGGCTCGCCGCCACGAGGTAGGCGACGACGACGGCGAGAAGCGCCGCGATCGCGATCGCGAACAGGAGCAGGAGGCCGGTGACGTCCGGCGACACGCCGCCGGTCGACGTCGCGACGACCACGGCGCCGAACGTCGCGAGCGGCAGGATCGCGACGAGGATGAGGGCGAGCGTGAGGCGGGCCCGGAACGACAGCGGCGGACCGAGGCGGATCGGTTCCGGCGGCGCGTCGGCCGACTCGACCGGGTCGACGGGAATTGGGTGGGCGGCCGTTTCGGCTTCGCGGAGCGCCGCCGCGGCAGCCTCCCGCGACAGGAGCGGTGTCGGGTGGTCCGGACGCGTCGGCCCGTCGGTCACGAGTCGGTCACGTGTCGGTCGCGGTCGAGATGAGCCGGTAGCCGATGCCGCGCACGGTGATGAGGTGGACCGGATGGTTCGGTTCGACCTCGACCTTCTGACGGAGGCGCCGCATCGTGACCCACACGTACGACGGATCGGCGTCCTCCGTCTCCGCCCAGCCGCGGGCAAGGAGCGTCTCCGTGGTCACCGTCTGCCCGAGGTTCGCGGCGAGGGCGTAGAGGAGCCGCGACTCCGTCGGGGTGAGCTGGACCGGCGTGCCGCCGACGGTGGCCTCGCGGCGGTGGAGGTCGAGCGTGAGGTCCGGGCCCAGGACGAGGCTCTGGCGGGGGACGCGGTCGCCGAGACGTTTGAGGACGCGGTTGATCCGGGCCCGCAGCTCCGGGTAGTGGTACGGCTTCGTGACGTAGTCCTCGGCGACCTCCTCGAGGAGGTCCGCCTTGGAGTCCCCGGCGTCGATCGCGGACAGGACGATGATGGGCAGATCCGCCTGGCCCTTGATCTCGCGGGCGAGGGACAGGCCGTCCATGCGCGGCATCATCATGTCGATGATGAGGAGGTCCGGCCAGCTCGTCCGGAGCCGTCGCAGCGCCTCGTCGCCGTCGCGGGCGGTCTGGGTCTCGTAGCCGTCGGCGCGAAGCTGCTCGGCGAGCAGGACGAGCAGGTTGGGGTCGTCGTCGACGATGAGGATCCGCGGCGCCTGGCCGCGGTACGGGCCCGCTCCGCCGGTCAGCATGGCCCGAGTATAGGTTCCCCCGGTTGGCGCCTCGCGGCCGTGGGATCGTTCCGTCTCGGGGCCGGCCAGCTTCGGTTCATTGCTCGTGTGAATGGAATCCGGCCTGAGCGTCGACGCCGCACCCGATTCGCGCACCGACGATGCCCGCCAGCAATGGAAGTGACCGCTGGAGCGGGGAAATCCCGGCCGAGGAGGCGTAGCGCCCCGAATTGATGACTGCTGGCCATGACGCCCTTCCTGGAGGGAGTGATCGGCGGCCGATCCTCGATCGCCGACGTCGAGCATGCCCCGCCGTTCTGCGTGGGCAGGTCAGCAGGAGGCGCGAAAATCCTGCCCCTCAGGGCGCCTTCGGGTCGATGAACCGGCAACGCGCGGCGACCGGACAGATCTCGTGGGCGGGGTTGCGGGCGTGGCAGATCCGTCGGCCGTGCTGGATGAGGTTGACGTGCCCCTCGTACATGTCGTCGGGTTCGAGGAGCGCGAGGAACAGCTCGTGCGCGTCGTCGGCCGACGCCTTCGGAGGGATGAGCCCGATCCGCTTCGACACCCGCTCGACATGTCGGTCGACCGGCATGAGCGGCATCCCGAAACAGAACAGGAGCACGATCGAGGCGGTCTTGCGGCCGATCCCGTCGATCGCGGTCAACCACGCCCGCGCCTCGAGGGCGGGCAAGTCGCCGAGGAACTCGAGGGAGTACTCCCCGCGTTCGTCGCGCGCTCGCCGGAGGCAGGCCTGGATGCGCGGGGCCTTCTGCGGCGCGAGCCCGCCCGGTCGGATGACATCGATGAGCTCGTCGAGAGGTGCGAATTCCACGGCCGCCCAGTCCGGCGGTGCGAGCGCGGCGATGCCGGTCCCGCCCCAGCCGGCGCCCAGCTCCGTGTCGGACGCCTCACCGCCGGACGGATAGGCGAGGCGCAGCGCGTCGAAGGCCTTCTCCGCGTTCACGTCGGCGCTGTTCTGGGTGAGGATCGTGAGGACGAGCTCGCTCATCGGGTCGAGCCGGCGCTGCCAGACCGGCCGTCCATAGACGGAGGCCAACCCGTCGAGCACGTCGCGGGCCAGGTTCGGCCGATAGCGAGCGAGGCGGCGCGACCAGGCCCTTACCGGATCGGGCTTCGCGCGCTTCCGGCGGCCGACCGGCCTCGCGCTCGCCCGTCGCGCCGGGTTCACGTGATCGTCTCGGCGTCGGAGCCCGCGTCCACGCGCGTAGTCAACAGCCCGACGAGAAGGCCGACCCGCTCCGCGCACCGCACGAGCGGCTCCGGGCCGGCGGACATCGCTTCCTCGACCGACTGCGGTCGCTCGACGACGGGGACGGCGACGCAGCCGAGGGCTGCCAGCGCCGCCGCGCCCTCCGGCACGACGCCACCGCCGACGGCGATCGACCGCAGCCCGTGCGCATGGGCGCGGCGGGCGACGCCGAGGGCGGTCTTGCCGAACGCGGTCTGCGCGTCGATCCGGCCCTCGCCGGTGATCACGAGGTCCGCCCGGTCGAGTTTGCCGTCGAGATCCGTCTCCTCCATGAGGACGTCGATACCCGGCACGAGCTCGAGAGAGTGGAATCGGTCGCGGAGACAGAGCAGGCCGAATCCGACGCCTCCCGCCGCGCCCGCACCGGGCGTGTCGCGCTCGCGGCTGCCGGTCGAGGCCTCGAGCGCGTCGGCGTACCGAGCGAGGGCGGCGTCGAGGAAGGCGACGTCGTCCGGCGTCGCTCCCTTCTGCGGCCCGTACGTGGCCGCGGCGCCGTGAGGCCCAAGAAGGGGGTTCGTGACATCGCAGGCGATTCGCAGGTCCACCTCGCCCAGGCGCGGATCGAGGCCGGTCAGGTCGATCGCGTCGTCGTCGACCGTGGCGCCGAGGGCACGGAGGATCCCGACGCCGCCGTCGTTCGTGGCGCTGCCGCCGATGCCGAGCGTGATCCGGCGCACGCCCTCGTCGATCGCCGCCCGGAGGAGGTCGCCGGTCCCGCGCGTCGTCGCCCCGCGCGGGTCGTGCTCGTCCGGTGCGAGCCGCGACAGCCCGGACGCGGTGGCGAGCTCCACGACGGCGCGCCCGCCATCCTCCGAGCGCAGCCAGCGGGCGAGGATCGGGCGGCCGACGGGATCGGCGGCGCGCGCCTCGCGCCACTCCCAGCCGCCCGCCGCCTCGATCGCGACGAGCGTGCCCTCGCCACCGTCGGCGAGTGGGGCGAGGACGAGGGTGTCGGCCGGGCGGGCGCGGCGCCAGCCATCGGCGAGGGCCTGGGCGACCTCGACCGAGGTGAGCGACCCCTTGAAGGAATCCGGGGCAATGACGACGGTCAAGCCGCGCGAGGCCGAGCGCGGTAGCCGGCCCTGTTGCGCCGGGCGCGCCGACGAACCGGAGCTCACCGCACCGTTGCGTCGAGGCCGACGACGCCCGCCTCCCCCGCCTGGCGGCGGCGCTCGAGGTACTCGGGAATGCGGATCATCGGCGGACGCTCCTGGTCCGCCAGCTCGATGACCTCGAGCGACAGCCGGCCGCGACCGGAGCGCGGCAGCTTCATCGTCGAGCCCAGCTCCGCGAACAGGCGCACCTTGCGCCGCTCCTCGAGCCGCTTCATGACCGCCTGGAGGATGACGAACGACATCCGCGACAGCCCCTCGAGTTCCTGGTTGCGGTGGACCCGTCGCTCGAGGTCGACCTGGCCCAGGCCCTCGATTCCGTGTCGCTCGGCCGCGTCGATGAGGTGCCCGATCTCGACCGCATAACCGGTGAAGAACGGGATCGACTCGAGGAGCGCACGGCGGCCGGCGTACTCGCCGGACAGCGGCTGGATGAGGCCGGACAGCTCCGGGAAGAAGAGGTTGATGAGCGGCCGCGCGACGAGCTCCGTGACCCGGCCGCCGCCGCCCTCCTTGAGCACGCCCTCCTGGACGATCGGGCGCTGGTAGTAACCCTTGACGTACTGGAGTCGCGGCTCGTGGAGCAGCGGCCCCAGCGTTCCGTAGACCATCCGGTGGTGCCAGTTGCGGACGTCCGTATCGGCCCACACGACGATGTCGCCGGACGTTTCGAAGAGGGACTTCCAGAGGGCCTCGCCCTTGCCACGGAACGATCCGTAGCGCGGCAGCACGTCCGGATGCTGGACGACCCGTGCGCCCTCCGCCTCGGCAATCTCGCGCGTCCGATCATTCGACGCGGAGTCGATCACGAGGACCTCGTCGAGGAGCGGGATGCGGCCGACCATCTCGCGCATCGCCCGCCGGACGATGGGGCCGATCGTCTCTTCCTCGTTGAGCGTCGGGAGCACGAGGCTGACCGTGACGCCCTGCTTCTCCTTGAGCTGGACGAGCCGGCGCAGGTCGCCGAACTCGGCGTGGTGGAAGTTCGACTCGCCGAACCAGCGTTCGACCCGGACGGGAACGGCCCGCGCCTCCTCGGCGGCGCGATCCGCGGCGGCGAGCGTCTCCGCCCGGGCGGCAAGCTGCTCGAACGTCTGGCGACCGATCGTCTCGCGGGTCTTGACCACGACGACGCTCGGCTTCGCCCGCGTGGCGATGGCCTCCGGCAGGGCGCCGAACAGGAACGTGTCGCCGTCCTGGCCGGCCGGCACGGCCGACGCGCCCATGACCACGAGGTCCGCCCGTTCCGCCTCCCGGAGGATCGCGTTTCGTACGTTCGCGGCCTCGCGGAGGAGCGGCTCCGCCCGGCCCCGCACGTGCTGCTTGATGAACGCGGTGAGGGCATGCTCCGCCTGTGCTCGGACGGCGAGCGTGATCCCCGGGGGAACGAGGTGGAGCACGGCGATCTGGGCGTCGTGGCGCCGGGCGATCGCGTCGGCGAAGCGGATCGCGAGCTCGGCATGCGGCCCGCCGCGGACCGGCACGAGGATCCGCTTGATGTCCTTCGCGCCGCGCTGCTTGACGACGGCGATGTCGCACGGCGACTCGCGGACGACCTCGTCGATCGTGGGCGAGAAGACGGGTCCGGCCGTCCCGTCGCGGCCGCCGGCGGACTTCCCGCCCCAGCCGAAGATGATGAGATCGGACTCCTGCTCGGCAGCCGCCTCGACGATCCCCTCGGCCGCGTGGCGCCCGATCCGGACGATCGGCTGCAGGGTCGTGCCCTCCGGCGCGAAGTCGAGGACGCGCTGGAGGAGCCGGCGCGCGTGTCGGGCCCGCGTCGCCCCCTCGGACAGCGCCATCCCTTCGGGCACCTCGACGATGCCGAGCGCGGTCAGCTCGCCGGTCCGTTTGTCGAGCAGGGCCGCGCCGAGGCGGACGAGCTCCTCCGCCGTGAGCGGGTTGGCGACGGGAATGAGGATCCGCGACGGGAGCGGCGAGCGGGTGCTCATCGGGCGGACGTGGTCGACGCCGATCCGCCCGCCCGCTCCGCTGCCCGCCAGCGCTCGATGAGGTACGGCTTGAGGAGCTCGAACTCGCGTGCCTGGCGCTCCACCCGCTCCTCCGCCTGGTCGGTCGAGACGTGGCGGTTCTCGATCACGAAGCTGCCGACACGCCCGAAGTAGATCGGCACGAGCGCGGCGACGAGCGTTTCGAGCGGCGGCTCGCTGCGCCGGGCGGCGACGACGAGGTCGTACACGACCCGCGCCCACAGGTCGTCCGGGAAGTGGAACGCCGCGAGCGCATCGGCCATGTCGAGCGTGGATGCCGTCGTCGTGGCGGTGTCACCGCCGACCCCGAGCTTCGTGCGAGCAGCATCGGCCAGCTTGCCGGCCTCCCGGGCGAGGACGTTGACCGTCTCGGCGTTCTCCGGGGCGAGCATCTCCGTCCAGCGATCGGCAACGGTGAGCGACCCCTGGTGGAACTCCGAGAGGAGCCGGATCGTGTTCACCTCGAGCGGCGGCGGCTCGATGATCCGTTCGAAGCCGTAGGCGGGCACCGTATGACTGCCCTTGATCTGGAGCCACTTGTCCGAGTACCGGATGGCCAGGCGCAGGATCGTCCCGACGACCTGGCGGAACATCGGTCCAAGGTCGGCACCGGGATCCTTGGGGTCGTGGATCTTCGCGCCGAGCCGCGTCTGGCAGACCGCGAAGCCGCCGGCGAGCGCGGACGTCGTCATCCAGATGTCGATTCCGAACTTGCTGATCTCGTCGTCCCAGTCGTCGAGCGTCAGGTAATGCCGGACGAGGTCGCCGGATACGCCGAAGTCGCCGCCGATCGGCTGCCGGATGCGGTGCCCGTACAGGGCGCGCGTGAGCGGGTAGGTGACCGTGTTGGTGATCGTGCCGTCGAACTTGTAGCGCGCGTAGAGCGGCGCCACGAAGTCGTAGCCGCCCTTGAGGATCGGGCCGGCGAGGAGCTCGATCCACTCGGGGACGATCGAGCGAAGGTCGGAGTCGACGACGACGAGTGCCTGGGCCTCGAGTTCCGCGGCGATCTCGAAGATCGTCCGAAGCGCCGCGCCCTTGCCGCCGACGCCGTCAATCTCCGGGTAGGTCAGGCTGACCCGGTCGAGCTTGTTCGTGGGCCGGACGAGGAGGATCTGTTCGACGTAGTCCGGCGGCTCCGTCTCGACGACGACCCGCTGCGTGCCGTCCGGCGACCCGGCGTCAGAATTGACGAGGACCGGCTTCAGGTCCGGGAAATACTGGACGAGCCCGGCCTGCGCTGCGCGGACGACGTAACCGATCGTCGCGGCGTTCTTGAAGCTCGGGATGCCGACCATGATGTCGGCCCGGCCGAGTCGGGAGACCTCTTCCCGAATTGCCGGCGTGAGCACGCTCGAGGGCACCGATCCACCCTACCATCCCGGACCGGCCGATGCCTACCGGGTCGGCAGCACCACCGTCGCCCAGGCGCCGTTTCGCTCACCGGGGCGGTAGCGGCTGTTGGCCGCCTTGTACGCGGCCGACCGAAACCCGAGCGAGCGCCAGGTGGCGACCCACGGGTCGATCGGCGGCCGGACGTGGATGCCGACGCGGACGAGGTCCGCCTCGACGACAACCGATTCGAGCAGGCGCTTGCGCTCGAGGAGGGGAACGTCGAGGAGCGGCTCGCCGTCGAGGGCGACTAGGTCGATGGCCAGGAAGACGAGGTGATCGCCGAGCGGTTCAGGCTTCGGTTCCCGCTCCGGGTCGCGCAGCGCCCGTGCCCGGGCGTCGCGATCCGGATTTCCGCCGAGCAGGAGCTGACGGGTCATCTGCGCGGCGGTCGGCGCCTGGATCCCGCTCTCGAGCATGATCCCCTCCCCGGTTCGGGCGGGATCGGCGGTGAGGTAGCCGTCGACGATGGCCTCGAGCGCCTCGACCGCAACCGCCAGCGCCGCCGCGATCTCCGGCTCGGCCGGGTCGGCGCCTTCCTCGTCGACGAACCGCGCCGCACCGGCGGCAACGTGGGCGAGGACGCGCGAGCCGGACCACAGCGGCTCGATGAGCGGGTCGGCGACGTCGCGGAACGACGCGTCACCGAACGCCTGCGGCCGCCATCCGAACGCCGTCGTGGTGGCCGTCGCGAGCGCCGAATCGGACATGCGAGGATCGTACACCGGGCCCGTAGCCGCGCTCTATGATCCGCCCGTGGCGTCCGCCGGCACGTCCCCCTTCAACGCGACCCGCAGGCCGGGCGGCTTGCGCGGGCTGACCCCGTCGGGCCGCGCGATCGTCCCGGCCGCCTGGTCGCTGTACGACTTCGCGAACACGATCTTCTCGTTCGCCGTCGTGTCCGGGGCGATCGGCCTATGGCTCGTCGACGACGC
>Ga0214471_10003117_pt1 | contig 12838 bp, 15 predicted proteins | sample RVTome_5_FD_207665 | JGI IMG/M metagenome (GOLD analysis project Ga0214471, IMG submission 207665) | Soil microbial communities from uranium-contaminated site in the Upper Colorado River Basin, Wyoming, United States - RVT142D155 | ecosystem: Environmental > Terrestrial > Soil > Contaminated >...
AACGAAAACAGTATTGGGCTCCACCCGTGTGAGTTCGATGTTAAATTGGGGGCCGCCTTTTGGCTTAAAGCGAAAGCTATTGCCTTTCTTGAATTCGCCGTCCAGTGTTGCATATTCGATATCGTCTTGCCACGTGTGCCATTGATTTACATCCGCCCACACTTTCCACACTTGTCTGGCTTTCAGGCCCTTCACGGTCTTGCTGTAAGTTTTGCTCCACATAGTGTTCTCCCATAGATCGTTGGCAGGAGACATATGGCAAACTGGTTTACCATCAGGCACAATGGGCGATATGGCTTATAACGGCCTGGTTGTGCGGCGCCGGCCACAGTGGTTTCAGGAAACGGCCCGCTGTCCCACGGCGTCCGCACGAACCAGTAGTTATACCCCAACTTCATTTGAAGAACTTCCTAACGTCATAGTTGGCAATGGTGTCGGCCAGGCTGCGGGGTGACGCACCATGGGCATTCTCCTTCTCCGGATCGGCACCAGCCTTGAGCAACGCGAGAACAACACCCCCATCACCCGTGTAGCGGAATACAGCTTCAGATAAAGGCGTATTTCCGTTTGAGTCTTGGGCATCAATATTAGCCCCGTGGGCCAACAAAGCCTGAACGGCATCCAGAGAACACTCTTGTGCCGCAAAATGTAGCGGGGTCCACCCGTTTTTGTCTTTCTGATTTGGATCGTACCCTTCGGATATGAGCCGCGCAATCTCCCGAGAATGCTTTTCCCTCGGCAGGTCCACTGCCACATGGTGCAACACGGTTCTACCGAATTTGTCGACCTTCATGTTGGGGTATAACGACCCGCATCAGCCGCGGATTTGCCGCAGCGAAGCGGAGGCAAATACGTCGGCTGCATGCGATGGTTGGGCGTCATTTCACGGAATACCGGAATACTCATCGATAACAGCTCTGACAAAAGTCTTCATGGCCTTTGGCGATCTCAGGTGATGTACTCGCTTGTGAGTGGCCTGTTCTGCGACAAGCTGGCGGTACCTCGGTGTCAGTTTTTTATGACAGAGACGAAGAACCCGATAGCTGTTGACGGTGCTGCTCCACATGGGGCTGTTTTCTGGCCACCCCTCTGGCGTTACGACTAGGCCTTTTACGAGGCGCTTCGTCACCCACACATAATGTGTGAAGAGCGGTAGGTCGACATAGATCAATGTGTCAGCAACCGCAAAGCGCTCCCAAGCCGACCGCACGCAGCCGAACCCGTCGATGATCCACTCGTCTCCGCGCAGCAGCTCAGAGTGAAGCTGTAGGTACTCGTCGTGAGGCACCTCCCCACCACCAGACTTGTACTTGATGGTGTCGAGTGAGTGCAACGGCAAGCGGGTGATCTCAGCAAGCTGCCGAGCAAGCGTAGATTTGCCACCGCCAGCATTGCCAAAGACTGCCACTCGCCTCATCTTAGTCTCTCTACTCACAGAGTTGCTCTCCATGACGCCCAACGTTCCGGATGTGCGGCGCCGGCCAATGAAGTGTCAGGAAACACGGTGCGCTGTCTCCGGTGTCCGCACGAGCCGGTTGTTGGGTGTCTTGCGCTTACAGGGACACGAACGCAGCATAAAGCAACACAAACGAGCCAGCCAGCGAACCAACAACACCAACGATGTTTCCAACATAGACGGCCTTCGCCGAAATAGGGCCATCGGAGCTAAGGCCGCGCGCGCCGACAAGGGGCCCGACGATGAGGGCAAAAGCAAAGCCATAACCGGAAACGATAAACGAGACGGACAAGGCTTGCTTTGTTAGGAGCGAGACCTGCAACGAGGAAACCACCGCCGCCAAAGCGACCATAAGCGCGGCTCCCAGCGCCAATGCGCCATGCGCGATCCGCCAAGCGTGAACCAGAGATTCCGGTTTCTTGCCAAGGATTGCCTTCCCATACGGGATACCGGCAAAGAGCCCGATAAGCAGTATCACGGCGGCATGGAACAGGAGGTGACGAGCGGGGAGATCCATGTATTGTTCCTTTGGTTTCTAAGACACCCAACGACGCCCATCAGCCGCGCCGCTTCTTGGCGTCGGCTGGATGGGATGGTTATGCCGCAATGCCTTCAACAATAAGGTGACTTACGTCGGTTCGCTGACTTGCATGCTCGAACGTAATTGCACAGACGTTGCCCTTTGCGTCGACATCAAGAATGGTGTTTTCATCAAGATCTTTGGATTCCGCTATGCCACTAGCGCGGAACTCAATATATAGCGTGTCGGTGTCCTCGAAGTAACTAACTTTCATGGCTTGTACCCTCTGTCAAAAAACGCATTGTGTACGGTTTCTCCATCCGGTAACACGATCACGCGCAGGTACCGGTTTCCCATTTCTTCAATTCTAGCCCATCGCCTTATTCGACCATCTGCCTGTATGTGCTCTTTTTCAGGGAATCGGACAACGTGCTGAATCCATTCGTCCTTGATTATCTCTCGATCCGGCCTAACCCGGGTCACCTGGAAGTATTTCGTTGTCTTCACTGCTGTTGTTCCTTTTCGGCATAACGCCGCGCTGAGCCGCGCGGGTCACGGTTATAACAGGAAACGATGTGCTGTCTCACCGCGTCGGCCTCGAACGCGAAGTTAGGCATCGGGTTTAACCGGGGCATCTGGGTTAAGAAGTGGATCATAAAGATTCTCCGCAATCAGCCACGATTTATATGTATCAAGGGCCGGAGGAGGAACTGGTGATTTGTTTCCGAGACTGACCCGGGGCGTCTCAACAACGACCTTCTTATAGTATTCGATAGCCTCTGCCTTAGTTGAAAAGGTATCCGATCTGTGCGGCGGATAGCCAGGAACATTCCGACGAGTGATTACAGCCCATTCCTGTTTTTCTGGAGCACTTGATGTCAGGCTTCGCGTTGTTACCGGGTATACCTCAAGGACAAACATGCGGTCGTCCTTAAACAGAAGGTCGAAAATCTTGGGGCGCATGTTGTCTCCGATGCCTAACGCCACCTTAAGCGGCGCGCCGTCGTTTGGCGCGTCCGCTTGAAGGTATAGTTGGGCAGCATTATTTCCGAAGGTCTGCGATTGTTTTCCATTTAGTAGTTCCGGGTAGCAAGCATTCCCAAAACATCCATCCGTTTACCGGACTGCTTGTGATTGCGACCGCAGCGGCAGACGGAGAAGAGAAACGTTTGCCGTTCAACACTAAGGCACCATTTTGAACCGCGCCCATGTGTTGTTGACCTTTATAGGTTGCCCGGAACTCTGTGCCGTGAGGAAAAACGATACCTTTAGAAACCCAGGGCGTACCGCCACTATTTGACAGGATCGCGGCTTTGGAATGATTTGCTGGTTTCGAAAGGCCAAGAACCTCGCGAATTACTTCGTTTTCAGTCATCGTCTCTGAACGACGCCGGACGGTTAGCTCTTTAAAAACTTCAAAATCCACATCTACCATAACCATGACTATCTCTCCTTAAACATTAGAGGAGAAATAGTAGTAATAATAGTTTCAGAAGTCAACCCCGTCGATTATGCGACCCAACGCCGCGTTGAGCCGCGCGGGGCACATACACAGCAGGAAACGGCGCGCTGTTTCACCGCGTCGGCCTCGAACGCGATGTTAGGGCGCAATGTGCCACCAGTGGCAGGATGCCAAAGGGTTGACCACACAACCAGATTCCGTTTCCTGTATTTTCATGAACGACGTTCCTTTGGCGGTGAAGTGACCGGTTGTTATTTCATTCTTGCCCGTTTGCACTCCAAAGAAGAACTCGCCTTTATTGAAACCATTGCGAATGATGTAGTTCTGAATTGCCTCACGATGATCTACATCTTCTGGTATTCCTTCAATGGTACGAATGTCCTTTGTGGCCGGAATCATGACGGTTGGCAGGTACCCATTAAGGCCGTCTTCTTGAACCACGGTCACCGTGATCCTTGTGAAGTTTTCGAGCGCTGTCATTCTTGAGCCCTAACGCAGAGCTGTGCCGCGCCCGGCCCGGACACAACAGGAAAGACTGTGCGCTGTCCCGGGCGTCGGTACGAGCGATGTGTTAGAGCGCTGTTCCAAATTACCGCACATTTGGTTTTCTCGTTTTGCCCAGGTCGTTAACGTATGGCCAGTGATCTTGCTCAAATTCCGTGGTGTACTGTCCCCACCCTTGATAGGCGTAATACTTTGTCATTGCTTCAAAGTGCGATTCGGCTTCGCATGACCACACCAGTTCCGCCTTTCCCTCAAGTAGTGCTCTTGCACCATCGCCGGCAGGTCCGGCAAGGCAGAAAGTGAATTCTCCGTCACTTTCATCTTTCCATAATTCGTGCACCAGCTTCATGTGCGCTCTAACGATTAGTTGTGCCGCGCCGCCCCGGCCCCACCAGGAAACAAACCGCTGTCGCCGGCGTCGGCACGAACGGCTTGTTATGCGAAGATTTGCACTGTGGGCACGGTGCCATGATGAACCCCAAGACCTGAGCGTTTTGGTTTTTCCACGCTACCGCCAGGCACGGTGCTTTCAGGCCTCCCGTACCTGACTGCGGCTGTTCTCGAAGCCGATTCTTTGTGTCGGCTTGTTTCAGTTCTGGCCTGTCGGTACAGGCGAACAGGGCAAGGTCGTTTTACGCATAACAGTGTATTAGACAGAATTCTGCCTTTTACGGTGTTATACAGAATTCTGTGTATGTCGGATTATGTTTTACAGAAAAAACTAGCACATAACCCCGATCAAGGTAAGGAGAAGGCGCCTCGCTTCCGTGTAGCGGCGGCCGCGGGCCGATCGGCCCGCGGCCGGCATTGGGGGTAAATTCATTGCCATATCCGCCGGTTACGGCGCGCTGCGCGTGGGCTTTGGGTGGCGGGGGGTGGGCAGCGCGGTCGTCGGAACGTGTCCAGGTCGTGGGTGGGCGGGCGCGGTGGTGTGGAATTGTGGGCGGTATTGGGACGAAAAAGGCAGAAAGTCGACGCTTGGGGGTTGACTGCGACGCGCTTCAGGGTTGCCTGCCCGCCTTGCGTTGCGGGCATGTGCCCAGCTCCTCGCGCCACACGGTCAGGCTGGCTGGCGCCTCGATGCCCAGGCACACCTGGCGGCCGTCGATTTTGCTCACGACGATATGAATGGGTCTACCGCCGAACAGTTCCGCCACGGTTGTCTCCGGCGGCAGGTCCGGTGCCGGCTCGATCAATAGCCGTTGGCCGGGTTTGCGGGTAAGCATGAGCATGGGTCTCTCCCTGACAGGTGACTGGCAGTTTCCACATACGCCGTGGGCACCGCACGAGTCCGTTCGATTGGCTGCATGCACCATACTAACGATTCCTTAGTATCGCGTCAAACCAAACTCTCAGAACATCTTAGCAATTCTGCAATGCAGCAGATTTGATGGCACAATATCCGCGTTGTGTTGCGGATGGCCCTTCGACACCGAAGTGACGGACCCAAGGAGCACCACTGCCAAGATGGGCGACACATCGACATTCGCGAAACGACTCAGGGAGGCTCGCACCCGGGCCGGTCTGTCTCAGAAGCAACTCGGGATCACCGCCGGTATCGACGCCTTTTCCTCCAGCCCCCGGATCAACCAATACGAAAGAGGCAAACACGCGCCGGATTACGCGACGGCACAACGCTTGGCGAGGGTGCTGAAGGTCCCGACGCCATATCTCTACTGCGACGATGACATGGTCGCCGAAGTCGTCCTGTTGCTGGGCAAGCTGTCGACGGTCAAAAAGCGAAAGCTCTTGGGAGAGCTTCAGAAGCTTATTAAGATCAAGCAATGACCATCATTGAACAATCCCCGCCATGACCCCCGATACCGGAGACCCGATTACCGGGCAGCGCCTGCGAATCTGGCGCCGCCTGTTCCGCACCACCGAGGGCAGGATACTCGGCCTCGGCGTCGCCCTCCCGGCGGCGGGGCTTCTGGCGATGGGGCTCATCGCGCTGTGGTCGCCGGAGCTGGCGCGCGGGATCGGCGGGATGGCGTTTGCCAACCTCGTCTTCGGTCGCATCGTGTCGCTGTCCGTGGGCTATGCCGGCGATTACGGTCACGCTGTGGTGATCGCGGTCACCATGGTGTGCGAGACCACCTTGGTGCTGCTGTTCTATCCGCTGTTCGTCTTCAGCCTCAACCGGCTGGTGGTGTTCCCGTCGATCCAGGGGTTCCTCCAACGCGCGCACCGCGCCGCGGAGCGGCACAAGGACAAAGTCCGCCGTTACGGCGTCATCGGCCTGTTCCTGTTCGTGTGGTTTCCGTTCTGGATGACCGGGCCGGTGGTCGGCAGCGCCATCGGCTATCTGATTGGCCTCGGCGCGTTCGCCACGCTCGCGGCGGTGCTGTCCGGCACCTTGATCGCCATTCTGGGCTGGGCCTACCTGATTCACGGCCTGCACGCCAAAATGGTCGCACTCGCGCCGTGGGCGTCGGTGCTGCTGATCGGCTTCCTCGTCGGCGTGGTGCTCGCCGGTTATTGGCTCAACCGGCGGCGGCTGAACGGGCCGGGTGCGGAAGGCGGGAGAGAAGATCGCTGAGCACGAGTCGACAGAACACGGGAGACCCTTCGATGAAAATCAGAACCCGCCGCCCCTGGCTGGCCGCCGTGATTGGATACTTCTCGACCTTCCTCGCCATGCTCTACGTCGGTCGCGGCCGGCGCGCGTTCGCCTACCTCGGCGCCACCCTGATCCTGGTCGCGGCCGCCGGCTATGGCGCGGTGTACGGGTGGCGGTGGAGTGTGGCGGCCTTTTATGTCGTGCTCTACGTAATCACGCTGGTGGGCATGGTCGATGCCTACCGCATCGCGCGGCATCACCGGCAGGCGTTTCACGGGCCCTGGTATAGCCGCTGGTACGTCCTGGCGGGGGTATACGTCGGGGTCGTACTGGTGGTGTTCGGACAGCGCGCGTTCTTCTTCGAGCCGTACCGCTTCCCGTCGGCATCGATGATGCCGACGTTCCACACCGGCGACTTTTTCCTCGCCTACAAGTGGCCGTACGGCCATTACGGTGCGTGGGGCGTGGCGCTCACCGACGGGGCGCGGATCGACGACCGCAACCGGCCGCGGCGCGGGGATCTGGTGGTGTTCCGATTTCCCGGTGAACGCTCGGTTACGTACATGAAGCGCATCGTCGGCCTGCCGGGGGACCATCTGGCGTACCGTGAGCAGCGGCTATACCTCAACGGGGTCGAAGTCGAACGCAAGTTCCTGCACGAGACGACGTATCGAGACCCGGGCGGCAGGGCATTCTCGGCGTCGGTCTACGAAGAACGGCTCGACGACTCGGTTCACCTGATCCAGCACACCGGCGCGGCCAACCACCCGCCGCTGGAGTTCACGGTGCCGGATGGGCACTACTTCGTGATGGGGGACAACCGCGACCGCAGCAACGACAGTCGCTACTGTGGGCCGCTCCCGGCGGCCGATATCGTCGGCCGGCCGGTGTACATCTGGATGAGTTTTGACGCCGAGGCCGGGGCGGTGCGTACGGATCGGATCGGCGCGGAGTTCCGATAGCCAACCCGAAGGTGGAACTCAGGCCAGACTTTGCCATGAAAGCCGTTTGGGTCCATGTTAAAGGCAGGCTTTAATACGAAAAGAGATCGGGGTCCAATGGCACTTACCTTAAGCCCAGGCTCCCACGCCATTGCGCCGGCACGGCCCAGCCTCGCCCCCTTTGGAAAAGGGGGCCGGCCGTGAGGCCGGGGGGATTTGTCATCCCTGGCGCCGCGCACGCGGCGTCGACGGCGGTGTTCCGATCACCGCCTGCCTATGAAAATCCCCCCTCACCCCCCTTTTTCAAAGGGGGGATGGTTAAGGTAGTGTCATTGGGATCGGGGTCATATTGCAGCCAGCCTTCAATCGCGGAAAACGCTAAGGCCGATATGATAGGTTCCCGTCTGGTGCCGACCCCACCTGTGCGAAAGCCTCAGGCCGCGACCTCGACATAGTCGACACGACTGGAGGGAGGCGGAATCGGGGCGCCGTCCGCGCGCAGGCCGGCGAGGTGGAATTCGATGGCGCGCCGGATGGCGGCTTCGACCTGTTCGACCGTCGAACCGGTGGCGACGCATCCGGGAAGGTCGGGAACATAGGCGGAGAAATTGCCGTCGGCCTGCTCGATCACGATCGCATAGCGCATACCTTAAGCCCTCACTTTTTCAGCCCGGCTTGTTTCAGAATGCTGTTCAAGGTTCCCGGCGCCAAGTATACGTCGTGAGACATCGGACGCCACGCGCCGGCTGTCCAACAGCCGGTCGTGTCCGCCCGCGAGACACCAGATTTGGTGCAGTCTAGGATCAGTGCGGTCACAACCCCGCCACGCGGTCGCGGCCCGCGGCCTTGGCGGCGTACAGGGCCTGGTCGGCACGCCGGATCAGGTCGTCGGCCGCCTCGCCCGGGTGGTATTCGCCCACACCGAAACTGCAGGCCACCGGACCGAGCGCGCCGTACGGGTGATGGGCCAACGAGTCGCGCAAGCGCTCGGCGGTGCGCAGCGCTTCGTCGAGGCGGGTTTCCGGGAGCAGCAGCATGAACTCGTCGCCGCCGAAGCGGGCCAGGTGCTCGCTCTCGCGGTTCTGGCCGCGCACCACGTCGATCAGGAAGGCCAGCACCTTGTCGCCGGTCATGTGGCCGTGGGCGTCGTTGATCAGCTTGAACCGGTCGACGTCGAACATGATCAGCGCCAGCGGCCGGTGGTAACGGGCGGCGCGCCGCATCTCCTCGTGCAACAGCTCGTAGAAGTGGCGCCGGCTGTGGACGCGGGTCAGATCGTCGGTGTCGGCGGCGGTGCGCAGCTGCTCCTCGAGCGCGATCCGGTCGGTGATGTCCAGGTTCACGATGATACCGCCGATCACCTCGCCGGCGGCGTTGCGGATCGGCAGTGCGGAATTCAGGATGATCTTGTGCGTCCCGTCGAAGCACTCGATCTCGATTTCCTCGTTGAGGCTGGTCTCGCCCTGGCTGATGGCCCGCGCCGCGGCCCACTCGCCGGGCTCGATGGGTTTGCCGGTGCGGCGCCACCAACCCTTGTACTCGCCGAACTGATCGGTGCCGACGTAGCGCGCCCCGGCCCAGATCTTGTGGCCGGCGGCATTGCCCTGCACGATCCGGCCGCTGCGATCCATGATCCACACGCCCACCGGCAGGATTTCCAGCACCTGCTCCAGCAGCGCGTGCGACGGTAACGCATCGGGTTCTTTCTGTGGCATGGCTGAGTCCAGCCCCGGATACTCGTGGCATTCCGTGCCGTGGCCGATAGCACCCTGCCATCTCGGCTCCCGCCGCGACGCCGCGGCGGGTCACCGGATAGCTCCATTCGACCACCGTCCTCGCGATTTCTATTTGACGGCGGTCAATTGGGATTGACCCGGCGAATGCCGACCGGTCGCGGCCCCGGCACATGGATTCCCCGGGCGGCAAAAACTGGAATCCCATGCGCCACTTGGTCCATACTGCCGCCCATCCAGGGCGGGCCGGGCGGAGTCGACGAGTTGCTATATAAGGTCAACCGGCGGGGCGGGATGCCCCGCCTACAACAAATAGGGAGACCGCAGATCGTATGCATTGGCGCGCGATAATTCGGTTGTTCGGCATCCTGCTGATGCTATTCAGCCTGAGCTTCCTGCCCTCGATCGGCATCGCATTCCTGTACGGCGACGGCCAGGCGCGGATCTTCGGGCTGTCCCTGCTCATCGCCGCCGCGGCCGGCCTGGTGTTGTGGGTGCCCAACGCCAGCCAGCGCAGCGAGCTGTCGGTGCGCGACGGCTTCCTCATGGTCACGCTGTTCTGGGTGCTGCTGAGCCTGGCCGGCGCGCTGCCGTTCATTCTCGGGCTGCACCTGGATTTGACCGACGCCGTCTTCGAATCGGTGTCCGGGTTCACCACCACCGGCGCGACGGTGATCGTCGGGCTGGACCAGTTGCCCGCGTCCATGCTCTACCACCGCCAGCAGCTCCAGTGGCTGGGCGGCATGGGCATCATCGTGCTGGCGGTCGCCATCCTGCCGCTGCTGGGCGTGGGCGGCATGCAGCTCTACCGGGCGGAGTCGTCGGGCGTGGCCAAGCAGGAGAAGCTGACGCCGCGCATCGCCGAAACGGCGCGCGCCCTGTGGATCATCTATCTCAGCCTGACGGTCACCTGCGCCCTGGCCTACTGGATCGCCGGAATGAGCGCCTTCGACGCGGTCGGGCATGCGTTCTCCACCGTCGCCACCGGCGGCTTCTCGACCCACGACGCCAGCATCGGCCACTTCGACAGCCCGGTGATCGAGAGCATCGCCATCGTCTTCATGCTGGCCGGCGGCGTGAATTTCGCCATCCACTTCCTCGCCTGGCGCCGGCTGAGCGCGCGCCCTTATGCGAACGATCCCGAGGTGCGCGGCTATGGAATAATCTTCGTGTTCGCCACGCTGTTCGTGGCGGCGAGCCTCTATTGGGCCGGTGCCTACGCGGGGAGCTGGGAGTCGCTGCGCTACGCAGCCTTCCAGGTGGCGTCGGTATTCACCAGCACCGGCTTCGGCACGGCGAACTTCGCCGAGTGGCCGCTGCACATTCCGCTGATCATGGTCATCCTGTCGTTCACCGGCGGCTGCGCCGGCTCGACCGCGGGCGGGATCAAGGTCCTGCGCATCCTGCTGCTCGCCAAGCTGGGCTTGCGGCAGTTGTTCCAGCTCGCCCATCCGCGCGCGGTGTCGGTCATCAAGCTCGGCAAGCGGCCGGTGTCGGAGGACGTGCTGTTTTCCGTTTGGGGATTCTACGTGCTGTACGTCGTGACCGCGCTGCTGCTCACCGTCGCGATGATGGCCGCGGGCCTCGATTTCGAATCGGCCTTCGGCGCCGTGACCGCCACCCTCAACCTGCTCGGCCCGGGGCTCGGCGAGGTCGCCGTCACTTTTGCGGCCACCGATCCGGTGATCAGGTGGCTGGGGGTGTTCGGCATGCTGGTCGGGCGGTTGGAAGTGTTCACCCTATTGATCCTGTTCCTGCCGAGCTACTGGCGGCATTGAGCCCGGGCAGTCAGGCCACTTGGAGTCACTATGAAAATCATCATACTCGGCGCCGGCCAGGTCGGCAGCACCGTCGCGCAAAGCCTCGCCAGCGAGGCCAACGACGTCACCGTCGTCGACCAGCAGCCGGAGCTCCTGAAGATACTGCAGGAGCGGGTCGACATCCGCACCGTGGTCGGCCATGCCGCGCACCCCGAGGTGCTGCAGGAGGCCGGCATCGAGGACGCCGACCTGGTGCTGGCGGTCACCAACAGCGACGAGACCAACATGGTCGCCTGCCAGGTCGCGCATTCCCTGTTCCACACGCCCACGCGCCTGGCGCGGATCCGCTCGCCGGACTATCTGACGCACCCCGAGCTGTTCTCGCCCAAGGCGGTGCCGATCGATTTCCTCATCAGCCCCGAGCAGCTGGTGACCAACTTCATCCGGCACCTGATCGAGCACCCGGGCGTGCTGCAGATCCTCGACTTCGCCGGCGGCCGCGCCCAGCTGGTGGCGGTGCGCGCCTATTACGGCGGGCCGCTGGTCGGCCACGAACTGCGTTCCCTGACCCAGCGCATCCCGAAGGTCGAGACGCGCGTGGTCGCCATCTTCCGCCGCGACCGCGCCATCGTCCCCGAGGGGCGCACGGTCATCGAGGCCGACGACGAGGTGTTCTTCCTGGCCGCGCGCCGCGACATCCCGGCGGTGGCGGCCGCGTTCCGCCGCTCCGACAAGCCCAACCGCAAGGTCATCATCGCCGGCGGCGGCAACATCGGCAAACGCCTGGCCGAGCTCATCGAGGGGGACTTTCAGGTCAAGGTCATCGAGCGCGATCCCAAACGCAGCCGCTATCTCGCCGAGTCCCTGAACCGGACCATCGTGCTGCAGGGCGACGCGGCGGATGCCGATCTGCTGACGCAGGAGAACATCGAGGACACCGACATCTTCTGCGCCGTGACCAACGACGACGAGGCGAACATCCTGTCCGCCATGCTGGCCAAGCGCCTGGGCGCGCGCAAGGTGGTGTCGATCATCAACCGGCTGAGCTACGTCGATCTCGCCCAGGGCGGCGCGGTCGATATCGCGGTGTCGCCCGCCCAGGTCACGATCGGGGCGCTGCTGGCCCATGTGCGGCGCGGCGACGTGGTGGCGGTGCACTCGCTGCGGCGCGGCGCCGCCGAGGCCATCGAGGTCATCGCCCACGGCGACCGCAACACCTCGCGGGTCGTCGGGCGCCGCATCGACGAGCTGGCGCTGCCGGAGGGCACGATCATCGGCGCGCTGGCGCGCGGCGACGGCCTGGTCTTCCCGCACCACGACACCGTGATCGAGCCGGAGGACCACGTCATCCTGTTCCTGGCCGACAAGCGCCACGTCGTCGACGTCGAGCGATTGTTCCAGGTGGCGATCACCTTCCTGTGAGCGGCCGCCCGGCACGGGCGGTCAATGCGCGGCCAGCCACTCCGTGATCAAGCGATGCAGGTCCGCCGCGCCGGCCGCCGCGCGCAGCTTGTCGCGCATCGCCGCGTCGCTGAACATCGCCGCCAGCTGCGCCAGCGTGCGCAGGTGGTCCGCGGTGGCGGCCTCCGGCACCAGCAGCGCGAACAGCAGATCGACCGGCTCGCGGTCGGGGGCGTCGAAATCGATTCCGGAGTTGAGCTTGACGAAGGCGCCGAGGGTGGGGCCGCCACCCTTGAGCCGGCCGTGCGGGATCGCCACGCCGTGGCCGATCCCGGTCCCGCCGAGGCGCTCGCGCGCGAGCAGGATATCGAAGACCTCGGAGGCCGAGAGGCGGTCCTGACCGGCCGCGATCAGCTCGCTCAGCCGTTCCAGCACGCGCTTCTTGCTGTGGGCCTCGACGTCGCAAGCGACGTGCTGTAGCGGGAGGATGTCCGGGATGTT
>Ga0214471_10003118_pt1 | contig 12835 bp, 11 predicted proteins | sample RVTome_5_FD_207665 | JGI IMG/M metagenome (GOLD analysis project Ga0214471, IMG submission 207665) | Soil microbial communities from uranium-contaminated site in the Upper Colorado River Basin, Wyoming, United States - RVT142D155 | ecosystem: Environmental > Terrestrial > Soil > Contaminated >...
CCGACCCCAGAACGTGAGCTGCCTGGAGTGCCACACGGAGCCGGCGCCCCTGTCCGCCCACCCCTTCGAACAGGTCCACGTGGGCTGCTCGGGAACGGGATGCCACACCGATGCCCCGGTCTCCCAGGCAATCCGGACGAGGAACCTGTGCCTCACCTGCCATCAGAACCAGGTGGACCACCAGGTGGGCCAGAATTGCGTCGAGTGCCATCAATTGCCCGAACCCGTCTCCCCAGGCGGAGGTGGATCATGAGGATGCGATCGGTTGGAGGCAGTCTGGTCCTCGCGGCGGCGGCGCTGGCTCTGAGCGCCCACGCAGCGGCGGGGCAGGGATATCGGGGCTGGACGTCGAGCAATGTCCGCTACGTCGGCATGCGGCCGGTGACCCAGGAATCCGTGGCCCGGGATCTGGTGGTCGAGGGCGCCGACGGCCTCACGTATCAGGGCCACCCGGTCTTCTGCCTCTCGGGGGCGAGCTGCACGTACTTCGCGGCCCTGGACACGGAGCACGCGTTCACCGGATCCCAGGACGTGGGGGTGACGGCGTGGGGGCTCGGCCTCCAGGGCCTCAGCTTCACCGCGCTGGTCCGTGCCCGCGCCCGCATCGGCGGTGACTTCATCTGGCCCCGCAGCGACGACGACTTCGACGCGATGCTGGCGTACGCCCAGTTGGACCGGGGCAGGCTCCGGGCCCGGCTCGGTCGCCAGGAGAACCTCTCCGGGTTGGGCTTCCGGGGGTACGACGGCGCCAGCGTGGCGATGGAGGTGTTGCCCGAGTTGAGCGTGGAGGGGTACGGCGGGAGGAGCCTGGTGCGGGGCCTGAACGAACCGCGCCAGGAGGCCCTCAAGGGGCTGGTCGACTTCTTCCCGAATCGGGACGCCTGGATCGTGGGCGCTTCGGCCAACGTGCGCCTCGACGGCCGCACGAGCGCGGACCTCCAGTATCAGCGGGAGATCCTGGACGACCGCTCGGGCCTCCTGTCGGAGCGGGCCTCCCTCGACGTGCGCACGGGAGTGTTCGAGCCCGTCATGGTCACGGCGTCGGTGGACTACGACGTCGCCTTCGACCGCATGGGCAAGAGCCACGTCACCGCGAGCTACGCCCTCCCGGGCCCGCCCGTGGTGGTCCAGCTCACCGGTCGCCGTTACGTGCCCTACTTCGACCTCTCCACCATCTGGGGCTTCTTCAGCCCGGTGCCGTATCACGAGGTCATCGTGAGGGGGTCGTGGAGCGGTACGGCCGCCACGGCGTGGCTCTCGGGCGGAGCCCGGAGCTATGGCGAGACCGATACGCCGGTGATCCTGAGCCCCCTGGAGAGCGACGCGTGGATCCTGGAGGCCGGGGGGGTGTGGCCGGCGTCGGAGCGCTTGACCGTGGAGGCCAGCTACGACCTCCGTTGGGGCGTTGGCGCCTTTCTGAGCTCCGGCGAGGCAACGGTGCGCTTTCGTCCGCGGGAGGACCTGGACATCGCGATCCAGGCCACCTCGCTCCAGCAGTTCCAGGAGTTCCGGGTCGGCGAGGGCCGCATCTGGGGTGGCGGGGGCACCGTGGGCTTCATCGTCTCCGACCGGATCCGTCTGGACGGAGGGTTGTCCATCTTCCGCCACGCGGATGAGGGACGTCAGATCCAGGACCCATGGAGCCAGCTCCGCGGCTGGTCGGCCCTCAGGCTCGAGTTCGGCTCGGAACCAGGAACGACGGGCAGGAGGTTCAGGCGATGAAGACGCTCTGGGTGGTAGGTGCCGCGCTGCTCCTGTGGCCGGCCCCCGGGCAGGCGCTGATGGCGCCTCAGGACCAGGTTCTGGACACCTTCCCCCACGCCCTGCATGAGGGGATGTTCCCCCTGTGCACCGGGTGCCACGGGGGCGTGCCTACCGGCGAGCTGGAGCGCTTCTACCCCGATGCGGCCACGTGCGTCCGGTGTCACGAGCTCCGGGGCGTGGAAGGCGTGACGTGGAGCGGGCGTGAGCCGGGCACCCTGGTGAGCAACCTCGCCTTCGCGCACGAGGTCCACGGGGCGGCGGTGTCCGCGACCGGCGACGCCGAGCTGGTGTGCGCCACCTGCCACACCGCGGAGGGTGGGGGCCGAATGGACGTGGATCCGCTGTCGGCCGACGTGTGCGTGTCCTGCCACGGGCACCCCGCCCAGCGGCACACGCAGGACGCGGAGTGCGCGACGTGCCACGTGCCTCTGGCCGAGAGCGGGCTGCCCCTGGAGCGGATCGACGCCATGAGGCCCCCCAGGGACCACTTCTCCGGGGCGTTCGCCGCGGGCGCGCACGGCGCCGCTCTGGCGGGGAACGAGTTCCGCTGCTCCACCTGCCACACGCGACAGCTCTGCACGGCCTGCCACGTGGACGCGGACCGCTCGGAGATCCAGAGCTTCCCGGCCGCTCCCGCGGACATGCGGCTTCCGGAGGCCCGCAGCCGCTATCCCACTCCGGAGAGCCACGCCTCGGAGGACTTCGAGTGGGAGCACGGGGCGCTCAGCGAGGAGACCTCGTGCGCCACGTGCCACACTCGGGATGACTGCGCCTCCTGCCACCTGCCGCCCCTGCCCGCCGCGGCTGGCGAGCTCCGGCGGCGAAGCGAGGTGGTGGCTCCCGGCGTGGGCCTGTCGGTGGACGTGCCGAGCAGCCACGAGTCGCCTCACTTCCTCGGGGAGCATCCCGCGTTGGCCATCCCCGACATGGCCTCGTGCCAGAGCTGCCACACGAGCGCGTTCTGTGTGGAGTGCCATGAGGGGCCTGGCCAGCCCGAGTTCCATCCCCCGAACTTCGTGGCGGAGCACGCCGCCAGCGCCTGGAACCAGACGGCGGAGTGCTCGACGTGCCACGACGCGCAGGCCTTCTGCCGGAGCTGCCACGTGCAGTCCGGCTTTGCCGCCGACGGCCGGCTGGGGCCCGGATACCACGACGCCGAGCCCCTGTGGCTGCTGCGGCACGCCCAGGCGGCCCGCCAGTCCCTGGAGTCGTGCGCGAGCTGTCACTCCCAGCGGAACTGTCTCCAGTGCCACTCGACGGTGGGGGCGTTCCAGGTGAACCCCCACGGCCGGGACTTCGACGCGAAGCGGGCCCAGGAAAAGAACCCGGGGGTCTGCTTCGCCTGCCACTCCACCAACCCCATCGGAGGAGGCGGGCCATGACACGATCGATGCCCCGTTCGCTGGGGGTGGTGGCCGTGCTGGCGCTGCTTGCCGGCTGCGCCCCGGACGATCAGAGGACGGAGACGCTGGACGCGAGCGGGGAGGGGACTCGCGCCGGGTTGCCGCCCGACGTGGTCGCTCAACTGGACAGCGGTACGGCCGCCTATCGCGCCGAGGACTTCGAAGCGGCTCTGGTCCACTACGAGAGAGCGGCGGACATGGCGCCGGGCGCTCCCCCGGGGTGGTTCGGCGTGTACATGACCCAACACCGGCTGGGCAACGACGAGGCCGCCGCGGAGGCCTTCCGGAAAGCGCAGGAGCTCGCGCCGGGTGCCAGCCTCATCCATCCCACGGCCGCCGACACGGTGAGATGAAGGCACGGACGGCCACCGGAATCCCGATCGGGGCCCTCCTGGTGGCCCTGCTCGGGGCGTGCGGCGAGCACCGTTTCGAGCCCCCCGACCGGGAGGCCCGCGTGGCGGACGCGGACACCGCGTTCAACACGGTCCACTTCGACACGGTCGCATGGGAGTCGGACAGCATCCGCGCGCTCCAGGGCAACGTCGTCTACTCGGCCCGCTGCCGGCAATGCCATGGCAGCCTCGGCCGGGGCGGAACCGAGTATGCCGCGGAGCGGAACCTCCCGGTCCCGTCGCTGGTGGATTCGAGCCGGGAGCTGGCCGACAGCTTCGAGGAGGTGCGCCACCGGATCTTCGTGGGCCATGCCTCGGGGATGCCCACCTGGGGTGTTGCGGGCATCTCCCCCCGGGAGATCGACGCCGCCGCCTATTACGTGGTCTTCCAGCTCAGACCCGAAGTGCTGGGAGGGGAAGGACCGGGGACCGGCGGATCCCGTTGACCCTCGGAGCCTCCGGGGTATCTTTATGCGCTCCCGGGCGCGGATCCAACGCACCTCACCGCCGCGCGCCGTCTCCGGACGGCCGTTTTCGCGTCCCGGGCACGCCCCGCTAGCTCAACTGGCTAGAGCAACTGACTCTTAATCAGTAGGTTCGGGGTTCGAGTCCCTGGCGGGGTATTGGCGGAAGTCCTTGTGTATCAAGGACTTCCGCCTTTGTATAGGCCCGTTGGTCGAGTAGGGTGGAGTCGAGCCGCGTGCTGTCGAATCCCGGGTATCCGGGGCGGCGGACGACGGTGGCCGACGCTGTGGATCGCTTGGTCCGCTTCGCCCGGAGCGGGCACCACACGCATTGGCCTGACGATGTTTCGATCCTGGAATCTTCCCGCTTCGACGTCGGGCAGCTGACGGGCCATCGGCAGATCACCGACGCCTATCTCCTGGCCCTCGCCGTCGACCGAGGCGGCGCGCTAGCCACCTTCGACCGGTCGGTGCGGACCGCGGCCATTCGGGGTTTCGCACCGGAGCACCTCGTGGTGTTGCCGGCGCTCCTCTGACCGTTCGGCCCGACCGCTCGATCCACCGTTCTCCGCTCCAGCGCCGCCGTCCCTCCCCCCGGCGATCTTCCCAACACTCATGGCGTTCACTATAATGAGGCACATGAGAGATGGCCGAACCGGAAACGCGCCATGCCGAGACCCGATCCCGAGACCTTTCTGCCGCTGACGACGCCCGAGTACCACGTGCTCCTGGCGCTGGGCGGGCGGGCGCTGCACGGCTACGCGATGATGCAGACGCTGGAGGAGAGGACCGGCGGGCGTGACGCGCTCCTGCCGGGCACGCTCTACGCCACGCTGGCGCGCATGGTGGCGCATCGACTGCTCGAGGAGCTGGACGAGCCGCCCGAGCCCGACGCGGACCGGCGCCGGCGCTACTACCGGGTAACCCCGCTCGGTCGCGACGTGGCGCGCGCCGAGTCGGCGCGGCTGCGGCGGCTGCTCCGCGTGGCTGAGGCCCAGAACCTGGCGCCCGAGGCGCCGTAGGCGCCTGGGGGATCATGAGACGGCTCGCTGACTCCGCCGCGCGGCTCGCCTTCCGGGCCGCCGCCCTGGCGCACCCGCGCTGGATACGCGCGCGCTACTTGGGTGACATGGAGACCGCTTTCGAGCGCGGACTCGACGGGGCGTGGCAGGGGGGATGGCGGGGCGCCTCGAGGTACGCCAGGCGAGCGTGCATCGACGCGCTCCGGAGCGGGCTCGACCAACGACGGCAGGGGGCCCCCGGGGCCCTGAACGGATCCTGGACGGGAGGTGGGGCGATGCGCGGCAGCGAGTGGGGAACCGATCTGAAGGTGGCGGCGCGCTGGCTGGCGCGCTCTCCGGGATTCACGCTGGCCGCCGTGGCGCTGCTCGCGCTGGGCATCGGCGCCAACACGGCGATCTTCACCGCCGTGAAGGGCGCGCTGCTGGCGCCGCTGCCGTTCGAGGGCGCCGACCGGCTCGTGCTGCTCGACCTGACCGACCCCGATGAGCTGCTCGACGGTCGGCCCCGGACCATGCCCTGGTCGTATCCCAAGTTCCAGGTGCTGGCTTCCACGCCCGGGCTTCCGCTCGGCGGCGTCGCCGGCTTCGCCGTCCGCAGCCTGACGCTCACGGGCGTGGGCGACGCGGCGGTGCTGTCGGCCGAGGTGGTCACGCCCGGCTACTTCGCCGTGCTCGACGTGGAGCCGGTCGCGGGGCGCGCGTTGCTGGCCGACGACGACCTCGAAGGTGCCGTGCCCGTTGCGATCCTCTCGCACGGCCTCTGGCGCGACCGCTTCGGCGCGGATCCGGCCGCGGTGAGCCGCTCGGTCGTGCTGAACGGCGTGGCCACCACCGTCGTCGGCATCGCGCCCGCCGGCTTCCGGGGCGTGAGCGGAAATGGCGGCCTGTGGGTGACGCCGCACGGCGCGGCGGCGCTCATCTCGCCCTTCATGGTGCGCGCGAGCCAGGCGCACTGGATGCGGGCGATCGGCCGCCTGAGCGAGGGCGCCACCCTGGCCTCACTCGACGAGAGCATGGAAGCGGTCGGTCGGGCGGTCATGGAGAGCTATCCCCCCTCGAGTCCTTCCGAGGTCCAGAGCGCGACAGGCCAGAACCTGGCCGAGGCGCGCACGAACCCCCAGGCCCGGAACTCGCTGCTCGTGCTGAGTGCCGCGGCCGCGCTGCTGCTGATCATCGCCTGCGCCAACCTGGCGGGCCTGCTCATGGCGCGGGCCTCGGCGCGGCGGCGCGAGGCCGCGGTGCGGGCGGCGCTGGGCGCCGGTCGCTGGCGCGTGGCACGCGGGGTGTTGGCCGAGAGCCTGCTGCTGGCGGCCTTCGGCGGGCTGGCCGCGGTGGTGGTGGCGCACCTGGGATCGAGCCTGCTGGTCGAGGCCTGGCCGTCGCGCTTCCTGACGGGCGACTGGAACGTGCGCTTCGTCGATCTGTCGACGATAGGCGTGGACCGCTCGGCGCTCGCCTTCGCCGGGGGGATCGCGCTCCTGGCCGGGGGGCTGCTGGGCGTGATTCCGGCTGTGTCCGCCGCCCGCACCCGGCCCGCGGCCACGCTCCGTGAGGGCGGCATCGGCCGCTCACGGCGTCGGGGGCCGTTCGAGGCCCAGGGCGCTCTGATCGTAGGCGAGATGGCGCTGGCGCTCGTGCTCGTGGTGGGCGCGGGGCTCCTGCTCCGTTCGCTCCGCGAACTCCAGGCCGTCGACCGCGGCTACGAGCCCGGGAACCTGCTCACCTTCGAGGTGCAGGTGCCGCACGGCAGCGCCTGGGCCGAAGACGTCGCCGGATTCCACGCCCTCGTCGAGGAGCGCCTCGGAGCGCTGGGCGAAGTCGAGGCGGTCGGCATGGGGTGCGTCGCGCCGGTGTCGGGACACTGCATCATCGCGGGGGTGCACCGGGCGGGCGACCGTACCTTCGAGCCAGGCTCCAGGCCTTCGATCGGCGTGCACTACGTGAGCGACGGCTACTTCCGCACGCTGGGCATCGCGGTCAGGGCCGGTCGCACGTTCGACTCGCGCGACCAGGCGGACTCGCCGCCCGTGGTCGTGCTCTCCGAGCGCGCCGCCCGGGAGCTCTTCCCCGGCGAGGACCCGCTCGGGGGGCGGATCGCCATGGGCACCGGCCTCACCTCGGACGGGGCGACCGCAGAGGTGATCGGTGTGATGGCCGACGTGCTCTACGACCGGCCCGAGATGGGCGTAATGGCCGAGGCCTACGTGAGCCACCGCCAGGACGACAGCTACGGCACGTTCGTGGTGCGGACGCGGGGGGATGCCCTGGCCGCCGTGCCCGCCGTGCGCGCGGCGGTGGCCGGGCTCGACAGCGACATTCCCCTGTTCCGGCTCCGCACGCTGGATGACATCGAGGCGTCGGTGGTCTCCGAGACCCGATCGCTCGGCACGCTGCTCGCCGTGTTCGCCGCGCTCGCCCTGCTCCTGGCCTGCACCGGCGTGTGGGCGGCGGTCGCCTGGGTCGTCATCCGTCGCACGCGCGAGATCGGCGTGCGCATGGCGCTCGGGGCCCGGCCGGGACAAGTGGTGCGGGAGCTCGTGTTGGCCGGCCTCGGCGTCACGCTCGTGGGCACCGCGCTCGGCGTGGCCGCGGCGTGGTGGGCCAGCCGCATCCTGGCCTCGCTGCTCTACGAGGTCGGCCCGACCGACCCCGCCACCTACGCGGGCGGGGCCGCGCTGTTGGTCACGGTCGCGCTGCTGGCGAGCTGGCTGCCCGCCCGGCGGGCGACGCGTGTGGATCCGGCGGTGGCGCTGGGGAGCGAGTGAGGGGGGCGGGGCGTACGCTCCCCCCCCAGCCCGTGCGGAAGCTGAACGCGAGGTTCGCGCGCGCGGTTTCCTCGGGGTCCCTGAGTAGCCGGAACGGACGACGCGGCAACGGGTTCACCGGTGGTGGGGGCCGGCCCGACACTAGCGGCAGACCCATACCCCACCTAATCTGAGAGCAAGGGACTTCGCGGATCACCACGGGAGCGGTGCGTAATGGATGACGCCGAGGGGACCGAGGCGCCCCTGTCGCGACGCGTGATCTCGGTAGCGCTCATCGAGGACAACCGGCTGGTTCGCGAGGGGATTGCCGCGCTGCTGAACCAACATCCGGACATCGAGGTCGTCGCAGAGGGATCGAACGGATCGACCCTCCTCACGGGGGAGATGCAGCCTCACGTGGTCCTGTTGGACCTCGGGCTGCGCCACGGGGACAGCCTGAAGGTTGCTGAGAAGGTCAAGAAGGACTTCCCGGACGCCAAGATCATCATCATGGATCTGCTCCCCGTGCACGAGGAGATCGTGGAGTTCGTGCACATCGGCGTGTCGGGGTTCATCATGAAGGACGCCACGCTCGAGGATCTCGTGAACGCCATCCGCTCGGTGGCGGACGGGACCCCGGTCCTGCCTCCGGAGATGACGTCGACGCTCTTCTCCCAGATCGCCAGGGACGCGGTGAGCGCCGGGAGGCCGAGACTGCTCAGTTCCGTGCGCATGACGCCCCGCGAGCGGCAGGTCATCGGCCTCATCGCCGAAGGCATGAGCAACAAGGAGATCGCGAAGCAATTGCACATCGCGACGCACACGGTGAAGAGCCACGTGCGCAACATCATGGAAAAGCTGACGTTGCATACGCGGCTGCAGATCGCCGCATACGCGCACGGCGAGACGAAGAAGGCGCCTCAGCCTAAGGGCCCGTAGCCCACCCCGCAGGACCCCAGCGAACCCCCTCCAGTTCCGCCTCTCCCAAGGGCTTCCCACCCGAAGGGACTAGTCCTTTCGGCAGGCACTCGGACCCGGGGCCTGCTTCCCGCAGCCTAGGTCGGATTTCATCCCGTGGAGGGATGTCCGCCACCGTGGCGAACGGCGACCGTCAAGGAGTGGTTTTCCGACGTCGCGGAAGTGGAGACACGGTATATGGCTATTCCAGGAGGGCTCCGGCGTGCCGGCGCGTCCTTTGCGCTCTTTGCCGGCCTCGTGGCCAGCGGTTGCGCGTTGAACCCGGCCACCGGCCGCAATCAGATCATGCTGATCAGCGAGTCCCAGGAGATCGCGATGGGGCGGGAGTACGACCCCCAGATCGTCGCGTCCATCGGTCTCGTGCCGGATTCCGCCTGGCAGCGCTACATCCACCAGATCGGCGCGCCCCTGGCCGCGGTCGGGGAACGCCCTGGCCTCCCCTGGACGTTCCGCGTGGTGGACGACCCCGGCGTAAACGCATTCGCCGTTCCCGGCGGGTTCATCTATGTGACCCGCGGGCTCCTCGCCCACCTCGACTCGGAGGCGCAACTGGCCTCCGTCGTCGGCCACGAGATCGGCCACGTCACCGCTCGGCATTCGGTGAGCCAGATGAGCAACCAGCAGCTCGCGGGGCTGGGTCTCGTGCTGGGCTCCGTCGTGAGTTCCGGGTTCGCACGTTACGCGGGCCTCGCGAACTCGGCCATGGGGGTTCTATTCCTCAAGTACTCCCGCGACGACGAGCGGCAGGCCGACAACCTGGGCCTGCGCTACCTGCTCCGCACCGACTGGGACCCGCGGGAGATGCCCGTGGTGTTCGAGATGCTCGAACAGGTCAGCGCGTCTCGCGGTGGTGGCGGAGTCCCCAACTGGCTCGCGACGCATCCGACCCCCGATGACCGCCGGGAGAACATCGAAGGGCAGATCGCGGCGCTGTCGCGGGACTTCTCCGGGACCGTCGTGAATCACGACCCATACCTGAATCGGCTCGATGGCCAGGTGTTCGGGGACGACCCGCGCGAGGGCTACTTCGTGGGGAGTCGGTTCTTCCACCCCGAGCTGCGCTTCTGGCTCACCTTCCCGGAGGGCTGGGCCACGCAGAACGGGAAGCAGGCCGTCATTGCGGTCAGTCCCAGCGAAGACGCCGTGGTCGAGCTGTCCTCGGCGCGTGGGACGAGCGCCGACGAGGCGGCCCGGAGCTTTCTCGCTCAGGAGGGGATGACCGCCGGTTCCACGTCACGTGCGACTCTTGGCGGGCTCCCCACCGTGAGCGCGCCGTTCTCCGCGGTGACCGGAAACGGAACGCTGAGGGGGACGGTGCTGTTCGTCGAGCACCGAGGGGGGGTGTTCGGGCTCGTCGGCTACGCTCCCGAGTCGCGTTGGGCCAACCACCAGGCGGTGGTCGAGCGCGCGCTGCGGAGCTTTCAGACCCTGACCGACCCCGCCGCGTTGAACGTACAGCCCCAGCGCATGGACATCATCAGGATCGACCGACGCACGACCATCGCGGAGCTCGCGGGCCAACGGAATTCGCCCGCCTCCGCTGCGACCCTGGCACTGATCAACCAGGTCGACCTCCAGACACCCCTCGAGGCGGGCCGGCTCGTGAAGTGGGTGGTGGGACAAACGCTCCCGGGGGGCGATCTGGAATCGCACCAGGCCCCGGAGACTCCAGCAGGATCCTCCACGCCAATACAGGGACGACAACCATGAAACACACGACCCCTCCCGGCCTTCTTCTGGCCACCGCCCTGACCGTTCTGGCCGCTTGCTCCCCGGGCGAATCGGCGGACAATCCCCCCGGCTCCGCCGTCGGGAACCGGTCCGCCGCGGCCGCGCCAGCCACTCCGACGAGCCATACCCTCGCCGCAGGCACGCTCGTCGACGCGGTGATCAACGACACGATCAACTCGCGTCACGCCATCGCCGGTGACGCGTTCACGGCCCGAGTGGCCGAAGACGTCAGGGACTCAGGGGACAGGGTTGCGATCCCTGCCGGGTCCACGGTGCATGGGATCATCACGGACGTGAGCCCGGCCGACAACTCCAGGTCGACGGGCACGCTCACCCTCGCCATCTCGAGTGTGACGGTGGACGGGAGCACGTACGACATGGATGCCTCCATCGACGCTCTCGAGACGATCGACGAAGGGCGGGGAATCGAGAGTGGGGACGTCGCCCGGGTGGTCGGAGGCGCGGCCGCCGGAGCCATCATCGGCCAGGTGATCGGCGGCAATACGAAGGGGACGATCATCGGCGGCGTGGTGGGCGGTGTGGCCGGAGCCGCCGTCTCGGTGGCGATCAAGGACGTGGACATCGTGTTGCCCGCGGGATCGCGCTTGAAGATGACCTTGAGGCAGCCCCTGACGGTGATGGTCAGGTAAGCCGCTCGGAGTCACTTAGAGAGAAGCGAAAGAACCGGAATCCGTTAGGAGGGAAAGATGCTCTGGACCATCGTCATGATCCTGGTCGTGCTCTGGGTGCTGGGGCTCGTCAGCTCGTACACCATGGGCGGGCTCGTCCATATTCTCCTGGTCGTCGCCATCGTCGTGGTCCTTCTGCGCGTCATCCAGGGTCGAAAGGTCCTGTAGACGGGCGCCTGGCGCTGCCTCCTGAGGCAGCTCCCTCACCACAGTGGCCTAGTCCTTTCGGCTGATGGCCGGCTGCGCCCCCTCATCCCCGAGGGCTACGGCGCATTTCATCCCGCTGAGCGATGCAACCCCGTTGCGCCTTCGACGAGCTTCCGTAATAGCCGCAATGCGCCGAAGTCCACCTATGAACGTCGGTGCGCGGTTCGACCGAACACGCAAGACCCAAGGAGAGACCTTATGTTCAGCCTCCGCCGCCTCGCGGCGCGACTCACCGTCATCGTCCCGCTCGCGGCCCTGTTCGTCGTGGCGTGCGAGCACAGCCCCTCGGCACCTGGTGTGCCGGCGATAATCACGGTCATGCCCAACCTGGAGACCCTGGCCGTCACCACCTCCAAGCAGTTCGTTGCAGTCTCCAGGGACGCCGATGGCAGCGTGGTGGGCATCGATGCGACCTGGTCGGTCGCGGCGGGTGGAGGGACCATCACCAGTTCGGGCCTCTTCACCGCGGGTGCGGCCCTTGGGACCTACGCAAACACGGTTACGGCCACCTTCGGTAGCCTCTCCGGCACCGCGACCGTCACTGTGGTCGCCGGTCCGCTGGCGAGCATCACCGTCACCCCGACGCCCACCACCCTGACCATCAACGGCACGCAGCAGTACACAGCCGTGGGTAAGGACGTCGCAGGCAACATCGTAGCGATCACGCCCGTGTGGTCCGTAGCGGGTGGCGGAGGCAGCATCGGCGCCGCTGGCCTCTTCACCGCGGGCACAGAGCCCGGGACCTATACCAACTCGGTGATGGCAAGGAGCGGCGGGATCTCGGGGCATGCGACGGTAACCGTGACTCCCGGTCCGTTGGCGACCATCACCATTACGCCGAATCCATCCCTACTTGTCGTGGGTGCCACACAGCAGTTCACGGCCAGCGGCACAGATGCCATCGGCAACCCCGTCGTCATCTCACCTACCTGGTCCGTCGTGGCCGATGGGGGCGAGGTGAACGACCAGGGCGTCTTTACCGCGGGAACAGTGAGCGCCACGTTCCCCAATACCGTCCAAGCCAGTTTCGGGGGCATCGAAGGGACGGCGACGGTTGTCGTCTCCGCGGGGCCTCTGGAGACCATCACGGTCAAGCCGAACCCGACAACTCTCAGCGTCGGTCTCTCGCGGCTCTTCACCGCCGTCGGTAGTGACGCGCACGGTAACGCCGTGGTAATGGACCCGCCCGACTGGTCCGTCGTAGCCGGGGGCGGCGGCATCAACAGTTCTGGCCTCTTCACGGCAGGCAGCACGCCGGGGACCTACACCAATACGGTTCAGGCAGCCGTCGGTAACCTGACGGGCACCGCGACGGTCAACGTGACGGCCGGCGCACTCACGACGATCACAGTCACACCGACCCCGACTACGCTCGATATCGCCGAAACACAGCAATTCACGGCGGTGGGCAAGGACGCCGGCGGCAACGTCGTCGCGATCT